>ENA-ORUI01001337-ORUI01001337.1-human-gut-metagenome-genome-assembly--contig:-NODE-1337-length-25327-cov-6.679843_pt1 | contig 25327 bp, 18 predicted proteins | sample MGYA00242078_ERZ509205 | MGnify/ENA primary metagenome ERZ509205 (study PRJEB26280, sample SAMEA2338828) | human gut metagenome | biome: human gut; feature: human-associated habitat; material: faeces... | reverse complement strand
AGGCCCTTGCGGCCTAGTCGCTATTTAGGGCGTCCAAGATTTGGGGCGCGGTTCACCAAGAGCAGCCCGGGGCTTCTTCGCGGCAACAAATCCGTACCGTGCAGCAGTCAGACCGCGTGAGTACGAGCACACGCCAACGCCAGACCGACACATCGCAGCCACGTCGCTACGATCGCCGTAAGACCGACTACTACGTCAAGCGCTCCTTTTCGCGACCTCAACGCGATCGCGGCAATTCCGCCCCTCACCCCGCGTCGCACGCCACAAGCCACGCGCTTCCGGCCCGCCGCCTACGCCTTACGCTTTGCTCCATCGCCGCCTGCCTCGTCTTTGTGTTTTTGGGATCCTGTATCTCCCACGGATCAGCCGGTCTTGAGCCCACTGCCGAGGACAGGCTGCTTAAAGCTCCCGTCGCGCCCGGTTACTCCTTTGCGTTCTCGACCCCACGCTCGCAATGGCAGGCCGGCACCATGCCCCACATCTACCAAATTGACCCCGCATGGTCGGAGCTGCCCTATGCCGGTGGCACTATTCGCGAAAACGCTTGCGGTCCTACCTGCCTCACCATGGTCTATATCTTTAAGACCGGCCACACCGATAAGACGCCGGTCGATATATGCGCACTGGCCGAAGCCGGCAACTACGCCCCCACTGGTGCCACCGAGTGGTCGTTTATGACAGGCGGTGCGTGGCAGCTGGGGCTCAACGGAACACAGCTCTATAACGATCGCGAATCTATTACCCAAGCACTTCGCTCGGGTACGCCCGTCATCGCCGCAGTGCGCCCCGGTACGTTTACCAACGTAGGCCACTACATCGTGCTCTACGGCATCGACGATGCCAACCAGATTGGCGTCTACGACCCCAACTCGGCTAGCCGCAGCGCCCGCCGCTGGGGCGTCGTAGAGGTCCTCAACGAAATCGAAGCCATGTGGGCCTACTACTAGTCATTGGGCACTCATTGGGGACAGACTTAAATGAGTACCTGGGAAACTGTGCCCCGCTTTGGACACTCATTGTGGGATGCGCTTTCCGCAGTTGATCGGTGCCACGCATTTAAGTCTGTCCCCAATGACCAGCCCTAGGCTGCCGGCAGGAAAGGAACGTCCCTAAGTGCCGGGTTGAAACAAAAGCCCCGCAGTCGGAGCGGACCGCGGGGCTCATGAAGAGAGGCTAGTTTGCGGGCGCCTTGCCCGGCGCCCACGAGAGAGGCAACAGAGTAGAGACTACTCGTGGATGCGCGTACCGGAGAGACCAGCCATGGTCTCGGCGGCCTTGTCCAGGGCGCCGATGATGCAGGTGCGGCCCTTGCGGGAACGGGCGAACTTGATGGCGGCGCGGACCTTGGGCTCCATGGAACCCTTGCCGAACTGGCCCTCGTCGGCCAGGCGCTCGGCCTCGTCGGCGGTGAGGTCCTCGAGCTCCTCCTGGTTGGGCTTGCCAAAGTTGATGGCGACATGCTCAACGGCGGTCAGCAGGAACAGAACGTCGGCGTCGCAGTCCTCGGCCAGCAGCTCGCCGCCCAGGTCCTTGTCGATGACGGCGGGAACGCCCTTGTAGCAGCCCTTGTTCTCGTAGTCGCGGACGACGGGGATGCCGCCGCCACCGCAGGCGATGACGATGAACTCGTTGTCGAGCAGGTTGAGGATGGAGTCAGCCTCGACGATCTTCTTGGGATCGGGGGAAGCGACGACGCGACGCCAGCCGCGGCCGGAATCCTCGACGAAGACCTTGGAGGGATCCTCGGCCATGAACTCCTTGGCCTGCTCCTCGGTATAGAAGGGGCCAATCGGCTTGGTCGGGTTCTTGAACGCGGGATCGTCCGGGTCGCACTCGATCTGGGTGACGACGGTGGCGGCGTGCCAGCGCTTATAGCGCTTGTGCATCTCGCGGCCGATGCCCTGCTGCAGGTGATAACCAATATAGCCCTGGGACATGGCGCCGCACTCGGGCAGCGGCATCTCGGGGGTGCCGATGGCGTCGTGGGCAGCGGCGAAGGCGTTCTGGATCATGCCGACCTGCGGGCCGTTGCCGTGGGTGATGATGATCTCGTTACCCTGCTCGATCAGGCCGAGGAGAGCGTGGGCGGTGTTGCTCACGGCCTCGATCTGCTCGACGGGGCTGTTGCCGAGGGCGTTGCCGCCTAGGGCGACGACAATACGATCGGGCTTGCCGTAGGGTTTGGACATGCGTGCCTCCTTATCGAAGAGTAGCGTACATCACGGCTTTAATGGTATGCATGCGGTTCTCTGCCTCTTGGAAGACGCGAGACTTATCGGACTCGAAGACCTCGTCGGAGACCTCCATCTCGGTTACGCCGAACTTCTCCGCGATTTCTGCTCCGATGGTGGTCTTGGTATCGTGGAAGCTCGGGAGGCAATGCATGAAGATAGCGTTGGGGTTTGCCTTCGCCATGACCTCCGAGGTTACGCGGTACGGGGAGAGCAGCTTGATACGGCTCTTCCAGAGCTCCTCAGCCTGGCCCATGCCAACCCAGACATCGGTGTAAATAACATCGGCATCCTTTACGCCTTCATCGATGTTGTCAGTAAGCTGAATGGTGCAGCCATTTTCCTCGGCGATCTTTTGGCAAGTCTCAAGCAGCTCGGGATCAAAGTGGGTAGCGCCCTCAACGTCGCCTTTCGGCCCACAAGAGCAGAAGTTGATGCCGAGCTTGGCGCAGATCACCATGAGGGAATCGCTTACATTGCCCTGCTCCTTGCCGAGATAGGTCAGCTTGAGGCCACGCGTGTCGCCGAATTCCTCGCGCATCGTAAGGATGTCCGCCAAAGCCTGGGTCGGGTGATACTCATTGGTGAGACCATTCCACACGGGAACGCCGGCTTTATCGGCAAGCTCCTCAACAATGGACTGGTCAGAGCCGCGATACTCGATACCGTCGTACATGCGACCAAGCACGCGGGCGGTATCCTCAATGGACTCCTTTTTGCCCATCTGCGACGAACCGGGATCAAGGTAGGTTACACCTAAGCCGAGATCCATACCGCCCACCTCGAAAGCGCAGCGCGTACGCGTCGAAGTCTTTTCAAACAGCAGAACGATGTTCTTGCCCTCAAGATAACGATGGGGAGCGCCCATGCGCTTGAGATTCTTAAAGTCCTTCGAAAGCTCGAGCATATACTCGATCTCCTCGGTAGTGAAATCGAGCAGGGTCAGAAAACTACGACCAGAAAGATTCAGTGCCATGATAGGTTCCTTTCATTATTAACCTAATTGATGAGTGCGCGGCGCGCGAAGAACGCGCATCCGCGCATCTCGGACCAGAACGGAATTAAATCTCTTCGCGCCAGAACGGCATGGTCATGCAGCGCGGGCCACCACGACCACGAGACAGCTCTTCGGAAGGAGCAACCAACAGCTCAACGCCCGCCTTATAAAGCGCATCATTGGTAACAACGTTGCGCTCATAGACGCACACCTTACCCGGCGCAACAGCAAGCGTGTTGGAACCATCGTTCCACTGCTCACGGGATGCCTCGATCGGATCGCCGGCACCGCATTCGATCATCGTGATATGGTCGATACCGGTTGCCATTTCAAGAATCTGCTGAATCGTTCCCTCGATCTCCTCGATAAAGACCTCGCCATCCGAATCACCCTTGGTGAGTCGATAGGCACGAAGTGTCTCGTAGATACCGGGGTAGACGGTAAACTTATCGTAATCAACCTGAGTACAAACCGTATCAAGATGCATATAGGCATAGCCGTGGGGGATCTTGATGGCAAATACCTGCTCGATCTCGGACTCTCCCGTGCCCCAGAACAGATTCTTGGCAAGCTGGTCGATGGCTGCGGTCTGGGTACGCTCGGAAATACCGATTGCAAGCGTGGTGGCGTTAATGTTCAGAACGTCGCCGCCTTCGATATGCCAATCGCTATTGTGATCGTACCAAAGCGGAGCCCCAGCATAATCAGGATGGTGGCGCATGATCGTCTCATAGAATACGACCTCACGGTTGCGCTGATGCCAGTACATGCGGTTCATCATCGCGCCCTTGCCGACCACAGCGATCGGATCACGCGAGAAGTAGGAGGCGGGCATCGGGAACAAGACCATTTCGTCGGGCTTCAGCTCGTCGCTATCCATGCTCGCAAGGGAACCGCTCACATGCGGAATCTCGAGATCGCGTACGTAGAGGCCGCCCATAGCGGTAAGAACAAACTCTTTGTTGTCCTTGATGGAGTCGAGCTTCTCCACGACTGCCTGACGAAGCGCCAGGTTCTCGATCTTGGCCTCGGGAACGAACTTGCTCATAAACTCGGCACGAGAACCCTCAACCTGATCGAAAGTCTCGGCAAGCAAGTCCTCCATATAAACGACCTCGGCGCCAGCACCGCGAAGAAGATTAGTAAACTCGTCATGCTCTCGCTGAGCATACTCGAGATAAAACGCGTCATGAATCCAGGCGCGCTCAAAATCCTCCGCCTTCATGTTTACCAGGTCCAAGCCCGGTCGGTGCACGCATACCTTCTTGAGGGCACCAATTTCGCTATGAACGTTCAGACCTTTGCTCATCATCGTTCCTTTCTGGATTAGAGCTCAATTGTTATTGCAATGGCTTACAAAGTTGTCGTTTCGTTTGCTAGACAATCGGAAGCAGACCGGATACCGCGGTAAATACGAGACAGACCGCACTGACCACAAGGAAGAACTTCCAGGAGACTCGCCACCACTGGCCAAGAGAGATCTTGCAAACACCAAGACCGGCGACAAGCATTGCGCTGGTGGGGGAAATCAGCGACATCGCTGCAGATCCCATCGAAAGGCCAGTAACCGCAGCTTCTGGATTTAGCCCCATGAGCTCAACCAGAGGCCCAAAGATGGGGATGGTGAGCGCCGCGATGCCCGAAGAGCTGGGAACCAGAATCGAAAGCAAGTTGTCAACGACATACAAAATGCTGGTAAAGAGAACAGGGGGGATTCCGGCAAGGCCAGTCGCAAGAGCGTTTAGGACCGTATCGATAATCAAGCCATCGTTGGCGATAACCAAAATGCCTCGAGCAAGACCGACCACGACCGCAGAGAAAACAAAGTCGCCCAAACCCTTAACAAACTCTGTAGCAATCTCCTTCTCGCTCATGCCCGATACGATGCCAGACAGGAGCGCCATAGCCATAAAGACTGCAGAGATCTCGTTCATATACCAGCCCTGGGTGACAAGACCCCAGACAATGGCGACGATTCCAAGCACGAATACGATGATTACGGCCTTCTGGCGCCCGGTGAAATCGGCTTCGAGCAGCTCGTCATTTGATGCATGCTCTTTGCGCTTCTCGATATCATCAGCGTAAGCAATCGAGGACTCGGGGTTCTTCTTCACCCTTCGAGCGTACAACACGACCCAGGCAATAGCGATGGCGGTCAGCACAACAAGGGCAACAACGCGAAGCCAGAGCTGGGGATTACCCTGGATATTCAGAATTCCCTGAGCAATCAAAACATTGAAGGGGTTGACCGTCGATGCGATATAGCCAATACGGGCGCCAACGAACACGATCATAAAGGCCGTAATGGAGTCATATCCCATAGCCATAACAATCGGCAGCAAGATGGCAAAAAATGGAAGGGTCTCCTCCGCCATGCCGAACGTGCTACCGCCCAGCGCAAAAACCGCCATCAAAATCGGAATAATCAGGATGTCTTTACTCTTGAACTTCTTAACGATGCGCGCCACGCCGCTGGTGATAGCTCCAGTGGCAGTAATGACCTGAAAGGATCCGCCGACAATCAGAATAAAGGCAACGACCTCAACTGCCTGCTGAATTCCCACCGCAGGAGCCTCGAGCACATCGAACAGGCCTTGCTTCAGGTCAACCTCAGCGCCGTCTTCGTCCGCATAAACCTTTTCAACGGACTCATATGTTCCAGCAACAGTGACCTCGCGTCCGTTGAGCTCCTGCCTCTCAAACGAGCCGGAGGGAACGATCCACGTAAGAGCTGCGGTCAACACCATGAGAATGAAGATAATGGTGTAGACGTGCGGAATTCGTAGCCCACGTTTCTTTTGCACTTCGGCCATTATGCCTCCTTTAGTTTGCAGGTTTTCGATACGAGCTTTTCGCCGGCAACCTTATTATTCGGTTTTCACGCCAGTTGACATTAGATATTTATGCGAATGGATAGTATTAGAAGGCAGACGGGCTTTAGTTGATATATAAGCTCAATTATCGAACTAAATTGATATTTTTTATCAATTGGTGACTTTCAATCAAGAGCTTAAGCCGTCCACCGATACCCACAACATACTCACTTAAACTTCTCCCAGCAGAACGATAATTGACATCAGTCATCATCCGAATTAAAGCGAGCGTTCTAATGCCAATTCATGTCACCAGCGAAATCGGTAAGCTTAAACAGACCCTTTTATATCGACCCGGTATCGAAACCCAAAACTATCCCGAAGGCCATTTTGGCCAAGTTTTTAGCCTAAGACCATCGAGCAGCCTATTTGACTTGGATAGGGCCCTAGCTGAGTGTGATGCCTATACCTCAGTGCTCGAGCATGAAGGCGTAGAGGTTCTGTATCTCGACCAACTTCTTATAGAAGCGCTTGACTCATGCCCCGAAGCTCGAGCATCTTTTGTCGATTCCTTTGTCAATGAATGCGGCGCGATTGGCGCCGAGTTGCAGCAAGCAGTCCGCGAGCATCTTGAACACACCCGATCGGCGCAGGAGCTCGTCTCGGCATCGATTGGCGGCATCCGCCACGGGCAAGTTACATACTGCTTCGACGGCGGGGACAGACTCGCCGAATTAACCGGCGAGGCCTATGCCCCTGACGAGCTGCTCGTAAGTCCATTAAACACCATGTGGTTCGTGCGCGACCCGGTAAGCACCATCGGCTCCGGCATCTCCTTCAACCACATGTATTGGCCCGAGCGCAATCGCGAAGTAGCGCTCTACCAAACGATTTTTAAATACCATCCCAATTTCAAGGACACGCCCTCGTTTTATCGTCACGATTCGACCTTCCATATTGAAGGGGGCGATATCATCAATCTTGATGCTCATAATGTCGCAGTCGGCATCTCTCAGAGAACCGAATCTGCAGCCATCGATATGCTCGCTCGTACCCTCCTGTGGAATCCCGACTCGAGCATCGACGCCGTATGGGCAATTGAGGTACCCGAGCGGAGCCTGTGTATCCATCTTGATACGTACCTAAGCCGGGTCGACTACGATACTTTTGTTGTCGACCCCCAGCTACTCGCGGAATCTCGCTCTTATCAGATTACGCGAAATCGAGCAGAGAATCTCTGCCAGATTCACGCCGTCGAAAAAGGAGTCAAGGAGGCACTGGCCGCCGCGCTCGGCATACCCGAGCTTCGTTTTATTCCCTGCGGTGGATCTAATCCCAATTTGGCAGAAAAAGAGTGCACGAATAACGCAGCCAGTGTGCTGTGCCTCCGACCGGGCAAAGTCTGTGTCTATGAAGAGAATCAAGCGACGAACGCTGCTCTTGAACAGGCCGGAATCGATCTTGTTCCCATTTCCATACACGAGCTGACAAACGGCTTTGGCGGGCCCAACTGTTTGTGCTTGCCACTTAGGCGTGATGAATAACATGGCCCAAGGGGATAACATTAAATGCCTTAGAACCCGCGAAGGCTTAACGCAGCAGCAATTTGCCGACATGCTCGGCGTTACCAAAGAAACAGTATGTCGTTGGGAACGTGGACACACCGCCGTCAAGGTGTCGACTCTCGATAAGCTGACCGAGCTTTTTGATGTAACGTTTGATGAGCTCGCCGCAAGTAATAGCGGCCTTGCCTCTGCCGGCTTAAGCACGCGGCCTGAGAAAAGCCCGACCGTAGCCCAAAACGAAGAATGCGGGATCTATAAAATCGTACGCTTCAACGGTGGCTTTAGCCTAAAGAAAAGTGGGCACACCTTCGTTCCAGGACCCGTTCTCGAAAGGCACCCGGGAGGCTTTCTAGTTCAGATGAACAACAGCAGCATGTCACGCTGCTATCCGCAAAGCTGCGTTCTGCTGGTCGATCCTGTTGCTAAACCGTGGAACGGATGCACCGTCGTTGCGATGGTAGACGCATCGGCCATAGTTATTCGGCGATATGAAATCCGAGGGAATACGATTGCGCTGTCAACGTATTCCTATTTGACAGAAGAACCCAACATCACTCTGGACAGGCATCGCCTTCGTGTCTTAGGTGTCGTCGTTTGGTTTCAGGCAACTCACGATCTGACGTACTAGCCTCTTAGTCGTAAATCCCCAGGTGCCGTACCTGCTCGCGGCAAGAGTGCCCCTTTTGACTAGTCGTTTAAGAACGTCCCCGATGACTAGGTGAATAGCAAAAGCCCCGCAGTCGGAGCGGACCGCGGGGCTCATGAAGAGAGGCTAGTTTGCGGGCGCCTTGCCCGGCGCCCACGAGAGAGGCAACAGAGTAGAGACTACTCGTGGATGCGCGTACCGGAGAGACCAGCCATGGTCTCGGCGGCCTTGTCCAGGGCGCCGATGATGCAGGTGCGGCCCTTGCGGGAACGGGCGAACTTGATGGCGGCGCGGACCTTGGGCTCCATGGAACCCTTGCCGAACTGGCCCTCGTCGGCCAGGCGCTCGGCCTCGTCGGCGGTGAGGTCCTCGAGCTCCTCCTGGTTGGGCTTGCCAAAGTTGATGGCGACATGCTCAACGGCGGTCAGCAGGAACAGAACGTCGGCGTCGCAGTCCTCGGCCAGCAGCTCGCCGCCCAGGTCCTTGTCGATGACGGCGGGAACGCCCTTGTAGCAGCCCTTGTTCTCGTAGTCGCGGACGACGGGGATGCCGCCGCCACCGCAGGCGATGACGATGAACTCGTTGTCGAGCAGGTTGAGGATGGAGTCAGCCTCGACGATCTTCTTGGGATCGGGGGAAGCGACGACGCGACGCCAGCCGCGGCCGGAATCCTCGACGAAGACCTTGGAGGGATCCTCGGCCATGAACTCCTTGGCCTGCTCCTCGGTATAGAAGGGGCCAATCGGCTTGGTCGGGTTCTTGAACGCGGGATCGTCCGGGTCGCACTCGATCTGGGTGACGACGGTGGCGGCGTGCCAGCGCTTATAGCGCTTGTGCATCTCGCGGCCGATGCCCTGCTGCAGGTGATAACCAATATAGCCCTGGGACATGGCGCCGCACTCGGGCAGCGGCATCTCGGGGGTGCCGATGGCGTCGTGGGCAGCGGCGAAGGCGTTCTGGATCATGCCGACCTGCGGGCCGTTGCCGTGGGTGATGATGATCTCGTTACCCTGCTCAATCAGGCCGAGAAGAGCATGAGCGGTGTTGCTCACGGCCTCGATCTGCTCAACGGGGTTGTTGCCGAGGGCGTTGCCGCCAAGGGCGACGACGATACGGTCGGGCTTGCCAAGAGGCTTAGACATTGCTGGAATCCTTTCTGTAAAAGGCCTACAACCCATTAATAACCCGCGCCCGTGCGATACGCGAGTTTATTAAGGTTTATATTCTCTTTATCGCTCATTTTATTCATTTTGAAAACAGTTGAACGGTGAACGGTCGCTTTTACCCGCTCAGCGTAAAGAATCCCAGCTCAAGCATATCTACGTCATTTACGTGCAACTTTATTTTAATAGAGCAGGGATTAGACCAGATTATGCAAACTATATCTTTGCTAAACACAAAATAGGCAGCGTAATATCTTACTCGCACTATACGAGATTCTATGCATTGATAAGACGAGTATGCACCCTTACAAAAACATGGGGCATTTCATCCAGCATAAGGAATAAAGAAGCGCTCCAAAAAGGCACCCAGTCCCAAAGCACGGGGACAAAAGGCCCCCACAACCACGTTCTTCATCAGCCCACACAATCCGAGGGCGTAGTCGTAGCAGGATCTGAGGGCTGACTTTCGCGGACACTCCGCAGGACGAAAGAACCCCCGCCGCACGTAGTGCGCAGCGGGGGTTCTTTCATGTCCGAGGACGTCCGCGAAGGTCAGCCCTCAGATCTTGCGGTGGGAGACCTAGGCCTCGTTGTACACCGTCTTGAGCTTCAGCAGGTGAGCGTAGCGGTCCATGGCAGCCTGCTCGTTCTCCTTGAAGAGCTCCTCGGCGCGCTCGGGGAAGGAACGCGTCAGCGAAGCGTAACGGGCCTCGTTCATCAGGAACTCCTGATAACCGCCCGCGGGCTCCTTGGAATCGAGCGAGAACTTCTTGCCGGCAGCAGCCTCGGGGTTGAAGCGGAAGAGGTTCCAGTAACCGCACTCGACAGCCTTCTTCATCTCGGCCTGGCAGTTCTGCATGCCGCCCTTCTTGATGGAGTGCATCTCGCAGGGGCTGTAGCCGATGATGAGGGACGGACCGTCGTAGGCCTCGGCCTCGTGGATGGCCTTGAGGGTCTGAGCCGGGTTGGCGCCCATGGCGACCTGCGCCACGTAGACGTAGCCGTAGCTCATGGCGATCTCGGCCAGGGACTTCTTCTTGGTCACCTTACCGGCAGCGGCGAACTGAGCGACCTGACCCAGGTTCGAGGCCTTGGAGGCCTGACCGCCGGTGTTGGAGTAGACCTCGGTGTCGAAGACGAAGACGTTGACGTTGTGGCCGGAAGCCAGGACGTGGTCCAGGCCACCGAAGCCGATGTCGTAGGCCCAGCCGTCGCCGCCGAAGATCCAGAAGGACTTCTTGGTGAGGTAAGCCTTGTCGGCGAGGATCGCCTTGGAGGCGTCGCAGCCGCACTTCTCGAGCTCGGCAACGTAGGCGGCGGCAGCGGTCTTAGAGGCCTCGGCGTCGTTGACGGAGTCGATCCAAGCCTGACCGGCGGCCTTGAGCTCGTCGGACGGACCGTCAGCGGCGATGATCTCCTGCGTAGCAGCGATCAGCTTCTTCTGAACGGCCTCGTAGCCAACGGCCATGCCCAGACCGTGCTCGGCATTGTCCTCGAACAGGGAGTTGTTCCACGCCGGGCCGTGACCGTCCTTGTCCTTGCAGTAAGGAGCGGTGGCAGCGGGGTTGCCCCAAATGGAGGAGCAGCCGGTGGCGTTGGAAATGAACATGCGGTCGCCGGCGACCTGGGTCACCAGACGTGCATAGGCGGTCTCGGCGCAGCCGGCGCAGGAGCCGGAGAACTCCAGGTAGGGCTGCTTAAACTGGCTGCCCTTGACGTTGGCCGCGATGAGCTCCTTCTTCTCGGAGACGTTCTCGACCATGTAGTCCCAAACGGGCTGCTGGTCCATCTCCTGCTCGGTGGGAACCATCTCGAGGGCGCCCTTGGGGCAAACCTTGACGCAGTTGGTGCAACCCATGCAGTCGAGCGGGGACACAGCCATGGTGAACTTCATGCCCTTGGCCTTGGGGCCCATGGCGTCGAGCGTGCGGGTAGCCTCGGGCGCGGCGGCAGCCTCGTCCTCGGTCATCGCGAACGGACGGATGGTGGCATGCGGACACACATAGGCGCACTGGTTGCACTGGATGCACTTGGTCTCGTCCCAGTGGGGAACGACCACGGCGACGCCGCGCTTCTCGTATGCGGAGGCGCCCAGCTCAAACTGGCCGTCGGCGCAATCGACGAAGGCGGAAACAGGCAGGCTGTCGCCGTCCATGCGATCGATGGGCTCGAGCAGGTTCTTGACCTGCTGGGCGATAGCGGACTTGGTCTCCTCGGAGAGCTCGACGGGAGCGGCATCCTCGGCGGTAGCCCAGTCGGCCGGAACCTCGAACTTACGGAAGGCGGTAGCGCCGGCATCGATGGCCTTGTGGTTGGCGTCGACGATAGCCTGGCCCTTCTTCATGTAGGACTTGGTAGCCGCGTCCTTCATGTACTGCAGGGCGTCCTCGGCGGGCAGGACCTTGGCCAGCGCGAAGAAGGCGGACTGGAGCACCGTGTTGGTGCGCTTGCCCATGCCGACCTTAGCGGCCAGGTCGATAGCGTCGATCAGGTAGACGTTGACGTTGTTGTTCGCGATGTAGCGCTTGGCCACGGCGGGCATGTGCTCGGCGAACTCCTCGTCGCTCCACTGGCAGTTGACCAGGAAGGTGCCGCCCGGCTTGACGTCGCGGACCATCTTGAAGCCCTTAACGATGTAGCTGGGGTTATGGCAGGCGACAAAGTCGGCCTTGGTCACGTAGTACGGCGAGCGAATCGGGGAATCACCAAAGCGCAGGTGCGAGACGGTGACGCCGCCGGTCTTCTTGGAGTCGTACTGGAAGTAGGCCTGGACGTACTTGTCGGTGTGGTCGCCGATGATCTTGATCGAGTTCTTGTTGGCGCCGACGGTACCGTCGCCACCCAGACCCCAGAACTTGCACTCGATGGTGCCGGGGGCTGCGGTGTTGGGCGCATCCTCGGCCTCGGGCAGGCTCAGGTTGGTCACGTCATCGACAATGCCGATGGTGAACTCGCGCTTGGGCTCGTCCTTCTTGAGCTCCTCGAAGACAGCGAACGCGGACGCGGGAGGCGTGTCCTTGCTGCCCAGGCCATAACGGCCGCCGACGACCTTGATGCCCGTCTTGCCGACCTCGTAGAGAGCGGAGACGACGTCCTGGTAGAGCGGCTCGCCGATGGAACCCGGCTCCTTGGTACGGTCCATGACGGCGATCTTCTGGACGGTCTCGGGGAGAACGTCGACGAAGTGCTTGATGGAGAACGGACGGAACAGACGAACCTTGACCAGGCCGACCTTCTCGCCGTGAGCGTTGAGGTAGTCGATGACTTCCTCGAGCACGTCGCAGAAGGAGCCCATGCACACGACGACGCGATCAGCATCGGGAGCGCCGTAGTAGTTGAACAGGCCGTAATCGGTGCCGAGCTTCTCGTTGATCTTCTTCATGTAGCCCTCGACGACGGCGGGAAGCTCGTCGTAGACCTTGTTGCAGGCCTCGCGGTTCTGGAAGAAGATGTCGCCGTTCTCGTGGCTACCGCGGGTGTGCGGGTGCTCAGGGTTGAGCGCGTGGTCGCGGAAAGCCTGGACGGCGTCCATGTCGCACATCTCGGCCAGATCCTTGTAGTCCCACATGGCGACCTTCTGGATCTCGTGGCTGGTGCGGAAGCCGTCGAAGAAGTTAAGGAACGGGGTCTTACCCTCGATGGCGGCAAGGTGAGCCACCGGCGAGAGGTCCATGACCTCCTGGACGTTGCCCTCGGCGAGCATGGCGAAGCCGGTCTGACGACAGGCCATGACGTCGGAGTGATCGCCAAAAATGTTCAGGGCGTGGGAAGCGACGCAACGCGCGGAGACGTGGAAGACGCCCGGGAGCTGCTCGCCCGCGATCTTGTACATGTTCGGGATCATCAGGAGCAGACCCTGAGAAGCCGTGTAGGTGGTGGTCAGAGCACCGGCGCCCAGCGAACCGTGAACGGTACCGGCTGCACCTGCCTCGGACTCCATCTCGACGACCTTGACCGGGGTGCCGAAGATGTTCTTGCGACCCTGGGCCGCCCACTGGTCGACATGGTCGGCCATCGGGCTGGACGGCGTAATGGGATAGATTCCCGCTACCTCGGTGTACGCATACGAAACATATGCGGCCGCCTCGTTGCCGTCCATAGACTTAAACTTACGCGCCATATACCCCTCTCCTCTCATATAGGTATACAGGCCCCGGCGATCGCCGGGATGTTGGCGTGATGGGATTTACGCTGTTGCTTCCAATCATCTGGCAGGCAGGCTCAGCAGCAGGTACGTGGCGTGGAGAGAAGACATGCCGAGGCGAGGGACAGCTGATGCGCCCCACAGACCCGACCGCCCGTCTTGCACATGACCGAGCGCCGCAAAGGCCGCATGCCGGATGCTCCCGGGCACGCCCCGGCGATGGGAAGCGCCCGCAACGGAAATCCGCATGCGGGTTTATTGTACCCCGCCGTCAAGTGTAATTTCGGCAAATATAGGCGGGCGGTAAAGGTTTACCTCGGGTGACCGCCAAGGGCCAAAATGGCCCCTCCATCCCCGGGCGACCGGCTCTGGCGCGTCAAGGAGTGTCCCCAGCCGGCAGAGAAAAGGAACGTCCCTAACTGCCGGCTAGAGGGCACCGAAGAGGATGGCGTAGGTAGTGGATTCGCCGAGCTTGAGCTCGTCGCCGGGATTGAGTTGGGCGGAACGGCCGGGCTCGACCTGAATGCAGACGCGCGTGGCCCCGTTTACCACCACGGTTCCGTTGGTGGACGACAAGTCCTCGACGTGCCAGATATTTTGAGCATCGCACCAGATATGGGCATGGCGGGCCGAGACATCGTCGCCGACGTCGGTAATATCGCCCTCACCAGTGGCCAGCGCGCCAATCTCAACACCCTGCTCACTCGGCTGAATCCAGCGCGGGGCGCTCACGACAAAACTGTTTTGTACGCGCAGCAAGCCCAAGGGGTGCGCCGGGGCGGGTTCGCGTTCGCCCGCGGTCATCGACATGCCAAGCGAACGCGGCGTGGAGGTGCCTCCGCCACAGGTCGCGTGCGCGTAGTCGATGGCATAGTTCACCGAGGACCGCACATCCGCCGAACAGCCGACGGCGACAAACAGCACCAGCACGGCCTCGGCGCGCTCGGCGGGCATGAGTTCCGCCGCCTGGGACAGGCGATCGAGCGCGTTGCGATAGAGATTCGTGTCCTGGTGGCACTCTTCGAGCGCGCGTACCATCGGTTCACCTGCAGGACCGCACACCATATTGATCACAGCCGTGGAGTCCATGGGATTGCGCTGGCGCAGAGCCAGTTGTGACATAATACGCGCAGCCGAGGTACCGTATTCGGCAAAGTAGCGCTGCTGAAGCGTGCCGACCGGTGCGCGAACGATGAAGCGGGAAACCCAAGAGCGATCGGCGGCTCGGCTCTGCGGGCTGCGGCCGTCGGCGAGCGGACGGGACGAAAGCACCAAGCCGCACAGCTCGATATGGCTCAGATGCGCCGCGCGCTTAAAGATGTCAAACATGGCCCCGCATGGGGTGAGCTCAACTTGAGATGCCATGACCTAGGCCTCCTTGGCCGTAGAAATAGAATCGGACGATACTTCGACAGGTCCGCCAAAAGTACGGGCAGCTGCGGCTCCACCGGCAAGCGGAGTCGCCATCTGGGCTTTTGTGCGTCGCGGTGCCGAAACGGGAAGTTCAAAGGCAAAGCCCATCGCAAGCAAAAACCACGTAAGCGTATAGGTTGCAACCAGAGCGGCAACAAGGCCGCCCATCACGGCGCGTTGGGAAAATACGCTACATGCAGCCACAACCAGCACCGGAACCTCGCAGGCAGAAAGCGCAAGCACACCCTGCAGGAAGCCCGAGCGCCGATCGCGCGCAAGCGCCCCCGCGGCAACGCCGGCTATGCCTGGCAGCGCCAACGCCAGTGCGGCAATAATACCCGGTAGCGACCCAGACCACACGAGCGATCCCAAAGTCGCCGTCACGCGAGCGCCCGACGCCAGCAGCGCGGCCGAAACCACGATCACAGCCCAAACCACGCCACAGACGACCGTCGCGCCGACCATCAGCGCGCGACGAACCGCGCGGCCAGACGCATCCATGGGGCACGGCGTGAGCGGCTCGCCGCGGAGCGAACGGCCGACATTTTGCGCATAGTGGTCACAAAACGCTGAGAGCGCCGCCTCGACCGCCGCCGGCTCGGGACGATCTTTTTGATGGCTGGACAGACAGGCCATCACCACGTCGAACAGCTGGGCATCGACAAACGCCAGCGCATCGCGTAGCTCTTCGGAATCCGGCTCAAGCCCTAGCTGCTGGGCCTGCTCGGCCGCGGCGAGCGCCACATCGGGCTCACGACGAAGCAGCTGAGTCAAATCACAACCGGGCGCATGGGCACCAATGGGATAGTCGGGCCGCGTGTCCATCTTGAGACGGTAGGGGCTCGCGATGTCGCGCGTCTTTTTGCGCGAACCCGAGGTGCCCGAAGTGCTCGGCGCGGCTTCGTATGGCGCGACGCCGGCAATGAGCTCGTAAACCGTGCTTGCCGCGGCATAGACGTCGATCGCCGGCGACATACGCAAAGCGCGCAGATCGGGAATATCGTCGGTGAGCATCTCGGGCGGGGCATAGGCAACCGTCGCGCGACGCAGCGTGGCATAGCGCTCGGTAAAGGATGCCTTGCCGCCGGTACCGGCCACGGCCGACGCAGGCTCAAGCGCCAGCGACGAGCCAAAGTCGATCAGGCACAGGTCAAAGGTGCCCTCGGCAAGCTGCCGGTCAAGCGGTAGACGCGCCGTGCGCACCATAATATTAGCGGGCGAGATATCGCGATGGACAAAGCCCTCACCCACCAGGCTCATACGGCAGAGCAGATCGAACAGGTCGCGACCCAGACGCGCCGCCACAAGCGGCGACAGGCGTCCGGCATCGTCCACGGCGAGTCGCGAACGCAAGCGGGCAAGCGTCTCGCCCTCGACCCATTCCATGACAATTGCAGGCACACCGTCGACCTCGCCCCAGCCATAGAGGCGGGGAAAGCCCTTAAGGCCCGAAAGGGCGCGATGGCATTCGTATTCCTCGCGAAACGCCGCCTTGAACTTGGCGACCAGCGCCTCGTGAGCGGCATCGTCGTCAAACTCATCGCGCGTCGGCAAGATGAGCTGCTTGAGTGCCACGGCCTCGCCTTGGGCGTTGACGGCACGCGTCACGCGGCCGATACCGCCACGGCACATGGTGGCATCGTCGGCAAACAGCATCGTAAAACGACGCAGATAGGCAGGCAGTTCGTCCTGACCGAGCGCAATGGCCGGCTCAAACCCGTCGACACGCGCCAGGCGCAGGCCGACCATGGGATCGCGACCGAGCGATTGTGGTGTGGTGGATGCAAGATCGGTCATCATAGGGCAAGCGCCGCCACGTTATTGTTGAAGTTACCGAGCGCGACGTCATCATCGCCGTAATGGCCGACCCATTGACATAGGTTGGTGTAACAGCCCCACAGATTGGCATACTGCTGATACCACTTTGACCGGGGCGAGAATGTCTGACGACCGAACTCAGCTCGAATAACAAACATCTCCCCGACCAGGCTGTCGCACGGTCTGGGATCTCCCGTAGAGTTATAGGTCGAGACCACGTCATTGGCACGAGAAACATAGCCGTCGAGCATGTTGTACTTGGTCACAAGCCAACTGTGAATGCTCTCTTCTTCAGCAGCGGAAAGGCCACCGGAGTTTGCATCGTTGTCAGTGTTGCCGCCCGTCGAGCCGCCGTTTCCAGACCCTCCGGTAGAGGAACCCGACCCAGAGCCGCCGCCCGAACTCGATGAATCCGAGCCAGAGCCAGAAGTATCCGAGCTACCGGGCTTTCCGGACTGCTGGGCGTCCTGCTCCTTTTGCTGCTCGACCTTATTCACCGTTGCCGCCACGCTATTGTTGGACAACCGATTGATGATCTTGGTGTTGGTGAGCACGATGGTTTTGCCATTGGCAAGCGTGACTTCGTTGTCCGGGGCCTCGGCGCCGTCCGCATCGTCGGTGCCAAACACAATATGCCCGACCACACTTGCCCAAGCATATCCAGTCGTGGTGCCCAGATCGCTTTTGACCTCATGCCCCACGCGCGGTTCGCGTGCGGCATGCGCCTGCATCATGGACGGCACGGTCATGCCATAGGCAGAAACGCCAGCTATGACTAGCACCAGCGAGCACGATAGCAGTGCGTACGCCCGCGGCGCCAAGCCCAGTCGGCGTCGTATGCGCACCGCGGCGCCGCGCTTTGTCTGAGTGCCACCGGGCCGCATGCGTTCTCCTCCAACAAAAACACGCCGCTCGGGAGCGGCGCATTCATTCGAATCCATATTTGAGTGTATCAGCGAACCAAAAAGGTTGCGCAACGAATGGACAAATTAAGGATGCGAGCGGAAGCATCCATGCGATAAGCGGATACGAAGCATCTTTGTTGCACAACAAACTCACAGTCGCACGGGGAAATTATGACTACCCCGTGCGTCGCGAGGAAAACATACGACAGGAGCAGGCTCGCCACCTAAATCGCGCGGCGGGCCTCGATGGCGCGGCCAAGCGTAAGCTCGTCGGCATACTCCAAGTCGCCGCCCACGGGAAGGCCGCTTGCCAGACGCGACACCTCGACGCCCAACGGCTTGATGGTACGGGCCAGATAGCTCGCCGTGGTCTCGCCCTCAATATTGGGGTTGGTGGCGATGATGACCTCGTGGATGTCCTCGTGGCCCAAGCGTGCCAGCAGCTCTCGAATGTGCAGCTGCTCGGGGCCAATCTTGTCCATGGGACTGATCACGCCGCCCAATACGTGGTAGAGGCCGTGGTAGCTGCCCGTGCGCTCAATCGCCTGGACATCGCGCGGCTCGCCCACCACGCAAATGCGAGTGGTATCGCGCATCGGGTCCTGGCAGATGGAGCACTCGTCGGCCGTGGCGTAGTTAAAGCAGCGGCTGCAAAAGTGCACCTCCTGCTTGACCTCCAGGATGGCCTCGGCCAGGCGGCGGGCCTCCTCGGCGTCGGCCTCCAACAGGTAATAGGCGATGCGCTGGGCCGACTTGGGACCAATGCCCGGCAGACGGCCCAGCTCATCGAGCAGTTTTTGCAGACTGTGATTTGCACTCATATATATGCGTGTCTTAGAACGGCATGCCCGGGATGTTGAGGCCGCCGGTGATGGCGCCCATCTGCTTGTTGGCGAGCTCGTTGACGCCGCGGACGGCCTCGTTAACGGCAGCCATGATCATATCCTGCAGCATATCGACGTCCTCGGGATCGAGGGCATCGGGATCGATGGTGAGGTTGACGAGCTCCATCTCGCCGTTAACGGTCACCTTGACCATGCCGCCGCCGGCAGAGGCGTCGACGGTCTGGGACTTGAGGTTCTCCTGCGCGGCGGCAAGCTGCTCCTGCATCTTGCGAGCCTGCTTCATCATCTGCTGCATGTTCATACCGGCCATGATGGCTCCTTTACGTGCGGCCGCGCGCCGAGCTGCAAGGGCAGCCGGAGCACGGCGGGACTTTCAAACTCAAAAATCGTACCACGGCGCGGGGCCAGCGAGCGGGGCGGACACACTACCTCAGTCGATATACATGTCCCGGAGTGCAAGCCGCACCCAAAGATTATGCATGGTCGAATTAAAAGCCCCTAAAGAGCTAGGGGCCCTAAGTCCAATGAGTGGCCCTCAGCAGTAAAACGATAGCCCACCGGTTGTTTCTTTCCAACGCTTGCAAATCAGCGCATGGTTAGATGAAACAAACTGCATGATATCGCGTAAATCCCGAGCAGGAATATCGCCCTTGTTATGGGCCAGCTTGCATCCGCCGGAGCGGGTAAGCCATATCTTGGTTGCCTCGGCAGTGGGGCGCTTGACCTCTACATGAACATGGACGGGTTCGCCGTTCTCCCCCGTCCAGAAGAAGATGATGTACGGCCCGAGTCGAAACAGGCTAGGCATAGACTCGTCCGCCTTCGTAGGCAAAACGCAGGATGAGCGGGGCATTGTTACGCACGAAATCATCGAGTTCTTTGAGGTCCGCTTCGCTAAAGCCCTCGTGTGACACCCAATTGAATGCCGGCAAGATACACTCCGCCGTGTCAAAACCCCAATCGCGCGGGCGCTCCACAACAACCTTCACCGTGTTGTCCTCCCGGACTTCGGAATACGAAACCTGCGTATCGTCCTCAAGGCAGACATATTCCCACATCATAAGCTCGCTCCGTTCAAAGGGTTCTCTTCTTGAGCAGTATACCCGCCTGCGCAGCTACTCCACCGGCTTGAAGATGGTGGCCTGACCGAAGACGCTGCGGATGAGGGCTTTGGCCTCGTCCTCGGTCTGCGGGATGCTCGGGGCTGCACCCTGATGGCCGAAGGGGCTGCCCGCACCGGGGTTGGACTCCCAGGGAGCTGCAGGAGCGCCCTCCTCTTTGGGGGCAGTTGCAGCGGACTTGGGCGCGGACGCCGCACCCGGCACGTCGAACGGAGGCAGATCGTCCCCGCTCGCATCGACAGCGAAGCCGCCGACCATAGCGTCGTCGTAGGGCACCTGCTCGGATTCCCACGGCGCGGACTGCGCGACAGGCTGAGCCTTGGGGGCAGCCGAGCGCTCGGGCGCACGGGGTGCGGGCTCGGTCGGGAGCTTACCCGTGGCAGGAGCGCCGGCGGGGTTGTCGGAGCGTAGCCAGGGGGCTTTGCCCAGGTCAGACGACTTGGGCGCGGGCGAGGCGGGCTTGGACACGGGTGTCGGAGCAGCCGGTTTGGGCGCCACGGGCTTAGGCGCCGACGGGGTCGATGCCGCTACCGGTGTCGTTTGCTGCTGCGGCGCGCTGGCGCTCGAGGATGCAGGGGCCGCCGAGGACACGGGTTGCGGGTCCGCAGATGCCGCAGCCCGTGCAGATGGAGAATGCTCCTCATGTTGAGGAGCCGGCGTGCCACCCCCATCCAGGACATAGTCGACGGTACGACGACCGAAGACCGCGCAGACCGTCGGCAGGACCACCGACTGCGTATCGGCGCGACCGAGCATCTTAATGGCAAAGGTCGAGCCCGCAGGGAACGAGACGGTGAGCTTGGAGCCGTCGTCGGCCGTGGCGCGGGCGTTGAGCAAAAGCCCTGCGTAGGAAGCCTGACGCGCCTTGACACGCTCGACAACCTCGGCCCATTTGCGCTGCAGCTCTCCGGCATCCTCGACCGCGGGCGTCTCGGCAGCACCGGCGGCAGCAACCTGAGCGGCAGTGTTGGGCTGGGGCTTAGGTGCCGGAGCGGTGGCAGGCGCGGGGGCCACAACGGGCCGAGACGTCGGAGCCGGCGCAGGCTGAGGTGCAGGCGCTGCAGACTCGGAAGCTGACACGGACGCAGAACGGGGAGCAGGCTGGGCAGCCGGAACAGCAGCGCCGCGGTCCCAAGGCATGCCACCCTGATGCGCGGACGTAGCAGCAGGGGCAGCGGATGCCGCCGGGGCGGCAGCACGGGCGCCCGAAATGAGCGTCGGCTGTTGGGCAGCAGCGGGTACGGATGCTGCAGGCGCGGCGGCCTGAGCAGCAGCCACGCTCGCCGGCACGGCGCCGTTGGCGACCATGGCCTCTAGGCGTGCCACGCGCTCGGCCAATCCCTCAATCGTTAAATCAGCCTCGGGACGTGCCAGACGCGTACAGGCAATCTCGAGCACCAGGCGCACGTCGCTCGCGCCCCTCATCTCCAGCGCGGCATCGTCGAGCACCGTCAGCACACGGGCCAGGCGGTCGGCAGGATGCTCGCCAAAGGCAGAGGCCTCGGCAGCAAGCGCCTCGGCCTGCTCCGAGCCGCCCTCAAACAGCTCGGCACGGGCACCGGCAACGCAGGCAACATACACGTCACGCACATGCGCCACCAGGTCGCGCGTCAGCTCAAGCAGGTCATTGCCCTCCTCGACCTGCGCACGAATCAGTCCATAGAGCTCGGCAACATCGCGATCGGCAATGGCGCGGGCAAACTCGCCCAGGATCTGGTCCGAAACCTCGCCCAAAAGCGAGCGGGCATCGTCCGCATGCACGGCGCCGTTGCCAAAAACGCTCAGCTGCTCCAGCGTGGACAACGCGTCGCGCATGCCGCCCTTGGCATGGCGCGCCACGATGGCCAGCGCCTCGTCGTCGTAATCGAAGCCCTCCTGCTCGCACACGTAAGACAGGCGATGCTCGATATCCTCGTTGCCGATGCGGTGGAAATCGAAGCGCTGGCAGCGCGAGAGGATGGTCTCCAGAATCTTTTGCGGGTCGGTGGTGCACAGCACAAAGATCACGTGTGCCGGCGGCTCCTCGAGCGTCTTGAGCAGCGCGTTAAACGCCGCCGTTGTGAGCATGTGGACCTCGTCGATGATATAAATCTTGTACTTGCCGCGCACCGGGGCAAAGTTGACGGAGTTGATGATTTCCTCGCGCACATTGTCCACGCCCGTGCGGGAGGCGGCATCGAGCTCGTAAACGTCTGGGTGGTTGCCCTCGGCGATGAGCTCGCATTCCTCACAGGTGCCGTCGGGCATGCAGCCGCTCGCACCCTCGGCGCGCGCCGCCTCGGCATTGCGGCACAGCAGCGCCTTGGCCAGAATGCGCGCCATAGTGGTCTTGCCCGTACCGCGCGGACCGCAAAACAGGTACGCGTGGGACAGGCGCCCCTCGGTGATGGCGTGCTCGAGCGTCGAGACGATATGCTGCTGGCCCACCACGGAGTCGAAGGTGAGCGGGCGATACTTTCGGTACAACGATTCCATGGGTGCTCCCCCGGGTATACTGAGTCTTGTTGCCGCGGCGGCCATGCGGTCGCACGGCATACTGTATTCATAATAACCCGTACGGCGAGCCCGCCGCGATAGGAGTCCAAAGAGCATGGCAGACGCAGAGAGCAACCTCGTTCCCTCCGAAGCAGCCGACCAGGTCGAGGTCGCGCTCGAGGAGCAGGCCGCAGCCGACGACGGCATCCTGTACCTCAACGAGTACCAGTACGAAAACGACCTGGTCACCGACTTCGCCCGTCTGGTCGCCTCGGCCAGGCGTCGCGGCTCGCTGTATGTCGCCGCGGCAATTGCCGCGCTCATCGGCATCGGCATGCTGCTGGCCGGCGGCAACTGGATCAAGTTTGGCGTCGTGCTGATCGTGTTCGGCGCCTTTTTGGCCTGGTGGAGCAAGAACCTGCACCACACGCTCGCCCGCGACTTTATCGACGCCGTCGAGGCCGACGAGTCCATGGGTGGCCGCTATCGCCGCGTCGCCGCCAACGAGGACGGCCTGATGGTTTGGGGCAAGAGCGGCAAGTCGCAGTTCTTCCCGTTTGACAAGCTCGACCACGTACTCGACGGCGAGCGCATCTTTGTGGCCATGTTCGCCGACCAGGGCGTGACGATCCCCAAGGACACCTTCGTCCGTGGCGATGCCGAGCAGTTCGGCCCCTTCCTTAAGGCGCGCATCAACAAAAAACTCCGCATCGAGACCAAGAAGAAGAAAATGAAGGCCGAGAAGGCCGCCGCCGAGGCCAAGCAGGGCGACAAGCCCCAGGAGACCAAGGGCAAGCAGCGCAAGCAGAAGAAGAACAAGAAGAAGCGCTAAGGCCAAGCCAGACAGGCAGCCTCGCATCCCGCTATCCTCCCCATGCACCCGAGCGTGCTACACTAGCAGCATCTATGCCACCGCGAACGGCTCGGCTCCGCGCCCGCCACTCGCAAACGAACTTTAAACGCACGAGGGTTGGCCATGCCGCTTTTCTCGCAACATACCGCCCGGTTCTCGCCGGACGTTCCTTTGGAGGGCACCAGCTCTCGCGAGCTGCTCAAGCGGTACCAGCCGCTCGAGACACTTGCGACCGGCGGTTTTGGCTCCATCGAGATCTGCCGCGACACGCACCTGCGCCGCCGCGTCGCCATTAAGCGCATCCCCCTTATCAACGGTGCCGGCATGCCCGCCAGCGACATCATGGATGTCCTGCGCGAGGCGCACACTGCCGCCATGCTTCAACATCCCAATATCGTGCAGGTCATCGACTTTACGCACGACACAGCCTATGCCTACCTGGTTATGGAGTATGTCGATGGCATGTCGCTTGCCGAGTTTTTGCACCGCGTGGACGGCCACTCACTTACCTTTGACGAGGCCGCGGCCATTGCCGATGCCCTGGGCCAGGCGCTCACCTTCGCCCACAGTAACGGCGTACTCCACCTGGACATTAAGCCCGCCAACGTGCTCATCGACCACTCGGGCAATGTAAAGCTCACCGACTTTGGCATGGCGCGACTGTCGTCTGCCGGTGGCTTTGGCGGCTCACGCGGCGGCACCATCGGCTACATGCCGCCCGAGCAGCTCGATATCGAGACCGGCACGGTCGACGAGCGCGCCGATGTCTTTGCCCTCGCCTGTGTGATCTACGAGGGCCTGTGCGGCAGCGCTCCCTTTATGGCGGCCACGCCCGCCGACTCGCTCGGCCGCATCATCGGCGGCGCCACCTATCCCAGCGAGCTGATACCACACTTCCCCCCGGGAGCCGAGGCCGCGCTCATGAGCGCCCTCTCCCCCATGCCGCAGGACCGCCCCAACAGCATCGAGGCATTTTGTGACCAGCTCCTTGCCGGTCTGGGCAGCGTACGCGAGGGCCGTCGCAGCCTGGAGCAAATGGTTGGCGAGCTTTCGGATGACGAGCATGAGCTCGACGATATCGAGCCGTCGCACTACGAAGGCGACGCCATCGAGGTCGACCCCGCACTCGGCTGGGCGGGCACGCGCTGGAGCCATGCGCGCGACTACACCATGCGCGCTATCTCGGCGCTAACGTGCGGCACCTTTAGCTTTTTGCTGATGCAGACGGCCGGGGTCGCGGCGCTTCCCGGCCTGGTCATTGCGGCCATCGCGATCGGAGCGGCGGCTGGCCTGGCCCCCCAGATTGGCTCGGCCATCTCGGCTGTGGGCTTTTTGGTGCTCATGGTCAACGCCACCATGCAGGCACAGGGCATCCTGTCGATGCTGCCCGTCGCGGTGATCTTTGCCGCCGCCATGTCCGGTTGGTGGATCGCCTGGGGCCGCACCGAGACTGCCGCGAGCGCCACGCTCACCTGTGCACTCGCGCTTGGCTGTCTGACCGGCAATACCTTCCTGGCAGCTGGGGTCGCCGCCGGCGTCGCGTCATTTTGGCTCGGCCCGGCAAGCGCCGCCGCGGCAACGGGCATGGGCGCGCTTTTTGCCCGTCTGGCCACGGTCGCGCTTTCAGCTGGAGGCGTGCTGGGGCTCGGTAACGTTGCCGCAGCGCTGGGAGACCCGCTCCTTTGGGCTGCCTTTGTGCTGGTCGCGGCAACTGCCGCAGCGTCATCCACGCTGCTCAATGTCCATGCCAAGCGTGCCGGCCAGGGCTCAAACCTTGCCGCAATCGCCGCCATCGCTGTCACCGGCATCGGCTGCGCAGCGGCGTCCTGTCTTGCACACCATATGGAAATTGCCAGCCTTGCAGCCGCGGTCATCGCCAAGGCGGCGGTTGCGGGAACCCTATCCTCTATAATCGTTGGGATATGCCTATATTTGCTCGGATACCAAAGAACCTATACGGAGAGTGATCTTTCGTGAACTTCCTGAACATCTTCGAGGACCACGTGGCCGGCATCTTCGGTGCCACCCGTGCCCCGTTCTCCTTTAAGAAGCTTGCCAAGCAGGCCGCTCGCGACATGGAGGATCAGACTCTGGTGATCAACGGCGTCAACACGGCGCCGGCACTCTATACCATCCTTATCGCCGCCGACGACGATCCCATGCTCGCCCCGTTCTACCCCGAGCTTTCACGCGAGGTCCGCGAGTTCGTGAAGGCGCAGGCCGAAAAGCGCCGCTATGTCTTTGTCGGCGAGCCCCTCGTGCGCTTTATGATCGATCCGCAGCTGCGCGCCGGCAAGTTCTCGGTCTTTGCCGAGAACGTCGATGCCCCCACGCTCGG
>ENA-ORUI01001322-ORUI01001322.1-human-gut-metagenome-genome-assembly--contig:-NODE-1322-length-25546-cov-6.233494_pt1 | contig 25546 bp, 20 predicted proteins | sample MGYA00242078_ERZ509205 | MGnify/ENA primary metagenome ERZ509205 (study PRJEB26280, sample SAMEA2338828) | human gut metagenome | biome: human gut; feature: human-associated habitat; material: faeces... | reverse complement strand
GAGGTAATTTCCATGGGCTGTACCCACGATTGCGGCTCCTGCAGCCACGATTGCAGCAGCGAGCAGGATTTTTCCAAAAAGCTCAATGAGATGAGCAAGGTTAAAAAGGTTATCGGCGTCGTCAGTGGTAAGGGCGGCGTCGGCAAGTCCCTTGTCACCGGGTTGCTTGCCGTCAGTATGCAGCGGCTGGGCTACCGTACTGCCATTCTCGATGCGGACATCACAGGCCCCAGCATTCCGCAGGCATTTGGCGTGCGGGAAAAGATCGAGACCCTCGGCGAGGTCATGCTGCCCGCCGTTTCCCGCTTCGGCACCCAGATCATGTCCATCAACCTGCTGCTCGAGCAGGAAAGTGACCCCGTTGTCTGGCGGGGACCGGTCATTGCCGGCGCAGTCGGGCAGTTCTGGACCGATGTGTACTGGAAGGACGTCGATTTCATGTTTGTCGATATGCCTCCCGGCACCGGCGATGTTCCCCTTACCGTGTTCCAGTCGCTTCCCGTCGATGGCATCATTGTTGTTACCACCCCGCAGCAGCTTGTCGGTATGATTGTGGAAAAAGCGGTCAAAATGGCAGAGATGATGAATATCCCTGTTCTGGGGCTGGTGGAAAATATGAGCACCTATACCTGCCCCGACTGCGGTAAGCAGCATGCCATCTTCGGCGAAAGCCGCCTGGACAGCATTGCCGCAGCACACCATATCCCCGTTCTGGCACGACTGCCCATTCAACCGGAACTGGCAGCACAGATGGACAGCGGCACCATCGAGCTTTTTGAGGGCGACTTCATGCAGCCCGCTGCCGATCGCATTGCCGCACTGCTGCCCCGCTGAAAGGAGACTGACCTCATGATCCTCACCATTGATATCGGCAACTCCAATATCTGCTTTGGCGTCTATGAGGGGAAAACCGCCCTCTTTACCGCCCGTGCCAAAACCGATCCTTTATGCACCGAAACGGAATACGCTGTTCTTCTTTCCCAGATTTTCAGCCTGCACGGGTTCGATCCGTCCCGGCTGACCGGCGCCGCCATCTCCTCGGTGGTACCGGCGCTTACTACCGTTTTCAATGACGCTGTGCGGATTCTCGGCAACGGGAATATCTCCACGGTGGTGGTGGGCCCCGGCGTTAAAACCGGACTCAATATCCGCATTGATGAGCCTGCCTCTCTTGGTGCAGATCTTGCCTGCACCGCTGTGGGCGCAGCGGAAAAATATCCACTCCCCGCCATTATCATTGATCTGGGAACGGCGACCAAGCTGACCGTCGTTACTGAGGACCGCAGCTTTATCGGCGGCACCATTCTCCCCGGCGTCAAGATCTCGCTGGAGGCGCTTTCCGGCTCGGCGTCGCTGCTGCCCTCTATCGGTCTGGGTGCCGGTAAGATCAAAACCATCGGCACCAACACCGTGGATTGTATGCTCTCCGGTGTTGTACTGGGAACCGCCAGTATGGTCGATGGCCTCATCGAACGCTACCGTGAAGAGCTTGGTGAGGTTCCTACCGTGGTCGCCTGCGGTGGGCTTTCCCCGGCGATCGTGCCGCATTGCCGCACCGATATTATTTTAGATCAGGACCTGCTGCTGGACGGCCTTCTGGCAATCTACCGCCGCAACACCCCGCCCAAACAGCGCTGAACGGCATTTTTCGCTCCTGCCTTTTCAGGTGGGAGCGTTGCTTTTTCTTTCTCCTGCCGCTTTGTCAAAGGCTTGTGCATCGTGCGGAGGCATGGTAGAATAATACCAAAGCAGACGAAAAATGTCATTTGCCGAAGGGAGGAACCAAATGAGAAAGCAGGAGGACAGAGCCGACATCACGCGGAGTGCATCTTTTTGGATCTCTGACGCAGCGGCTGCCCGCTTCAAGAGCTTTTGCGATCAAATTCTTAACATAAGGCTCGATGAGGTGCCAACCGAGCAGAGCATCTTCACGCGGCAGAGCTTTTCTATCGTGTTTTATGCGACCATCTTGTTTTTGATGACCAATGGATTTTATCTGGTCAAGAATATCGTAATGGATACAATGATCGTAATTGACATGGTGCCGCTGTACATGATGGTTTTTGCCTGCCTTGCCATGCTGATCTTTCTGATTGTTTATAAGGAATATGGCACCCAACTGGCAAGGTATGCCCTGCTTGCGTTTTATGTGGCGGTAATTGCCGCCGTCACCGTTTTCATGGTCTCCTGCAATTACCACAATATCGGTCTCTCCATTTCGATGTGTTACCTGTTTGTGATCATGGCTGCACCGACCTACGAAGCGCTTGATACCGTGATAGTATGTGCTTTGATCGCTGTTAGCTGGTGGCTGCCCGGTCGGCTTCCCTACGCAGAGAATTACAATCTGCTCAAGCATTTTCTGCTGCGCTTTTCCGTCATCGCCGGCTTTCTTGCCGTCCGGTCTGTTTTCATTCGTCAGGCTGCCGATGAACGCGCCGCCCGAGAAATGAGCAACGCATTTATCAAGCTTGCCTACAACGATGTAATGACGGGGACGCTGAACAAAAAGGCAATGGAAACCTATTGCACATTTGTTGCCGAGAAAATGGCGCCCGAAAGGGTCGGCATTATCATCTGCGATATCGATGATTTCAAATCATACAACGACCACTATTCTCACCTGAAGGGCGATGAGGCGCTGAAGCACATTGCGGGCAGCATGACCGCCGTTCTGGCAGCCTCAGACCGCTATCTTTTCCGCTTCGGAGGGGAGGAGTTTGTAGTCATTCTGCCGGACGCCGACGAGGACGAAGCCCGCCGGATCGCCGCCGGGCTGCTCAGTGCAGTACGCGCCGCAGCTATTCCGCGGGCAGACCTGCCGGGCAGAAGCATTGTTACCGCTTCCTTCGGCGTTGCCTGCGGGAGCGGCGAGGAACTGAAGGATCTTTCCGTCATTGCAAAGGCAGATCAGCAGCTTTACCTCTGCAAAAGCAACGGAAAGGACGGCGTGGCAGCCGGCGATACCGTATATAAATGATCTGCACGGCAGAAAGGCTCCGGTTAAGCGATCGGAGCCTTACCCTTCGCACACCGGAGGGAACGCGCAGAAATGAAAAAGTGCATGAAACAAACAGAGAGAGGGGAGGACGGTTCTGTGTGGTTTTGGTGGTTTATGCTGCTGAGTGATTTGCTGGTTCCCGTTATTATGCTTATTTGCGGAAGAAAGATGTGGAAGCATTGCCCGCAGCATATAAACAGCATGTACGGATACCGGACGACCCGCTCGATGAAAAACATGGATACATGGAAATTTGCCCATGATTATTGCGGACGGCTTTGGTGGAAAACAGGCTGGCTTATGATGCTCCCATCAGTGTTGGTGCCTATTCCGTTCTATCATGGAGACGAAAAAACGATTGGAATAGTAGGGACGATTCTTGTGACGATTCAATGTGTGGTATTGATTGCCTCTGTCTTTCCAACAGAGCGTGCGTTGAAGAAGACATTTTATGACGATGGAACGCGCAGATAGCGTTGTGTTTTCCGCCCCGACGAGCTGCAATGCCGCAGGGGCGGGGATATTCCCAAAAAAATTTTTATAAAGATGCAATAAACCGCCCTTCCCGCGCATTACACGAATGACAGGAGACAAAAGCCTATGCTCAGCTTGCTGATGATAACTGAATATGCTCCGGCGGAGGATCGGCACGAGCTGCAGCAACTGCTTCTCGGTATTGCCGGCGGAGAGCGCGAGGCGCTGGCAGAGCTGTATCGGCGCACACGAACAGCGGTGTACGGACTGGCGCTTTCCTACCTCAAAAATGCGCACAGCGCACAGGATATCACACAAGATGTCTATGTGCAGGTATGGGATTGTGCGGAGCAGTACCGACCCACCGGTTCGCCGATGGGCTGGCTGCTGACCGTGTGCCGCAATCTCTGCCTGATGCGGCTTCGGCGCGAGGAGCGGGGAGCCATGCTCAGCGAGGAGGAATGGGACGCCATTCCCGCGCAGGAGAGCGGGCTGGACGCCGAGGAGCGGATTCTATTACAACACGCACTGGCAGCAATCGGGGAGGAGGAACGGCGTATCGTTCTGCTCCATGCGATCACGGGCATGAAGCACCGGGAGATCGCAGCGCTGCTGGAGCTGCCATTGGCTACCGTCCTGTCGAAATATCACAGAGCATTAAAAAAGATGCGAGCTTATCTGGAAGGAGATGACGCCCGATGACCAACGAAAAGATGGAGCAGCGGCTGGCTTCGGCGGTCGAAAAGACCGCACCGGACGATGTTAGCGGCGTTCTCTCCCGCTGTGAAACGCGGAAAGGAACGGTAATCAATATGCCGATTATGAAAACAGCAAAAAGAAAATGGACGATTCTGGTTGCCGCCTGCCTGGCGGTGGTTCTTCTTGCCGGCGGAGGCGTACTCTATCAGCAGGCGAATGCAGTCGCCTCGGTGGTGTCGCTGGACGTCAATCCGAGTATTGAATTGAAGGTGAACAGCAGCGAAAAGGTGTTGGTCTGCACGCCGCTCAATGATGACGCCAAGGCGATCCTTGCGGATATGGGCGAAGGCGCCGATCTCAAGGGCGCAAAGCTTGATGTGGCGGTCAACGCCATCGTGGGCAGCCTTGTGCGCAACGGTTATCTCAGCAGCATCTCCTCCGCCATTATGATTTCGGTGGAGGATAAGAACGCTGACCGTGCCCAAAAGCTGCAGCAGGAGCTGGCAAGCGCCGTGGATGTTGTTCTGCAAACCGGCGAATCAAAGGCGTCGGTGCTGACGCAGACGGTTCAGCAGAATGCAGAGCTGGATCAGCAGGCACGGGAAAACAACATTTCCACCGGAAAAGCGGCGCTGGTGAACCGCGTCCTTGCCCTCAATTCGGCACTGAAATTCGAGGAGCTTGCGGCATTCTCGGTCGGCGAGCTGAAGGATCTTATTGAGGCGGGCGCTCCTGCCATGCCCATCGGGAAGGATAAGGCGTTGGACATTGCGGTTAAGGCATTTGGCAATGCAACCTCCGCCCAGATCTCGTACAGCGAGGTCGATGCGGAGCTGGACGAAACCCCCGCCCACTATGAGGTTGAGATCATCACGCAAAGCGGCGAGGAGTTTGAGTATAAGATCGACGCCTACACCGGTGTGATCTTAGAGACCAAGCGCGAGGCAGCGGACGGAACCGAAACACCCTCAGGAGACTCCTCGTTTCCCACACTGGGCAGCACCAACTACGCCAAGGTGAAAGCCATTATCCTCAAGTATCTGGGCATAAGCGAAAACAATATCTATGATATGAATATTAAGCTGGAGGTCGAGGACGGTACACTTGTCTACGAGGTCGAGTTTAAATCCGACCATATCGAGTACAGCTTCAAGATCAATGCGGCAACCGGCGTGGTCCTTGAATATGAGGCAGAACGGGACGATTGACAGAAAAGCCGCATCGATCAAATAGGATAAGGCAGCAAAAGGGGCTGCGGCAAAGTGTTCTTTGCTGCAGCCCCGATTTTTGTTTTTTGTCAGCGGTAATCCTTCCGCTCGTTCAGGAATTTCTTTTCCTCCGGCTTAAGGTCCAGACCGATGGTCCCGCCGGGATTCATCAGGTAATCCGGATCGAAGTAATTCTTCAAAACCTTGAATACGCCGTATTCCTTTTCTCCGATGTAGCCCTCCAGCCAGGGAGCAAACATCTTGCCGATGCCGTGATGGTGGGAAATGGCGGCGCCGGACTTCTGGATCGCGTCCAGAATAGTGGTGTGGTACCGCTTGAATTCCGCCGCGTCGTTCATTTTTGTAATAAAGATAAAGTATAGATTGGCGCCCTGAGGATAGCAATGGGACATATGGGTGGTAACAATGGTATTGGGCAGGGCGTGGCATACCTCACGGACGTCCCTGTGAACCTGTGCCATATTGGACCAGTTGACGCTGCATTCCAGCGTGTCGGTGATGACGCTGAAATCCATCAGAGTATCCCGCAGGTAGGGATCGTTAAAGCGTCCCTTTTCCCAGCTTCTGGTGACGCGACCGGTCATGGGCATGGCGCCGTGCTTGCGGGCAATACGGGCAATGTTTCGAGCAACATTTTTGGAAAAGCCTTTTTCACCGTCGGTAAAGCCCAGGAACATGCAGCGTTCCATATCCTTGTAGCCGAATTTATCCAAAAGCGGTGCCAGCGGGGTTTCATCTACGTTGTACAGCCGCAGCATCAGGTGGGTCTCCTCCGGATCGGAAAGACGGAAAACAGAGGAGTAGCCGCATTCGCACTGCATCATCTCTCTGGCGGCAGCCATGGCGGTCTCCCAGTTTTTGAACATATAGGAGAACCGCTTGCGGTTTTCAGGCATCCAGCGGAACACCTTCAGGGTCACCTCGGTAAGCACGCCAAAGGTTCCCTCCGAGCCCATCATGATCTGATTCAGGTCGGGACCGGTGGCTTCGCGGGGGTTGTGCGGGGTAACGATCCGTCCGATGGGGGTGGCGTACTTCTGGGAGAGCACAATATCGGCAATGGTGCCGTAATAGGTACTGTTCTGACCGGCGCCGCGGGTTACTGTCCACCCGCCCACGCTGCTGTACTCAAAGGACTGCGGAAAATGACCGCAGGTATATTGGCGCTTGGCACCGAAGCGCTTAGGCGCGTCCTGCAGCGCCTCCTCCAAAGCGGGACCTGACATACCCGCCTGTACGGTGATGGTCTGGTCTGTTTCATTAAAGCTGATCACCTTGTTGAAGCGCAGGCGCATATCCAACGAGATGCCGCCTTTTATCGGCTCTACACCGCGGGTTACCGAACTGCCGCCGCCGTAAACATACAGGGGGATCTTGTGCTCGGTGGCATAGGCAACAATCTGCTCCACCTGCTCGGTGGTATCGGGATAAACCACAACATCGGGGACGCTATCCACCTGCTTGTGGCGCAGCCGCAAAAGGTCATAGCCGGTGCAGCCGTATGCCACCGCCAAACGCGGATAATCCTCGGTGGTGACATATTCCTCACCTACTATTTTTTTCAGCGCCTCTACATGCTCCGGCGCGATTTGGGAGGGGTGATCCGGAAGCTCGACCGGATCAAAGCCGATGTCGTCGGTGTACTGCTTAAAGTCGTCATCGGTCATGTGGAAGGTTTCCTTCATCATCTTGTACAGGGATTCCTTGGGGTATTTGAAAAACTCAGGATCTCCCCAGCGGAAAATAGAACGGTAGCTCCCCTCGGGGGCGGGAGTCAACAGCCATTTGGGCTCAAAGCCTTTATACGGTTTATTGCTCATTGAGCGTCTCTCCTTTCGGTTATTTTAATAATTGTTCTGTGAATGGGCTCCAGTCTGCCGAAGATCCTGCGGTAGGCACGGTTATAAATATCCATATAAACCCGATGGGCGTCCATTCGCGGCTCAAATACAGAGGTTTCATGCACCATATGGCGTATGGCGTCCTCATAATCACGAAAGACACCGCCCCAGATAAACGCTACCATGGAGGCGCCCAGAGAGGAGGCTTCGTGGGTCTGTATCCGCTTTACGGGAAGACCGAAAACGTCTGCGGTGATCTGACACACCACATCACTTCGCGCACCGCCCCCGGCTACAAACAGTTGGTCAATCTTCAGTCCGGAGCGTCGCTCCATATTGTGCAGGGAATGATGCAGCTCAAAGCAGATGCCCTCGATAATGGCGCGGTACAGGTGGATACGGGTGTGGTAATCGGTAAACCCGACCACCGTTCCCCGTGAGGTGGGATTCAGGATCCCGGGCGTCCAGTAGGGCTGCAGCAGCAGACCCTCACAGCCCGGCGGAATCTCCTCGATGGCTTTGTCCAGAAGCTCCTCCGGCGAGCAGCCCAGCTTTTCTGCCGCTGCCTGCTCCGCTGCGCCAAATTCCTTTACAAACCAGGAAACCAGCCAAAAGCCGCGGTAGATCTCAATTTCGGGGTTAAACAGGTCATTGGGAACGGCGGGATACGCCGGCATGAACTGCTGCGGCTCAAAGTATTTTTTCACTGCCAGCTGGATCGTCGCCGTTGTTCCGAAGGACAGCGCCGCCTTGTTGGTTTCCACGACAGAAAGCCCCAGCGTTTCACAGCTCTTGTCCGAACCGGTTGCTACCAGAGGCAGCCCTGCGGGGACGCCGCTCTGCGCGGAAAAGTCCTGAGTAATATACCCCAGCACCTCCCCCGATTTTACCAGGTCGCACAGCTTCTCCTGCTCCACATCACAGATACACTTTGTCAGGGAGCTGTCCTTCTTCCAGCAGCGGTGCTTGTAGTCAAAGGGGATATGCCCGACCATGTTTGCCTCGGCGTCTAAAAGATTTCCCGTCAGCTTGTAGTTGAGATAGGTGGGAAGCACCACATATTTCGCCGTCTTTTCCCATATCTCGGGCTGGTTCTGCCGGATCCAGTTGGAGGCGGTGGCACGGTAAAGCGTTTTGGTGGCATCTTGCATTCCTGCCAGACGGAACACCCATTTTTTCCAGAACGGGAAAGGATCGCTGAAGTCAGCCTGACGCTTATCCAGCCATAAAATGATATCCCGAAGTGGTTTGTTGTTCCGGTCCAGACACAGCACGGTATCCCGAATGCAGGTCAGTGTCACGGCAATGACCTGCGGCAGCAGAGAACGGCTCCGGTCGCACAGCTTTTTCGCCACATCGCAGATCTGCTCATAGTAAAAATCGGGAGTCTGCTCTGCCCAGCCGGGGTTTGCAGAGTAATAGGGCACGTCATACTTCTGCTGCTCCACATCGGCAAAGCTGCCGTCCGGACGCACCAGCAGACATCGAACGCTCTGTGTGCCGATATCAAAGGTCAGAACCAGAGGCTGTTCCATTTCTCTTTCCCTCCAATAAATCAGATGTGGCGATGATATCCACACCAAGGCCTAAAACGTTTCTGATGACAGGCTCTCCCCTGCGAACCGGTTGATCCAGACGAACCTTCCGGATCTCTCCCATTACATCAAAGATCCTGTCCTTCGGGATTTCCGCGGATACACGGACGCTCAGCACAGGCACATCGGGAAAAGTTGTCCGCACCGTGGAGCAGATGGTGCGCATGGGACGGGTCATCTCGGATATGGCAAATTCGGCGCCTCGCTTGCAGGTGTTTCCCGAAACGGTGTAGCTGCCGCCTTTTTCTTCGATCCTCATGCTGCAGCCCTTGGGGCATACGATACATACAAGCTCACGCATCTGCTTTCACCTCGATATCTAATTTGACCTGAGATTGTGTCGTTAAGCCGTACGAAGAAAAATCGATCACCAGCTTTTCCATCTCAGGCGGACGCAGGAAAGGGTATCTTCTGGAAAAGACCTCTCGCCCGTCCACGGTGATTACAAACCGGCAGCCGTTCAGATCCTCCCGGCTCCGGAAATAGACCGTGGTGCGGCTGTTGTCTCCGGCAAGGTCCAGCATCTGCGGTACCGCATACAAAAGGTTGCTTCCCGCGGCAATCGGGATCTCCTGCCGCTTTTGCCTGCTGTATTTCGCAGCGTTTTCTCCGGCGGTCTCGCCGCTTTCCGAAACATAGTCTACCAGATCGTTGACGTGCAGGGCGTTCCCGCAGGAGAACACGCCGTCTACGCTGGTCATAAGCTGGGCGTTGCATTTCGGACCCTTGGTTCGGGGATCCAGCAGAACCCCAAGCCCCTCTGCCAGCTCATTTTCGGGGATCAGCCCCACGGAAAGGATCAAAGCGTCACACGCAATGATCTCCTCGGTTCCCGCAATGGGGCGCATACGCTCATCAACCTGAGAGACCTCCACGGCGGTCAGCCGATCCTGCCCCATTACCCGAGTGACCGTATGGGAAAGGTGCAGGGGAATATCATAATCGTGCAGACACTGATGGATATTTCTTGTCAGTCCGGAGGGAGTCGGCTTCGCCTCATACACCCCCAGCACCTGCGCCCCCTCCAGGGTAAGGCGGCGCGCCATAATCAGCCCGATATCGCCGCTGCCCAGAATCACGCATTTCCTTGTGGGCAGCTCGCCCAGCAAATTGGTAAAATGCTGTGCAGTACCGGCAGTAAATACGCCGGATGGTCTGGTGCCGTGTATGGATACCTGCTTGGCGGTACGCTCCCGGCAGCCCGTTGCCAGCACCAGCGCCCTTGTGCCTACCGTTTCCACACCGTCGCGGTTGACTAACGTTACCGCAAAGCCGTCGTCGGTCTTTTCTATTCTGGTTACAAAGGTCAGAGTCAGCGCCTGCGCTCCCGTCTCCCGAAACAGATCAATAAAGCGACCTGCATATTCGGGACCGGACAGCTTTTCCTGAAACCGAACCAGACCAAAGCCATCGTGGATACACTGCTTCAGGATCCCGCCCAGATGGGCCTCCCGTTCAATCAGCAGGGTGCGCGCGCCGTTTTTATGTGCCGCAATAGCAGCGGCAAGTCCGGCAGGGCCGCCGCCGATGACCAGGACATCAAATGTACGCATATTGTGATTCTCCTCATTATTTTGTCGGACCGAAGGTGATGTCGGATTCCTGAGAGGACTTTTTCACCTGAGACAATGGCACGCCAAGGAAGTCCGCAATGATCTGTGTGACCAGCGGGGAACAAAAGCCGCCCTGACATCGACCCATGCCCGGCCGGATCCGTTTTTTGATGCCGTCCACCGTAGGCACGCAGATGGGAGAGCGGAGTGCGTCCAGGATCTCCCCTTTGCTGATCTCCTCACAGCGGCAGATGATCACACCATAGTCGGGATTTTCCCTAATGAGGGCACACCGGCTCTCATCGTCCATTTTGTTCAGTACGGGAGGGGCGTGGCGGATCGGATCAAAGCCCTCGTTTTTCTCCACCTTTTTTATGCCCGAAAGGTATTTCACTGCCATCTGTTCAATATCCAGCGCCACGGCGGGCGCCGTGGTCAGCCCCGGCGACTGAATGCCGGCACAATGAAGGATATTCCCCGTCCGTCTGCCCATTTCAATGATAAAATCCTCCTCAAAGGTGGGCGCGCGAATGCCGGTAAAGTATGTAATAATATCCTGCTCCGAGAGCTTGGGCATGGTGCGCTTTTGCTTCCGGAAGACGGTTTCGATGCTTTCCCTGCGCGTCTCGGTGTTTTCCTTTTCATAGGTCTCCACTGCGTCGGGGCCCACCAGCAGGTTGTCATGTACGGTATGCAGGATCCCGCCGCCCTTGGAATGGGTGTTCTTTCCGGTCAGATCCTTTATCGAGGCAATGGAATGCAGATAGGCGCCGGCTTTTTTATCCAGAATGGAGTTGGTGCCCCGCCGAGGGTGAATGGAGAAAAAGCGATCTCCTGCCATGGCGGCAATCTCCTCGGCAAAGACGCCCGCAGCATTGATGACCAGCGTGGGATATGCCGTTCCCCGGTTGGTGGTCACGCCGGTGATGCGGCCGTCGGCATCTTTTTCCAGCTTGGCAAGGCCGGTGTTAAAGTCGATGCTGTAGCCTTTGCTCTCAATGTACTCCTGGAACACCACGTTGCGGGGCTTTTCAGCGCTGCTGTAATCGACCTGCTGCACAGGGAACATCAGCTTGCTCTGGCTCACCTGCGTGTCATCCGGCCACTTGGCTTCATCGCCGGCGGTCAGGTTGCACACATAGTTATAAGGTTCGTTTTCCAGGATGCCGGAAACAAAATCATGCATGGCAGCGGATTCGTTGATCCAGGTCTTGACCACGCGCTGGTCGCAGCGACCGCCCATAGAACGGGAGATCTCGCTCAGCAGCTCGGCGCGGTCAACCGGAGCGATCCCTTTTTTCTGTGCTTCGCTGCTATCAATGGTGCCGTACCAGTGACGGGTCTCCATGACGGAAGAATTCTGTTCGATCAGGCGGAAATCCAGCCCGTTCTGTGCAGCATAAGCGGCTGCGCACATACCACCGTTGCCTGCGCCCACGATGACGATATCGGTATCCCATGTCTCGGTGATGGCGGCCTCGTCGATGTCGGGCTCGGTGCCCAGCCAGTCGTTCTCATCGCCGGTGGGCAGCTGAACGGAGGACACAACGGCCTCGCCCTTGGCCTGTGCATAGCAGCTCTTGGCAGCCTTCATGACGGCCTCGGAGGTGATGGTGGAGCCGGACACGCCGTCGATCTCGGCAGAACCGGCAGCCAGCAGCTGATCGCGCAGCTCGTCGGCAGCAGCAGCACCGATGGAAGCGGTCTCGCCGGAGGTGTCCACGACCACGTCAGTCACGGCGCTGTCGGAGAAGGTCATGGTGACCTTGACGGTGGAGGAAATGCCCTCGGCAGTGCCCTCATAGGTGCCGGGGATGTAGGTGCCGGTTGCACCGGAAGCGGCAGCGCTGCCGGAAGCAGCAGTGGAGGTGGAGCCGGAGGCTGCATTGCAGGCAGCCAGAGCACCGGCGGTGACACCGCTCATGGCGGCGGCAGCGGCGATCTTCAGAAAGCCTTTGCGGGAGATCTTGTTCATAGTGGTTTCCTTCTCTTTCTCTTCTTGTGTCTCTTTGTGATTTTTGGCCCTGCTCTGTGGAAAAATCTGCACAGAACCAACAAAAACAGTTTAGCATACCTGTGAAAAGTATGTCAATCAATTTGGGGGCACGGAACGCCTTAAACTTTGTTAAACATTTGGCGCAGGTACGGCCCGGTCAATGGAGAAAAATGCAGGCTCTGCGGGGATTTTGGCCAAAAACAATGCACGGAAACATTGCACAGGTGTTGCGGTTATGTTACAATTGAGTTGCACACAGAAGCCGGCCAGCCACGACCGGCAGAATGGCAGCAAACGCTGTCACGGAAAGGGAGATTTTGGTATGAAGGTGGCAATGATCGGGCACAAGGACTTCCCGTCCCGTTCGGGTGGTGTGGAAGTCATGGTCGGCGGGCTGGCAGCCAGCCTGGTCCGGCGCGGTTATGAGGTCACGGTGTACAACCGCGGCCTGCAGAAGGGGCACAATGTTTACACGACCGAGGGCGTGCAGGCCCGCCGCATCTTTACCTTTCAGAAGGCGTCGCTGAATGCCATGGTCTATTCGTTCCTGGCCACCTTTGACGCCCTGACGCGGGACTGCGATGTGATCCACTACCACGCCATCGGCCCATCGGTGCCGCTGGTGATCGCCAAGCTGTTCGGCAAGCACACGGTGTGCACCGTGCACGGGCTGAACTGGAAGGTGGACAAGTGGGGCGGCTTTGCCAGCGCCTACCTGAAGCTGGGTGAGCGGGTGGCCGCAAAGTATGCGGATGATCTGGTGGTGCTGTCGGAGAGCGAGTGGAACTATTTTCAGGAGAAGTACGATCGTACCGCCATCCTCATCCCCAATGCAGTGCAGATGCGCCAGCCGCTGCCCTGCAACCTGATTCGCGAAAAATACGGGCTGGAAGCCGGGAGCTACATTCTGTATGTGGGCCGCATCTCGCCGGAAAAGGGCCCGCTGGACCTGGTGGAGGGCTATCTGAAAGCCCACACGGACAAAAAACTGGTGCTGGCCGGCCCCTTTGCGGAGACCGAGTACTGCACCACGGTGCAGGAGAAAATCGCGGGCAACCCCAACATCATCACGACGGGCTATGTGGTGGGCGACGCACTGCTGGAGCTGTACAGCAACTGTGCCCTGTTCGTGCTGCCCAGCCACACCGAGGGCCTTTCGCTTTCGCTGCTGGAGGCACTGTCGCTGGGGGTGAAGTGCCTCGTGAGCGACATCCCGGAGAACACCACTGTGACCGCCGACTACGGCACCGAGTTCCGCACCGAGGACACCGACAGTCTGGCCCGGGCACTGGAGCGGGACACCGCCCGGCCCCTCACGCCGGAACAGCGCGAGGCACAGGTGGACTATGTGCGCACCAACTTTGATTATGATGTCATGCTGGATCGGTACGAGGAAGTGTATCACCATGTGATCGGTGACCCGCTCAAGGAGATACCTTCGCAGGCCAAGGCACACAGCAAGGCCGCAGCCGCCCAGGGAGGCGCAGCATGATAAAGGAAGAACAGAACCCGGTCGGTCCGGTCCTGACCGCGGCCGAAAGCCGCCGCCGGGTGCTGCACAACATGTGCTCGTCGCTGTTGTACAACCTGTCGGTGATCCTGTTCGGCCTGCTGCTGCCGCGGCTGTACCTCACCAGCTTCGGTTCGGAGCTCAACGGTCTGGACAGCACCATCAAGCAGATCTTTTCCTGTCTGACTCTGCTGGAAGCGGGCGTGGGCCTGGCCTCGCAGCAGGCCTATTACCTTCCGGTGGCCGTGGGCGACCGGAAAGCCATCAACGGCATTTTTTCGGCCACGCATCACTATTACCGCCGCACCGGTATCGTGTATCTGCTGGTCACGGTGGTGTTTGCGCTGCTGTACCCCCTGTGCATCAACACAGTGCTGTCCTACGGCACCGTGAGCCTGATCGTGGTGTTCTACGGCATCCCGGGCATCGTGAGCTATCTGGTGCAGGGCAAATACCGCTCCTTTATGGAAGTGGAAGGCAAAAACTATGTGATCACCTACATCACCACGGCCACCATGGCGGCGGGCAACCTGCTGCGCATGCTGGCGCTGCTGTTTACCCGCAGCATCCTGTTGGTGCAGGTGACCTACTGCGTGCCTTCGGTGTTCCAGGTGCTGGTGCTTACGGCCTATATGCGCAAAAACTATCCGTGGCTCAACGCGCACGATACCCCCAATCTGGAGGCGCTGGCCCAGCGCGGCTCGGTGCTGGTGCATCAGCTCACGAGCATCGTGTTCAACAACACCGACACGATCCTGATCTCCAGCCTGTGCGGTCTGGCGTCGGCCAGTGTGTACACCATTTATATGCTGTTTTTCTCCAACATCGAAAAGCTGTTCTACTCGATCGTCAACAGCATCAGTTTTCGGCTGGGGCAGCTGTTCTATGTGGAGCCGGAAAAGTTCAAGCGGCTGTACCGGCTGTACGATGCCCTTTACCTTTCCGCGGCCTTTGCACTGTTCACGACCGTGGCTGTGTTCCTGATGCCCATCATCGCGCTGTATACGTCCGGCGTGACCGATGCCAAGTACCTTGACACCCGTCTGCTGGTGCTGTTCACGGCGGTGGAGCTGCTGTCCAGCGCCAAGCAGCCGTTGGGGATGCTGCTGAACATCAGCGGCCGCTTTGAAGAGACCCGGCAGCAGGCCCTGATCGAGATGGGCATCAACCTGCTGGTGTCGGTGATGTCGGTGCTGCGGTTCGGCATCGCGGGCTGCCTGTTCGGCACACTGGCGGCGCACCTGTACCGCTATACGGCGTTGATCCTTTTTACCCGGACCAAAGTGCTGGGAGAGTCGCCGGTGGGCGATTTTGTGCGGCTGGGCGTCAACGGGCTGCTCTGCTTTGTGCTGCTGTACCTGCTGGGATTTGACCGCTGCTATGGCGGCGGCTACCTGATGGTGTGCCTGAAGGGTGCGTTGTTCGGGCTGTGGGTGCTGCCGCTGTTCCTTGTGGTGAACGCGGTGCTGGACTGGCGCAATGTGGACACCCTGCGCGGGCTGCTGCACACGCTTACGATCAAAAAAGGAGCGACGGAGGAAAAACACGATGCGGAATGAAGAAGTGATGTGCGAGGGCCTGCTCTCGGTCGTGATCCCGGTGTACAACATCCGGGACTATGTGGAGCGCTGTGTCCGCTCGGTGCTGGCGCAGCCGGATGTGCCGCTGGAAGTGCTCATCGTGGATGACGGCAGCACCGATGACAGCGGCGCGGTGTGTGACGCACTGGCGGCGGAGGACAGCCGGGTCACAGTGATCCACAAGCCCAACGGCGGCCTGTCGGACGCCCGCAATTATGGGCTGTGCCATGCACAGGGCGAGTATATCCTGTTCATGGACGGTGATGACTGGCTGGCAGAGAACGTTTGCCCCGGCCTGCTGCAGATGGCGCTGCAGACCCGGGCCGATGTGGTCATCGGCAAGGCGCATTTTCTGCGCGAGGAACCGGTGATGACCCGCTGGGAAGAAGCGGTGGAAAAAAACTTCACCTTTCACACAGTTTACACCGGTAAGGAGTATCTTTTGAAATGCCTGCAGATCGGTGGCCTGCGGGTGGAAGTGGGGCGGCACCTGTACCGCACCGGCTTTTTGCGGGCGAACGGCCTGCAGTTCTGCAAGGGCATCCTGCACGAGGACGAAGAGTTCACGCCGCGGGTGCTGCTGCAGGCGCAGCGGGTGGTGCTGACCGGGCAGGAGATCTACTATTACGATAACTGCCGCGCCGGTTCCATCACGCACGCGGAAGGGTTGAGCACCCGCCGTGTTCAGGACCGGCTGCGCATCTACGACAGTCTGGCGGAGATCTACCGTACGGTGACCCCGCGGGCGCTGCGCCGCCGCCTGCAGGATGACCTGTGCTGGAAGTATCTGGACTGCGCGGCGCGGTTCGATTGCAGGACCCTGCCGGGCTACCGCCCGCAGCGGCTGCGGATGCTGCAGTTTGCCTGCACGCCCCGCCGCCGGGCCAAGGCAGCGCTGTTTGCCCTCTCGCCGGAGCTGTTCCGGCGGGTGATGAATCATTGACCCATTGACGAGGAAAGGCAGAAGAGCATGGCGCAACATGCAAGAATAAAACGAACGCCCCCGCCGGACGGCGCACGCCGCCGATGGTGGCAGAACCGGATGCTGCAGCTGCTGGCGGCTTTTGTGCTGCTGTGCGGCGTGGCAGCTGCCGGACTGAAACTGTACACGGATTATACGAATAGTCATTTTCAGGTGACCTTTTACCGGGTGACCTCCAGCCATGTGTCGGAAAAGCTGCGGGTCCTGTTTTTGTCGGACCTGCATCTGCGGGAATACGGCGAGCACAACGAGGAGCTGATCCAGACCGTGCAGGAGCTGGACCCGGACCTGATCCTGCTGGGCGGTGACCTTGTCACCTTCCCGAACCCGGAGTATGAGAAGATGCTTTCGCTGTGCCGCAGCCTTGCCGATGTGGCCCCGCTGTACGGGGTGCTGGGCAACCACGAAAGCGAGATGATCTACGGCGGGGTGGATGACCAGCTGGCCGAAAAATTTTCGGAGGCCGGGGTGCAGCTGCTGCGCAATGAGACCCGCACCATCCAGATCGGGGAAAACAACGTGGAGCTCATCGGGCTGGAAGGTGCCCTGAAGGACTTTTACAAATACGGTGCCAGCGACTGTGTGGAGAGCCTGAGCCGCCAGTACGACACCTTCCGCATCTGCATCAACCATGTGCCCATGGCCTTTGTGGACTACATGCAGGATGCGCCCTTTGACCTGGCGCTGGCCGGGCACACCCACGGCGGCCTGATCCGCCTGCCGGTGCTGGGGCGGCTGTACACCGCAGAGGAGGGGCTGTTTCCGGAGTATGCGGGCGGCATGTACCAGCTGGACAGCGGGGCACCCCTCATCGTGGGCTGCGGCCTGGGCGACTCCAACCAGATCCCCCGCATATACAATCCGCCGGAGCTGGTTCTGGTGGATGTGAACTGGTACTGAGATGAACGAACTTGAAAGGAGGCCCGGAGACGTGGTGACAAAGATCAAGCAGATCTTCAAACAGGCTGTGCTGCGCTTCTGGAGCCTGCGGGTGCCGTTGATCGTGGTGTGCATCCTGCTCGCGGCACTGCGGTGCACCGCACAATATCAGGACAGCAGCCGGGTGGCCTCGGCCCAGATGACCCTGAACTACTCCGAGGCATCGCAGGGGCTCAACCCCAACCGCACCCGGTTTACGACTACCGACCTGACCTCCGACGAGGTGCTGCAGAGCACCCTGTACAACGCCGGACTGGAAGGTCAGATGACGGTGGAACAGCTGCGCAAGGCCATTACGGTGGAACCCACCGATGTGACCAACGTGAGCAGCTCGGAAAACTACATCACCACCAGCTGCAGCATCAGCCTGCAGCTGGAAGAACCCTGCCAGCACCTGACCGCAGCCACGCTGCTCCGGATCTTCTGCGGCAGTTACAAGGATTATTTCATGGAGCACTACGGCGAGAACCAGAGCGTGTTCTCCTGCACCATGCCGGATTACTTTGACACCGAGCCGTATCTGCGCCTCAAGAGCCTGACGCTGCGGGCCAACCAGCTGGACCGCTACCTCACGGCCCGTGTCAGCGAGAACAAGAGCTATCAGGACGCCACCACCGGCAACACCTTCCTGAGCCTGTCCAAGCAGATCCAGAACGTGATCAACTACGAGATCCCGCGCATCCAGGCCTATATCCTGCGGGGCGGCCTGTCGGCGGACGTTTCTTCCCTGACGGCCATGCTGCAATACAAGCTGCAGATCGAGCAGCTGGACTATCAGGAGCAGATGGCCTACTACAACTCCGACAATCTGGGCATTGGCCTGTACGATGAGAGCATGAGCGCCATCGTCATGATCCCCACGCTGGACGAGAACAGCGAGTTCTATATGTCCCGCACCAAAACGGCGCTGGACACCATGGCCAGCGACGCCGACGGTGCCCTGGCGGAGGCGACCTCCCATCAGGATGTGATCACCACCACCCAGTATGTGGTGCAGCAAATGCAGACCATGAGCGACCCGGCGGGTCTGACCACGGTGAACGCCATGCTGCAGGAACTGGAAACCACCATGGATCGGATCCAGCAGGCACTGCGGGTGACGGATGCCTCCTATATCATCTATAAGACCCAGAACTACCTGGTGTTCAACTATGCGGCCGGCTCCTTTGTGCAGCAGATCGGCCTCAAGCGGGTGATCGTGGAAATGGCAGGCTTTGTGGTGCTGTGCTTCGGCCTGTGCATGGTGCGCACCGCCCGGCAGATCCGGAAGGAGGAACAGCGTTGAAAAAGTTTGATATCCTGCGCTACCTCCGGCGGTTCTTTGCACTGGTGCTGGCCGTGACCATGGCGGGCACAGTGGTGGTGTACTGGTACTGCAAGAACAACCAGACCTACACCGCCAGTGTGAACATCAAGTACCTGCACGACGGCATCAAGGACGGCTTTGCCCCGGACGGCACCGCCATGAACGTGGACGAGATCTATTCTTCCAAGGTCATCTCGCAGGCCATGGAGAGCCTTGGGCTGCAAAGCGGCATCAACCTTGTGCGCTCCCACTGCACGGTGGAAGAGCTGATCCCGGACGACCAGAAGGCCCTGCAGGAAGCTCTCATCGACAAGGGGGAAGAGTCTACCTACTTCCCGGACGAATACAAGGTGACGCTGGTGGTGGACGGCAGCCTGGGTGCGAGCTACGCCCGCCGGGTGCTGGATGCCATCGTCAGCAGCTATTCCACCATCTACACGGAGGAATATGTGGAGCTGCCCCTGACCATGAACCCCTCCAGCGGCCTGCTGAACAGCGGCTACGACTATTACGAGTGCGTGGACGTGCTGTCGGCCGACACCACCGAAGTGCTGAACTATCTGGAGGATAAAAAGACAAACTATCCCAACTTCCGCTCTTCGGTCACGGGTTATTCCTACGAGGACCTGTACGACATCTATAAGATGCTGTACGACTACGAGATCCCGTCGCTGTACGCGAATGTGATGACCGGGCCGCAGGTGCGCAACGCCGACAAGCTGTGCCGCAACCTGACCCAGAGCATCGAGAGCAGCGTGCAGAACGAGCAGGTGTATCAGGAGCGGGAAGCCTACCTCAGCGGCCTGATCCAGAACTACTCGGAGAAGAACCGCGACCTGATCAACTACCATTACCACAACGACGCCAACGACAGCGGCACCGACTACATCCTGAAGAACGTAGAGGCCTACGATGACAACCAGAGCAAGCAGATCACCTACGATTCGCTGATTTTGGAGTATGTGGAGATCGACAAGACCCTGCGCAGCAGCGCCATCCGCCGGGCCTACACCCAGCAGCTGCTGGACACCTTCCAGGCAGCCGGCGGGGTGGGCGGCGATGAGGCCTCCCATGCCGCGATCGAGTCGGAGATCAACAAGTACGAGCAGACGCTGGTGGACTACTACCAGATCGTGAACCAGACCAGCATGGAGCACAACCGCTCCCTGAGCGCGGACTATCTGCAGACCACCAGCTCCACCAGAGTGTGGCCCAGCATCAACACCAAGCTGTATCTGGCCATCGGCTTTGTATTCTTCTTCCTCGTGGGCTGCGCACTGGCCGTTGTGGTGGGCCGTTCCCGCGACTTTGTGGAATACTTTATGTATGTGGACAAAAAGACCGGTCTGCCCAACCGCGACCGTGTGGATGCCATGATGGCACGGCTGGAAAAGCAGGGCCTGCTGCCCAGCCACTTTACCTGCATGTGCTTCCAGTTTACCAGCCTGAACCATCTCTCGCGGGAGTATGGTTACTCGGTGGGCAACCATGTCCTGCGGGACTTTGCCGGGCTGGTGGCGGCCCTTGGCACCGAGGAGAGTTTCATCGGTTCCAACGGTGCGGGCCAGATCGTGGGCTTCTTCCGGGAATGCAACGCCGTCAAGGCGGAGGCCATTCTGGAAGTGCTGGACGAGCAGATCCAGGAGTACAACAGCCTGAACCCGGATTACGCCATCGAGTACAGGGCAGCCAGTGCCACCTCGGATGACGAAAAGGAATTCAACATCCGGGATCTGCTGCGCTGCGCATTCAAGAAGCTGCGGGATGCCAATAAGCCGCAGCCGGAGACCGCACACGAGACGGTGTAAAAAAGATAAGGAGGCGGCAGTCATGCTGCAGAATCAACGGGCCTGCCAGCTCGTCCGTTCCAAAACCGGCTGTGAGCCGCTGGCACTTGCCGTGGCGTGGGGTGCCCGCACGGCGGGCCGCTGTGCCGCCGGGGTGCTGGGAGCCGTGAAGCATCAGCGCTTTTCCGACCAGCAGCTGGAGACCTTTGCCGCCCGCGCGCCGGGCATCTGCCCGAAGCCGGTGTGCGATGCCGGGGAGCCCTGCCCGCTGTCGCCGCAGGACGATGCGGTGGATGTGTCGGTGATCGTGCCGGTGCACAACGGGGAGCGCTTTTTGCGCGCCTGTCTGGACAGCATCCTGCACCAGAACACCACTCGCCGCCTGCAGGTGCTGGCGGTGGAGGACGGCTCCACCGACGGCAGTGGGGCCATTCTGGCCGAGTACGCCCGGCAGGGAAGGGTCACCGTGCTGCACCCGGAGCAGGGCGGCAGCGCGGCCCGCGCCCGCAACACCGGTCTGGCCCGGGCGGTGGGCCGCTGGGTCCTGTTTGTGGATTGCGATGACTGCCTGCTGCCGGACGCAGTGGAGACGCTGCTGGCGGCGCAGGCGCGCACCGGGGCGGATATCGTGCAGGGCGGCTGGCAGTATTGCGACGAAGCCGACACCTGCGGTGCGGTGCAGCAGTACGCAGAAGCGTGCTACACCGGCCCCCGGCGGCTGGATGTGGTGGAGCTGCCCGGCACTCCCTGGGGCAAGCTGTACCGCCGGACCCTGTTTGAACGGGTACGGTTCCCCTCCGGATACACCTGTTTTGAGGATGCCATGATCCATTTCTGGGTCTTTCCGCGGGCGAAGTGCATTGCTTCGACAAAACCTGTGGTATATTTGTGGTGCAAAAATACAATGGGGCTCACCGCGACCTCCCAGAATACGGCCAAAGCATTGCAGGCCTACTGGGTGGCTGAAGAAATGCTGGACGGTGCAGTGCGTCTGGGCCTGCCGCAGGATGCGCTGTTTGCCTGCAACCTGATCCTGCAGCTGGCCAATTACTGCTATGTGTGTGTGGCCGGTCTGCCGGAGGCGGACCGGCAGACGGCCTTTGCCTGCTGCTGCCTGCTGTACCGCCGGTGGGCAACGAAGCTGCCGGACCCCCGGACGCTGCCCTATGCCGTACGGCTGGCGCAGCGGGCGCTGGAACAGGCGGACTATGGGCTATGGCTGCTGCAGGGCAGACTGTTCCAGCTGATCAACTGACCGGTTTACACCGGCACGGAAAGCGAGGTGGACCGCGTGCAGGATGTTTCCAAGATCCTGACCCGGAAATATTACGGCAAAAAAGACCCGTTCCGCAGCCGGGAGTTCCGCCAGCCCCGCTGGATGGAACTGCTGGCGGTGCTGCTGTTCACCGTGTCCGGGCTGGGCGAAGGCAAAAGCATCAATGTGGTGCTGGGCGGTCTGCCCAAGGCGGTGACGCTGGCCTTTGTGGGGCTGGCCGGGCTGGAATTTTTCATCCGGGGCGATTTTGACCGGTTGAAAAAACTGGCCGGGCCGTCCGGGCTGTACATCCTGTATCTGGCGGTGCTTGCCGCCTGGTCCATGTTCATCTGGGTGCGCAACTTCACGGCCTTTACCTCCATCACCCGCGGCGTGGAAAAGATCCTGTATCAGAGCATCGCCACGGTGGTGGCCATCTGCTGCGTGTACCTGTACGGGCGGTTCAGCATCGACCTGTTCACCATCGGCATCTGCTGCGCAAACCTCTTCATCCTGTTCAGCGAGGTGCCCGCCTATGGTGTGGGCGAGAGCGTGAGCTCCCTGCTCACCAGCATCCTGTCGCTGGGCAACAACACCTATGGCTATGCCGAGCGGCTGGAGATCCACGAGGTGACCTTTCTGGAGGGCATCTTTGTGCTGTACTACCTGTTCTTTTCGCCAAAAGAAACCAAGCAGCAGCGCACCCGCAACTGGGTGCTGGCGGGCTGCTCCTTCTTTTTTGTACTGGCGGGCATGAAGCGCATCCTGCTGCCGGCGCTGGTGGTCTCGGCCTTTTACATCTGGGTGCTGCGCCGCAGCCATGCCAAGGAAAAGCTGATCATGCTCACCGGTGCGGCCTGGGTGACCCTGTTCTGGGTGTACCTGTATCTGGTGCACACCGGGGCCATCTCCCGGCTGCTGAACGCTGTGGGCATCAACATGATGGGCCGCGATTACATCTGGAGCCTGGCCAAGGACTACTATCAGTTTTCGCCTACCTTCATCGGGCTGGGGTTCGAGGCGGTGGACGCCATGGTCACCCGCTTTTATGAGATCGGCCTCATTGATGTGGCCTACCCGCTGCATAACGATATCCTCAAGGTGTTCGTGGAACTGGGCTTTCCGGGGCTGTGCTTCTGGTGCGCGTTCCTGTACCTGATCCTGCCCTGGTACTGGACCAAACGCTACGGGCCCGAGGCCGGCATCCTGTATTTTGCCATCCTCAACCCGCTGTCCATGACCTACCTCACCGACAACACGGCCTTTTATTTCTGGTGTACCATGGGTCTGCGCATGATCCCGCTGGCGGTCTGCTGCTTTGCAAAGCCGACGAAGGACCCTGCCGCCCAAAAACAGACATGGCAGCCGCCCTCGGCGCAGGAGGTGCAGCGGCGCATCCGGGCACAGTACCGGGAGAAAGGAAGTTCTTCATGATCCATATCCTGCAGTCGGTCAGCAACATGGACCGGGGCGGCATCGAGTCGATGCTGATGAACTATTACCGGCATCTGGACCGCACGCGGTTCCAGTTCGATTTTCTGGTCAACAAGAAAAAGCCCGGCTTTTTTGATGACGAGATCCGCGCACTGGGCGGGCGCATCTTCCAGAGCCCGGGCGTAGCCCCGCAGAGCTACCCGGCCTACCTGCGCTCTATGCAGCAGCTGCTGGCCCAGCACCCGGAGATCAAGGTGCTGCACGCCCACAACGAGGCCATGCAGCTTTTTGCGCTGGAAGGCGCTAAAAAGGCGGGCCTGCCGGTGCGCATCGCCCACGCCCACAACACCCGTCTGCCCAAGGACGCCAAGCTGCCGATCAAATGGTTCTGCAAACAGTTCATTCCCGGCGCGGCCACCGATTACTGGGCCTGCGGGCGGGCGGCCGGCATCTACTACTTTGGACAGAGCGCGTGGGATGCCCGGGGCGTGACCCTGCGCAACGCCATCGACCTGGACCGCTTTGGCTACCGGCCGGAGGTGCGGGCAAAGCTGCGGGCAGAATATGGCCTGAACGATAAGCTGGTGGTGGGCTGTGTGGCCCGCCTGATGGCGCAGAAGAACCACACCCGCCTGCTGGACATCTTTGCGGCCCTGAAAAAGGTGCGGCCGGACAGCTGCCTGCTGCTGGTGGGCGAGGGCGAGCTGCGGGCCGAGCTGGAAGCCAAGGCCGCCCGGCTGGGCATTGCGCAGGATGTGAAGTTCCTGGGCGTGCAGAGCGACACCTCCGTCTGGTATCAGGCCATGGATGTGTTCGTGATGCCCTCGCTGTTTGAGGGCCTGCCCGTGGTGGGCATGGAAGCGCAGGCGTCCGGTCTGCCCTGCGTGTTCTCCACCGGCGTCACCGAGGAAGTCCTGCTGCGGCCGGACAGCTGCCGCATTTCGCTGGAACAGCCGGACGAAGCATGGGCCGCAGTGCTGAAGGATGCGGACCGCAATCTGCCCGACCGTGCGCAGGCGGCGGCACAGGTGCGGGCTGCCGGGTACGACATCCGGCAGGAGACCCTGCGCCTGCAGCAGCTGTACACCGGCCTGATCGCCAAAAGGGGTGCCGCACATGCCTGAGATCAGTATGATTGTTCCGGTTTATAACGTAGAGCAATATCTCCCGGCGGCACTGGACTCTCTGCGGGCCCAAACCTGCCCGGACTGGGAAGCCATTCTGGTGGACGACGGCTCCCCGGACGGCTGCGGGGCGCTGTGTGATGCGGCTGCCCGGCAGGATGCCCGCTTCCGGGTGATCCACCAGAAGAACGCCGGGGTCGGCGCGGCCCGCAATGCCGGGTTGGCTGCAGCCCGCGGCACCTATGTGCAGTTTCTAGACAGTGATGACGCACTGGAGCCCCAGATGGTGGAGGTGCTGTGCCGCACGGCCCGGCAGACGGACGCCGACCTGATTATGTTCGGCGGCTATGAGGAGCACTACGCGGCCGACGGCACCCGTACCGGCTGCACCGACATTGCCCCGGTTCTGGAAGGGGTATACCGGGGCGACCCCTGCCCGCAATTGTTCCCGCAGCTGTCGGCCATGTCGCTGGTCACGCGGCAGCTGTTCCGCCGCCGCTGCATCGAGGAAGGCCGCTGTCGCTTTACCGATCATAAGATCGCGGAGGACGCCCTGTTTTTCGTGTCCTTTTACCGGCAGCACCTGCACTGTGTGGTGGGCATCCCGGAAAAGCTCTACCGCTATAAGCTGCGTGCCTCGGGGTCGGCCTCCCAGAGCTACCACCCGGAGCGGCTGGCCGATAACTTTTACCTCTCGGATGCGGTGGAGGCTGTGGCAAAGAGCTGGGGATTAGAAAACGACCCCGCCTGCCGCCGGGCCGTAAACCACAGCCGGGTGCTGGACCTGCAGCTGGGCATCAAGAATGTCTGTCTGGGGCCGCTGAGCTTCCGGCAGCGCACCGCATGGCTGCGGCAGGCGTTGCGCATCCCGGCGGTACGAGCCGCTGTGCGGGACATGCCCCTGCAGGACGCCCGCAGCCGCAATGACCGCATCAAACTGGCCTTGCTGAAGATGCGGCTGTGCGCGGTGGTCGTTGCCCTGTCCAGCTGGAACAACCGCCGCTGAAAAGACGAAACAACAAAAGCGCCCCTGTGCACCGGATGGGTTCCGTGCACAGGGGCGCTGTATTTTATAAGGGAAAAGCGGGGGCTCAATCGTCGTCGCTGTCCAGCTTGAGCACGGCGGTAAAGGCCTCGCTGGGCAGAGAAACGCTGCCCAGCTGGCGCATCTTCTTTTTGCCTTCCTTCTGCTTTTCCAGAAGCTTCTTCTTGCGGGTGATATCGCCGCCGTAGCACTTGGC
>ENA-ORUI01001321-ORUI01001321.1-human-gut-metagenome-genome-assembly--contig:-NODE-1321-length-25547-cov-3.297544_pt1 | contig 25547 bp, 21 predicted proteins | sample MGYA00242078_ERZ509205 | MGnify/ENA primary metagenome ERZ509205 (study PRJEB26280, sample SAMEA2338828) | human gut metagenome | biome: human gut; feature: human-associated habitat; material: faeces... | reverse complement strand
AGACGATGGGCAAAAAGTATGGCGTTCCCTTCTATTACCGCGACTTCCGCCCGGGCTTTCGTGAGGGGCAGAACAAGGCGCGCGAGATGGGTCTTTATATGCAGAAATACTGCGGCTGCATTTTCTCTGAGGAGGACCGCTACGAAACGAAGATCGAAAAGGCAAAAAAGCGCTACGCCGAGGAATAAGTGAATTGCAAAAGACAAGACCCGTTGGAGCATCCAACGGGTCTTTTTTCATTCCGCGGCGATCAGTGCGTCGTGTACGATCCGCAGCGCGCGGTCGGATTCCTCGCGCGGCACAAAAATGCTCAGAAAACGCTCGCCGGTAACGACAGCGGAAACACTCACGCCGCTGCGTGCAAGCGCGGCGGCGGCTTTGTGCTCGTATGCGCTGTCCGACAACGCGCCGCCCACCGCCGTGACGACCGCAAGTTGCGAGCGGTCGCTTTTTTTCTGCGTCACGCCGGTGATGGGGCCTTCCTCCCCCGCCTTGCAGACAACACTGCCTTCGCTCTTCTCCCCGCATGATCTCACCACGATGGGAACGCCGCATTCTGCCGCCATCGCCACGCTGCGGTCATGCAGCACCTGTGCGCCTTTGCGCGCGAGCAGCAGCATGTCGTCATACGAAATGCGCGGGCGGCGCACGGCATTGGGACAAATGCGCGGGTCAGAAGAAAAAATACCGTCTACATCGGTATAGATGTGCAGCGCATCGGCGTGCAGCGCCGCTGCAAGCGCCACAGCGCTTGTGTCAGAGCCGCCGCGTCCGAGCGTTGTGATATCCCCCGCCTTGTCGATCCCTTGAAACCCCGCCGCGACCACGACGCGCCCGCGCCCGAGTTCCCGTTCCAGACGTGCAAGACCGATGTGCTCGATCCGCGCGCTCGTATGCGTGCCGTCCGTCTCGACGGGGATCTGCCAGGCACAGAGCGACACAGCGGGAACGCCGATGGACTCGAGCGCCATCGCGCCGAGCGCGGCGCTCATCTGCTCCCCCGCAGAGAGCAGCATGTCAAGCTCGCGCGGCGAGGGCGCGGCACTCATCTCCTTTGCCTTTTGCAGCAGTCCGTCCGTCGTATCTCCCTGCGCAGAGAGGACGACAAGCACCTCATCGCCCCTGTCAACATTTCCCTTGACGATCCGCGCCATGCGCAGAAGATGCTCGTGATCGCGCACGGAGCTGCCGCCGAATTTCTGTACGATCAGGCTCATCAGAACCACTTCCAACAAAAAATGGATTGGCAGCACGCCATAGCAGCAGCCGCCAATCCAGCGTATGAAATTGTATGAGCCGGGGTGATTCAGGCCGCGAGGATATCGAAGCGCACCACGCCCTCGAGCGACATGGCATGCGCCATCATCTCCTCGATGGATTCCTGCATCTCCGACGTTTCGGCAGAGATCGTCACCGCGGCGCAGCCGTTGGTGGGAATGCTCTGGTTGATGGTCAGAATATTTGCGCCGGAACCGGCAAAAATAGAAAGGACATCAGACAATACGCCGGGGTTGTTCTTGAGCATCGCGTAGAACGTGATGATGCGGCCGGTCTTCATGTCATTGAAGGGGCGCACCGCGTCGCGGTACTTATAAAATGCGCTGCGGCTGATGCCGACGGCGCGGGCGGCGTCGCCCGCAGTGCGCACCTCTCCGGACTGGAGCATACGCTTTGCCTCCGCCACCTTGATAAAAATTTCCGGCAGAGCATCTGCCGAGACCAGATAAAACTTTGTTGCAGGCGCCATAATTGTTTCTCCTATACGGTCATCTGTCTTTATATGGCAGGATTTTAGCATATCCCGATTGATAATGCAACATTTTTTCAAAGAGAGGAATGCAAAACTTGAATGAAAACACGCTCCGGCGCTTTCTGCTGCTGACACTCACGGCGTTTGCGGGTGCGGCGCTTTTCTACTGTCTTTTCCGCTATCTTCTGCCCTGGTGTCTGCCGTTTCTGCTGGCATTTCTGATTGCATCGCTGCTGGAACCGCTCGTGCTGCATTTGCAGCGGCGGCTGCGCTTCCAGCGCAGCTTTTCCGCGCTGATCCTGACGCTGACGCTTCTCTTTCTCCTCGGAGGGCTGCTGTCGCTCCTGTGGTCCACGCTGCTCTCTCAAATGAGCGCGCTACTCTCCGCCGCCCCGGCGTTTTTCGACGCGATCCCAGCTGCGGCGAACGATCTTCTTTCCCGGCTGGAGCGCTTCAGCGCAGCAAGCCCCGAATGGTTCAGCCGCTTCCTGCACGAGCAGTTTTTACAGGTCATAACGGACGCCGACAGCCTGCTGCGCGCGCTGTCTGAGCGGGCGGTCGGTGCGCTCACCGCAGCGGCAGCGACGCTGCCCGGCAGCGTGCTTGCAGTCGCAACCTGCGTACTGGCGCTCTTTTTCACCTCCGCTTCGTATCCCGAGCTTTGCTCGGCACTTGAGCGCAGCATACCGCAGATCGCCATGCAAAAACTCCTTCGCCTGCGCGACGGCGTGATGCGCTCGCTCGCACGGTGGCTGCGCGCGCAGGCGACGCTGTCTCTTATCACATTTTCAGAACTTCTGGTGGGCTTTCTTCTCATTCGTCAGCGCTATTCCCTGCTGCTCGCCTTCCTCATCACACTGCTCGACGCGCTGCCCGTCTTTGGCACGGGAACGGCGCTTGTGCCGTGGGCGCTTGTCACACTGCTGTTTGGCTTTCCGCCCCGGGCGATCGTTCTGCTTGCGCTCTACCTCTGCACGCTCATCACGCGCAACACGCTTGAGCCGCGGCTGCTCTCCGCGCAGGCGGGACTGCCGCCGGTCGCGTCCCTTTTTGCAATGTACCTCGGCTACTGCACATTCGGTATCGCAGGAATGGTGCTCTTCCCCTTTTTTCTGCTGCTGCTTTCGCAGATCCGGAATACGCGCCCGGAAAAGGCATAAAAAAGAGAACGACGGATCGTCGTTCTCTTTTTTATGTCAACGCCCCGTATTACCGCTGTTGAGCAGCCAATCGAGGAACTGTCCGTTGTCACCGCTTGCGCTCTCGCCTGCGGTACCCGTGTTGTCACCGGGCGTCTGCGTGCCGCCCTCACCGCCGTTGCCGGTATCATCCGGAGCGTCCGGATCCGGCGTAGGCTCAAGCGGCGTTGTATGCGTCGTGCACATACCGCTGTACATGAGGTCGCTGTATAGCTGCACCGTGCCGCTGTTCGTGCGCACCGGCTCGCCCGCGGGGATCGCCGAAATGAGCCCCTCCGCAAGCTGTGCCTGATACGTTGCCTGCATCGCCGCGCTGAGGGGCGTTGTGAGCAGCTCACGCGTATAGCCCCAGCCGGCGCTGACGTTCGGCTGGCTCAGATCGAGCACATAGGCCGTCGTGATATTCGGGCAATAGTCGGAAGCAAGCATGCCGGAGTCTGCACAGACCGTCACGCTGATGTGCGCGTCGCAGGACAGCTTTGGCGCATAATCCTTTGCAACCTTGACCGTCTGCGCGGGGCAGCCGGAAGATGCCAGCAGTCCCGTCTGCGTGCAGACCGTCACGCTGACCATATCGCCGCTGCCAACGTCAAAGTCCTTGTTGGGCAGCCCCTCGTGGACCTTGCTCATAAAGGTCTTCCAAAGCGTGGCGGCAGGGTTGCCGCTCGCCACGATGCGCGTCGGCGTATCGTAGCCGACCCAGACCGCCGCCGTGTAATACGGCGTGTAACCGACGAAGTAACGGTCGTTGTTGCTGTTGGTCGAACCGGTCTTACCGGCGATGGTCATGCCGGAGAAGTTTGCACCCGTACCCGTACCGTTGCGCACAACGTTTTTAAGCAGCTCGTTCATCGAATAGGCAGTGCTTTCCTTCATCGCAACATGATACTCGCTCTTATTGTCCAGAATGACATTGCCGTTGTGGTCGCGCACTTCGGTGTAGGTGCGCGGCGTCGTGTAAATGCCGCCGCGGGCAAAGGAGGCATAGGCCGCCGCCATCTCGCGCGTGGTCACGCCCTTGGAAAGGCCGCCGAGCGCCAGTGCGCCCGCCGCCGTCAGATCATCGTTTGTCAGCGTCGAGAAGCTGAGGTTCTCGGTCATGAACGCGTAGGACGCGGGCAGCGTCAGCTTGATGGCCGTGCGCACCGCCGTGGGGTTGGACGAATTGCGGATGGCGTCCTGCAGCGTCATCATGCCGCGATAGCCCGAATAGGCGTTCACCGGCCAGATGCTGCCGCCGAGCATTTCAACGGGATAGTCGTCGATGACGCTCGCGGGCGTGATGACGCCGGCGTCCAGCGCGGGCGCATAGACGCTCAAAGGCTTGATGGCAGAACCGCACTGACGCACAACGGTCGAATAGTCGAGCAGGAACCGGCCTTCGCGCTCGCCCACGCGGCCCGCAACGGCGACGATGTCGCCCGTCGTGTTGTCGATGATCGTCGCGCCGGACTGGAGCAGCTGGCCCTTGGACGAGGTGTAGTTCAGGTTATTGCGGTCGGCGTAAACGCTCTCCACGATGGACTGCACCTCGGGATCGACCGTGCAGTAGATCGAGTAGCCGCCGGTGTAGAGCATATCCTTTGCCGTTTTTTCGTTGTAGCCAAGCTGCTCGTGCATATCGGCAACGATGTCGTTGAACATACGCTCGACAAAGTAGGAGTCATACGTCGTATTCGACGCACTGTCCGCCCTGCTCGCCACATTGGCGGAGGGGACAAAGTCCGCATCCCAGGTGAAGACGAGCGGCTCGGCCTGCGCCTGCTCGTACTCTTCGTCACTGATCTTGCCCAGCTCGTGCATCTTATAAAGAACGGTAAGCTGGCGCTCCTTGTTCTGCTCGCGGTACCAGTCGCCGCGCGACGGGTCATATTTATAGGGGAACTGCGTGATGCCGACGATGGACGCAGCCTCGGCGATCGACAGCTCGCCGACGGTCTTGCCGAAGTAGCTCTCCGCCGCGGCCTCAATACCGTTGCAGCCGTTGCCGAAGTAAACGAGGTTCAGGTAGGTCTCGAGGATCTCGTCCTTCGAATAATTCTTCTCGAGGCGCAGCGCACGGAAGATCTCCCTCACCTTGCGCTTGATGGTCACCTCGTTGTCGCCGGTCGTGTTTTTGATGACCTGCTGGGAGATCGTCGAGCCGCCGCGCGTCGAGCTGCCGGTGAGCTTACCAAGAATGGCCTTCGCCGTGCTCTTCCAGTCTACACCGTGGTGGCTTTCAAAGCGCTCGTCCTCAATGGAGATGAGTGCTTCCTGCACGTGCTTGGGAATATCGTCGATGCTGACGAGCGTGCGGTTTTCCACGCCGTGGAGCTTCGTCAGCTCCACCCACTCCCCGCTCGTCTTGTCCTGATAGTAGACCGTCGAGCTCTGCTTGAGCGTGTAGGCTGAGATATCCACATCAAGGTCAAGTGACGTGTGGACGTAGATCATAAAGATGGCGAAGAACATCAAACATGTGGTAAGGCCGATGGCCAGAATGGTGCCGATGACCTTCTTGGCTGTTCCGCCTTTCTTCTTGTGCGCCTGATGCGTCTTTGCCTGTGCGTGCTGTCTTTGGGGCGTCTGGTTTTCTGCGCGGTTTTCTTCCATAAAGCGCCTCCTCCTTTGCGATAGAAATATGCGCAAGCGCGCATAGCCGATTTTCAATAGTGATACAGAATATAGTATAGCACGGCTGTCAAGTGGTGCGTATCTTGTCTTGCATTTTTGCAAAAAGTGCGGTATAATGCACTCACAAAATCACAGGAGGTGTTCCCCTATGAACGATGAATTCGGCCCCAATTTCGTCACGCTGACGGACGATGAGGGCAAAGATATCGAGCTTGAATACATTGATGCGCTCGAATATAACGGCACGACGTATATGGCGTTCTTCCCCGTGGTCGAAGAGGACAGCGAAGAAGAGGAAAACGAAGAGGAATACGGTCTCATCATTCTGAAGAGCCAGATGGAAAACGGCGAGGAGTTCCTTGTCACCATTGACGACGAAGAGGAGATCGACAAGGTCTACGACCTCTTCATGGAGCAGATCCTTTCCGACGAAGAGTAAAACTTCGATTGCGACGGATTTTTCCCCACGAATTGCGATAAACTGAATTTGCCCTGCGGGGTGCGTGATAAGTTCTTTTTAAACCCACATTTCGTCATAAGGGACGCTGGTACGTTCCGGTGGTTTGCAGGCCTCCCGGCTGCCTTTTGCGGCTGGACGTTGGAAGCAATAAAGCCGGACAGAGGCGACCCACCTGTCCAGAATGGTGCAGGTTTTGACGGGGCTTACACGGCCGCTGCGGGGCATCTTTTTATCTTTCCACGGTTTGCACAAATTTAAGTTTCTATTTTCTACATTGCATTAGACGAAAAATCCGTGCATTTTGTTCGCGTTTCCTGTAAAATATTTTTAACAACTCAATCATTGTTTGTAGCTGCAACGTAGTGCTTCGCGCACGGGCTGTACGGTCGTTTCCCTTTTTATCGGGAGTCGGCACGGTCTGTGTGAGGAGCGCTTTTTTCTTTCCCCCTGCGCTGGCGCAATTCGCATCGGGAAAAGGCAAAAGAAAAAGGAGGAGCAACATTATGAAACTTGTCACCAACGGTCGTCTCATCACCCGCAACGCAGATGCACAGGGCTATTACGAGCACGGCGCAGTCGCCTTTGAGGGGACAAAGATCGTCGAAGTCGGCGAAGAGGCGGCGCTGCGCGCAAAATATCCCGGCGCCGAGATCATCGACGCCAGAGGCGGTGTCATCATGCCCGCGTTCATCAACGCGCACACGCATATCTACTCCGCCCTCGCCCGCGGCCTTTCCATCGTCGGCAACAATCCGACGAACTTCTACGAAGTGCTCGACGGCACATGGTGGGCGATCGACCGCCATCTGATGATGGACGGCACGCGCGCCTCCGCCACCGCGCTTTACATCGACTCTATTAAGCAGGGCGTGACGACGATCTTCGACCACCACGCCTCTTACGCTCAGATCCCCGGCTCGCTGCACACCATCGCCGAAGAGAGCAAGCGCCTCGGCCTTCGCTCCTGCCTCTGCTACGAGGTCTCCGACCGCGACGGCGAAGAGAAGTGCCTTGAGGCCATCCGAGAAAACGCCGACTTCATCACCGAGTGCGAAAAGCGCAAAGATCCCATGCTCGCGGCAATGTTCGGCGGCCACGCGCTCTTCACCATTTCGGATAAGACCTTTGATCGCATGGTCGAGGCCAACAACGGCCGCACGGGCTATCACATTCACGTATCTGAGGGCATGAACGACGTGTACGACTCCCTCCAGAACTACGGCCGCCGTCCCGTGCAGCGCTTGCAGGATCACGGCATTCTCGGCCCCAAGACCATTCTCGGCCACTGCATCCACGTCAACACCGCCGAAATGGAGATCATCAAGGAGACCGGCACGATGGTCGTGAACAATCCGGAATCCAACATGGGCAACGCCATCGGCATCTGCCCCGTCCTCCAGCTCTACAAGCGCGGCATCCTCCTCGGCATGGGCACCGACGCCTACACCAACGATATGCTCGAATCCCTTAAGGTCGCCCTCTGCTCCCAGCGCAGCCAGAACTGCCTGCCGAACGTCGGCTGGTGCGAGGTGACGGACATGCTCTTCAAGAACAACGCGAAGATCGGCGCGAAGTACTTCCCCGACCAGCTCGGCGTGCTCAAGGCGGGCGCGGCGGCGGACATCATCGTGATGGATTATAAGCCGTTCACTCCGTTCTCCGACGCGAACATCGACGGCCACATGATCTTCGGCATGACGGGCCGCCAGTGCCAGACCACCATCGCCGCCGGCAAGACGCTCATGCTCGACCGTCAGCTCGTCGGCATCGACGAGGAGGCCGAGAACGCCCACATCCTGGAGGCCGCGAAGAAGCTCTGGGGCAGCCTCAACCACTGCGAGTATTAAGGAAACATTACATAGGAGGAACAACGATGTCTGAGAAAATGTATCCCATTCCGTTCGCGTCCCTGATGAACTGGGTTGTGACCGAGTACGCCCAGAGCGGCGACATCTTCGGCGTCCACAAGAAGTATGAGGCCACGGGCAAGAGCCTGCCCATCTTCGGTGAGCGCATCGAAACGCCGTTCGGCCCCGCCGCCGGCCCCAACAGCCAGCTCGCGCAGAACATCATCGCCGCCTACTTCGCCGGTGCCCGCTTCTTCGAGGTCAAGACCGTGCAGAAGATGGACGGCGAGGAGCTGGCCCGCTGCATCCCCCGTCCGTGCATCCTTGCCAACGACGAGGCCTATAACCAGGAATGGTCCACCGAGCTGGAGGTCCCGCAGGCGCAGAACGAGTATATCAAGGCCTGGTGCGCGCTGAAGGTTTTGTCCAAGGTCTACGGCCTCGGCTCGCCGGACGGCTTCGTGTTCAACATGTCCGTCGGCTATGATCTCGAAGGCATCAAGGGTCCGAAGATCGACAGCTACATCAACAACATGATGGACGCGTCGGGCACCGCGCAGTTCCAGGAATGCCTGGCCGTCCTGACCGAGATGTTCCCGGCGGAGAAAGACTATATCGCCGCCATCTCCCCGCGTGTCAGCCGCAGCGTCACCGTCTCCACCCTGCACGGCTGTCCTCCGCAGGAGATCGAGCGCATCACCTCCTACCTGCTGCGGGAAAAGCACCTGCACGCGTTCGTCAAGTGCAACCCGACCATCCTCGGCTACAAGACCGCCCGCACCATCCTCGATTCCATGGGCTATGACTACATCGTCTTCGATGAGCATCACTTCAACGAGGACCTGCAGTGGGCCGACGCCGTGCCGATGTTCGAGCGGCTGCAGGCGCTGGCCGATTCGCTCGGTCTGGAGTTCGGCCTCAAGCTCTCCAACACCTTCCCGGTCGACACCACGCGGAACGAGCTGCCCGGCACCGAGATGTACATGTCCGGCCGGAGCCTGTTCCCGCTGACCATTGAGATGTGCAATCGCATCAGCCGGCAGTTCGGCGGCAAAATGCGCATCTCCTTCGCCGGCGGCGCAGAATTCTTCAACTGCGACAAGCTGTTCGCAGCCGGGATCTGGCCCATCACCGTGGCCACCACCATCCTCAAGCCCGGCGGATACAACCGCCTGCACCAGATGGTCGAAAAGGTCGAGAAGCTGCCCTACCGCGCCTTCAGCGGCACTGACTCCGCCGCCATCAGCGATCTGTCCGCGGCCAGCCACACCGATCTTCACCATCTCAAGCCCATCAAGCCCCTGCCCGCGCGCAAGAGCGAGGACAAGGTCCCCCTCATCGACTGCTTCACCGCGCCCTGCAAGGGCGGCTGCCCGATCCATCAGGATATCCCGGAGTACATCGAGCTCGTCCGCCGCGGTCTGTACGGCCCGGCCCTGAAGCTCATCACCGAGAAGAACCCCCTGCCGTTTTTGACCGGCACGATCTGCGCGCACCGCTGCCAGAACAAGTGCACGCGCAACTTCTACGACGAATCCATCCACATCCGTGACGCCAAGCTTGTCGCCGCCGCACACGGCTATGACGCGCTGATGGCCTCCATCCGGCCCACCGAAAAGCTGCCCGGCAAGAAGGCTGCCATCATCGGCGGCGGTCCGACCGGCATCGCGGCAGCCTACTTCCTGGCCCGCGGCGGCGTGCAGACCACGATCTTCGAGCGTGAAGAAAAGCTCGGCGGCGTGCCGCGCTACGTGATCCCCGCGTTCCGGATCTCCGATGAAGCGCTCGACAAGGACGTCGCGCTCATGGAGCGCCTCGGCGTCGAGGTCAAGTGCGGCGCTCCGGCCCCGAGCGTGGCCGAGCTCAAGAAGATGGGCTACACCCACATCCTCCTGGCCACCGGCGCCTGGCAGGCGGGCGAGCTGGGCATCCCCGGCAACGTCCGCGGCGTCATCGCCTGGATGATAATCTGCAGCTGCAGCTGAAGGAACTGATGGAGAATGATCTGCTTGCTTTAAACAGTCATCTCCCCGATCCAAGACTGTATACGTATCATTCCTGGCTGTCCCGTCACTATGGAATCAGCGACTATTGCAGCAATGCAAGGATCGTTCTTTCTAGCAAAGAGGAAGTCAGAGATACACGCCGCCGCACCCAGGAAGAAACGATCAGTTATATTCAGGAAATGACAGAAGAAGGCCGCATGCTTTCCAAATATACATTGTTTAATGAGGAAGAGCACTCTGTCAGCGGTCATCCGCTGACAACGATCGATTTGTTCCTGCATGTTTCTCATCCGATCAGTTCTCAGATCATGACCGCCATGCAGAGCGACCTTTCGCTTGTTCAGCGCCTGGAAAGCATCAGAGAAGAGGCAAAGCACAATGCTGTCGTGCTCTGCCTGGAAAAAAATGACGGAAAAGTTATCCGTGAAGGGCTGGCAAATGCGCAAATATCTTATGTCGACGGGGCCGTTGACTGGAAACGGCCGGGCATTTACCTTTGTTCCTATCCGTTTGCGGAAGGTTTCCAGTGTCTGCTGGAGCACATTATCGTTTATACAAGAAAAGAACTGTTTCCGAAAGAAAAGAAGCTTGTCCGTTACCATGCGAAGTTTAAAGAAGCAAATGTTCTGAATGACTATATGGAGCTTAACATCGGCGATTATGTTGTTCATCATCAGCATGGTGTCGGAAAATATATGGGGATTATTACCCGGGAAAATAACGGCATGCATCAGGATTATCTGCGTATCATCTATAAAGGAAATGATGAGCTGCTGGTGCCGCTGTCCCAGTTCAAGCTGATTCGACGATATGTGGCCAAGGAAGGGGTCGGTATCAAACTGAACCGTCTTGGCAGCAAAGACTGGGAGAAAACAAGACGAAAAGTCAGTGAAAAAGTAGAGGAACTGGCAGCCCGTCTGGTTGAACTGTATGCCCTGCGCAGTGAAAATATCGGCTATGCCTTTTCGAAAGATACGCCGATGCAGGCGGAGTTCGAAGATCAGTTTGAATATGAACTGACTGCTGATCAGCAGCAGGCAGTGGATGAAATCAAGCATGATATGGAAAGTCCGCGTCCGATGGACCGACTGTTGTGCGGAGATGTCGGATTCGGCAAGACCGAAGTAGCGGTGCGCGCCGCCTTCAAAGCGGTAGCCGATAATAAACAGGTTGCCTTCTTATGTCCGACCACGATCTTGTCCATGCAGCATTATCAGACTTTCCTGCAGCGTTTTCAGGATTATCCGGTACGTATCGAAGTGCTGAACCGTTTTATTGTGAAATCTAAACAAAACGAGATCATTCAGGGCATGAAAGAGGGCACAGTGGATATTGTCATTGGAACACATCGTCTGTTGTCGAAAGATATGAAATGGAAAGATCTCGGCTTCCTTGTCATTGATGAGGAGCAGCGTTTCGGTGTGGAACATAAGGAACGGATCAAAGAACTGAAAAACGGAATCGATGTCCTTTCTTTAAGTGCTACACCGATTCCGCGTACACTGCAGATGTCACTGGTCGGCATCCGTTCGCTTTCACAGCTGAATACACCGCCAAGCAATCGACATCCTGTCCAGACCTATGTGATCGAACATAATGATCATCTGATCAACGAGATCATTCAACGGGAACTTTCACGCGGCGGGCAGGTATTCTATTTGTACAACCGGATCGATGATATCTACCGTCTGGCCAATGATCTGAAAAAAGCATTCCCGGATGTCGGCATCACAGTAGCACACGGACAGATGGATCGTGAGGAAATCGAAGATGTGATGATGGAATTTAATGCCAATAAGTATCAGGTCCTTGTTTGTACGACGATCATTGAGACCGGCATCGATATTCCCAATGCCAATACGATCCTGATTGAAGACGCGGATCGTTTCGGTTTGTCACAGCTGTATCAGATTCGCGGACGTGTCGGAAGAAGCAGCCGTATTGCCTATGCTTATCTGATGTATCGGCCGCGAAAACAGCTGAATGAAACGGCAATGAAACGACTGAAATCGATCCGGGAGTTTACGCAGCTGGGAAGCGGTTATAAGATTGCCATGCGTGACCTTACGATTCGCGGTGCCGGAGATCTTTTGGGACCGCAGCAGGCCGGGTTTATCGACAGTGTCGGTATTGATATGTATATGGAAATGCTGCATGATGCGATCCTGCGTCATCGCGGCATGGCACAGGAAACAAAGGAAGAAACACCGTTCAAATCAGCCAATCTGCAGGTTGATGCATACATACCGAAACAGTTTGCACCGGAAGACGGAGAAAAGCTTTCTCTCTATCAGCGCATCGAAAAGATCCAGCATGCAGATGAACTGAAAGAACTGATCGACGAAGTAAAAGATCAGTATGGCAGACTTCCCAACGAAGTCCGTCTGCTGTTTGAGAAAAAGCAGCTGGATATTCTGGCGAACGAACCGATGGTGGATGATATTAAAGACACACAGCGTGATCTGCGGATCATCTTTACCAAAGCGTGGAGCTCACAGATCGACGGTGTCCGTCTGTTTGAACAGATGAATAAACTGTCACGATCGATTGCCCTGCGTTATCGGGAAGGCAGAGTCATCTTAAGCATACCGAAAAGCAAGAAACAACTGGAACTTTCGATACTTGCCCTGATGGCAAGCAAAAAGATATCACAGCCAAATGAGGTATAAATCATCATCATGCGTCCCATACTACTTTTGTAAGGAGTTTAAATCCGGACAAATGGAGGGATTCTATGAAATCAACCGGAATAGTGAGAAGACTGGATGATCTGGGAAGACTTGTCATTCCGAAAGAAATGCGCCGTCAGTATCGGCTCAAAGAAGGAGATTCCATTGAGTTTTTCACCGATGGCGAACGAATCGTTATTGAGAAACATAATGTTTTTTCCCGCAGCATGGAAGAAATAGAATATATGTATGAAATTCTGGAAAAGATGAAAGAAGGAAGTGTTTTGTTTCTCCATGAAGAATGGCTGGATAAACATCAGTGTTCACTCAGCGATTTATTCCTGAAAAGTGCGAATGTACACCGCAATGTTCAGTTTACGGATGAAAGAGTGTATACAGAATCGGCGCAGCGATACCAGGGTTATATTTTTCCCATCATTGTTTTTGGTGACTGGTACGGGGCCTTTGTATTGCTGAAAAATGACAAGAACATCAGTGAAACACAGATCAAGATAACAGAAGCTTTTGCGGCTTTGCTGGCAAAGCAGTTGGAACATTAATCGATAAAGAGGAGAAAATAATGAGATTGGATAAATATTTAAAGACGGCCCGTATCCTGAAACGACGCACCGTATCAAAGGAACTGGCTGATCAGCAGCGTGTGTATGTAAACGGGCGCGTTGCCAAACCGAGCACGGAAGTAAAGCCGGGAGACGAAATTCGTGTGCTCTTCGGCTATCGTGAATTAACGGTACGTGTCCTTCAGACGCCGAAGCAGGTATCGAAAAGCGATGCGGCCCTGATGTTTGAAGTGATTGAAGAGAAGAAAACGGAAACACCGGCCGGAGTTGCTCAGTAAGAACGGTTTGAATCAGAACGCCTTTGGATCATGAAAGTCATATGCCTTGTCCAAAGGCTTTTTTCTTTTATCACAGTAAAAATATATTTTGCTTACGGGTTCCTTTTGCGGCATGGAGACAGGGCGCATATCCTATTCTCTGTCTGTGTTTTTACATAGGATGGCACAGAGGGTGAGGTGAACTATGATTCAGGGTATTCTGCTAGTAATTGCTTTAAGCCTGGACAGTTTTCTGGCAGCATTGGCCTATGCGGCAAAACGTATCCGGATCCCGTTTGCCAGTGCTGTGGTCATTGCCTCTATTTCCGCGTGTTTTCTGGCATTTTCCTTTTTTCTTTCCGCTCAGATCGTTCAGCTGATTCCCGTAAGGGCGGCTTCCCTTTGTGCGGGAGGAGTCTTTGCCTTTCTGAGCCTGTATTCTTTTTTTCAAAGCTCGATCAAGCGTCTGCTTCGCCGAAACCGACGCGGCATTTGTCTTCATTACGGAAATATTGCCGTTGTAATGGATATCTATCTGGATGAAAAAAAAGCGGATCGTGATAATTCGAAGCTGCTTTCTATCCGTGAAGCTATTTATCTTGCGGTTGCTTTGTCATTTGATTCATTGTTCAGCGGTATGGCACTTGGTTTCTCTGTGCTGCGGCCGCTTTGGATCGTAGGTCTGGATTTTATGGTTGCCCTGCTGTCTATTTATGCCGGTACGATAGGAGGGGAACGCTTCTTTCACAGCCGTGAACTGGAGCTGGGATGGATCAGCGGCATCCTGTTTGCGATCCTTGCGCTTACGCGGTTTCTGTAAGCCTGAGACACGCACAATTTATATCAAAAAGGTTTATAAATAAAGCAAAAAGTGATATATTATGTGTGTTGTGAATAGGAGGAAACTGCAATGAGCAAAAGACCAGTCGTTTTAGTTGTTATGGACGGCGTCGGAATCCGTGAATCAGATTTCGGAAACGCAGTCAGCAACGCATACAAACCTACATTGGATGAATTATGGAAAAATTGTCCGCATACAGAAATTAAGGCACACGGAGTTGCTGTGGGGCTGCCTAGTGACGGTGACATGGGCAACAGTGAAGTCGGCCACAACGCATTGGGCTGCGGCCAGATTTACAGCCAGGGTGCAAAACTGGTAAATGAATCAATTGAAAGCGGAGATATCTTTACGACAGATACATGGAAAGCCCTTGTCAATAAATGCAAAGACAACGGAAAAATGCATTTCCTGGGTCTGCTTTCTGATGGAAATGTGCATTCTCACATTAATCATCTGAAAGCACTGATCAAACGTGCGAAGGAAGACGGCGTAAAAGAAGTTCGTCTGCATGTTCTGCTGGACGGACGTGACGTTCCTGAAACAAGCGCACTGATTTATGTGGAAGACATCGAAAACTTCATGGCTGAATTAAACGATGACAACTTCCATGCATGCATTGCCAGCGGCGGCGGACGTATGAAGATCACAATGGACCGCTATGAAGCTAACTGGGCAATGGTGGAAGAAGGATGGCATACGCACGTATTAGGTGAAGGCCGTCAGTTCGCATCTGCGAAAGAAGCAATCGAAACTTACCGTGAGGAAAGCGGTGTTGTTGACCAGGATCTTCCGGCATTCGTCATCGCTAAAGACGGACAGCCTGTTGGAACGATTGAAGACGGAGACTCTGTTGTTCTGTTTAACTTCCGTGGTGACCGTGCACAGGAAATCTCACTGGCATTCGACGGTGATGAAAGCTTTGATAAGTTCGACCGCGTACGTGTACCGGATGTTATGTATGCAGGAATGCTGCAGTATGACGCAGACCTGAACATTCCTCATAACTTCCTGTCTTATCCGCCGAAAATCAAATATACACTGTCTGAGCACCTGGTTAAAAACGGCATTCGTCAGTACGCAATCAGTGAAACACAGAAATACGGACATGTCACTTATTTCTGGAACGGTAACCGTTCAGAAAAATTCGATGAAAATCTGGAAACATTCGAAGAAGTCAAATCAGATGTTGTTCCGTTCGAACAGCGTCCTTGGATGAAATCTGCGGAAATCACAGATAAGCTGGTTGAAGCAATCAAATCCGGAAAATATGACTTCCTGCGTACAAACTATCCGAACGGTGACATGGTTGGTCATACAGGAAATTACGAAGCTACGATCATCGGTGTTGAATCTGTAGACCTGCAGCTGGCTCGCGTGAAAGAAGCTGTTGATGCAGTAAACGGAATCATGATCGTAACTGCAGACCATGGAAACGCAGATGAGATGTATGAGAAGCCGAAAAAAGAAGGCGCTGCGATCAAAGCAAAGACAAGTCACACACTGAACAAAGTTCCGTTCATCGTATACGGTGCTGATGTGAAGATGAAGGAAGGCGACTTCGGTCTTTCCAACGTTGCAGCTGTTGTAACAGACCTGCTGGATCTGCCTGCAGATGAGCACTGGAACGAATCCATCATCGAAAAATAGTAATCAAAAAATGGTATATAAAAAAGCGTGATCAATGAGGTGACCACGCTTTTTTATTTTAACTTATCGAATTTTTTGCGCCGCTGTGTCGATTGAATGAACAGTCGTTTCATTTCTTCCGTATCCTCATTTTCAAGGGTATCTCGGAAATGTTTCAATTCGTTCGCAAAGGCGTCGATTTCATGCAGAAGAATTTTTTTGTTCAGCAGAAACAGTTCTGTCCACATCGTTTCGTTGATCTTTGCGATGCGGGTCAGATCACGGAAAGAGTCTCCGGTATATTCCACCAGATGGGAATTGTCATGTGTGTTCATCAGTGAAACGGCAATGACATGTGTAAGCTGAGAGAGAAAACCGATCATTTCATCATGTTCCTGCATGCTCAGTGTCGCAATATGATGAAACTGCAGGATTTCGGCAATCTGACGGGAAGCTGCAACTGCTTCCTCGCTGTTTTTTTCGGTAGGCACAATGATATAGTTGGCATCTTTGAACATTTCTGTATTGGCATATTCGATGCCGCTTGTTTCTCTTCCTGCCATCGGGTGGGCTGCGATAAATTCCACGTCATCGCGCAGAAAAGACTGAATGGTGTCAGCTACATTTACTTTGACGCCGCTGACATCAGTGAGAAGGGTATGAGGCCGGAAGGCATGCTGGTGTTCCTTGATCCAATCGATCATAATATGCGGATAAAGTCCGAAGATGACAACGTCAGCCTGATCAAGGAAAGCTTCCGGCTCAATTGAACCCTCGTCAATCAGCCGGTGATTGAGCGCATAGTCGATCGTCTCCTGACGCCGGGCAATGCCATAGACACGATAACCTGCTTCCTTCAGACCTTTGGCATAACTTCCTCCCAGAAGACCGAGTCCGACAATGACAAATGTAGTATCCTTGCTGATCATAAAAGTTCCACCTTTCCGTTTATTTTTTTCACATCTTCAAAGAAGGACGGATATGATTTACGGATAGCCTGAGCACCTTCTATCGTGCAGACACTTTGGTTTACTAATGCCATGACGGTCATGGCCATGACGATGCGGTGGTCATTATGCCCCTGCAGGATAGTGCCGCATTGATAACCTTCCGGATTTCCTTCGATCCATACTTCCTCGTCTGTGCAGCGCATACGGACATCGAATTTGAGCAGTTCCTGCCGCATTGCTTCAATGCGGTCACTTTCCTTGATGCGTAAGCGGCCTGCATTATAAATATGCGTCGTTCCTTGGGCCATGGCTGCCAGCACGAATAAGATCGGACCAAGATCAGGACAGTCTTTCAGGTCGATTTCACATCCCTTTAGTGCTCCACGGTGAATCAGAAAGCCTTTTTCTGTTTCATCAAAGGAAGCATGAAAATGCTTCAGTATCGTCAAGATCTGACGGTCGCCCTGACGACTGTTGCTGCTGATGCCTTCGATCGTCAGATCGCCCTGAATCGCAGCGAGTACGGCAAAAAAGGCAAGCTGGGAAAAATCTCCTTCAATTTCGACATCAGTCGCCTGATACTGCTGATTTCCCTTAACTTCGATCGTAAAATCATCTGTAAAGGAAGCTTCGATCGAAAAGGTCTTCAGCATTTGCAAAGTAAGATCGATATAAGAACGTGATTCGAAAGGAGGACAAATCCTGATGATCGAATCCTTATCCAGCAGAGGCAGCGTAAATAAAAGCCCGGTAATGAACTGTGAAGAAACATTGCCGTCCAGTTCAAAGACACCTGCCTGAAGAGAATGATCGATCGTGATGCAGTCAGCATTGTGATCGAACCGGAGTCCCTGTTTCTGAAACAGATCGGCATAGACGCTCTGCGGGCGCTGCAGCAGCCGTCCCTTTCCTGTAAAACGAATTTCTTTGTTGCAAAGTGAGAAAATCGGGATAAAGAAACGCAGTGTCGATCCGGATTCGCTGCAGAAAATTTCTCTGCTTCTGAGTTGATGAAAATCACTGATTCCATGGACCGTAACATGATCGTTTCCCACGGTTATATCCGCGCCTAACTGCCGCATTCCTTCAATGGTGGCTGAAATATCATCACTGAAGTCAATGTTTGTGATATGAGAAGTTCCCTGTGCCAGTGATGCCGCAATGATGGCACGGTGAGCCATGCTTTTGCTTGGCGGTATACGGACGCTTCCCTCGCAACGGGAAGGTGTTATTTGTGCAATCATGCCTCTACCTCCTTTTTCATGAAATCAGTGCCCTGTTTTGTACAGGCAAGATCCAGCAGTCCCAGTGCGGTAACACTGTCAATGACAACACGAGCCCGATGCAGGATGGCCGGATCATGGCGGCCCTGGATCTGCAGCTTGACCGGTTGTCTGCTTTGGTAATCGACTGTATCCTGTTCCTTATAAATCGATGCGGTCGGTTTGACAGCACACTGAAAGAGAATCGGCATACCGTTGGAAATACCGCCGTTGATGCCGCCGTTGTGATTTGTTTTTGTCCGGATCTTTCCGTCCTCATAACAGATCGCATCATTAGCCTGTGAACCGAAGTAGTTGCCGAAATCAAATCCAAGGCCGAACTGAACGCCTTTCACTGCCGGGACAGAGAATAAAAGATGACTCAGTACGCTTTCCACAGAATCGAAGAAAGGTTCCCCGATACCGGCAGGAAAACCGACAACCGCCGTTTCGATGATTCCTCCGACACTGTCACCGTCATTGGCAGCCGCTTCGATCACGGAGTGCATCTGTTGTGCACAATCTGTATCAATGACAGGAAAATCCTGATCATTTAAATACGAAATCTGTTCTTTTAATTTAATCTCGTCCTTTGCAAACGGAATATCTTTTACCTGATGACAGCTCAGCATATGAGAACCGATAAAGATTCCTTTCTGTTCCAGGATCTGCTGGGCAATGGCGCCGGCCGCAACCAGCGGTGCGGTCAGTCTTCCGCTGAAGTGCCCGCCGCCGCGAAAATCCTGAAAACCGTCATATTTTGCAAACGCTGTATAATCTGCATGAGAAGGGCGCAGACGGTATCTTGTTTTTTCGTAGTCTTTGCTTCTCGTATTTGTGTTTTCGATCAAAATGGTCAACGGCGTTCCGGTCGTACGGCCCTCAAACCATCCGCTGATTATATTGAGCTCATCGGGCTCATGACGCTGTGTTGAAATACGTCCCTTTGCCTGTCGCTGTGACATTCTCTTTTTGATGTAATCAAGATCCAGTTTGATGCCCGGTGCCAGTCCGTCAATGGTCACACCGATGGCGGGACCATGACTTTCACCGAAAATCGTAACCGTTATATTGTTTCCAAAACTATTCTTCATGCATATGACCTCGCAGTTTCTTTTTGATTTCTTCATAAGGCATCTTTTCCAGCTTTGCCTCACCCAGCTGTTCTACTTTTACGACCGTAATGCTGTCATGTCCGGCTTTTTTATCGGACAGCAGCTTTTGGTATACTTCATCGGGATCATAAGGAACATCAGTGGGAAGTCCCATTTTCCTCAGGATCTGAATGGTCCGCTGTTTCAGCGATTCATCTTCAATAAAATAAAGCATCCCCATCGCAACGCATTCCCCGTGCAGATATTCTTCCATATGATAATAGCTCTCCAGTGCGTGACCGATCGTATGTCCGAAGTTCAGGATCTTGCGCAGGGAACTTTCCCGTTCGTCTTTTTCCACCACATCTTTTTTTACCAAGAGAGAGCGATAGATGATTTCTTCCAGATGAGCATCGATATCATCGGTTTCAAACAAAGTAAATAATTCGGGGTCGTAAATGAGACCGGCCTTCAGTGCTTCTACCAGGCCGTTGATATAATGACGATGAGGCAGCGTAGACAACACATCAAAATCAATCAGTACTTTGACTGGCTGATAAAATGCCCCGATGTTGTTTTTGATGCCGCCGGCATTGATGGCAGTCTTGCCGCCGATGCTGGAATCAATCTGTGACAGCGTTGTTGTCGGAATGTTCACGAAATCAATGCCGCGCATGTAACAGGAAGCCGCAAATCCGGCGAGATCGCCTACAACGCCTCCGCCCAGGGCAATGACAAGATCACTGCGCAGGAAATGATGTTCCAGCATGCATGCCAGCAGCTCTTCCCAAACCGCAAAACTTTTCGATTCTTCCCCCGAAGCTACAATTTTTACAATACAGTGCGGACACTGACTGGCAATCAGATCGATCCACTGTTTCGGCACTTTGCTGTCACTGACAAGCAAGACGTTACGCTCAACATTGATTTCGCTTGCCAGTTTTTTTAATACACCGCGCTGCAAAACAATGTCATAACCGCGTTCTTTTAAATCTACATGAAGTTTCATAACCGAATCCCCTCTCTTAAACAAAAGAGCATCAACTGTAAGTAGATGCTCTGTTTTATTCATCATAAAGCAAAAATCACCATTGGTTCATGGCTTCATGATGGCTATTCGTAATAAAAGTAAAATGACTTAGAAGTATGCATATTTATCACTCCGATAGTATTATGATAATATAATGAAAACAAGAATGCAAGAATGAATGAAAAATATTTTTAGTAATTTCAGAAAACATTTACGTTTCTTACATTTTATATTAAATATCTCTTTCATTTTTGTGAGAAACGATGAAAATAGAACTACGGAATACAAAAGAATAGTGTATAATAATACAAGGTGATAGCATGAGCATATTAGATGAAGCAAGAGAAAAGATCAATGCAATTGATGAACAGATGGCACAGCTGTTCGAACAGCGAATGCAGACGGTGGAGGATGTCATACGCTATAAACGGGAACATCAGATGCCGGTGCTTGATTCTGCGAGAGAACAGGCGGTCATTGCGCGCAACCTCAAACTGATTCGTAATCAGCGTTATGCGGAAAGCTATCGTCAGTTTATCGAAGATGTCATGGAGGTAAGCCGCCGTTATCAGAAAAGTGTTCTCAATGAAAATGTGATCGGATACGGAGGTGCCAAGGGGGCATTTTCGCATATAGCGGCCATGAAGATCTTTGAACAAAGTGAGCTGAGAAACTACACCACCTTTGAAGAAGTATTCCAGGCTGTGGCAAACGGAGATGTTCATTACGGTGTGATCCCGTTTGAAAATTCATACACGGGAGAAGTCGGGGATATTTTGGATCTGCTGCTGGAATATGATGTCAGCATCACACAGATGTATGATCTTAAAATTTGTCAGAATCTGCTGGGAACTGAAGATGCAAAGATCGAGGACATCAGAAAAGTATATTCACATCCGCAGGGGCTTGCACAGTCGGCTCTGTTTCTGCAGGGAAGAGGATTTGAACTTATTCCATACGGCAATACCGCTCTTGCTGCGAAATATGTAGCAAAAGAAAAGGATAAGAGCAAGGCGGCAATCGCTTCTCTCGAGACAGCGGAGCTTTACGGACTGAAGGTGCTTGCCAAGAATATCAATACATCCATGCAGAACACGACACGTTTTGTCATTATATCCAAAACGCCCCGGGAGGACGGAAACCGGTTCAGCCTGCTGTTTACAGTACAGCATCAGACCGGTGCACTGATGAAAGTGATGGAGTTGATGGCTCATTACGGGATGAATATGGAAAGCATCAAATCGCGTTCGCTGCATGATCAGCCGTGGTCTTATTATTTTTATTGTGAAGTAGTTGGACATATCAACAGTGAGGAAGCAAAACAGCTGTTAAATGATATGAAAAAGGTATGTGAGATGGTAAAAGTCATTGGCATCTACAACCGTGAAGAAAGTGAGGAAAAAGCATGAGATTTGTTAAAGAACAGGTAGATCTGAATCCGATCGTGGATACAGTATTTGCCATCGTAAGCAAGGCAAAAGAAGCCAAAAAAGAACTGGGAGAAGATAAAGTCGTCGATGCGACCATCGGTTCTCTTTATAATGAGGAAGGAAAGATCGTTGCGTTTGACAGTGTCTTCAATACATTGAAACAGCTGCCAAACGAAGTAATGGCTGCTTATGCAGGAAGCTTTACCGGCAATCCGAACTATCGTGAACATGTTTATGACTGGGTTGTAGGAGACCGCAGTTCACTGGCACACAGTGTGATTGCGACACCGGGAGGTACCGGAGCTGTCAGCATCACTGTATCAGAAATGCTGGATGAGGGAGAAACATTGATCATTCCGGAAATCTGCTGGGGATCATATTCTTTGATGGCTTCCATGGATAATCTGAAAACAAAATCTTATACGCTGTTCGAGGGAGATCACTTCAATGTAGCTTCCTTTAAGGCTGTATGTGAAGAAGTCATGAAGGAACAAAAGAAAGTTGTTGCCATTATCAATGACCCTTGCCATAATCCGACCGGATATTCTTTATCTGCACAGGAATGGGATGAAGTCATTCAAGTGCTCAATGAGTTAAGCACACAGGGACCGGTCGTCTTATTGAATGACATTGCCTACATTGACTTCGCTTACCGCGGCAAAGCGGCACGTGACTACATCCGTACTTTTGACAAGATCGGAGATAATGTCTTCGTAGTCATTGCCTTCAGTATTTCCAAGTCATTAACTGCTTACGGAATGCGATGCGGTGCGGCAATCCTGATGGCCCAGAAAAAAGAAAGCGTTCGCGAAGTCGAGATTGTCTTTGAAAAAGCGGCACGTGCAACCTGGTCGAATGTCAATAACTCTGCCATGGAGAACTTTGTTGCTGTTACATCGGACAATAAAGAAAATTATGAAGCGGAGAAGGATACTTACGTAAAACTGCTGAAAGAAAGAAGCGGTATCTTTACTGCCGAGGCAGATGCATGCGGACTGCAGTATTATCCGTATAAAGAAGGCTTCTTTGTTACGCTGAAGATGGATAATAATGAGATCCGTGATCTTTATCATGACGCTCTCATGAATGAACATATTTATACAGTAAAAGTAAACAAAGGTATCCGTGTTGCTGTCTGCTCGCTTCCGGTAGAAAAATGCTATGGACTTGCAGGACGAATGAAGGATATTCTTGATTCTGTTAAAAAATAATTGAATTCAGGCTTCGTAAGATAAGGTTTTCACAGCTTTGTTTTACGAAGCTTTTTTCTATGTGCAGGCAATGCTATACTATGCATACAGAAGGAGTGATGCAATGATATTGTTTGTGAGCGGACGCTGCGATATCCCGGCCTTTTACAGCACATGGTTTTTCAACCGCTTGAGAGAGGGATACGTTGATGTCAGAAACCCTTATAATGAACATCAGGTTTCGCGCATACTGTTAAATAAGGAAAATATCGACTGCATTGTGTTTTGCACGAAAGATCCTACTTTTATGTTGGATCGTCTGCAGGAAATTCCTTTTCCGTTTTTATTTCATGTTACGCTGACTGGCTATCATCGTGATATCGAAGCGGGAGTCAGAGACAAACATGAAATCATCCGTACCATTCAGCTTTTGTCACAGCAAATCGGAAAGGAAAGAGTCATTGTTCGATATGATCCGATCCTGCTGACAAGACGATATACACCGAACTATCATGAACGCGCTTTTGCATCCATCTGCCAACAGCTTCAGGGCTATGTAGATACATACATCATCTCTTTTGTTGATTTTTATAAGAATACAAGAAAGAATGCGGTGAAGATGGGAATTCAGCCAATGAATATCCCGGCCATGAAAATAACGGCACAAAAAATAGGAACAGTTGCGGCAAAGTATCATGTTCAGGTACAGACATGTGCGGAAGCTGATTATTTCAGTGACTATGGTATCGCAAAGGGAACATGCTTTGACAGGGAAGATCTTGATCAAAGGCTCGGCATCGATCTGCGTACTTCAGGCAGAGGAGTCAGGAGTCAGTGCAGTTGTCTGCCGACCGTGGACATTGGCGACTACAATGCTTGCGCACATTATTGTGCATATTGTTATGCCAATTACGATGAACAAAAAATCAAAGAGAACATGTCTCGTCACGATCCCGACAGCTCAGTTTTGCTGGGACATATCGAAAAAGAAGACAAGATTACGATTCGCAGAGAACAAGTAAGATCCCAGTAATCTTAATTTTTCTTAAGATAACAACCCAAATCTTAAGCGACTCTGCTTGTGATACAGCAAAGATCCTTTATCAGACAAGAAAAAATGTAATTTTATTCCTATACAAACCATGAAATATTTTATAATTCTTTATTTTTACATACAAAAACACCCAAAAATGATAGCGCTAACAGATGTTTTTAGATGAATACTTTCTATATTAAGATTCAGCGGCAAAATCGGTCTTTTCTTAAGATTAAATTAAGACAGATATTATATTCTATAGACAGAAAGGAGGGGAGAAAATATGAAGAAATTATTAAAGGCAGGGATTGTTGGAGCAATTGCATGCTCCATGATTGGAGGTACAGTTACTCCGGTAGCTGCAAATGAAACCTCTGCAAGCCAGAACAACGAAGTAACAAAAACTGCAGACGAAGTTATGCCGTTGTTCATGTATACGCGAGTAGAAACAGTAAAAGGCTGGGAATTTGATGCAGTTGTAACTTATGATACTCAGGAAACACAGCAGACATCTTCTAAGTGGAGAATCGTAGGTTTGCAAGATGTAGATTTAATATCTAAAGCATATAACGTTTTTGCATGGGAATATACATATAAATACTATGATAATTTCCAAGGGTTAGAAATTCATATAGATTATTCATATATGGTTGCAGGATATGTTGTTGATTCATCAAAGACTATTAAAGTTCATGTCTGATACTAATAATATTTAAATACTTTTCTGAATTCGTTTCGTCTCTTTAAGATTGAACTTAACATGTTATAATAAATCCGTTCATATTACTATTTTCATATTTCATAGATAGAAGAGATAGTAAACAAAGGAGGAAAATTGTTTTGATCAAAAAAATAACAACTATTCTTTTTATTGAGGATGATGTGACGGTCTGCAAAAGTCTGACCGCTGTTCTGGCAACCTATGGATATCAAGTTACATGTATTCAGAACTACCAGCAAGCAATCAGTACAGTAAAGGCAAAGACGAGAGAATTCGACTTATACTTGATTGATATTCATATTCCGGGAGGAGATGGGTTTGAACTTTGTCGCATGATCCGAAATCAAGAGACTACCCCAATAATATTCCTGACAGGGGTAAACGATGAGGCAAGTATTGTATACGGTTTAAGTTTAGGTGCAGATGATTATATAACGAAGCCTTTTTCGTTGCAGGTACTTTTAGCTAAAATTAAAACAATACTTCGCAGAAGTGATCGAATAATAAATACTTTTAAAAAAATTCATACCGGTGATTTAACCATTGATTTTGTAAATCGTATTGTACTTTCAAATGAAAAAAGAATCATGCTTACGCCTATGCAATTTCACATTATGGAAATTTTAGTGAAAAACCATGGTATTACGGTCCCACGAGAGCAGATTACGAGTATTCTTTGGAATGAAAATGATGAGTTTGTGGAAGATAATACATTGAGTGTACATGTTAGCAACCTAAAAGCAAAAATTGGAAAGTATAATGGAGAACAGTATTTTGAGTCCATTAGAGGAGTAGGATATCAATGGAAACTAGATGTCATTCTTTGCACAGACTAAATCCTATAGCAGTGATAACATTGATTATGGTGTGTTCGCTGCTTTTTTATATGGTATTAATGCATATTTATTATTATAATCGTACACTTGAAATAGTGGGATCTTTAAAAGATATTGATCAATCAATACAACAAGAAATTTTACAT
>ENA-ORUI01001318-ORUI01001318.1-human-gut-metagenome-genome-assembly--contig:-NODE-1318-length-25632-cov-3.193807_pt1 | contig 25632 bp, 27 predicted proteins | sample MGYA00242078_ERZ509205 | MGnify/ENA primary metagenome ERZ509205 (study PRJEB26280, sample SAMEA2338828) | human gut metagenome | biome: human gut; feature: human-associated habitat; material: faeces... | reverse complement strand
CGGATCAGGGTGGTTTTTCCAGAACCGTTGGCGCCTAGAAGGGCATGCACTCCTTGCCGAATTGAAAAGCTTACATGGTCAACTGCTTTTTTTCGACGAAAAGTTTTTGATACTTGTTCACAGGTTAGTTCCATGGTTCAGACACTCCTTTCTTTTTCGGGTATTGGACTTCTTTCATCATATAAACGAAAGAAATGTGAAAAAAGACGAATATATATATAAATTGTTGACTGTTCGAAGAAATTAAAAGAGGTTTTGTATAAGCAAGACAGACAGATCAAAAAAATGAAGAAATAACATAAAAAACGAAAGCAATTTTAAAGAAAGGAAAACCCGAGCATGCTATAATCTAACAAAGGATGTGACAACATGAAAGATTTACAGATACAGAAAATGATCGAAAAAGAAGCACAGCGTCAGCTGCATAACATTGAGTTGATTGCTTCGGAAAATTATGTATCGAATGATGTGCTGGAAGCGGCCGGCAGCATTCTTACAAATAAATATGCGGAAGGCTATCCGAACAAACGTTATTATGGCGGATGTTTTTGTGTGGATGAGATTGAAGAGCTGGCCAGGGAACGCGCAAAACAGCTGTTTCAGGCGGAACATGTCAATGTGCAGCCGCACAGCGGATCACAGGCAAATATGGCCGTATACATGACGGTTTTAAATCCCGGTGATACAGTGCTCGGCATGAATCTGAGCGCGGGAGGACATTTGACACACGGCCATCCGTTAAACTTCAGCGGTACATTGTATCGTTTTGTGGATTACGGTGTCGATCCGCAAACAGAACAGATCGATTATGATCAGGTCCTGGAAATTGCCAGAAAAGAGAAACCGAAACTGATCGTTGCCGGTGCCAGCGCTTATCCGCGCGTCATTGATTTTGCGCGTTTTCGTGCCATTGCCGATGAAGTGGGAGCGTTGCTGATGGTCGACATGGCGCATATTGCCGGTCTGGTGGCAGCCGGCGTACATCCAAGTCCGGTCCCGTATGCGGATTTTGTGACCACGACAACGCATAAGACATTGCGCGGACCGCGCGGAGGACTGATCCTGTGCAAAAAAGAATATGCGGCACAGTTGGACAAAGTCGTATTTCCGGGCATGCAGGGAGGACCGTTGATGCATATTATTGCGGCCAAGGCAGTCTGTCTGTATGAAGCAATGCAGCCTTCTTTTGTGGATTACGCTAAGCAAATTGTGAAGAACTGTCAGGTATTGGCTGATACGCTGCAAAAACACGGCTATCGTATCGTAAGCGGCGGAAGCGATAATCATCTTCTATTAGTGGATGTTAAGGCAAGTGTCGGTATCAGCGGGAAAAAAGCGGAGGCCCTGTTGGATGAAGCCGGTATCACCTGCAATAAAAACACCATTCCTTTCGATCAGGAAAAACCGTTTATTACAAGCGGCATTCGTTTGGGAAGTGCGGCGATGACTAGCCGCGGTTTTAAGGAAAAAGAGTTTGAACAGATTGGTGAATGGATCGTACGGGCGTTAAAGATGGAAGCCGGAAGCGAAGCGATCAAAGCGCTTCGCGGGGAAGTGCTTGCACTGACTTCGCAGTTTCCCATCCGTCATGATTAGCCTATGATAAAGATACTTGCTGTGGGGAAAATCAAAGAAAAAGCGATGCTTGCCATGATCGATGAGTATCGCAAGCGATTGTCCCCGTTTACGAAACTGGAAATCATTGAAGTGAATGATGAGCATGCACCGCAGACCAACAGTGATGCAGAAAATGAACAAGTCAAAGAAAAGGAAGGAAAAAGACTGCTGTCACAGGTCAGGGATGGAGATTATGTCATCCTGCTCGACCTGTGGGGAAAAATGTATGACAGTCCCGGCTTTGCAAAAAAAATGGATCAGCTGCAGACGCAGGGAAACAGCTCGCTTGTATTTGTCATTGCCGGTTCACTGGGACCAAGCAAAGAGATTGTCAGCCGCAGCAATCTGCGCTGGAAACTCAGCGATCTTACCTTTACGCATCAGATGACCAGGGTACTGGTGCTTGAACAGATTTATCGTGCCTATATGATCAATCATAATCGTCCTTATCACAAATAAACGACAGTCATCAGACTGTCGCTTTTTTTAAAGGTTTCGCTGTGCCAGCAATACGATATCATTTGTATTTGCCTTGGTTTCCCTGATGGCCTGAAATTTGTTTTTTGTCCAAAAATGTTCTGCCTGAGGATTTCCCTTGACCCAGGCAAGCTGTACATATTTACAATTTTCCTCATGAAAATATTCACAAAGCTCGGTTATGATCTGCGTAGCGATCCCTTTTTTCTGCTTTTCCACGTTCATCATAAAAAAACCGATAAAAACACTTTCATGGTCAGGGTAATGATCGATCAGATCCATGACGGCAATCAGCTCGCCATGATCAAAAAAACCGCAGTAGTACTTGTCTTTTCTGCTTGTATTTTCAGGAAGAGCGTTCATTTCCTCTAAAATGAGCTCGCGGCTGACAAAAGGCGGGCAATATTGATAGTAAAGCTGATTCCGGCTGCAAAGCGAAACGACAGCATCCACATCATCTGTATTGAGAAAGCGAACCTTCCAGCTTTTCGAAAACTTATCGATTTCCATCTAAACACCTCGTTTTTTCTTTGAATATATTCTAATTATACACGATGAAACAGGTCCCGGACATTCCCTTTTCTCAGTCTGTTCAAGTTATTGCAAAGTGCCGAAATAAGAAAGCGCAATGTGAAAATAAGACGATAGGAATCGATTGTTTTGCATGGAAACCTGTTTGTGAAAAAGTGAGCAGATACGATGGGAAAAGGCTTTTAATTAAAAATGTTCAGTGCTATAATAAGTTCAGTCATGATAAGGAGGAATTTGACTATGGCAAAGAGAACTGTAAAAGACCTTGATGTTGCTGGAAAAAAGGTAATCGTTCGCTGTGATTTCAACGTACCTCGCAAAGACGGCAAAATCACAAATGACAACCGTATCATCCAGGCATTACCAACAATCAAATACTTAATCGAAAACAATGCAAAAATTATCCTGATGTCTCATCTGGGAAAAGTAAAGACAGAAGAGGATAAGGCTAAAAACGATCTGCGTTGTGTAGCAGAGCGTCTGGCTGAACTCGTTGATACAAAAGTTAGCTTCTGCCCTGTAACAAGAGGAGAAGAACTGGAAAACATGGTTGCTGATCTGAAAGACGGCGAAATCGTGTTGATGCAGAATACTCGTTATGAAAAAGGCGAGAGCAAAAACGATCCGGAACTGGCACAGTACTGGGCAAGTCTTGGTGAAGTATTCGTTGAAGATGCATTCGGTTCTGTTCACCGTGCACATGCTTCTACAGCGGGCATCCCAAGCATCATCAAAGAAAACGGTCTGGGCTTCCTGGTAGAAAAAGAAGTTACAATGCTGGGTAAAGCTGTAGATACACCTGAGCGTCCGTTCATCGCCATCATCGGTGGTGCAAAAGTATCAGACAAGATCGCAGTTGTAGATAACCTGCTGAAGAAAGCAGACAAAGTTATCGTCGGCGGCGGTATGGCTTATACATTCATGGCTGCAAAAGGAAAGAAAGTCGGAGATTCTCTGCTTGAAGAAGACAAGATCGAACTGGCAAAAGAATATATGGAAAAAGCCGGTGACAAACTGGTACTGCCTGTCGACAATATCATCGCAGATAAATTTGCTGTTGATGCAAATACACAGATCTGTGAAAAAGACATTCCGGAAGGATGGATGGGTCTCGATATCGGTCCTAAGACTGTTGAACTGTTCAAGAAGACACTGGAAGGTGCTAAGACAGTTGTATGGAACGGTCCAATGGGTGTATTCGAAATGGAACCATTCGCAAAAGGTACTCTGGCTGTATGTACTGCAATTTCTGAACTGCCTGGAGCAACTACTGTTATCGGCGGCGGTGATTCTGCAGCTGCAGCAATCCAGCTTGGATTCAAAGAGAAATTCTCTCATATCTCTACTGGCGGAGGAGCTTCTTTGGAATACATGGAAGGTAAAGAACTGCCAGGTATCGCTGTAATCAGTGAAAAGTAAGAAATAAAGAGGAGAACGATCATGAGAAAACCAATTATTGTCGGAAACTGGAAAATGAATAAAACGATGAAGGAAACTAAAGAATTCATCGACGCTGTAGATGCTTCTGCAGCAAGCGAAAACGCTACTTTCGGTATCGGTGCACCGTTTACTGCACTGTCTACTGCAGTTGCTGCCGCAAAAAATCTGGTTATTGCTGCTGAAAACTGCCATTTTGAGGACAACGGAGCTTTCACTGGTGAAGTATCTGTTCCAATGCTGCAGGAAGTTGGCGTAACACACTGCATCATCGGTCATTCTGAACGTCGTACAATGTTCGGTGACACAGATGAAACTGTAAACAAAAAAGCAAAACGTCTGATCGAAGCAGGAATCACACCGATTCTGTGCATCGGTGAAACAGAAGCTCAGTATGATGCCGGTGAATCTGAAAAAGTGATCCGTGATCAGCTGACAGGTTCTTTGGCAGACATGTGTGCCAAATGTGTAGGTGACATGGTCATCGCTTACGAACCAATCTGGGCAATCGGTACAGGTAAGAGCGCATCTGTTGAAATCGCTGAAAACTGCTGCCGTATCGTTCGTGATCAGATCAAAGTAATGTACGGAGAAGAAGCTGCTGAAAAAGTACGTATTCAGTATGGAGGATCTGTAAAACCTGGAAACATCGTTGAATATATGGCACAGCCGGATATCGACGGTGCTTTGATCGGTGGTGCAAGTCTGAAAGCAGACAGCTTCATCGAAATCATCGAAAAAACAAAATAAGTCTTTATTCATAAATGACGAAAAAAGAGAGCACATTGGTGTTCTCTTTTTTTATCTTAAAGATATGTAAACAAATGATGAAATTTAACGATTTCTTAACGATTGTTAACACTGTATTAACATGCCCTTGATGTTCATAAAAAAATCTTCCAGTATAATGAAATCACAAAAAGGCGAGGCCGTCGATTAGAAAACGGCAGAGTCTGCTCTGTTTTTGTTTAAAGAACAAAGGAGGAAAGAAACATAAAGACGACATATCGGCCATTTATGGCTCATGCGCGGCAAACAGAGTGATCCTACCGCAGTTTACGACAAAAGAAAAATAGTATAAAAGGAGATGTTTTATGAAAAGAATGAAGAAACATGTGTTATTTTCAGCAGCTGTATTACTGATATCGGCAGCACTGCTGGGCGGCTGCACCGGGCAGATAGGCAATAAGGAAAGCGGAACACTGATCCTGAGCGTAAATCCGGAAATTGAAATCAATTACGACAGTCAAGGGAACGTTACGAGTGTTCAAGGCGTAAATGATGACGGCAAAGAAATCGTGGAAGGTTATCTGGGATATGAAGGAAAGGACTGTGAAACCGTTCTGGATGATTTGATCCGGAAAATCAATGAAGCCGGTTATTTTTCTGACACAGTGGATGGAAATCAGAAGAATATCGTTCTTCAGCTAGCAGCGGGATCATTGATCCCGGAAGATGATTTTTTGGAAAATATAAGCGGCAGCACGCGGAAAGTGATAGATCGTTTATCTCTGACCAATAAAATACTGACGGTAGATGAAGATGATCATGATCCGGATTATGCAAAAGACGGAAAGCCGTCTCCCTATATTTCACTGGCCAAGGCAAAGGAAATTGCACTGGCACAGGCAAATGTGAAGGCATCCGATGCGGTATTCGAAGACAAAGAATTTGATCATGATGACGGAAAAGCTGTATTCGAGCTGGAGTTCAAGGCGAACGGATATGAATATGAATACGATATTGATGCGGTAAGCGGCAAAGTGATCCGTGCAGAACATGATAAAGAAGAAGTGAAGAAAGCGGATAATTCAGGTACAGGGGCAGCATCTTCGTCAAACAGCGGTTCATCCGGCAATCGAAGTGATTACAATGATACCAATTATGGAAGCAGCAAGGTCACCAATGATAAGGACAGCGGTTACGGCAGTGTAAATAAGGCCGAATCAAACTACAATGATCAAAACAGCAACTACGGTTTTGACGATTCTGATGATAATAACAAAACAGATTACGATGATGATCATGATGACGACGATGATCAGGACGATGATAAAGACGACGGCAACACAGATTATGACTGATCATTTGAAATATCGTCATGAGGATAAGTATAAAATCACTTTTTTGGAGGGCATTGTCCTGTCAAACAGGCTGAAGGCATTGTTTCGAAACGATCATCATGCGGATGAAAACGGAATTTACACTGTAAATTCGCTGTATTTCGATACGATTGATGATCAGGCGCTGCAGGAAAAAATAAACGGCATCAATGAACGTGAAAAATTCAGGATCCGTTATTACAATCATGATCTGTCAGCTGTATTTTTGGAGAAAAAGATGAAGAAAAACAATCTTTGCTGCAAACAGAAAAAAATGATCAGCGCCGAACAGGTTAAAATGCTGATGGCAGGAGATTACCGTTTTCTGTCAAACAGCAAAGATCCTTTATTAGCGGAATTTTATAGAAAACTGCAGGGCGGACGACTGCAGGCGAAGACAGTTGTCAGCTATGACAGAGAAGCTTTTGTCTGTCCTTATGGGAATGTCAGGATCACAGTGGACCGCAGGCTTCGCACAAAGCAACCGTATGCCTTTTTAGATGCAAATACCTGCTTCACTTCAATTCCTGATGATCATGTGATTTTGGAAGTGAAATATGATGAATATCTGCCTTGGCTTGCTGCCAAGGCAGTCTGTGTTCAAAACCGCCGGGCACAGGCTTGTTCCAAATATGTTCTATGCCGATGCTATGGCTGAAAGTGGGGAAAAAATGAGTTTTGACGATATTTTTCGATCTGAGTTTCTGGAAAGCATGACAGTGATTCCTTTATCCGATATGATCATTGCTTTGCTGCTCTCGGTTCTTCTCGGATTATATATTTTTATGATTTATCAGCACGGCCATGCGGGAACCATGTGTTCAACATCTTTCGGCACGGCATTGATCGCCCTTTCAATCATAACGACGGTGTTGATGATCGCTGTTGTCAGCAATGTCGTACTTTCCCTGGGCATGGTGGGTGCTTTATCGATCGTAAGATTTCGTACCGCCATAAAAGAACCGATCGATATCATATTCTTGTTCTGGTCCATCGCAAACGGCATCATACTGGCTGCCGGTCTTTACTTGCTGGCAGTGATCGGCAGCATTATGACAGGTGTTGTCCTGCTTCTGTTTTCAAATAAAAAGAAAAGAGATCTCCCGTATATACTGATCGTTGTCTGTGACAATGATCAGACAGAGAAAAAAATTGAAGAACACATAGCCGGAAGCGTACGGCGGTTTGTCCTTGTTAACAAACGGATCGAAAAAGGCCGGATCGAACTGAATTTCGATGTTCGTCTTCACGGCCAGGCGTCTATGTTCATCAATGAGCTGGAGAAGATGAAAGGCGTGTCTCAGGCTTCCCTTATCTCCTATTACGGAGATTATACCGGATAAACGATGCAAAAGAAGCGGATGAACAAGATCGGCATTGCCGCTGTCATAACGGCTTTGCTGGTGAGTCTGACGGTAAGCGGGTTCAGACAGGATCAAAGAGAAAATGCTGCTTATGAACATTTTCTCTTTGATGACAGTTATGTACATACCATTGATATTACATGCAGTCAATGGGAGAAAGTGATCAGTGAAGCGTCCTTGGAACATTATGTCCTTTGTACAGTAACCATCGATGATGAACAGTTTCAAAATGTCGGCATAAGAGCGAAGGGAAACAATTCGCTGCGTTTGAATGAAGAATACGGATTAAGCAGATTCAGCCTGAAACTAAAGTTTGACTTTATGGATGAACGGTTTTCTTATCATGGCCTGGATAAATTTTCGCTTGATGCTTCCTTTCAGGATAACAGTTATATGAAAACGATTTTGGCATTTGATATGATGCGGTATATGGAAGTTCCTGTACCTTTATGCAGTTATGTCTGGGTCAGGGTAAACGGAGCCGACTGGGGTTTGTTTTTGGCAGTGGAAGAAGGCGGACCATCTTTTGTCAGAAGAAATTTCGGAAATGATCACGGCGTGCTGTATCAGCCGGATTATCGATCTCTTCAGGATGAAAATGCAGATGTTGCCCTGCGTTATACAGACGACAGCTTCAAAAGCTATGCTAATATTTTCGATAATGCAAAGACAGCTGTTACGGTTTATGATAAGAAACGACTGATCCGTACATTAAAGAAGCTGCAGGAAAATGACGAACTGAGCACGATCCTTGATGTGGATGAGATCCTGCGTTATTTCAGTGTTCAGGTATTTGTGATGAACTGGGACAGTTATCTGGGAATGACAGGGCATAACTATCTGTTGTATGAAGAAGACGGTCTGCTTCAGATGCTTCCTTGGGATTACAATCTGGCATTTGCAACGTATCCTTTGGGAATGAGCGATCCGCTGACCGATGCTGAAACGCTGATCAATTATCCGATTGATACTCCGCTGATGTGTACAAGCATGGAAGAACGTCCCGTGTTCTATGAATTGATGAAAGAAGCGGACTGTCTGAGACAGTATCATGAGTATCTTGCTAAGCTGCATGAAGGATATTTTAGCAGCGGCCGGTTTGAAACCAAGATGAAGATGTGGGCAAATCTGATCGATGAGTATGTAAAACAGGATCCGACAGCATACTGCAGTTATGCTGATCATCTGGAAGCAGTGGATATGTTAGAAAAAATATGTCTGCTGCGCAGTGAGAGCATCCAAAGACAGCTGGAGAGGCAGATTCCGTCAACCATGACAGAACAAAATGCTGATCGCGAACAACTGCTTGACTGCAGTGATGTGGATATTCAGGTGTTGGGTGATTTCGAGGATCTGAAAAAAGCCGGCCATCGCCAGGATCAGGCATTGCAAAAAGTGTTGAGATCCAATAAATAAAACCAAAAAAAAGCAGCAGAAGCTGCTTTTTGTTTCGATCATTGAAAATATTCCAGTGGAATTGCATCTGTTACGGTTTGTTGTCCTAATGCTGTGAAATGTGCACCGTCAGTGGTAAATTCACTTTTCAGCTGAGTGGCAGAGGAATCCGTGCACATAAAATCCAGATCAATGATCCCATCTGCAGGATTGTCTTCGCTCCGGATCCAGGTATTGATATCCTGCCGCATCTGATCGATTTGTTGTGTCCATGTGACATCATCGCTTCCAAGCACATTTCTTGTATATCCTTTCCAGGCGGTGCGGGTAAAGAGATAAACTTCGATTCCTTTTCGGTGTGCCTGCTCGATCAGTTGTTTGTATCCTTCGATCATTTCCGCGGCCGTTACCGCTTTTGCGTCTTCCTTCAGACTTTCACAGTTTGGGTGTACAACATCGTTGACCCCGACCTTTAAAAATATTTTCTTTACTCCGGGCTGATCCAGGGCATCTCTTTGGAAGCGGTCCATCATTGCTTCACCGTATGCCATTCCCAAAAAACCGGCGCCGTCATCGAGCAGACGGTTTCCTTTGATTGCCTGCTGCAGGATGCCGATATTTGTAATGCCGTTCTCCCGAAGGCGCTGTGCAAGAAGGATCGGGATATCATTGGCTAATGTGGAATCACCGATGACAACAGCGGAAGAAGCTCCGGGCGCATAAACTTCTATGCCGGTCAAAGCCGGAATCACGGAATACTCACCGAAATCCGCTTCCATCCTCATCGGAATGCCCAGCGTTGTGGCTGCTTTGGCAAAATTGCCTGACATGATATAGGTATCTCCGCCAATCAGCCCGTATGTTTTCATTGTATCGGTTTTCTTGAGAAACAATGATACCGTCAGATATTCGAGTGCATCGACGGACATTCCTACCGGATCTGAGGTTACGGTCTCTCCGGCCGGGATAGTGACTGATGTGTTTCCGTTAAAGGTAACATTTTTTCTGGTCCATGTTTTGATCGCCTGCGGCAGCTTTTCATAGCCTTTGGCAATGCTGGCCGTATGAATCGTAAGCGGTCCGGTGCCAAACTCGTTGGAAAGCGTGATGCGCACATCCTCACCGGAAACAGTCGGCTGAATTCTTGTGCGGAATGTCAGGTTTCGCAAACCGAGATCACATTTGATCCAGTCGAGATCAAGCATCTTTTTCAAGTTGAATTCCACCGGACTGGTGCTCCAGGCACCGATCCATGCAGAGGAGTCGTCAGCTGCTTTGACATGGTATGCAGGCATGATCGCGATGCAGGTCAGTGACAGGCACAATGCCAAGACAAATGCTGTGAGCTTTTGTTTTATTATCTTCATAAAAAAGCCCCACCCCTTTCATATAGTTTCATTTTACTATGTATGAAAAGGGCGGGCAAGTTACACCTGATATAAAAAATAATAAAACGGCTTAATTATAAACGCTTTCATCCATAACGGATCAGTTGTTCTCAGTCCTGATAATCCATGCTCCATTCCAGGAAGCTTCCGGTGCCGGCATCGATTTCAAATTCATATTTGACCTGATCATAATAAATTTCTCCTGTATAAAGATGCATGCCGTCATCCCATTCTTCTTCGATATGTATATCACCGCTGCCTGCACCCTTTACCTTTGCCAAAGCAAGCTTTTTCGCTTCCTCCACGGTAATCTGGCTGCCGGTGGCGTTGCGGTAATCAAACATTTCCTGGTCTACTTCATAGATAGTGCCGTCTGCCCCTATTTTATATTCATAGTAGGTCGTATCTGTCTTGAATTCAATTTCATAGACAATGATGCCGTCATCTTCCTCGGTTTCAGCTTTGGTAAATTTCACAGAAGAGGCTTCTACACCGGCATCTTTCAAGACAGCCTGTTTGGCATCGTTTAATGTGAATGAATCGTCTGAACTGTCTTGCGGATCTGAAGAAGGTTCTTCTGTTGCTTTGCTTTGATAAGATGAACGCAGGATCTCCCCGTTATCTTTTGCAATGATGGTCTGATAGCTTTTGTCTGCTGTATGAAAGATGACGACGAACGTATCGGTGCCATCCAGTGAAGAGGTTTCCACTTTCATTGAGATGACATTGCTTTCGCTGATGTCCGCACTTTGTAATGCCAGCGCCTTTGCATCTTGTTCGCTGATGGCTGCAGAAGAACATGCGTACAGCAAAACAGAGAAAAACACTACAGCTGTTAATAAATATATATTTGTTTTTTTCATGATTTACTCCTTTGCGCTATGGAATCGTCGCAGTCACTGCGATCCAGTATAGGGAGCGAAATAAGAAAAGAGGTTCCCTTATTCGGCGTGCTTTGCACAGTGATATGTCCTTTATGCGCTTCTACGATCCATTTTACCATAGAAAGGCCCAGTCCGCTGCTTCCGCTGCGGCTGCGGGAAGGATCCACCTGGTAAAAACGGTCCCAGATATGAGGGAGGTGCTGTTCATCAATACCAATCCCATCATCCCTGACTTCGATGTTTACGTTATCATCAGCCCATGTGTGCAGCCAGATATGACCGTTTTGTTTGCCGTATGTTATTGCGTTTTGCAGTAAATTGGCAAGCATGCGGATCAGCAGCGTTTGATCCGCGGCTACATTGATATCTGTATTTATCTCATAGTTCAGATGTATGTTTTTTTCCAAAGCAAGCTCGGCGTACTCTTCGGCAACACTTTCGGCGATCTCGGTAAGCGAAAAAGCTTCATACTGCAGCTGTTCCTGTCCGCGGTCCGCTCTGGACAACTGAAGAAGCTGCGCGATCATGGAAGAAAGTGAACGAACCTTTCGCTGAAGCAGTTCGACTTCACACCGTGTTTGTTCATCGAGGTTATCCCGTGCCAGAATGGTTTCGCACTGCATCATCATGACGCTGAGAGGTGTTCTTAATTCATGAGACACATCACTGGTAAACTGCCGTTCCCGCTTTACGAGCGATTCGATCGTATCCAGCATATCATCAAAAGTAGCGGCCAGCGTGTAAATTTCATCGCTACCTGCTGACAGCTGCACTCTTTGCGAAAGATCATTTTTTTTCTGTATTTCATGAACAGTTGCCGTGATCCGGCTGACTGGTGCCAGGGCCTTTCGGCTGATCAGATAACCGAACAAGGCACTTAAGATGATCAAAAGCGGAAACAGGATCAAAGCAATCTGGAGAATAAAGCGAAAATCGCGTTCCGCATCAGTAATGGAAATAACACCGCGCATCTGCAGCGTATCATAACCTTCCAGCGGGAAAGACATGTCCAGTACATAATAAGAATAATCTTCGGTTTCAATGCGTCTCAGATTCCCGTCGTCAAAAGATAAGTCATATTGAAAATGATAGGGAAGCTTTCCATACAGCAGTTCACCCTGCTGGTCGTAAACAGAGAGATAAACGCCCTGTTCGACCTGCAGGAGGTCAGAATCAAATTCAAGCCGGTTGTTGCGGTAGGATACAGAGTCAAAAGAAGAAGAAACCTGTTCCTCCAGCAATGCTCTGGTATTGGTTAAGATAGCCTGGGATCCGACGGAAAACAACAGACCGATGATAAAGGCAAACAGAAGGATCATCATAGATGTATACAGCAGCGTAAGGCGTGCTTTCAGCGAGAGATGTTTCATGACTGATCCTTCAGCACATAGCCGTGTCCGCGTACGGTATGAATCAGTTTCTGTTCGTGTCCGTCATCAATTTTTTTGCGAAGATGACGGATGTATACATCGATCACGTTGGAGGCACCGGTAAAATCATAATTCCATACATGCTGTTCCAGCCGGTCTCTCGTTAATACGATATTGGCGTTGCGCATCATGTAACAAAGCAGGGTATATTCTTTAGAGGACAGAGAAATTTCCCGGCCATTTCTCCAGACCTGATGTGTATCCAGAGAAACATGAAGATCCGCAATGCGCAAATCATTTTGTTTTTGCTGCAGGGGAGAGCGAAGCAATACCCTGAGCCGTGCCAGAAGCTCCTCAAAGGCAAACGGTTTGATCAGATAATCATCGGCTCCAGCATCCAGTCCTCTGACACGATCTTCGATGCTGTCTTTTGCCGTCAGCATCAAAACGGCAATATTGTTTTTGTTTTCGCGAAGCTTGCGGAGGACCCCGATCCCGTCCAGCTTAGGCATCATGATATCCAGTATGAGAGCATCATATTCTGCCATGCGAAGATAATCAAGTGCCTCTTCACCGTCATAACAGGAATCTACGCTGTAATGTTCCATGGTCAAACGCTGTGTGATCAGATCATTCAGATCGTGTTCATCTTCAGCTACTAAGATACGCATAGGTTTCCATCTCCTTTCAGCCGTCCTTTATTTGTATATATTATATAGGAAAAGAGAAAAGGAAGCTACAAAGTGAGTGATATTGAAGCTTGAAAAGCGTTTCTGCTTTTTCTATAATGGAACTACCTGTGAAGGAGGATAAATTATGTTTGATTTTGATACACTGATCTATACAGTGCCTGCCATACTGATCAGTGTTACGCTGCATGAAATGGCACATGGTTATGTTTCATACAAAATGGGAGATCCTACACCGAAAGAAGACGGGCGTCTTTCACTGAATCCGCTCCATCATCTTGATTTCTTCGGTACTTTATCTCTTTTGTTCATCGGTTTTGGCTGGGCCAAGCCGGTAAGAGTCAACGCAGGTTATTATAAGGATCCCAAGACAGGCATGGTATGGACTGCTTTTGCCGGTCCGCTCATGAATTTTGTCTTGTCTTTTGTATGTATCTTCTTGATGATGGGATTATTTCGCATCAGCAGCATACTGCCGTATTACGCTCAGCTGGCGCAGATCATTTCCTATTTGTTTCTGCTGTTTCAGTATACGGCTTTACTGTCACTGGGACAGGCGATCTTTAACCTGATTCCGGTACCGCCGCTGGATGGTGCCAAAATTTTATACGGCATGTTGCCGGATTCTCTGTATGAATGGTTTTTGCGTAATGAAACGATCCTTTCCGGGGCAATCTTCCTGCTGCTGTTTTCCGGGGTGATCAATACACCGCTGGTGCAGCTGCGCAATGTGATTTATCAGGGAATGCTGAATGTTGTCATGATGATCTTATAAGAAAATAAAAAGGATGAGCACAGTGCGCGGCCTATGCGGCGTTCATTCACTGTGACATCCTTTTTTATATATTCAATGCCAGAAGTAGAATTTGGGAAATAGGATTATAAGGATACTGGCATTAAATACCTTATTCAACGGTGACCGATTTTGCCAGATTACGTGGCTGATCGATCTCACATCCGCGCAGACAGGCGGTGTGATAAGCTATCATCTGCAGGACGGCAACGACAACGATGCCCTGCAGCATCCGGTCACAAGCCGGAATCAGAACGACAGCATCATACAAATCGCGAGGTACTCTGAAATCTTCCCGGCAAATCAAGATGACACAGGCACCTCTTGCCTTGACTTCACGGATATTGCTGATGGTCTTGTCGAACAACTGAGGCTCAGTGACGATCGCAATCACAGGCGTGCCTTGTTCGATCAGAGAGATCGTGCCGTGTTTCAGTTCGCCGGCGGCATATGCTTCGCTATGAATGTATGAAATTTCTTTCAGTTTAAGAGATCCTTCCAAGCAAAGGGCATGATCCAGGCCCCGGCCGATAAAGAATGCGTTCTGATGCGGGGCAATCATTTCAGCGTAAGAATTCCATGTCTCTCTGTTGATCAGCTGAGTGATGGTATCCGGAAGGGCATCAAACTGAGCAATGATCTTTTCATAGCGTCTGCTGTCTGTTTTTTTCAGGCTGTTTGCCAGCTGCAAGGTCATGTATGACAACAGAGCAACCTGAGCTGCATACGCTTTTGTGGTTGCGACCGCAATTTCAGGACCGGCCATCGTATAAGCGATAAAGTCGGCCTCTCTGGCAAGAGAACTGCCGACAACGTTGACAACGGCCAGAGTATCTCTTTGCATTTCTTTCGCCAGGCGCAGAGCAGCCAGGGTATCGGCAGTTTCACCGCTTTGTGAGATCAGTATGACAAGCGTTTTTTCCGGGAGCAGCGGATTTCGGTATCGAAATTCACTGGCAACCTCCAGCTGTACCGGTACTCTCGCTTCGGATTCGATAAGTTCTTTGGCAATCATGCCTGCATGATAGGCACTGCCGCAGGCAACGATGGAAACGGCGCGATAATCCTTTAAAGCAAAAGGGCGTCCGTCTTTTGACTGTACTCCTTCCTTTGCAAAAGAATGCAGTGTTGTTTCGACAGCATGTGCCTCTTCATGGATCTCCTTGAGCATGAAATGGGCATATCCTTCTTTTTGGATCGAATGAAGATCGAGCGATGTTTGCTGCATGCATACTTTTTTCTTTTTGCCCTCGGCATCAAATAAAGCAATGCTGTTTCCGTGAAGAACGGCAATGTCTTTTTCATCCAGGACGAGATAAGAACGGGTATAGGCGAGCAGGGCCGGGATATCACTGGCCACAAAGGAAGCGTCTTCGCTGGCCGCCGCAATCAAAGGCGATCCGCAGCGCATCGCATAGATGACATCCGGATGATCATCAAACAAGACGGCAAAGGCGTAGGATCCTTTCAGCTGGCGCTGTGCCACTTGCAGGGCGCGCAGAGGATCTTTCATTTGCCGGTATGCCGCATCGATGCAGGCACAGGCAATTTCCGTGTCGGTCTGTGAGTAAAAACGGTAGCCTTTTTGATACAGTTCTTCAGAAAGCTCATGATAATTTTCAATAATGCCGTTATGGACAAGCGTGACCTGCCCCTGACGATGCGGGTGTGCATTTGTTTCACTAGGTTCCCCGTGTGTTGCCCAGCGTGTGTGCGCAATGCCGCAGACAGCCGGGAGAGGGTGTTTTTTTAGTTTTTCCTTAAGTTCAGATACTTTTCCACGGCTTTTTATGATATTAACAGCCCCGTTTGTAAAAACGGCAATGCCGCTGGAATCGTATCCGCGGTATTCCAGTGTCTGCAGGCCCTGTAAAAGAACGTTGACAGCCTGCGGACGTGTACCGCTGTATCCGACGATACCACACATATTGATTTCCTCCCATTGGTAGTTTTTCATAAAACGGACATGATAAAAACAACTTGTCAGCCAAGAATTATTTTTTATGATCAGATCCGTATGATAGTTTTGAAAATCGCAACGGCAGCAGAAAAATGGCAGAACAGACATACCCGCTGATCCCGGTTTTGTTCCAGGCTGCAAAATGTACGATTTGCTGTAAATGATCAGTCATGATGAAAATACCATGGGTGGCGAGCAGTGTTTTGTGGCGCTTTGCGCTTTTGTCATCTGCTCTTACGATTCACCTCATACCGTGACAGTACCCGCCGAGTCTTTCGATCACTGTCAACCTCGTCAACCACGTAGGTCCAGGCGCTGATTATCAGCAGTCACAATCCTCCTTGCTGACTGATAACTGTTTTATAGTATGTCATAAATCAAAATGAGATACAAGAAGAAAAAAACGGAAAACCAAATGTAACCGTTATCAATGCCAAGGATGTCTGATCGATACGGGCAGAAAAAAAGACTGAAAGAAAATGAATGATTAAAAATGACGAATAATGAAAAGATGTGAAAATTTTGTGAAAAATGCCTTGAAATTAAGGGATAAACATCTTATACTAATATCAACAATCTATTTCATGATAGATCTAGGGAATTTAAAAAGGGAGCGATAGGATATGAAGAAATTTCCAAAATTTCTGGCAGCCGGTGCAATGGCTTTAACTGTATTAGCCGGCTGTGGCAGTGAAGGTGCAGGCTCCACTGTTGAATTAAAAGACGGGGATACTGTAAAAGTAGGTTTGAACTACGAGCTGAGCGGTTCTACTGCTACATATGGTCTTGCCATGGACAAAGGAAGCAAACTGGCAATCAAGCAGTACAATGAGAACGAGAACAGCAAGTATAAGATCGAAGTTGTTTCTCAGGACTGCAAGAGTGACTCAACAGAAGCGCAGTCTATTGCGAGCAAGCTGATGACGGAAGAAAAGGTAGCGTTCCAGGTAGGTCCGGCTACATCTATTGATTCCATTGCCACTTACCCGATTTCTACGGATGCCGGTGTACCGGTCATCAGTCCGGCCGTTACACAGAACGGCGGTATGCTGGACAGCAGCGGAACAGCTTATCCGTATGCTTGGCGTGTATGCTTTGAAGATAATGCACAGGCTAATGCCATGGCGATTTTTGCATACAATACATTAGGTAAGAGAAAAGCTGTGGTTTACGGAGACAGCAGCAATGATTATGCAACTGGTCTGGCTAAGGATTTTACAGAAAAGTTTGAAGCATTAGGCGGAGAAGTTGTGGAAAGCGAAAACTATGTCAGCGGTGACACAGATTTCAATGCCGTTCTTTCTAACCTGACAGATGTTGACTTTGATGTTATGTATGTACCTGGTTATTATAATGAAGCAGGTCTGATCATCAAACAGGCTCGTGCTGCGGGACTGGATCAGGTAATCCTTGGTCCGGACGGCATGGATTCACCAAAACTTGCGGAACTTGCAGGGGCAAGCACATTGAATGATGTATACTTTACGACGGCTTATACGACAGTTGATGCATCTGATGATCTGAAGGCATTTATCGAAGCTTATAAAGCAGAATACAATGAAGATCCAGATATGTTCTCTGTATTGGCGTATGATGCGACAAACTTAGGTCTGCAGGCTTTGGAAGAAGCAGGAGCAACCGGTGAAAAATTGAATGAAGCAATTAAAAATATCCAGTTCTCAGGATTGACAGGAAGCTTCACATTTGATGAAACACATACACCTACGAAAAAGGTATTGGTTGTTCAACTGCAGGACGGCGTTCAGGTAAATCCGATTGAGGTAGATCCAAACGCTGAATAATTTCAGTAGTCAACATGTGGAGAAAGGTGTCTCTTTCTCCACTTTTTTGGTTGATGTGTATATTTTTGAACAGACAGGAGGAGAAAGCAATGACACAGTTTTTACAGCAGCTGGTCAACGGACTTTCGCTTGGAAGCATTTATGCTTTGATTGCTTTAGGATATACCATGGTATACGGTATCATCAAGCTGATCAATTTCGCGCATGGTGATATTTATATGCTCGGTGCATTTGTTGCTTTTTATGCGACCCGTTATTTTCAGCTGAATTTCTTTTTGGCATTGATCATCGCAATGGTCTTCTGCGGTGTGCTTGGCGTTTTGATCGAACGGATCGCATACAAGCCGCTGCGCCATGCGACTCGTATTACGGCGCTGATTACGGCGATGGGCGTCAGCTATATTCTGGAATACGGAACACAGTTTTTTGCCGGCAGTGATGTCAAGACATTCCCGGAAGGACTGCTTGGCAATCTGAATCTGGAGTTCTGGGGCATCCGCATCAGTGCACAGCAGATTCTTATCTTTACGATCACGATCGTATTGATGCTGGCCCTTACTTATATTGTAAACCGTACGAAGATGGGACGTGCCATGCGTGCCGTCAGTGTGGATGAAAAAGCTGCCCAGCTGATGGGAATCAGCGTAGACCGTACGATTTCATTTACCTTTTTGCTGGGAAGCCTGTTAGCCGGTGCGGCAGGTGTACTGGTTGGTGTTTATTATAACTCTATCAATCCGTTGATGGGCATGACACCGGGCCTGAAGGCATTCATTGCCGCTGTATTCGGCGGTATCGGAGTGATCCCGGGAGCCATGATCGGAGGTCTTTCCATCGGTATAGCGGAAACGCTTGTCATTGCCTACGGTTCTTCTTTGTATAAAGATGCGATCGTTTATGTCATCCTGATCTTGATTTTGATCATCAAGCCTGCAGGATTACTGGGCAAGAATGTGAAAGAGAAGGTGTAAAGCATGTTGAAGAGATACTTTTCCAAAGAGAATATCTGCTGGATTGCTTTAGCGGCGGGTGCATTTACTCTGATTACGCTGATGATGAATGTGGGCATCTTAGGCAGTTATCATCAAATTACACTTTACAATATCTGTATTAATATCATTCTCGCAGTTTCCCTGAACCTGATCATCGGTATCTGCGGTCAGTTTTCCCTGGGACATGCCGGATTTATGTGCATCGGTGCCTACAGTGCGGCAATCGTTGTACGCTCCATGGGCAACATGATGGGATTCGGCCTGGGAATTCTCGCGGGTCTGATCATTTCCTCTATTGCCGCACTGATCGTCAGTATCCCGACACTGCGTCTGCGCGGTGACTATCTGGCCATTGCCACATTGGGATTTGCGGAAATCATCCGTATTGCCGTGTTGAACATGGATATTACCAACGGGGCAGCCGGTCTGACCGGTATTCCGAAACTGACCACATGGCCTTTGCTGTTTGTATTAATGGTCATCAGTGTCGTAATTGTCACGAATTTCGGTCGCAGCCGTCAGGGACGTGCCTGCATCAGTGTCCGTGAGGATGAGATTGCTTCCGAAGCCATGGGTATCAATACGACACGATACAAAACGACTGCGTTTGTGGTCGGTGCCATGCTGGCAAGCGTAGCGGGAGCTCTGTATGCCTGCAACTTCTATGTCATCAAGCCGGATCTGTTTACTTTCAATAAATCGATCGATATCCTGGTCATGGTCGTATTCGGCGGTATGGGATCGATTACGGGAAGTGTGATCGCGGCAGTCTTTATCGGTATCCTGAACACGGTGCTGCAGAGCTTTGCCAGCCTGCGAATGATCATCTACGGTGTTGTTCTGGTAGCAATCATGATCTTTCGCCCAAGCGGCCTGCTGGGAACCAAAGAGTTTACTTTCTCGGCTTTGCTGAACCGCAGGAAGAAAGAGAAGGTGAAAAAATGACATTGTTGAGAGTAAATCAGCTGACCAAAAACTTCGGCGGTCTGTGCGCCGTTTCCAATGTCAGCATGAATATCGAAGAAGGCGAACTGATCGGTCTTATCGGGCCAAACGGTGCCGGCAAAACAACATTTTTTAATCTGCTGACCGGCGTATATGAGCCAAGCGACGGAACGATCGAATTGAATATCAACGGCAAAATGACAAGTATTGGCGGACTCAAGCCGTACCGCATCACGCAGATGGGCTTGGCGCGTACCTTCCAGAACATTCGTCTGTTCAAATCGATGAGCGCACTGGATAATGTCAAGGTTGCCATGCATAAAGATATTCATTATGGTTCGATTGCGGCCATCCTGCGTCTTCCTTCTTATTATAAGGAAGAAGAAAGAGTGCAGAAGGAAGCGGAAGAACTGCTGAAGGTTGTCGGCCTTTATGAAAAGCGCAATGAACGCGCCGAAAATCTTCCGTATGGAGAACAGCGTCGTCTGGAAATCGCCAGGGCATTGGCAGCCAAACCGAGGATTCTGTTTCTGGACGAACCGGCAGCCGGCATGAATCCGCAGGAAACGGCAGACCTGACGAAGCTGATCTATCAGATCAAAAATGATTTCAAGATCACGATTGTGTTGATCGAACACGATATGTCACTTGTCATGAAGATCTGTGAACGTATTTATGTACTGGACTATGGCAAATGCATTGCCAACGGTTCTCCGGAAGAAATTAAAAATAATGAGTTTGTCATCAAGGCATATCTCGGGGAGGAAATCTGATATGGCAATGTTGGAAATTAAGGATCTCCATGTGCATTATGGTGTGATCCATGCGTTAAAAGGTGTCAGCATGGAAGTAAACCAGGGAGAAATCGTGGCGTTGATCGGTGCGAACGGTGCCGGAAAGACAACGCTGCTGCATGCAATCAGTGCAATTCAGAAAAAAAGCGCAGGAGAAATTGTCTTTGAAGGGGAAACTCTGACAAAGGCAAATGCAAAGAAAATTGTCGAAATGGGCATTACGCAGGTTCCGGAAGGCCGCAGGATCTTTTCCGGGCTCAGCGTTTACGAAAACCTGCTGATGGGCGCTTTTTTGCGCAAGGATAAGGACGGGATCAAAGAGGATCTGCAAAAGGTATACAAACGCTTCCCGATCCTGGAAAAACGCAGTTCGCAGGATGCCAGTACTTTGTCCGGTGGAGAACAGCAGATGCTGGCGATGGGAAGAGCCCTGATGGCACGTCCTAAAATCCTGCTGCTGGATGAGCCGAGCATGGGTCTGGCTCCGATCCTGGTAAAGGAAATCTTCAACATCATCCGTGACATCAACGCACAGGGAACAACGATCCTGCTGGTCGAACAGAATGCCCGCATGGCACTGTCTATCGCTCACCGTGCCTATGTTATGGAAACAGGAAATATTGTATTAAGCGGCAGCGGAGAAGAGCTTGCCAAGAGTGAACAGATTCAGAAAGCCTATCTGGGAGGTTAACATATGTTTGTAAAAGATAATATGACAAAAGATCCAGTGTGCATTACACCGGAAAGTACGATCAGCCAGGTCATTGACCTGATGAGTGAAAAAGGTCTGCATCGTCTGCCTGTCGTAAACGGCAAGCGCATCGTTGGTCTGGTAACAGAAGGTACCATTTCCGCCAGCGGAGCAAGCAAGGCGACAAGTCTTAGTATTTTTGAGCTGAATTATTTGCTGTCCAAGACAACAGTGGATACGATCATGATCAAAAATGTGATTACGATCAATGAAAATGCATTGATGGAAGATGCAGCGATGAAAATGCTGAAAAATGATATCGGATGTCTGCCGGTTGTCGATGATGACGGTGAAATCAGCGGTATCTTAACGCAGAACGATGTGTTCAATGCATTTTTGGAAATTCTGGGGTATCGTGAAGAAGGAAGCCGTATTACGATCCGCGTAAAAGACGAGCTGGGTGCCATCGGAGAGATTTCCAAGGTATTTGTACGAAACGGGACCAATATCACGCATATCGGCGTTTATAAAAACGAGAACGGCATGGCGGACATTATCTTCCGTATCGATACATTCGATACGAAGGCATTGGAGGCTGATCTGACAGCCTGCGGCTATCACGTCATGAATATCATTCATCATAAAAAATAAGAAAAAAAGGAATTCACAAAGGAAAAATGTGAATTCCTTTTTTCTGATACAGTTGTTCACGAAATATAAACAAAAATGGTGATAATGTAAATAAATTACATACAAAACGAAAAAATGTAAAAAACTGTGTGTTTTTCATGTAAATAATTTGCAAAGAAAGATTGAAAATTTTCATGAATTGGTGTATCGTAATCACTATACTAAGGAAAAGGAATTGGTGATGTATGTTAAAGTATGTGTTAAAACGTGTATTGATCGGCTTCATCACTCTGTTTGTATTAGGTAGTGCTACCTTCTTTTTAATGAAGGCGGTTCCTGGTTCACCGGTAAACGGTGAGCGTTACCGTACGGAAGAAGCACAGCGCTTAGCCATAATACGATACGGACTGGACAAGCCTGTCTTTGAACAATACACAGCCTATCTTGGAAGATTGGCACATGGTGACTTAGGAGAAAGTTACATCAAGGAAGGTGTATATGTTGATCAGACAATTGCTATGACGTTCCCGGTAACGGCACGTCTGGGTGGAATTACATTCGTGTTCGCACTGCTTGTCGGAATTACATTAGGGACAACAGCGGCGTTGTCTTCAAAAAAATGGGTCAATAACTTATGTATGTTTATTGCAACGATTGGTGTCAGCGTACCTTCATTCTTGTTAGGTATGTTCCTCATTATTATATTTGGTGTTGAGCTGCGATTGCTGCCGTTTGTCGGCCTTCGCACACCGGCGAACTATGTGCTGCCGGTAATCGCGTTGTCATTATATCCGATCTCCATGATCGCTCGTCTGACACGAAGCTCAATGCTGGAAGTCATGAAACAGGATTATATCATTTTGGCACGTTCCAAAGGTACACCATATAAAAAAGTTGTTATTAAGCACGCATTGAAAAATGCGATGCTGCCGGTCGTTACTTATGCCGGTCCGGCATTTGCATTCATGCTGACAGGAAGCTTTATCGTGGAAACCCTGTTCTCTATTCCGGGAACCGGACGTGAATTTGTTTCCAATATTTCAAACCGTGACTATCAGATGATCATGGGTCTGACGCTGTTCCTTGGAGCCCTGATCATTACATTTAATATTTTAACTGACATTATATCCGCGATCGTCGATCCGCGTATCAAATTAAAGTAAGGGAGGAGAAATTTCATGTTTAAGAAAAAAACAGAAGAAGTAACGACAGCTCCTCAGACAACTGTTGCGGAAGCAGTATTTGAGCCAACGCCGGATCTGTTCGAAAAACTGGATGAATCCAGTAAAAACGCTGAAAAAATTGCATATGAAAGCAAAACCTATTTCAAAGATGCCTGGGGCCGTTTCAAACAGAATAAACTGGCAATGGCCGGTTTGATCTTTTTGGTTTTTATGATCGTTATGTGTATCCTTGTTCCTGTCTTTTCAAGTTACAGCTATGACGGACAGGATCTGAATGCCATTAATGAAATGAGTTCGCTTGCTCATCCGATGGGAACCGATTATCTGGGCCGTGACTTGTTTGTACGTGTCATGATGGGTGGACGTATTTCACTGACTGTCGGTTTTGCGGCAGCTGCGATCTCCATGTGTGTGGGAATCACTTATGGCGGCATCTCCGGATATTTCGGAGGCAAGGTCGACATGGTCATGATGCGTATCGTTGATGCGATGTATTCTATTCCAGATATGCTTTATATCATTCTGATCACAGTCGTGCTCGAACCTAGCATGGGTTCCATTTTGCTTGGTATCTGTATTTCAAGCTGGATGGGAATGGCTCGTCAGGTTCGTACACAGGTCATGACATTAAAGGAACAGGAGTTCTCACTGGCTGCTTTCGTATTGGGTGCCAGCAAGAAACGTATCCTGTTTAAGCATCTGATCGTAAACAGTATGGGACCGATCATCGTATCTGTTACCTTACTGGTACCAAGTGCGATCTTCAATGAAGCCTTCCTCGGTTTCCTTGGAATCGGTGTTCCGGCACCAAATGCCAGTTGGGGAACACTTGCGAATGACGCAAAACGATTTATGACAACACAGCCGATGCAGGTTATCTGGCCGACACTCGCTATCTGTTTGACGATGCTGGCGCTGAACTTCATCGGTGATGGCTTGGGTGACGCCTTAGACCCGAAAAAGAAGTAGGAAGGGGAATTTTCAATGGCAATGTTGGATATCAAACACCTGACTACAGAGTTTGCGACCGAAAATGGTACCGTACGGGCCGTGCGTGATGTCAGCCTGCATGTAGATAAAGGTGAAGTATTAGGAATCGTCGGTGAATCCGGATCCGGTAAGAGCCAGACAATGTTCTCAGTAATGGGACTTTTGGCACAGAACGGAAAGATCGCAGAAGGTTCCATCACGATTGACGGAGAAGAAATTTCACCGGCAGTCATTAAAGATAAAAAAGAATATGAAGCAAAAATGGACCGTATCCGCGGAAATGATATGGCAATGATCTTCCAGGATCCGATGACATTTTTGAATCCGGTACTGCGTATACAAACACAGTTGATCGAACCGATCATGAATCATAATCCGGGAATTTCAAAGCAGGAGGCAATCAACCGAGCTATCGAATTAATGCGTAAGGTTGGTATTCCTTCTCCGGAAACACGTATCCGTCAGTATCCGTTCCAGTTTTCCGGCGGTATGCGTCAGCGTATCATCATTGCGATCGCACTTGCCTGTGATCCAAAGATCATCATCGCCGATGAACCGACAACAGCACTGGATGTAACGATCCAGGCACAGGTGCTGGAGCTGATCAGCAACCTGAAAGATGAAATCGACTCCGGAATTATCATGATCACGCATGACCTTGGCGTCGTAGCAAGCATTTGCGACCGCATCGCGATCATGTACGGCGGAAAGATCGTAGAAGAAGGAACAACAGATGAAATCTTCTATGATCCGAAACATCCGTATACAAAAGGATTGCTGAGCTGTATCTCGAATCCGGATGAGATCGAACGTAAAGAACTTCATCCGATTCCGGGATCACCGCCGGATCTGTTAAATATCGAAAATAACTGTCCTTTTGCAGATCGCTGCGATAAGGCCATGAAGGTGTGCAAAATGGGAATGCCGAAGCCTGAGAAGTTCAGTGAAACACATTTCTGCAGCTGCTGGCTGAATCATCCGTATGCACAGAAGAAAGGAGCGTAGACCATGAGCGAAGAGAATAAAAAAGAACCGATTCTTCGTGTGGAAGACCTCAAAGTTCACTTCAATGCCGGCGGAGGACTGTTTAAGCCGAAGAAATTTGTTAAAGCCGTGGACGGTGTCAGCTTTGAGATCCAGGAAGGTGAAACTTTCGGTCTCGTAGGAGAGAGCGGCTGCGGAAAAAGTACAACCGGCCGCGCCATCGTAAAAATCTATAATCCGACAGAGGGAAAGATATATTATAAAGGTGAGGACATCACATCGATCAAAGGAGATGCCCTGAAAGAATTTCGCCGCAATGTACAGATGATCTTCCAGGATCCATATGCCAGCCTGAACCCACGTATGACGGTTGGTGAGATTATCCGTGAACCAATGGATATCCATAACATTTACAAAACAAAAGAAGAACGTGAACAGCGTGTGCGTGAACTGCTGGAAATCGTCGGTTTGAAACCGGACCATATCCGCCGTTATCCGCATGAGTTCTCGGGAGGACAGCGTCAGCGTATCGGTATCGCCCGTACGTTGGCATTGAATCCTAAATTCATCGTCTGCGATGAGCCGATTTCCGCTCTGGATGTATCTAGTCAGG
>ENA-ORUI01001308-ORUI01001308.1-human-gut-metagenome-genome-assembly--contig:-NODE-1308-length-25726-cov-3.158662_pt1 | contig 25726 bp, 24 predicted proteins | sample MGYA00242078_ERZ509205 | MGnify/ENA primary metagenome ERZ509205 (study PRJEB26280, sample SAMEA2338828) | human gut metagenome | biome: human gut; feature: human-associated habitat; material: faeces... | reverse complement strand
AAGCGGAAAAAACATAAGAAACAACAAACAGGTGAAACGATATAAACCTGTTTTTTTTATACAAACAATGGAGAAAAAAACGACGCTAAAATGAGCAGTTAAGTATGTTATAATTGTAACGACATAAAATATATGAAAGCAGGTGAACCATGGCTTATCAGGCACTATATAGAAAATACAGACCAGACTGTTTTGAAAATGTTGCCGGACAAAAGGCAATTATACAGACATTGAAAAATGCAGTGTCCAAAAATAAGATCGCACATGCATATTTGTTCTGCGGTCCCAGAGGTACAGGAAAAACTTCTATCGCAAAGATATTTGCAAAGATGTTAAACTGTGAAGATAAGGAACATGCGCCTTGCGGAAAATGCAGAAACTGTATTGAATTTCAGAAAGGGTCGCATCCGGATATCATTGAAATCGATGCTGCCAGCAACAACGGTGTAGATGAGGTCAGAAGTCTGATCGAAAAAGTAAAATATGCTCCTATGGAGGGAAAATATAAAGTATATATCATTGATGAGGTTCACATGATGTCAACAGGTGCTTTTAATGCTCTGTTAAAAACAATTGAGGAACCTCCTGCACATGTGATTTTTATTTTTGCGACGACAGAACCACATAAGGTTCTTCCTACGATCATATCCAGATGCCAGCGTTTCGATTTTAATAAAGTATCGGCAAAAGATATGATCGAAAGAATTCATTATGTTCTGGATCACGAACAGATTACTATGGAAGAAGATGCAATCCGTATCATTGCCGCTTTGGCAGATGGCGGAATGCGTGATGCATTGTCCATTCTTGATCAGTGTATCGCTTATGCTCAAAATAATATCACTGTTCAGGATGTGAATATGATTTACGGGATCACGACACCGGAAGAAAAGGGACACCTGATTGAACTTGTGTTGCAGCATGACTGTCTTGGACTTCTTGAACAAATCGAAAGTTTGAATGAGAAAGGAACAGACATCAAGCGATTAACATCTGATCTGATTGATTTATTGAAGGAAAGCATCATTTACAGTTATACATCAAATACGGACTTAGTTACTTCAGCGAACTTGAGCGTAATACAGAATATATTAAATGTACCTTCGATACCTTCACGTTTCGGTATGCTTGATGTTTTGATCGAAACATATGAGAAATACAGAAATGCATCGGATGTAACTTCATATTTTGAACTTTCGATGTTAAAACTGCTTGAAATCGATCCGAATTTGAAAACTGAAACGACACAGAATCCATCTGTAAGTCAGCAGCAAAGCCCTGTCGGTGATATTACATTAATTCCGTCCGATACAAAGAAATCGTTGTCGGCTGTCAACGAACAGAAGGAAAAAGAACCGTTGAATGTTTCACGTGAAACATTTAAAAGAGACAATGAACCAGAAGCCAGTCCTAAAGTTAATACAGATGTATCTTTGCCATTGAATTTTGAAGAAAAAAAGGAAGAAAAGAAAACAAGTGAAAAGAAAACAATCAAAAAAGAGAAACCGTTGATCATCAATGACGATTTTGTGATCCGATTGCTGACGGGTGCCAACAAACAGGAACGACAGATGGACGATGAAAAGTTCAGAAATATCAATGCGTATCTGAATGAACTGGAATGGGCTAAATATGCAAATGCGGTTAAGAACATTGAAATTGTTGCAAGCGGAAAAAACTATATCGTTGTGTGTACCGAAAGTTTGATTGAGGCCAAAGAAATAAATCAAATTGAAGAGGAAGACAGCTTTGTACCGTTTATGGATCAGTTGCTGGGAATATCGAAAAAAATATTTGCAGTTGATGCGGAACAGCGTAAGCGTGTCATTGCAAAGTTTAAAGAACTTATGATTCAAGGAAATCTTCCGGAACCTGTTTCAATTGAAATAAAGAAGAGCAAAGAAGAAAAAGAGAAAGAAATGAGTACAGAAGAGAAACTGATGGACTTATTTGGCGATGATCTGATCATTATGGAGGAATAAGTATATGGATATGAATAAACTTTTGTCGGAAGCGATGAAACTTCAGGAAAACCTGACTTCTTCACAGGAAAGACTCGAGAAAGAAGTATTTGAAGCAAGTATGGGCGGAGGAGCTGTCAAAGTATCTGTAAAAGGCTCGATGGAAATTGAAAAAATACAAATTGCCGATGAACTGATGAAAAAAGAAAATAAAGGGGATTTGGAAGAGCTTCTGCTCGCATGCATGAATCAGGCGTTATCAAAAGTAAAAGAAGAAAAAGAAAAAAATATGAAATCTATGACAGGCGGAATGTCCATTCCGGGAGTGTTTTAAATGTACCCCGGAAAATTCGAAGATCTCATTGAAGCGTTTCGTCATTTGCCCGGTGTCGGCATAAAAACAGCTGAACGTTATGCATTTACCGCTTTAGAATGGGATGAAGAAACATTAGATGCATTCATCCATGCGCTGGATGCCTTACATGGCGGAATCAGAAAGTGCAGTGTCTGCGGAAATTTAAGCGATGATGACAAATGTATGATATGTAGAGATGATACAAGAAATCCGAATGTAATCTGTGTCGTACAAAGTCCGAAGGATGTCATTGCCATGGAAAAAACAAAAGAATACAATGGTGTCTATCATGTATTGAACGGTGTGATCAATACAGCAAAAGGAGTTATGCCGCAGGATCTTAATATCAAATCCTTGCTGGATCGTGTTAACGATGATACGGAAGAAGTGATCCTGGCCACAAATCCTACAGTAGAAGGAGAAACAACAGCTTTGTATTTAGCCAAACTGTTGGAAACAAAGAACATCAATGTTACAAGGATCGCCCACGGACTTCCTATGGGAGGACATTTGGATTACGCCGATGAGCTGACCTTAATAAAGGCATTTGAAGGAAGAAAGAAAATGCTGTAATGAGTTAGTTTTGACTAACAAAAAAGAGAGATAGAATATACGATCTCTCTTTTTTTGTTAAGTTAAAAGACGTGTTCGTTTAACCATGTGCGGTAACTCCCGCTTTTGATTTCTTCATTGAGTGAGTGAATCTGCTCAGGATGCTGGATGTTGTAGAAATAAACAGGAAGCTTGATGATCGGCTGAAAATCAAGATCGTAGATCCATACAGTTTTCTTATTGTATTCATTCATTAAATCACCGTCGCCTCGAAATCCTTCCAGACGGTCAAGGACATCACAGAGCGAATCATCAATTTCCATGATTTCTCCGGCAATAAAATCGTTTCCTTCCAGAAGAGCAGGGTAATCTTTATTTTTTATGGAATAAAGTGTTCCCCTGACATAAGCGCTCTGGATATGTCCGACATGATTTTCAAGATATTTTCTGTAGTTGCGGCAGTCCTTCAGCAATGTTCCGTATACAAAGATCTTTTGCATGTGCATTACCTCTGTTAATACCCAAGCGCCCGTGCAATTTTTGAAAGACAGTTTCTTTCGTAATGGAGCGAAACTTTTGCCAGTATATCTTGAAAGATCCTTAATCCGTCATGTTCCTTTTTGTATTCATACTCGATCTCATAGTCAATGCGGTCACGGTAAATGTTTTTATCCAGACAAATCTCGGCATTTTCGGTTTTGATGACAGATCTCCATGTCATTAACTGTCCTACCTGCAGCAAAGGTCCTTCGACGCCGATTTCTCCCAGCAGCTTTTTGATTTCCGGGCGGCTTAATTCCTCGATGCTGCAGCTGGAAACAGGCATTTCATATTCAGCAGCTGTATCACTGTTTTTGCGAGCTTTCAGTGTAAAAATATAGGTATTGTTAATTTCACGAATGCGCATAGCACCGGCTTTTCTTCTGACCTGATGATCGACAGTATCAAAATAGTGATTCGTTTGACAAATCGGCTGGCCGGCTTCCAGCAGTTCAAACAGTTTTTCATACTGTTGCTTTGTAAGCAGCATTTTATATTCTTTTTCGATGTTTTTATTCACAGCAACGATGCTCCTTTCCATTGTTTTGCCTCGGAGTAATTATAGCATATAGAAATGGAGAATGAACTATGTTAAACTTTAACAAAAAGGATGTGATGATGATGCGATATTCCATTGTGAAAAAACAGGATAAAAATACACATGAGGTCGCAGAAACAATAAAAAGAGCATTAACGGCAAATGCATGGGAATATGATGAAGATGATCCCGAACTGGTAATCTGCGTCGGGGGAGACGGCACATTGCTGTATGGCGTTCATCAGTATATGGATTCTATAAACAAACTGATGTTTTTAGGAATTCATACAGGAACTCTTGGCTTTTTTACAGACTATACTCAGGATGAACTGGATGTATGTCTGAATGATCTTCTGACGCGTCAACCAACCATTTTTTCATCACCGCTTCTGCGAGTTGATGTAGATGGATGGAACGATCCGGTCTATGCGTTAAATGAAATGAGAATAGAAAATGTGGTCAAATCGCAGATCATGGATATTTATGTGGATGACGAATATTTTGAAAACTGCAGAGGCTCCGGCATCTGTCTGAGTACGCAGGCGGGGTCAACAGCTTACAATCGTTCGTTGAAAGGAGCGGTGATAGACAGCGGTCTTTCGGTGATGCAGCTTGCAGAAATCACGCCAATCCAGCACTCGAAACATCGATCTCTAGGCAATCCCTATATCATGATGGAAAATAGGCATGTAAAGATGATCAGCGATGACTTCACGACAGCCATGCTATGTTACGATCATATGGCCGCACCATTGCAGGACGCAAAGGAAATTCATGTATGCTTTTCTGATAAGAAAGTCCGCTTTGCCCGTTATCGCGAATACAGTTATTTAAAGCGGCTTAAAAATCTGTATTAAAGATAAAAAGCAATTGCCTTGCGAGGATCAGTTTCTGCGCCATAGCGCAGAGATTGATCCTTTTTTACCGCACGTTTTCATGAAAAAAAAGTGAATCTTTTAAGCTGTGATGCCAAAGAAGATTCACTTTATTACTGTATATTAGCTGTAAATGAAATCAGCATATTTTTTAGCATGTGAGCTGATATTCATGATCATTCCGAAAACGATAAAGTAGGAAAGAATAGAAGAACCACCGTAAGAAATCAGCGGCAGGGTTATGCCGGTGATCGGAAGGAGACCTGTGATCATGCCCATGTTCTGTATCTGCTGATAAATCATAAAACCGAGCACACCGCTGATCAAATACTTTTCCGTCATGATGTTTGTGTTGATCGCAATTCGCAAGATGTATAGATCGAGGAGAAGACAGACAGCCAGTACGGTCGTTGTTCCGATCAGACCGAAGGACTGTCCGATGACCGCAAAGATAAAGTCGGTTTGAGCCTCTGGAATAGCCAGGACATCCGGCTGCAGACCGAAACCGGTAAGACCTCCCGCTCCCAGCGAAAGCAGCGCGGAATAAAGCTGCAGACCCGTTGTTGCCATGTTTTCTTCCGGATATAACCAGGCAGTGATTCGGTTCAGTTTATAACCCTGAATGAAATTCGTCAGTAAATCATATTGAAAGAAAAACAGATAAAAGAATACGATCAAGGTAAAGAGCAGAAGACCTCCGCCAATCAGGATCCATTGTTTCTTTATGCCGCTGCACATCAGCATGACAACAAGTGACAAAATGATGATCAGGCAGACACCGGTATCCGGCTGAAGAAGGATCAATAACAGCGGCGGGCCCGCCCACTGCAGTATCTTTTTGAACAATTCGATATCATTAGTAAAGGTGATTACAGAACGATTCAGGTTATGTTCGTTGATCACATCGGCACAAATGATGACCAAAACGATCTTCATAAATTCACTTGGCTGAAAACTGCCGATCGGCAGCTGAAACCAGGAATATGCACCGTTGATGCTGCTTGCGAGAGGAAGCGGATGAGAAGTGATCGAACAACATAATTTCGATAAAAGCAGATAAATCAGACAGCCGATCAGAAAAAAATAAGCTTTCTTGATGTAGCGGATAATCGTGTCATTACCGAAAAACATGATGATGCCCATGACAATAAAGCCGAGACAATACCACATGGCCTGCTGCATGAGAATAGTTGTTCCGTTTTGTGTCATCAGATTAAAAGCCGTAAAGATCGACACGAAACTGACGATCATCATGCCAATCAAGATGAAAATCAGTCCAAAATCAATTCGGTTTGGTTGTTTTATATATTTAAGAGATCGTTTCATTGCGCTGCTCCTGTTCTTTCTTATAAGTCTTAACTATTATATCACAAAAGCAGATGGAAACAGTGAAAGCCATGCGAAAATCTAAACAAAGGATTTCAAAAAAGGCATTGCTCTGATGCATGGAATGAAATAAAAATATGCTATAATATATAGCTGAACCTGAGTAAGAAAATGGAGTTGAGAAACAGTGGCTGAAAAAAGTAAATACACACCAATGATGCAGCATTATCTGCAGATCAAAAAAGAAAATCCGGACGCAATTATTTTTTATCGGTTAGGGGATTTTTATGAAATGTTTTTTGATGATGCTAAGACTGTTTCTCTGGAACTGGATCTTGTCTTGACCGGAAGAAGTGCAGGCGTGGAGGAAAAAGTACCTATGTGCGGAGTGCCGCATCATGCTGCCAATTCTTATATTCAAAGACTGATTCAGAAAGGATACAAAGTAGCGATCGTAGAGCAGGTCGAAGATCCGGCGCTTGCCAAAGGTCTGGTCCGACGGGAAGTGATCCGCATTGTTACGCCGGGAACGATCATGGATGAAAATTCGGATGAAAAAAATACCAATTATATTGCATCCCTGTACGATTTCCAATACGGTATTTGTGTTGTCCTTTGTGAAATGACAACAGGGGAGATGAAGGCACAGATCATTGATAAAAGCGTAATTGCTCTGCAGAAAGTATTACTGCTGAACAATGTACGTGAAATCGTTGTTGAACATAATTTTGACAAGCGTTTAAGAAAAATGATCGAGGAACTGGAAACAATCACCATATCGGCGATGAATCACAGTGAAATAAAAAATGAATACGAGCATCTGATTGCGGGAATCAGTGATCAGCGTGTTACACATGCATTCGGTGTGCTGATGAATTATCTGGATGAAACACAGAAACGTTCAATGACTCATTTGCAGCCTGTGGAAATGATCTATGAACAGGAATTTCTGCAGATGGACTATGCAACCAAGCAAAATCTTGAGCTGACATCGTCACTTCGTTCCGGTGCAAAACAGATGTCATTATGGTCATTCATGGATCACTGCATGAGTGCTATGGGATCGCGTTTATTAAAAAAATGGATCGAATACCCGTTGATTCAAGTCAGTGAGATTCAAAAAAGGCAGGAAGCGGTTGCTTATCTGAATGATAACTTTTTGATTCGTGATGAATTAAAGGAACATCTTCGTTATGTTTATGATCTGGAACGTCTTGGCGCAAGGGTCGCTTATGGAAGCGCATCTCCCCGTGATGTTCTGCGGCTGATCCGTACATTGGAACATGCTCCGGTCATTTTCGATTTATTTAAGGAATGCCCGAGCTATCCGGAATACCGCACGATTGATACATGTACCACCCTGCATGATTTGATTGACGGTGCCATTGTGGAAGAACCGCCGCTTACAGTCAAAGAAGGAGGCGTGTTCGTAGACGGTTATAATGAACGCCTGGATGAGCTTCGCCGGATCAGCAAAGACGGAAAGAGCTGGATCCTTGAACTGGAGGCCAAAGAACGCGAGCGTACGGGAGTTAAATCACTGAAGATTGGCTATAACCGTGTTTTTGGCTACTATATCGAAGTAAGAAAGGGCAATCTGTCCGCTATCAAACCAGAGTTCGGTTATGTCCGTAAACAGACATTGGCAAATGCGGAACGTTTCATTACCGATGAATTGAAAGAAAAAGAAGATGCGATTCTTCATGCACAGGAGGAAAAGATCCGTCTGGAGGCGGAATTGTTTACAGATCTTTTGAATCAGATCAAAGTGTATCTTCCGAAACTTCATGATCTTGCGGCGGCATTGGCAGCCATCGATGTTTTTTATTCGCTTGCGCAGGCTGCAGGAGAACACGGGTATATTCGTCCTCATTTTCATGAGGGAAGCAGCATTGAGATCATAGAGGGAAGACATCCGATCTTGGAAAGCATGATGAAATCAAAACGATATGTTTCCAACGATCTTAAAATGGGAGAAGAACAGACCGTCAGCATCATTACCGGACCGAATATGGGCGGTAAATCAACTTATATGAGACAAAATGCACTGCTTGTTATTATGGCACAGATCGGCAGCTTCGTTCCCGCCCGCAGTGCCGACCTTCCGATCTTTGATCAGATCTTTACAAGGATCGGAGCCAGTGATGATATTTTGAGCGGAAAGTCCACATTTATGGTGGAAATGATGGAAGCCAATCACGCTCTGCAGAATGCAACAGCACATTCATTGATCCTGTTTGATGAGATCGGACGGGGAACTTCGACATATGACGGAATGGCTCTGGCTCAGTCCATGATTGAATATATCGATGAATATATTCATGCCAAGACTTTGTTTTCCACTCATTATCATGAACTGACGGAGATGGCGGAAAACAGTGATTCGATACAAAATCTGCATGTGGAAGTTCATGAGGAAAAAGAAGAGGTAACCTTTCTTTATCGAATGCTGGAAGGAAAAGCGGACAAGTCCTACGGGATCAACGTAGCCAGACTGGCAAAGCTTCCTGAACTTGTCTTACAAAGAGCGCGCCAGCTGCTGGAAGCATTGGAGCTGGAAGGAGATAAAGGAATTTATCAGCCGCAGATGATGATCGTTGAAAAAGATGATCCGCAGATGAATGAAATTGCGGAAATGATCGATATGGTCGATATCAATGCCATGACGCCGATGGAGGCAATGAGCTTTTTGTATGAGCTGAAAAAGAAAAGAGAAAAATCATAAGAAGGCGAAAGCCTTCTTTTGCTATGTTTTTTCAGCATGAAAAGACATGCCGAACAGGTATTGTCTGAAGTATTGACGGCTTTGTTGATTGTTTCTACAATGAAGACAGAAAAGATCAGGAGGGAGAAGCAGATGAATAAAACATTGATAGCATACTTTTCCGCCACTCACACAACAGAGCATCTGGCGAAGAAGCTGGCAAATGTGGTTCAAGGTGATTTGTTTGAAATTGTTCCTGTGAAGAGATATACAGAAGAAGATCTGAACTGGAATGACGAGAACAGCCGCAGCAGCATTGAAATGAAGGATCCGGCATGTCGTCCGGCCATTGCGTCTACACTGAATAATATGGAGGAATATGATACCGTTTTTGTCGGCTTCCCGATCTGGTGGTATGAGGCACCCCGCATCATACAGACATTTTTGGAAAGCTATGATTGGAAGGAAAAATGCATCCTGCCGTTTGCCACATCGGGTGGAAGCGGCATGGGTAAAACGGTTTCCATCTTAAAGAACAGCTGTCCGCATGGAGAAATAATGGAAGGAAGACGGTTTTTTGCTTCCACATCAGAAAAAGAACTTGCCAAGTGGATAGAAGAAATAAAGGAAAAAAGAGAGGGCAAAAAATGAGAAGTTTAAAAAATGATCCGCAGTTTGCGCAGCGCATGGAGCACTTTGCGTTCAAAGAAACAATTGAAGGAGAAGATCAGTTTCTTCCCGCTGAAATACGGTGGCTGTCTGTTTTGGCATGCCTGATGGGATGTCAGGGCATTGATGCATATCGCGAACTTCTCCCGGCAGCATTGAAAGAAGGCTTACAACCGGAAGAAATCAAAGAGATGGTCTATCAGGGTGCTGATTATCTGGGACTGGGAAGAATCCTGCCGTTTCTAAACGCAACGAATGAAATTTTCACAGAAGAACATATCGAACTGCCCTCCGCAGGTAATCATACGACGACCATGGAGGATCGTCTGGAAAAAGGAATCGAGGCACAGGTCGAAATTTTTGGCGAACAGATGCGGGAAGCATGGAAGACGTCTGTGATCAGCCGCTGGCTTGCGGCCAACTGCTTTGGTGACTACTATACCAGAACAGGTTTGACGCTGGCGCAGAGAGAACTGATTACATTTTGTTTCCTGCTGTCACAGGGAGGCTGTGAACCACAGTTGAAAGCACATATCAAAGGTAATCTGAATCTTGGAAATGATAAAGAATTGCTGATGAAAATCGTCAGGACCTGTATTCCTTACATTGGTTATCCGCGTTGTCTCAATGCAGTAAACTGCATTGAGCAGACAGCATAAAAATAATAAAAGACAGAAATTCGCCGATTGCTTCAGATGATGCGAACTTCTGTCTTTTTAACTGTTTAGATACAGGGACGATGCGGCATGTCATTGCCGGACATTAGTGTGGCTGCTCCCCGCTGTTTAACTTTTTCTTTCTTGCCTTCTGGTTCCATGTTCCGATCACTTCATTGACAGTATAGACCGTGATAAAAGCCTGAATCTGGGTTCCATGCAGCCATGCGACCAGCTGCTTATATTCACTGACGCTCAGGATCGTTACCAGCTCTGTGTGCTGTGTGCTGTTATAGCCTCCGACAGCCTGATAAAGATTTACCCCGCGTTTGATATCATTCATGATATAGTTTTGAATCTGGACATAATCCTCACTGATGATGCAGATTCTTTTTTTGCGGTGAAATCCGTCAATGAAGTAATCGACCGCAATTCCGTTGGCATAGGTACCGAGCAGAGAGACAATCAAAATGCCTACATCATAGACAAGGATCGAGCTTGTTGCAGTTACCATGCCGGCAATCATGACAGCTTTTCCGATATCCATTCTTGTATATTTATTGATGACCTTGGCAGCGACATCCAATCCGCCGCTGGAAGCATTGACATTGAACAGCAGTGCCTGACCAAAACCGATCAGCAAGATATAAGCAACAAGATCATAAACGTTATTGCCTGTCAATGATGTATTGAGCGGAAATAAGATTTCGAAGATCCAAAGAAAAAAAGGAAGAAGCAGTGAAGTATAAATGGTCTTCGCACCGAATTCGCGCCCGATAAAAATAAAGCCGATGATCAGAAGCAGCACGTTGAAGATGAAAGTGATTTCGGAAACTGACAACGGTACCAGGTTTGAAAACACGATGGCAAGACCGGAAACACTTCCGACAACGATGCCGCTGGGAATCATAAAAAAATAGACGGCAACGGAAACAAGCAGAATTGCCAGTGTAATAATAGAGAATTCTTTTACAGAGGTGTTTGTTTTCATGAGTATGATATCCTTTCTGTTGACTGCAATTAATTATAACAAATATATCCGGGAGCTCATAGAAAGGAAATGGGAAATATTGAAAAAAAAAGAGTCGTTTGAAACGACTCTTACCAGATCCCGAGTACAGTCTGCATCAGCAGTGATACCGCAGTGATCATGATCCAGCAGAAGAAGCCCATCAGAATCGGTTTTCCGCCGGTCTTGATTAATTTTACGATATCGGTATTGAGACCGATTGCGGCCATGGCCATGACAATAAAGAATTTTGAAAGCTCCTTCATCGGAAGGAAGACAGAATCATCTATTCCCATAGATGTGGCAATTGTCGTAATGATGCTTGCCAGTACAAAGAACAAAATGAAGAACGGGAATACTTTTTTCAATGAGAAAGTGGAAGCGGCATTTCCCTGTTTTGCTTTGCGGGTGCGATATAATGCGAGTACCAGTGTGATCGGGATAATTGCCAGTGTTCTTGTCAGTTTTACGATCGTTGCATAATCCAGTGTATTTGCACCGGCATGCATGCCGTCCCAGGCAGCCGCAGCCGCTGTGACCGAAGATGTGTCATTGATTGCCGTTCCGGCGAAGAGTCCAAAGCCGTCATTGCTTAAGCCAAGCATAGATCCAAGCGTAGGAAAAATCAGAGCCGCAATGATATTGAACAGAAAGATAACGGAAATTGCCTGTGCAACTTCTTCGTCCTTTGCCTCAATGACCGGTGCCGTTGCGGCAATTGCCGAACCTCCGCAAATCGATGATCCGACACCGACCAAAGTAGAGATATTAGTAGGGATCTTGGCAATTTTATGAAAAACAAATGCCACGATCAGAGAAGTGGAAATGGTAGATAGGATGACAGGCAGAGATGTTGTGCCGACATGCGCGATCTCCATCAGGTTTAAACCAAAACCAAGCAGGATGACTGCCAGCTGCAGGATTTTCTTGGATGTGTAGGAAATTCCTTTTTGCATAGATGCTTTGGGATGATAAATAAGTGTAATGATCATACCGCAGAGAATGGCAAAGACAGGGCCGCCGATGATCGGAAACATTTTTCCCAGCCACCAGCATGGAAGTGCCACCAGCAGGCAGAGAGCGATCCCCGGTGCAAGTTCCTTTATTTTATTCATAATTCATTTTCCTCCTAGACATCAGATAGTATAAAATGGATTATGTATTATGTAAAATTATAATGTATAATAGATTCATAAATATTTTTTATGGATTAGAAAAGAGGAAGCGTATGTTTGATTATCGTATCGAAACATTTCTGATGGCAGCCAAAACATTGAATTTTACTACGGCAGCAAAACTTCTCCACATTACGCAGCCGGCGGTATCCATGCATATCCATCAGCTGGAGAAAGAGTATCAGACAACATTTTTCGAAAAGAAAGGAAAACAGCTGTATTTGACGGAAAACGGAAAAATGCTGTTTCAGATCGCATCGAGGATGAAAAATGATGATCATCACATGCGCCAGCATTTTCTGAAACAGGAAACGATCACGGAGCTGAATTTTGGAACAACGCTTACGATCAGTGATTACTGCATTTCTTCTTCCTTAAAAAGGCTCTGGAAGAAGTATCCGCATCTGCATCTGCGGCTGATCGTTGGAAATACAGCTACTCTGCTGGATAAGATCAATCAGGGAATCCTTGATTTTGCCATCGTCGAAGGATATTTTTCGAAAGAGCTTTATGATTCCATCGATTTCGAAACACAGGAGTATATCCCTATCTGTCATCCGCAGCATTGCTTTCAAAGAGAGGCAGGATGTCTGCATGATCTAGCTGATGAGCCGCTGCTGATCAGGGAAGAAGGTTCGGGAACAAGAGAATTTCTGGAACGCATTCTGTCATTTAATGAAATGACACTGCAGGACTTTCAGATTGTGGGGGAAATCGGAAGCTTAAATACGATCAAACAGTGTGTCATGGCCGATATGGGTATTTCTTTCGTTTATCGTCCGGTAGCGGCGAAGGAGATCGCCGCCGGAAAGCTGAGGCAGATCATGATCAGGGAGAAGTTTTATCATACATTTTCCTGTGTCTGGTCAAAGACCAGCATGTTCGCAAAACAGTATCAGGGCATAGCGCAGGACCTGCTGAAAAATGAATGATGGCATTGCCTTTCTTTGCATAGGCTTCCATAAAAAAATAGTTTATAATGAATCTGTTTAAGAATTTGAATAAAAAGCGACAGGAGATGATCCAATGGGTAAGATCAATGTGCTGAGTGAGCACTTAAGTAATATGATTGCGGCCGGTGAGGTGGTAGAACGACCTAGCGGCATCGTTAAAGAGTTAGTCGAAAACAGCATTGATGCCAATGCCAGAAGCATTACGGTCCATATCGTACAGGGAGGCATCGAAAGCATTACGATCATTGATGACGGCGAGGGAATGGATGCACAGGATTCCACAACGGCTTTTGAACGTCATGCGACCAGCAAGATGAAAGATGAAAATGATTTGTGGAATATCCATACGATGGGATTTCGGGGAGAGGCGCTGCCTTCGATTGCCTCCGTATCGCATGTCTGTCTGCAGACCAATAACGGAAAGGAATCTACAGCGGTTGAAATCAGCTACGGTAAGTTTTTGGGGGCTCATCCGCAGGCCTGTCCGTTAGGAACAAGCATTGAGGTCAGGCATTTGTTTCAGAAGACCCCGGCACGCTTTAAGCATCTGAAATCACCGCAGTACGAATTTTCGCTTATTTCCGATGTCATCAGCAAATTTTCGCTGGCTTATCCGGAGATCCGCTTTACGCTGACGCATGACGGCAGAACGGTTTTCCAGACAAAAGGAAGCGGAAGTCTAAGAGAAATCCTGCTGCAGATGTATGATCGCAATATTGCCAAAAGTGCCATTGAAATCAACGGGAAAGATCTGGATTATGAGATAAACGGGCTTGCGGTCCAGCCAAAGTATAACCGCGCAACGAAATACTTTATCTTTTTATTCATCAACCGAAGGATGATCCGAAATTATCATCTGCAAAAGGCCGTTTTGGATGCATACCATCCATATCTTCCCAAAGACCGTTTTCCGATCATCGTTTTGAATATTGCCATGGATGCCCAGCTGGTCGATGTCAATGTACATCCCAGCAAGTGGGAGATTCGTCTTTCTAAGGAAAGACAGCTGGAAAAACTGATTTACGAGACGTTGAAAGAGGCATTGAAGCAGAAGCATGAATTTGTTGCCTTGGAGAGCAGAAAAGAAAAACCGAAAGTGGAAGTACAGACACTGAATCTTGATCAGGATACAGACCGTGCACTGGCAAAACTGAAGCGGGAAGTAAACGAAAGTTTTGTTGTTGAAGCAAAATCGGAGACAAAATATGAACAGGTGCCTGTCTCCAGTTTTGTGGCTGAATCGACTCCCGTCAGATCTGTTCACAAGCCGCTTGACAACAAAGAAAAACAAGAGCAGACCATCGTGGCAAAGCCAATGCCAAAAAAACCGGAATCTGTCGCTGTGCCGCCGAAAGAAATGCAGGAACAGCCGGCAATCAGCCATAAGGAACCGGCAACAGAAAAAGCGCAACAGAAGGAGGATACAAACATTCCTTCTGAAGAAAAGGAACATCGTTCAGCGCCGATACAGAAACAGCGTCTTCCGCAGCTGAGGATCATCGGTCAGTTTCATAAGTCTTATATCCTTGCGGAAGGTGAAAAGGGGCTTTACATCATTGACCAGCATGCAGCGCAGGAGCGTTATCATTTTGAACAGATCCGCAATGCCATTCTTTCCGGAAATACCGATACACAGCAGCTGCTGCTGCCGCTGCAGATCGAAACAAGCATGTCTGCCGTACAGCGGATCGACGAGCTGAATGAAGTACTTCAGCATTTAGGTATTCATTTCGAATCCTTCGGGGAAAATACGCTGCTGTGCCGCAGCCTTCCGGTATGGATGAAACAAGTGGATGAAGCGGCCTTTTTACGCGACATGATCGACATATGGCAAAGAGACCGACATATTAACCTGGCATCTCTGCGCGAACATGCCATCGCAACCATGGCATGTCACAGTTCGATACGGTTTAACCGTTCGTTAACGACGGAAGAAATGCAGCAGGTAATTGAAGATTTAAATCAGTGTGAGCAGCCGTTTCATTGTCCGCATGGCCGACCGACCATTGTATGTATGAATGATGAACAGCTGCGAAAGGAGTTTGAACGTGGCTGATCAAAAAGAGAAAGTAATTGTAATTATCGGGCCGACCGGTGTCGGCAAAACAGCATTGAGCATTGAGCTGGCTAAACAATATGATGCGGAGATCATCAGCGGAGATTCGATTCAGGTATATCGAAAACTGGATATCGGCAGTGCCAAGATCAAAGAGGAAGAGAAGCAGGGAATCATTCATCATCTGATTGATGTGCATGATTATCAGGAAGAATATAATGTCAGGGAATTTCAGCAGCGATGCAGAGAGCTGATCACTGACATTCATCATAGAGGCAAAATGCCGATCATCTGCGGAGGCACCGGTCTGTACATCAAGGCCGCACTGTACGATTATGTCTTTTGCGAAGAAAAGGAAGATGAGGAATATCTTCGTTTTCTGGAAAGTCTTCATAAAGATGAACTGTACGCTGCTTTGACGATCGTGGATCCGAAAGCGTGTGAAACGATCCACCCCAACAATGTCCGACGCATTATTCGCGCTTTGATGATGGCGCACAGCGGTCAGAAAAAAAGCGAACGGATCGAATCGCAACAGCATGTTTTATTATATGATCCGTTTATCATCGGTCTTACCATGCCGAGGTCTTCGCTGTATGAACGAATCGATCAAAGAGTGGATCTTATGATGAAAGAAGGTCTGCTGGATGAAGTACGCTCACTGGCCCGTGATCCCCGTATTTGGCAGTGTGCGGGCTTTAAAGGGATCGGCTACAAAGAGTGGCGTCCGTATTTTGAGGAAAAAGCAGATGTGAGCGAATGTGTGGAAGCTATAAAGAAAAATTCCCGCAATTTTGCGAAAAGACAATATACATGGTTCCGCAATCAGCTTGAAGTACAGTGGTATGATGTGAAGGAGCCAAACTGGAAAGAACAGTGCATGCGACAGCTGCAGGAATGGAGGAAACAGTAATGGAACATGCGGAAACAAGAACCGAACTTCTGATCGGCACTGACGGCATTCGCCGGCTGAAGGAAAGCTGTGTTTGCGTATTGGGAATCGGCGGTGTCGGTTCTTATTGTGCGGAGGCATTGGCACGCAGCGGTGTCGGCAGATTGATCCTTGTAGACGGGGATACTGTGGCAGAGAGCAACCTGAATCGGCAGATCATGGCCGTACGGGAGACAGTCGGGCAGGCCAAGACACAGGCGATGAAAGATCGGATCCTGCAATACCGCGGGGACATAGAAGTGGAATGTCTGCAGCTGTTTTACAATGCCGAAGCCAATGAAAAAATATTTGATCAAGAGATAGATTTTGTCGTGGATGCGATCGATACCATTTCTTCAAAAAGAGACTGCATCGAATATTGTCTTTTACATAAGATCCCGTTTATTTCCAGCATGGGGATGGCGAATCGCATGGATCCGACAAAGCTGACGGTAATGGATCTCATGAAGACAAGTTATGATCCGTTGGCGAAAGTAATGCGGGGGCTGATGCGAAAATCGAAGATAAAAGGAAAAATACCGGTGGTATGTTCTCTGGAACAGCCAATGACACAGACCCGCATCATTAACGAAAACGGAAAAACAAGAAAGGAAAAAATGCCGCCGGCCAGCTCCTCTTTCGTGCCGGCAGCAGCGGGTCTTGCCTGTGCCTCTTATGCTGTCACGACACTGTTGAAAAATGGGAAATCAAGTATATGAAACATGTGTTTATCATAAATTCGAAAAGCGCGAAGAAAAAAAGGGAACATCTTCAGAAAGAAATCAAAAGAGTGTTTGCCGAAAAAGACTATGTCATCGAATGGACGCAGTATAAAGGACATGCAAAAGTGCTTGCCGTACAGTATGCGAAGACGGCAGATCTAATTCGCATTTATGCTTGCGGAGGAGACGGTACGCTTCATGAAATCGTCAACGGCATCATGCATTATGACAATGTACAGCTGGCTGTCATCCCGATCGGTACAGGAAATGATTTTGTTAAATCCTTTGCCGGCTTTTCCAGGGAAATATTTCTCAATCTTGAAAATTATCGCGATCCGGTTATCTGCCGCAGTGATCTGTTGATGGTGGATGATGAAGCCAGCATCAATACGGTTTCTGCCGGACTGGATGTAAAGGTTGCTTATCATGTCGACAAATTTAAACAGTTAAGGTTTCTGGGAGGCATCGTTCCGTATGTGCTTGGTTTGTTTGTCAGCATGTGTACCAGGATGGATCAGCGTTTCGGTATTGAGATCGACGGCATTAAGCAGCCGTTGAAGAATTATCTGTTTGTGGTTGCCGGGAACGGCCGTTACTACGGAGGCGGATTCTGTCCGGCACCGAATGCAACGATCAATGACGGTTTTTTTGATTATTCTTTGATAGAAAAGGTATCCCGGTTCAAGATCATTCGCCTGGCAGGAAAATATAAGACAGGAGAACATACTGCTTATCACGATCTGGTAAGCAGCGGAAAAGCAAGAACACTGTGTCTGGATAGCGAAGGGAAAACGATCCGTCTTAATCTCGACGGTGAACTGTATGAGACAAAGAATCCCAAAATCACCTTAAGACCGAATATAATCTGTCTGATTCTGCCGGAAAACAAAAAACCGGCTGAGCCGGTTTTGTAGTAAAATAACGCTCGTAAAAGAATATCGATATGCTGTATTCAGCGTATCGATATTCTTTTTTATTTTGACGAGGATTCGCCTTTTGACGGATCTTTTTCTTCTACCGCTGTTTCTGCTTCTTTACGTTTGCTGAGCACATAATCCTGAATATTGCTCAGCTGTTTCTTGGCCCGGCGGATACCTGCTGTTTTGGCAAATATGGACGCAAAGCCGCTGTCCTTGCTTTTTCCGTTTGCCTTGATCATTTCTTCTTTGTAGCTGACACCGATGCCGTCTTCGAGTTCTTCCACTTGATAGCTTAAAAGATTGCTTCCGCCCGTCGAATCGATACGGGCACTGTAACATTTTGGATAATCATATTCTGTAATGGTCACCGTATAACTTTGTCTTTTATTTGCTTTTTTTGTATAAGACATGCCGCGCTTAATATTTTTGGCGCGAATATTTTTTCCGGTACACTGATGTACGTCATATACGATTGCTTCCGCAACAGCGTCAAAAAATTCTTCGGATGTGATCGTAAGTTTAACATTAACTTCCATGAGACTGCCTCCATTCTATTGATCTTGTGTCAGAATCTGAATTGCCTGTGAGACGGAGCTTACACTTTTGCGGGCCGTCTGTTCCACCAGCGGATTCCCCTTGATGGCAAAACCGTTGAATCGCTTGATCATGGATATATCATTCATGCTGTCTCCGATAGCCGCCATGTGATCCATTCTGACTTTAAAATGTTCCATGAGAAACAACAGTGCGCTTTCTTTGCTGATCCCCTTTGCACTGATGTCTATGCTCTGTACATTGGCAACTGCCTGATACTGCGGGAATCTTTTTTCGATTTCAGCTGCCGTGGATACAGCCTGAGCTTCGTTTTCGCAAAAACCGCTGATGATGTTGATGAAAGGCAGATCCGTATAGCTGTTTGCCTCATTGTAATAACATCTTGTCTTTTCCCGCATTCTCTGCGCCAGTTCATGCTGTACACGTTCATAATACCAAAAATCATCTTGTCCATAAACCGTAAAAAACAAAAGCGACTGTTTCAGGTATTCGATCAGTTGATCATAAGGTCCTTGAAGCTTTTTCTCAAACAGTATCTCTCCGTGCTGATCATAAATAATGCCTCCGCCGAAAGCAATTATAAAGTCGTATGGTATATGATGTTCGCGGCAGGCCTGAAACAGCGAATGAGGTTCGCGGCCGCTGACTAAACCAAACAGATTTTTTCTTGAAAAAGTTCGGATCGTTTGAATATCTTCGGCAGCGATCGTATGAAAATCATGACAGAGCGTTCCGTCAAAATCCGAAGCCAGCAGATAACGGGAGCTTCGCTGCTGAACACAAGGCAGCAGGTCGGCAAAACAATGACCGCAGCCGCTGCAGCGGCTTCTCTCTCCCTTTTCGAAAAAAGCGGGATCATTGATCAGTGCCCGGCATACCGAAAGAGCACTGAGGTTGCTGTCCTGAAACTGTCTTTCCATGATGATCGGGTCTTTGTTTCCGCCTACGGCAAATACAGGAATGGAAAGAGCATCGGCAAAAAGCTGTGCTTCATAATAGTAAAATCCGTTTTTATGCAGTTTTCGATAATTTCCGCCGCTGATCTCCAGCGAATCCAGTCCGGCTTGTTCGAATTGCAGTGCATAACTTAGAGCCTCATGCATGTTCATTCCATCTGTTTCAAAGTCACTGCAGTGCATTTTCGCACTGATGTGAAACTGTTCAGGAAGCTGTGTGCGAAGTTCCTGAAGCACTTCGACAGCAAAGCGGGCAGCTTTGCCCTGGGCAAAGCCGTAACGATCTGTTCTTGTATTTGTTTTCGGACTGAGAAATTTTGACAGGAGATATCCATGTGCCAGATGCAGCTGAATTCCGTCGAATCCTGCTTTTTCAGCCCGTTTCGCACACTGAACAAAATGCTGCTTCAGCTGCTGTAGTTCATCAACCGTATAATCGCTCACTTTTCTGGTACCGTAATTACCTCCGGCCACAACCTGCAGCAGTATTTTTGAGTTCTCTGCATGTACGGCTTTGCATAATCGCTGATAGGCGGGTATTTGTTCGTCGTTGGTAAGTCCGAGCATATGATCCTTAACAATTTCATCTTCAGAAGGATAACAGAAACCGGTGATGATCAATCCGACATAACGAGCCAGCTCTTCATACAGCAAAATCATTTTCTCAGACGGCTCACTGAAGCTGTTTGCCATGCTTTCATTTGTTGCGCTGCGGATCAAAGCGTTTTTTAAATACATTGATTTCAGCACAACAGGATCATGCAGTGATTTTCTTTTAATTCTATGACTCCTTTCCGATGATCATTTGATCAAAACATTTATATTCTATCATCTTTATATAGAGAAGATAGAGAAGGATGATTTAAATGTTTTCCTGAGGCATAGGAAATAGTTTAGTTGAGAAGAAAATGAAGCCGCTTTATAATGAAGTCACAAAGGAGATCAATAGAAAGAAGTGAGGTAAAAAATGATGAAACAAAAATTCTCTGTTGTTATTGCCGGAGGAGGAAGTACTTATACTCCGGAGATTATCCTGATGCTGCTGGATAATCTGGACAAATTACCACTTCGCTGCATTAAGCTCTATGATAATGATGAAATTCGTCAGAATAAACTGGCTAAGGCATGTGAAATTATTGTAAAGGAAAAGGATCCGAATATTGAATTTGTCGCCACTACTGATCCAAAGACAGCTTATACAGATGTTGATTTCTGTTTGGCGCATATTCGTGTAGGTCAGCTGCCAATGCGTGAACTGGACGAAAAGATTTCGCTGAAACACGGTGTGGTAGGTCAGGAAACATGCGGTCCGGGAGGTATCGCATACGGAATGCGCTCTATTGCAGGCGTTTTGGAAAATATTGACTACATGGAAAAATATTCTCCAAAATGCTGGATGCTGAACTATTCCAATCCGGCATCGATCGTAGCCGAGGCAACCAGACGTCTTCGTCCGCATTCCCGTATCATCAACATTTGTGATATGCCAATCGGACTTGAAAACAGTTTTGCCCAGATTTTAGGCTTCAAGAGCCGTAAAGAAATGGATATCCGTTACTACGGATTAAATCATTTCGGATGGTATACATCCATTAAAGACAAAGACGGCAACGAACTGCTTCCAAAACTGATCCAGCATCAGCTTCTGCATGGAAACTGTCCGGAAATAGAAGAGGAAGGAAATTATACAGATAACAGCTGGCTGGAAACAGCACGAAAAGTAAAAGATCTGGTCAAGCTGGATCCGACTACTTCCGCTAATTCTTATTTACAGTATTATCTGTATCCGGATGATATGGTTGCACATTCAGATCCGAATTACACACGTGCGAATCAGGTAATGGACGGCCGTGAAAAACGAGTATTCGGTGAATGTGCGAGAATTGCCGAAGCAGGAACAGCGGAAGGAACGAGCCTGGAAATTGGTATCCATGCTTCCTTCATTGTCGATTTGGCGACAGCTCTGGCATTCAACACACATGAAAGAATGCTGCTGATCGTACAGAATAACGGCGCGATCGAAAACTTTGATGACGATGCGATGGTCGAGATTCCTTGTATTGTCGGAAAAGACGGCTATGAGCCGCTTTCTGTCGGCAAGATCCCGACATTCCAGAAAGGCTTGATGGAACAGCAGGTTGCCGTTGAAAAACTGGTCGTTGATGCATGGATGGAACACAGTTATCTGAAATTATGGCAGGCACTGACACTGTCAAAAACGGTGCCAAGCGCTAATGTGGCCAAAGCACTGCTTGATGATCTGATTGAAGCAAACAAGGAGTATTGGCCGGAATTAAAATAGCGGTACAGTATTGCATAGTGTGCATGCAAAACCCCGCATAAGGAGAAATTGTATGGTTGATGTGGAAAAAGTATCAATGGTTGCTATGGAGATTATCACCTACGCCGGAACGGCAAAATCCAGTTATATGGAGGCATTGTCATTGTTCAAGCGCGGCGACTATGATGCTTCAGCAGAAAAAATGAAAGAAGGGGACAGTAATTTTTCAAAGGCTCATTCAGCACATTTGCAGACCCTGCAGGATGAGATGACTTTACTGGAACCGCAGATCACATTGTTGTTAACGCACGCAGAAGATCAGCTGATGGGTGCGGAGACTATAAAAAATGTAGTCCAAGAATGTATGGATCTTTATCGGGAAGTAAGAGGTGTTTAAAATGAGTAAAGATTACAGCCTTTGGGCAGAAGCAAAAACTAAACACGGACTGGCAGCAGATGAGGTTATTTCTGCATTGCAAAAATCAATTCGACGTTCCATGACAGAACTGGCATGCCGTTATGCTTATGAACTGTATACCACAAGTCCTGTTCTGCTTGAAAAATTATGGAGCAGACTGCTGACAATCTCAGTGGAAGATGTTGGTTTCGGAAATCTGGATGCAGCACGTCACATGTACGTACTGAATCAGATGCGCAAAGAATATGCGTATGATGATCCGGATCAGCCGATGTATTTCATTCATGCTATCCGTATCCTGTGCTCTTGCCAGAAAGACCGTTCCAGCGATTTCCTTAAGAATATCGTGATCAAGACTGCCGCAATGGGCGAAGTTCCGGAAATTATGGATCTGGCATTAGACAAACATACAAAACGCGGTAAAGAAATGGGAAGAGATTCTAAGCATTTCTTCAACGAAGCATGCAAAGTTATTCCGCAGGCGGAAGTTGATAATGATTATCGTGAGCGCTATGGCAAAATTTTGGAAACATACGATCCGGAAAAAGTGGAAGAAGATGCTTTCAAATACGCCATCGGACGTGTATAATAACAGAGAAACTGTTATGAACTCAACAGCAAAGTCCCATTTTGCTGTTGCTCGCTTTGTATAAAACATCAGAAACTATCGAAGTGAAAAAAGGAACCCCGGGGTTCCTTTTTGTGTGAAAGAGAGGTTAAAAATGAAAGAAAATAAAATGGGCGTAATGGAAATGAAAAAGCTGATTCTGACGATGTCGTTTCCCATCATGATCTCCATGCTTGTGCAGGCACTGTACAATATCGTGGACAGTATGTTTATTGCAAGAGTCAGTGAAGATGCTCTGGCTGCCGTATCTCTTTGTTATCCTGTACAGATGGTGATGGTCGCTGTCGCCTGCGGAACCGGGGTCGGCATCAACGCATTGCTGTCAAGATATCTGGGAGAGAAGAAACAGGAGAAAGCAAGCCGTGTAGCCATGCACGGACTGTTTTGCGCATTATGCAACTGGATCGTATTTGCCTTGATCGGCATCTTTTTCTCCAAATCATTTCTGCAGCTGTTTTCCGATGATGCGCAGATTATCGCAATGGGAATCGAATACATGCAGATCTGTACGATCTTCTCCTTTGGCGTATTTATTCAGATCACGTACGAAAGGATCATGCAGTCAACCGGAAATACCGTATATAACATGATTATTCAAGGCATCGGCGCCATTGTAAACATCATCCTTGATCCGATTTTCATTTTCGGTATGTTTCAGATGCCTGCGATGGGAGTGAAAGGAGCCGCTGTCGCTACTGTTGCCGGACAGATGGTAGCCATGCTGCTGGGAATCATCATCACACAGAAAAAAGTGCAGGAAATACAGATGCGCTTTCAAGGCTTTCAAATCGATGTTGCAATGCTGAAATCCATGTATCGCATTGCGGTGCCGGCCATTCTCATGCAGTCAATCATGAGCTTTATGACAGTCATGATGAATATGATTCTTGTGTCTTTTTCGGAAACGGCCGTATCTGTCTTCAGCATTTACTATAAACTGCAGCAGTTTGTGTTTATGGCAGTTTTGGGAATGAACAATGCGCTGATCCCTATTTTGGCATATAACTACGGGGCAGGAAAAAAGCAGCGAATCCAGGATGCTATTCGTTTTTCGCTCGTTGTTGCCTGCGTGATCATGATTGGCGGAACGATCTTATTTCAGTTATTCCCGCAGCAGCTGCTGTATTTGTTTGATGCAAAGGAAAATATGCTTTCGATCGGTATACCGGCATTAAGGATCATTTCTCTGTCTTTTCTGTTTGCCGGCATTTCCATGGTTCTCAGCTCTGTATTTCAAGCGCTGGGAAGTCCGCATCACTCGCTGTTGATCACCTTGCTGCGGCAAATGATCCTTCTTCTCCCGCTGGCTTATATCTTATCGAACATGTTTGGTCTCAATGTGTGCTGGTGGTCTTTTCTGATTACTGAGGCACTTTGTTCGGGCCTTTCGCTGTTGTTTTTGAAAGATGTTCAGAAACGGACACTGCAGAGGGGATAGACAGGGAAATATTGTTCTTGCCGGCATAGTATGGTAAAATATCATAAAACTGAAAATTAATGGTCAGTTTATATCAGATAGAAAGGAAAAGGCATACATGAAGCATTTATATAGAAAACAGCGGCTTGTATGTCAGGAGAGTTAACTATTATATGGACCCGGATTTATGGAAGCAAATATTTGTATTGATCGTCTTGCTGCTTTTGTCAGCATTCTTCTCATCTGCTGAGACATCACTGGTTTCAGTCAATAAGATCCGCATGCGGACACTTGCGGATGAAGGAAATGCAAGGGCAAGGCTTGTGTTGAAGATACTTGATAATCAGGCGAAGATGCTGAGCGCGATCCTGATCGGAAATAACCTTGTCAACACAGCTGCAGCCAGTATCGCTACTACAATTGCTTATTCGTTCGGAGGAGCGGCAGTCGGTGTTGCGACCTTTGTCATTACACTCCTTATCTTGATTTTTGGAGAAATTACCCCGAAAACGATGGCGACGGAACGTTCGGAGCGTATGTCGCTTGCTTATGCGCCTGTTATTTCGACACTGATGATGCTGTTGACACCGGTCATTGTATTTATCAATGCGTTCAGTTTTGTGATTCTTCGCTTATTCGGTGCCGGGAAAGATACCGGCCAGCAGACACTGACAGAATCAGAGCTGCGAACGATCGTGGATGTCTCTCATGAAGAGGGCGTCATTGAAAAAGACGAAAAGGAAATGATCAACAAAGTATTTGATCTGGGCGATGCCAAGGCAAAGGATGTTATGGTGCCCCGCGTACATGTTGTGATGGCAAAACGAGACAGCACGTATCAGGATCTGATTGAGTTGTTCCGAAAAGAACAGTTTACGCGTATTCCGATTTATGATGATTCGGTAAACAATATCATTGGTTTTGTCAATATGAAAGACCTGCTGCTGTATCAGGATCTGGATCATTTCGACATAGAAAAAATATTAAGAAAACCGTATTTTACTTATGAAAACAAACCGGTCAGCGACTTGCTGTTTGAAATGAAACATTCGACATTTAACCTTGCGATCGTGATGGATGAATACGGGGAAATGGTCGGCATCATTACAGTGGAAGATATCATCGAAGAAATCGTCGGTGATGTGCATGATGAATACGATGCGATGGAAGAGACTAATATCGTACAGACAGGGGATCACGTTTATACCGTAAAGGGCTACCTCAGTCTGCATGATCTGAATAATGCCCTGCATCTTGATCTTAACAGTGAGAATTTTGACTCTGTCGGCGGTCTTGTCATCGACAGCCTGGGACGTCTGCCGGAACCAAACGATGAGATCGTGCTAGATAACGGCATCCGTATCCAGGTAACTGTTTTGGAAAAGAACAGGATCGAAGAAGTTCGCCTCACTCTTCCAAAAAAGGAAAAAGAAGCGAAAGCTTGATAAAGGTCAAGGAAAGGCCATGATGGCATTGATATGATCCCACTAAAGTAGACACACGAAATAAACAAACGTGGTTCTATGGAG
>ENA-ORUI01001292-ORUI01001292.1-human-gut-metagenome-genome-assembly--contig:-NODE-1292-length-25928-cov-3.185096_pt1 | contig 25928 bp, 18 predicted proteins | sample MGYA00242078_ERZ509205 | MGnify/ENA primary metagenome ERZ509205 (study PRJEB26280, sample SAMEA2338828) | human gut metagenome | biome: human gut; feature: human-associated habitat; material: faeces... | reverse complement strand
TATTATTGTTATTTTGAATAATATATAGTTAAAACTGATTATGTATGGTATTTTTGTCATATTGGGGGGGGGAAATTATATATTGTTTAATTAATTGAGGTTATTTATAATGCTTCATATAATTAACTTTTCTAATTATAATATTTTGTATAGCTGAATAGAAACATATATACATCATATGTTCCAAATATAATCCTGTAGAATTTTCATGTTCACATAATAATTTACATGAGAAAATTTTTTGAATTCTATAATTGGTGAGTTGATAAAATGGTTAAAAAGATATTTGCTGTTGTTGGATCGGCTTTATTATTCTTATTAATAATTGGAGCTAGTTCTGCAGCAGACATTGATATAAATAATGATGGAACATTTAGCGATGTTCAGAATGGAATAAATCAGGCTCGGTCTGGTGATACAATTTATTTAAACAATCACACGTTCACAGGATCCGGCAGTGAGATTTCTGTAGCTGGCGGATGGTTTTCTAATAAAGATGAGATTACTATTGACGGTTCTATTAATCCAAACAAAGGTGGAACCGGTAATGAAATGTCTACATTAGATGCAAAATCAAGTTCCCGTGTGTTTAACATTGGAGCCAGCAGCATAACTTTGAAGAACATTATAATAACTAATGGTAAATATTCAGGACGTGATGCAAATGGTGCTGGTGTTTACAGTTCAGGTTCTAATCTTGTTTTGGAAAACTGCGTTATCAGTAACTGTGAAGCATCATCTAGCTCAAGAGGAGATGTTCATTCTGCATTATATTCAGAAAATACAGTAACATTATCTCGTTGTACTTTGGTTAACAATAAAGCTACCAGTACTTACAATACTGTAACAAATAGTTATGTTGTCAGAACTGCAAGTTTTGACGGGTCAATGACTGACTGTATTGTTCGTGATAATTATGTTTCTTCTATAGGGGCAATGGCTATTGGAATTACAATTGTTGGTTCCAGCAGCAATAAAGTAAGTAACACTAAATTTATGAACAATTATGCCACATCAACAAATGGAAATGCCTTTGGTGCTGCATTACAGGTATTGGGTACAGTTTCTAATTGTACATTCGAATATAATCAGGCAAATTCGGATGTTAATAACTCTCATGCCGGTGCACTTTGTTTCAGACCGGAAAGTACTGTTTATAACTGTACTTTTATAGGCAATATTGCATATAGGGGAGCGGCTACCACTTTCCATGCAAGCGGTGAATTGAAAGATTGTATATTTATTAACAACACTGCAACCGGTTTTGGTGGTGCAATCTCTACCGGATATGACGGTACTACAGGTCAAAAGGTAAAAATTTCAAATTCTTATTTTGAAGGAAACGCTGCACCTATCGGTGGTGCTATTACTACTCATGGTAACGATATAACTGTAGATAACTCCACATTCATATCAAATAAAGCTGCTGATGATGGTGGAGCTGTTTATGTTGTTGATGATGGAATCACTGTTTTAAATTCTAATTTTGGAAATAACTCTGCTAAAAACCATGCCGGAGCTATTTATGTAAAAGGAAATAATGTTAAAATTCAAAATGCAACATTTGTAAATAATTCTGCACACTTCGCAGGTGCTGTGAGGGTGGAAGGAAATTATGTTAATGTTTTGAACGCTACTTTTATAGGAAATAAAGCTATTTCTGATGGTGTTTCAAAATCTCAAGCAGGAGCTTTAGGAATCAGTGGAAATAATGTTAATATAGACAGTTCTTACTTTGCAAATAACACTGTAGAAGGTGATGCAGGAGCTATAGGTGTAAAAGGAAGTCATATAAAAGTAACCAATTCACAGTTCTACTCCAACCATGCTAATCCATTTAACAATGATTTAAATACTGGTTTAGGTGGAGCTATATATACTATGGGTAATAATGTAACTTATGATAATGCAATATTCAGATATAATACAGCTGTTAACGGTTCTGCTTTATTTGTAGACGGTGTAGCTTCTCTTAAAAATATTGTATTTTACAGAAACCAGGCTTATACTTATGCATTGCCTATTATTGTTCAAAATCCGAAAAATCCTTATGGAGTAACTGTTAATGTTACTGTAGTGATTATTGGTGGAAACAATATTGCAAATGCAATACATCATGTAGGTCAGCTTAATGATATTTCATTTGATAATGTAACTTACTTATTTAATGTAAACGGAACAATCATGAACAGAACAACCGGAGCAGATGAACTTCATCCGGTTGATGGTGTGGAAAACAGTAAAAACGGTACTTTAATCTATAGGGATGAACGTGAAAATACTCAGTCAATCAATCCGATTGTTATTTATGATGAAGACGGAAACATTATTTACAATGAAACTTTAATCTCTTCAATTTATGGTGATGTCAGGTTTTCATTAAGCGGTCTTGCTCCTGGTAATTATACCATTAAAGCAGAACATCCTGAAGATCTCTTCTATAAAGCTATCAAAAATGAAACTAATTTTGAAGTAGTTGGTTTTGTTGATTTGGATGTTGATATTACAACTGATAAAAATTATTATGGATTGGACGAGGAAGTTGAATGGACTATTAGTTTAACTAACCATGGTCCGCATACTGACAATAATTGTTATGTAAATGGAATTAAACTTGAGGATATTGTTGGTTTCACTCCTTCAAAAGGTACTTTTGATGCAGCTACAGGTATATGGAAAGTAGGAAAATTAGCCAAAAATGAAGTTGTTACTCTTAAAGTTAAAACAAAAACTACCAGTCTAGGTACTGTTACTCTGACTGTTAATGCAGTAAACAGTACTGAAGATACTAACATAAGTAACAATGTAGCTACTAAAACCATATACATACAAGAACTGCCTAAAGTAGTTCCTACAAAGGATGTAAATGTTACAAACCCTAACTATGGTGATAAAGTTAAATATACAATAGTGGTAAGTAATGTTGGTAAGATTACTGCTGATGTAACTTTAACAGATACTCTTGATAAAGGTTTAATATTTACTGGTGCTAGTGGTAATTATGAATATGATTCTACCACACGTACTGTTACATGGAATATTGATGGTTTAGCTGTAGGTCAAAACTTAACATTCTATGTATATGCTACTGTAGATGCTTATGGTGTTTTAAACAATACAGTTACTGTTGGAGACAATACTGTTATAAGAAATGTAACTGTTCCTGAAATTACTCCTGATAAAACTATTGATAATGATTCACCTAACTTCGGTGATAAAGTATCATATACTGTCACTGTTACCAATGGCGAATTTGAAGCTAATAATGTTATTGTTAAGGATGTTGTTGGGAACGGATTAACCGTTACTGATATTAGTGATAACGGTCAATATGATCCGATTACCCGTACTATTACATGGATTGTTGATTTAGCTAAAAACGAAGTAAAAACATTTACTGTTGAAGCTACTGTTTCAGGCTATGGAAATATATCTAACAAAGTTGTTGTTGGAAATAAAACAATCTTTAAAAATGTGGATGTACCTGAAATTACTCCTAAAAAAGATGTTAACAATACAACTCCTAACTTCGGTGAAAATGTAGCTTATACTATTGTTGTTTCTAATGACGGCATTAGTGATGCAAAACAAGTTGTAATAACAGATACTCTTGCGAAAGGTCTTAAATTCCTTGGAGCTAATTACAATGGTGTTTATGATGAAAATACACATACTGTAACATGGACTTTGGATATTAATTCAGGTAAAACTGTAGAATTAAAAGTAAATGTTACTGTGGAAGATTACGGTGTTTTAGTTAACAGGGTGACTGTTGGGGATAAAACAAGTTCTGTAGATATTGCAGTTCCGGAAATTATCCCTGATAAAACAGCTAATGTAACTGATGCTAACTTTGGTGACAATGTAACATACACTGTTACTGTTACTAATGACGGTGATGTGGATGCTAGTCAGGTTGTCATTGTTGACCAATTAGGTAACGGCCTTAAATATGTCAGTTCTTCAGATGGTGGTGTTTGGGATGAAAAAACCAACACTGTTACTTGGATTGTTGATTTGGCTGCAGGCAAAACCAAAACATTAAATGTTGTAGCTACTGTGGTAGGGTATGGTAATGTAACCAACTCTTTAGCTGTAGGCAATAAAACTTCTAAAATAAACGTTAATGTTCCTGAAATTACTCCAAATAAAACTGTAGATAACAAAAACCCTAATTTTGGCGACAATGTAACTTATACTATTGTTGTTTCTAACGATGGTGCTGCTGATGCTAAGAATGTTGTTGTAAAAGATATTCTTGCTCCTGGTTTCAAGTTCATTGAAGCTAATTATGGTGGTGTTTATGATGAACTTACCCGTACTGTAACCTGGATTGTAGATGTTAATGCTAAAGGTCATGTTGATTTAACTATTAAGGTTACTGTTGAAGATTACGGTGTTTTAACCAACAATGTAACTGTCGGAAATAAAACAAGTTCTGTAAACATTACAGTACCGGAAATTATTCCCAACAAAACTGCAGACATTGAAAATCCTAACTTTGGTGATGAAGTAACATACACTGTTAATGTTACTAATGCAGGTAAAGTTAATGCTAATAATGTAGTTGTTCGTGATGTTTTAGGTGAAGGTTTAGAACTTATTTCAGCAGACGGCGGAGTATATGATCCGATTACCCGTACTATTACATGGACTGTTAATCTAAATTCAGGGGAAACAAAATCATTTAAAGTAGTTGCTAAAGTAATTGGATATGGTAATGTAACCAACTCTTTAGTTGTAGGTAATAAAACCTCTACTGTAGATGTTGATGTTCCTGAAATTATCCCAAGTAAAGATGCGGACAATATGTATCCTAACTTTGGTGATAGTATAGATTACACAATTACTGTTAATAACATCGGCAAAGCAGATGCTAAACATGTAGTTGTTGTAGACCGTTTGGATAAAGGATTGAAATATGTCAGTTCTTCTCATAATGGTGTTTATGATGAAGCTGCTCATACTGTTACATGGGTAGTTGATATTGCTGCGGGCAGTTCTCTTGATTTGACTGTAACAGCTTCTGCTGAAGAATATGGTGTTTTAACCAACATTGTATCTGTTGGAGATAAAAGTGCTTCTGTAGATGTAAATGTTCCTGAAATTATTCCTAACAAAACTGCAGATATTGAAAATCCTAACTTTGGTGACAATGTAACTTATACTGTAACAGTCACTAATGACGGAAATGCAGATGCTAAAGCAGTTGTTGTTCGTGATGTTTTAGGTAAAGATCTTAAATTTGTTTCAGCTACTGGTACTTATACCTTTGATGAAGCTACCAATACTATTACATGGACTGTTGATGTAGATGCAGGTAAAACAGAAACATTTACTGTTGTAGCTACTGTTATCAACTATGGTAATGTAACCAACTCTTTAGTTGTCGGTAACAAAACATTCAATAAAAATGTAACCGTACCTGAAATCACTCCAGACAAAACAGTAGACAATGAAAACCCTAACTTCGGAGATGATTTAACTTATACAGTCACTGTTAAAAACGAAGGTAATGGAAACGCTAATGATGTAATTATTGTTGATGCTCTTGGCAAAGGTTTAGAATATGTCAGTTCTACTGGTAACTATGATAATAAAACCAATACAATTACCTGGAAAGTTGACCTGGCTTCTGGAGAAACTAAAACATTTACTGTTGTTGCTAAAATCATCGGATACACAGATGTAACCAATGAAGTAACTGTAGGTAATAAAACAGCTGCTGTAACTGTAAATATACCTGAAATCATTCCTGCTAAGGATGTTAACAATACAACTCCTAACTTTGGAGATAAAGTGGAATACACTATAACTGTTAACAATAATGCTAATAAAGATGCAAAACAAGTTGTCATAGTTGATACTCTTGGCAAAGGTTTAAAATTCATTAATGCAAGCCATAACGGCAAATATGATGAATCTACAAGAACCATTACCTGGATTATTGATTTGGGTGCTGGTGAAAGTGCGGTATTTAGTGTAAATGCTGCTGTAGAAGCATATGGAAACATAAATAATACAGTAGTTGTAGGAAACAAATCAGCTACAAAAAACATTACAGTACCTGAAATTACTCCAATTAAAAAAGTTGAAAATACAGTTCCTAATTTCGGTGAAGAAGTAACCTATTTCATTTCTGTTTTCAACAGCGCTATTGTTGATGCTAAACAGGTTGTTGTTGTGGATCATTTGGATAAGGGATTGAAATATGTCAGTTCTTCTCATAATGGTGTTTATGATGAAGCTTCTCATACTGTTACATGGGTAGTTGATATTGCTGCAGGCAGTTCTCTTGATTTGACTGTAACTGCTGTTGCTGATGAGTATGGTGTTTTAACCAATAATGTAACTGTTGGGGATAAAAGAGCGTCTGTAGATGTGACTGTTCCTGAAATTATTCCGGCTAAGTCTGTTGATGTTGAAAATCCTAATTTCAATGATGAAATAACATACACTGTTACTGTTACAAATAATGGTGTTGTTGATGCTAAACAGGTTGTTGTTCGTGATGTTTTAGGTGAAGGTCTTAAATTTGTTAAAGCTACTGGTGAGTATACTTTTGATGAAGATAGTCGTACTGTTACTTGGATTGTTGATTTGGCTAAAGGTGAGTCTCAAAATTTCTATGTGACTGCTGTTGCTGAAGCTTATGGTGTTTTAACCAATGATGTAACTGTTGGAGATAAAACTGCTTCTGCTGATGTTGTTGTTCCTGAAATTATTCCTGATAAGACAGCTAATATTACTAATCCTAATTTCGGTGATAATGTAGATTATACTGTTACTGTTACTAATGACGGTATAAGGGATGCTAATAATGTTGTTATTGTTGATAGGCTTGGTGAAGGTTTGACCTTTGTAAGTGCTTCTGATAATGGTGTTTGGGATCCTGTAAAACGTACTGTTACTTGGATTGTTGATTTGGCTAAAGGTGAAAGTAAAGTATTTAGTGTGATTGCTACTGTTTCAGGTTATGGAAATGTTACTAACTCTTTAGTTGTTGGTAATAAAACAACCGGTGTTAATGTGACTGTTCCTGAAATCAATCCGGACAAAACAGTTGACAACGAAATTCCTAATTTCGGTGATAATGTAACCTACACTGTAAAAGTTACTAATGATGGTATCGGGGATGCTAACAATGTAGTTATTACAGATGTTTTAGATAAAGGATTGAAATTCTTAAATGCAACTGGAAACTTCACATATGATGAAAAAACAGGCACAATTACCTGGATTGTTGATTTGGATAAAGGCGAAACCAAAACATTCAATGTAAATGTTACTGTTTTAGGTTATGGTGTTTTACCTAACACTGTTGCTGTTGGTAATAAAACAGCTGTCAGAAACATAACAGTTCCTGAAATAATCACTGTAAAAGAAGTTAATTCCTCTGATATTCATATTGGAGATGAAATAACCTACACTATTACAGTTTCCAACCTTGGAAAAATCAATGCAACAAATGTTGTAATTAGAGATATTCTTCCTGAAGGATTAAAATTCATTAATGCTTCAAACGGCGGAGTATATGACCCTGTTACTGGAATTATTACATGGATTTTAAACATCACAGCTAATTCAACTGTTGATTTGACTGTTGATGTATGTGTAAACAAATCAGGAAATATTACAAATACTGTAAATGTTGGAAACAAAACTTCCAACTGCACTATAGAATCCGGAGATATTGTTGATCTGGAAATACACATTGTTGCTGACAAATCCGAAATATATGTTGGAGACAATGTTGTCTACACAGTTACTGTCATAAATAATGGACCAAGCGATGCAATAAATACTATTGCTAATATATTAATACCAAATGCATTAAGCATTCTCTCATATAATGCAACAAAAGGAACATTTGATAAAACTTCAGGCAACTGGTCTATAGGAAACTTAACAAATGGTGAAAAAGTCGTATTAACATTTGTAGCTAAAGCATTAAACGAAGGCAATTCAACAGTATATGTTAATGTAACAAGCGAAACCTTCGAAGTAATCATGGAAAACAACTACGACAATGTAACTGTTAAAGTCCTTAAAAAAGCAGCTCCGATCGGTCCGGATAAACAGGTTCATCCAGATGGTTCATCTTCAGATAATGAAGGTGGCAAATCTGTAAATTTACCGAATACAGGAAATCCTCTTGTAATGTTGCTCTTATGTATTTTAAGTGTAATATTCGTCGGATCTAGAAAAAGAAAATTATAAATTTATTTGTGGTTTGGGTTTAATTACTCAAATCATCTTTTTTTATTTTTTAAGATTAGCTATTTTTTCATTGTTATTAATGGATTGCTCTTATTATTTTCTTAGAAATTAACAGTAACTTGCATATAAAGAGCATAACAAATATTAAAAATAATTTGGGTATTGTTGTGGTAATAGGCTAGTCATATTAACCTGTTAAATCTTTTAAAACTAAAAAATATAATATTTTGTTTTAGATATGCATTACTTTTGAAGTTTATTTATTGAAAATTCCCAGTTTTCCAATAAATCATAAATCAGTAATCCTATTATAATCATTAAAATTCCATTGAAAATTATCCAGTATCTGCCGGGATATTCTGGATAAAACATTATTGAAGACGGAGCATTTCCTGATACAAATTGACTAGCTACTGAAATTAGAATCAAAGCGAAAATTTGAATACCAATATCCTTATTTCTATATTTAATAATAACGATAATTGAAATCAAAATTGATACAATTATAGTTAGAAAAATAATAAAAATTAATAAAATAATCTTCATTCCATTCATCATCAAATCCGCTAAATCGCAATATTACTTTTAACTATTATTTAATAATTATTAAAAAAGCTATTTTTATGCATGAAATTATAAAAAAACCATGGTTGAATTTTTTAGTTTTCGGATATTTTCTGTTTTTTTTAGTTGAATCCATATGCTGATTTGGATTTCTAAAAACACATCTGAATTTCATAAAAATGTCATATATTTTAATACAATCATTACTATAACTATTAATATTGATTGTAGGTGAATTCATGTTCAATAAAAAGTATTTTATTTTAGTTTTTTTTGTTTTTCTGATAGCTATAACTTCAGTCAGTGCGCAGGATGATGCTGTAGCTAGTCAGGATTTAAATGAATTGTCATTTAATGATAATGTGGTGTTGGATACTAACACTGATGCAGAACACTATGCAGACGGTGGAGTAAGACAGGACACAGGTCAGACTGCTGATGATTTGATTAATTTAAGTGAATGCAGTTCAGCTGTTCTTCAGGTAAGTGATAATGAAGGAGTTATCTGTGTCAGACGTGATGCTGCAAATGCCGCTGATATTTATATTGAAAGCGGCAGCTGGGGAGATATTGGTTATCTGAAGCAATATAAAACCAGCGGGGGTTATTTTTCACATGCAATTGTCACATCCAACGGATGGCTTATTGGTAGTGGCGGTGTAACAGACGGTTCTGTATTTCGCCAGATTGAAAGCATAGCTTCTGAAATGGTTGTCACCAATCAGATTACAAATGATTATCTTTCAAGAATTTATAAGATAATGTCCAGATATTCTTTAGGTCATTTTGTAATTAAGGCGGCTGACGGAACCTATGGTGTTGTTTTCAGTAATTTGTATCATGTTTCTAAACTGCAGCCTGGACAGTATGTTTTATGTCCTAATGTTTATTCCATGTCTCAAAAAGGCAGTTATGACAGCAGTCTGAATCCGGTTGATGCAGCCATTAAAAAAGTTTATACTGACAGCTATGGTGTCAATAGGAGAAATATAATGACTTATCACTGGAAGTTGACTGCTTCTTCTAATGGACTGTCCTATGGAGTAGATTCCTATGCATCAAATGATGACGGTAGAGGTGTTGGCCGCTCAACATCCAATATGGCAGATAATGTTTATTACTTCAGTAATTTCCATTCAAGAAATTCCCTTCCATTAGCTAGAGATAAAGTGTTTTTGGGAACTCATGTTTTTGAAAACAGTATTGAAGTTTTCAGATTACTGACTCCCGTCAGCTCATGTCCTGTTGGCGATAGTATTGAGCTGAAATATCAGGTTAACTATATTGCTCATTCAAGCCCTGTAGTTCAGTTTGCTCTTCCTGAAGGATTTGATTTTAATAATGCAACAGTATCTAGGGGAAATTACAGATTGGATTCTGGCCGTATTGTAGTTTGGAATTTAAATGACTGTGATATGAATAATTACATCACAATTTCTCTTAAGGCACTTAAATCAGGACAGTTTGATTTATACCATTCACTGGATAACAATTTTGTCGGAAGCGATAAATTATTTGCAAATGATTATGGTGCTGTACTTTGTGCAGATGATGTAAACAAATATTATAGAGGTCCTGAAAGGTTTAGCATATGCTTAAAGGATGTTAATGGCAATCCTATTGTTGGTGAAAATGTTATTATTAATATCAATGGTGTTGATTATAAAAAAGTTAGTGATGATAAGGGCACTGCTTCACTGGCCATTAATCTGGATTCTGGTGAATATCTTGCCAAAGTAAGTTATAATGGGCGTTTTGGCAGTGATTCCAAAAAAGCCAATGTAAAAGTATATGAAACTATCTCAGGAAATGATATTGTAAAAATGTTCAGAAATGAAACCCAGTTTTATGCAAAATTCATTGATAGTTCAGGAAACTCTTTAGCTAAAAGGGCAGTTACATTCAATATCAATGGTGTGTTTTATACAAGAAACACTGATGATTCAGGTTATGCAAAATTAAACATTAACTTAAGACCTGGAACCTACATTTTAACGGCATACAATCCTGTAAACAATGAGAAAAAAGGTTTCAACATAACTGTCAAAGCTCTTATCTGTGAAAACCATGATATAGTTAAATATTATAAAAACAGCACACAATACACAGCAAAAGTCTATGATAAAGACGGAAGCTTAGCTATTGGTAAAAATGTAACATTCAACATAAACGGGGTATTCTATAAAAGGACAGTTGATGAAAATGGTACAGTAACACTAAACATCAATTTGAATCCCGGAAAATATATTGTAACTGCAATATATGAAGGATACGATGTGGGAAATAATGTGGTTGTTAAAAGTGTTCTGCTTACTGATGATTTGTCCATGAAGTTTAAGGACGGCAGTAAGTTTAATGCAACTGTTCTTGACGGTCAGGGAAAACCCTTAGCTAATCAGACAGTGATATTCAATGTAAACGGAGTATTTTACAATAAAACAACAGCAGATAATGGTGTTGCAAGTTTAAATATCAGACTTCTCAGGGGAGAATATATCATCACTTCAATATGGAACAGTTATCAAATTGGAAATAAAATTACAATCAGTTAGGAGAAATATTCTCTTAACTCTTTTTTTCTTTTTATTAACTTATTCCAATAATTTAATCATTCCAAAGCCCATTGAATTTTTTTCACCTATTCCGACATCATAAGCAAATTCAATCAGGTCCAGGTCACCTTCTAAAATAAGATCCATCATATAAGCCCTGTGATGAGTTGTAGCATTGCCTTTATTTATTGAAATTCGTTTTATGTTAAAAATAAGACTATAATAGGATTTAAATTCTAATATCTTTTAAAAACTTGGATAGTAATCAGTTAAAATAATGCACTATGAATTGAAATAATCAAATGTTTACTTTGTACTATCATTATTTTTTTAAACTCCAAAATTTAATATTAAATCATGTGTTCAATAGTTGGTCTTCAAGGTAATTTCAAAGCTGATGATTTAATAGCTATGTTAAAAACATCAAAAAATAGGGGAAAAGATGCTTCAGGAATATTTTTAGATGGTAAAATACAAAAAGGTATTGATTTAAATGATTTCAATGATGAAAACGCTTATTCTTTAGGTTTGGGCCATAATCTGCTGGCTGTCCATAATTTGGAAAACAGAACTTCCCATACTCAGCCAATAGCTAAAAACACTCTGACTCTGGTTTTCAATGGTGAGATTTATAATTATTCTTCCCTAAAGAATTTGCTGGCTAAACTGACAAAAAATGACAATATAAATTCTGATTCGGAGTTATTAATTAATCTGATTGATTTTTATTATCAGGATGACCTTTTAAGAGCAGTAACTCAGGTCAATAATCTTTTGGACGGGGATTATGCCTATGCTGTTACAGACGGCATTAACTTGGCTGTTTCAAGAGATCCTTTAGGTGTCAAACCTTTATTTTACACACATAATGCTTTTGCCTCTTCAAAGCAGTGCTTGAAAGGAGATATCAAAACATTAAAACCTGGGCATATACTTTACAACTGGGAAGAAATACCTCCTAAAACGGATATTTTCCAGAAGAGGTTTGAAACCGACAACAGAAAACTTGAAAAGCTTCTTAAACTGGCTGTTTTAAAAAGGGTTGAGGATTTGAATGAAGTTGGAGTAATATTTTCAGGAGGTGTTGACAGCTCTTTGATAGCTTTGCTGCTTCGGGAAATATCTTTAAATAAAAATCTTAAAGTTACTTTGTATGCTGTCGGTAAAAAGGATTCCAAGGATGTGGTTGCAGCTAAGTGTGTAGCCGAGTATTTGGGTCTTCCTCTAAAGGTTCATGACATTACTGAAAGTATTGTAAAAGACAGTCTTAAAGATGTTGTTCAGGCAATTGGTGAAAACAATCTGATGAAGATTGGAGTGGGAATGACTGTTTATCTTGCTTCTAAAATGATAGCTGAAGATAACATTAAGGTAGCTATTTCAGGTCAGGGTGCTGATGAGCTGTTTGGGGGCTATAACAGATATCTGAATAGCTATAGGGAAAATACTTTAGATGATGAATTAAGATATGATATGGCTAATATGTATCATGTTAATCTGGAACGTGATGATGCATGCTCAATGGCAAATGGCGTTGAGCTGCGCCTTCCTTTTTTAGATAAGAATCTTGTTGAATTTGCCCTCAATATTCCTGTCAGATATAAGATTTCAGGTTCTGATGATAAGCTGCGCAAAAATATTTTAAGAAAAACGGCTTTCAATTTGGGACTGGATAAGCAGATTGCTTACAGACCTAAAAAGGCAGCCCAGTACGGCACGGGTATTGACAAAATTTTAAGAAAAAAAGTTTTAAAGGATACTGATATTGAGGAGTATTTAAAATAGAGTTTAAAACTCTATTTAAGGACAGTTACTCCATACCTCATATCTAATCCGGGTACCTATTTGATTGCTGTTATGATATATTTTCCAGGTATCAGATTTATATTTAAAGTAGCTATCGTCATTATGAACTCTGGTATTTATGGATAATGGGACATTTACACCTTTAATTACAGCTCTGAAAATGTCTCCTTTGTTAACTGGGATGTAATTATTTAATTTGACAGTTGAAAAACCGCCAAATGCACTTGTTCCGTTTTGTGTGTGTTTTAATATATCATTTACATAAATGCTGATTTCGTATTTTTCACAGCTGCTGCTGAAGTAGGTTCCAACTGCAGCTATCAGATCATTTCCCAGTGCTTCAAATTCATTGGCATAGTAAACCTGGCTTAAATTGCGATTTAGCGGATTTGATGATGAATGGAAATCTTATAGAATTGGAGATATAAGTAAAACATATTCTGGAGGAACACCATCTACTTCAAAAAAAGTGTATTATTATGGAAACATCCCATTTATTAAGTCCGGTGAGATTAATAAAAGTTGTACTGAACAATATATTAATGAAGATGCAATAAATAACTCTTCTGCAAAAAAAGTTAAAAAGGGAGATTTATTATTGGCATTATATGGTGCTACAAGTGGCGAAGTGGCAATTTCCAAAATAGATGGAGCTATTAATCAAGCTGTTTTAAAAATTGACAATAATATGGATAATTATTTCCAATATAACTATTTTTTAAAGTATAAAGAAAAAATTATTCATAAATATCTTCAAGGAGGACAAGGAAACCTATCCGCTAATATTATTAAAAAATTAGAGTTTAAATTTCCTAAAATGGAAGAACAACAAAAAATAAGTCGATTTTTATTATTGATAGATGAAAAAATTCAATTATTAAAAAAGAAACATAAAGAATATCAAAACTTTAAAAAGTATTTGATGCAACAGATTTTCACACAGAAATTAAGATTTAATTTTACTGATGAATGGGAAAAGTATCTTTTAGGAGATATTAGTTTAATAGGTAAAGGTTTTACTCCTTCAACTAGTAACCCTTCTTTTTGGGATGGTGATTTAAAATGGTTATCTATTGCCGATATGAATCAAGGAAAATACATTAATCAAACTACTAAAAAAATTACTTCTGATGGGAGTAAAAATAAAGAACCTGTTAAGAAAAGCACTTTATTAATGAGCTTTAAATTATCTATTGGAAAATTAGGTATATTAACAGAAGATATGTACACTAATGAAGCTATTTGTAACTTTAAATGGAAAAACAAAGATGTTTTGACAGAATATATGTATTATTATTTGAGTTCAATAAATATCTTAAAATATGGATCTCAAGCAGCCAAAGGCATTACATTGAACAATGAAACATTAAGCACTATTCCAGTTTTATTACCCTCTCTTGAAGAACAAAAAAAGATTATTAATATTTTATCAGATGTAGACATGAAAATCAATATGTTAGAAAATAGTATAAATGATACTTCAAAGTTTAAGAAAGGTTTGCTCCAGCAAATGTTTGTTGTCAGGATTAACTGGCGATGTAATTTTAAGTTGGCAAAAAGCCCAAGTTTTAATAAACATTTATTAATATTAAAAAACAAAATTATTTTTATTATTATCAAATAATCATAGGAGATTTATTTATGAAAATTGAAAAAGATGCAGAAAATATTTTAAACAAGTTTTCAAAAACTTTAGAGAATATTCCAGATCTTGAAGAAACTTGGTATATTACTGACAATTTAAATCTTACTCGTGAAGATAAATCTCATGAGAAACATCCTGAAAAAATTTTAAGGAATGCTCATATTGATAAAGAAGGCAAACTTGTTGTTAAAAGAGCAGATTGGGTTAATTAGGGGAATTTTTTATGAAAATGGATTTGGTTTTAGAACTTATGGATGTTCCTGGACAGCTTGTTTCTGTTTTGGATCCGATTAGTGGCCTTGGTGCAAACCTGGTTACCGTAATCCATAAAAGAGATTCTAAAAATGAAAAAGGAATGATTCCTGTTCAGCTTACTCTTGAAGGTGAACGTGATAGCCTTGACAGGGTTATTGAAAGGTTCAAAGAGTTGGGAGTTTCAATTATTGCAATGGATGGAGTCGTTAAAAAGGAAGTTGTGAGCACTATTTTAATTGGTCATATTGTTGATAACGACATTAGAGACACTATGGATAAAATTAATTCTTTAGACGGTGTTTATGTAGTTGGATTTGATATTAAATTAGACGGGGAATCCAAATCCTCTGCCTTAATTAATATTGAAACAGACTTTGGCATGAAAGAATTTATATTTGATAAGATTGGTAAAATAGCTGCAGAAAAAGATTTACTTATGATTAATGAAGTTTAGGGATAGTATGAAAGAATGTAAAGTCATAGTAATGGGATTTGGTGCAGTTGGTCAGGGTGTGGCTAGAGCAATCTCATTAAAAAAAGACATGATTAAAGAAAGATTTAATGTAGAATTAAAAATAGTAGCTGCTGCAGATTCTTCATCTTCTGCAATCTGTGCTGACGGATTGGATGAAGAACTGCTTGTAAACATTAAAAACGAATTTGGAAAATTATCCAATTATCCTGAATACGGCAGTACCATTTCAGGTTTGGATGTGTTGGATGCTGTGGAATATGACTGTTTGATGGAAGCAACTCCAACTAATATAACTGATGCAGAACCTGCATTGTCTTTAACTTTAAAAGCATTTAAAGCTGGAAAAGATGTTGTAACATCAAATAAGGGACATTTAGCTTTAAAATTCAGAGAAGTTGTATCCGAAGCTGAGAAAAACAATGTTGAATTTAAATATGAAGCCAGTGTTGGTGGAGCAATGCCTATTATTAATTTCACAAAAGAAACACTTTCATCCTGTGGAATCAAATCAATTGTAGGAATATTGAACGGTACCACCAATTACATTTTATCAAGAATGGCATCCGAAGGTTCCTCCTATGATATAACCTTAAAAGAATCTCAAGAGTTGGGAATAGCTGAAACAGACCCAACTCAGGATGTTGAAGGTATTGATGCAGCTTGTAAAACTGTAATTTTAGCTAATTCACTTTTAGGAATTGATGCCACTTATAGTGATGTTGATGTTGAAGGTATTTCAAATATTACTTCACAGGCTATGGATTTAGCCAGAAAAGAAGGTTATTTAATTAAATTAATAGCCGAAGTTTCTAAAGACAAACTGCAGGTATCACCACGTTTAGTTAAAAAAGGCAGTGCATATGATTTAAGCGGAACTTTAAATATGGCTACTGTCCGCACTGACCTTGCAGGTGATGTTAGTGTTATTGGACTTGGAGCAGGATCTCTTGAAACTGCTTCTGCGATGTTGACTGATTTGATTAGTATTTTAAAAGTTAAATACTAATTTACTTTTACTTTTTTTGATGATAGTATGAAATATGTAATTTTTATTCCTGACGGTTCAAGTGACTATTCAATCGACGAATTGGACGGCATGACTCCACTTATGGCAGCTGATACTCCAAATATTGATAAAATGGCAAAAGCGGGTTTTGGAGGTTTAACCAATAATGTTCCTGATGCATATACTCCAGGTTCTGATGTAGCCAATATGAGTATTTTCGGATTTAACCCTGCAGATTACTATACAGGCAGAGGACCTCTGGAAGCAGGCAGCATGGGTATTGAAACAACTGATAAGGATGTAATTTTCAGATGCAATACCATTACCCAGAAGGACAATCATATGGATGATTTTAATGCAGGTCATATTACTTCTGAAGAAGCTGAAATACTTATGGACAGCTTAAATGATTATTTCAATGGAAAATATGATGATTTTAAAGGCAGATTCTATTCAGGAGTCAGTTACAGACATCTGTTTGTATATTCCTGTGACAGTGCTGAAGATGCTAAGCTATTGGCTGATTTGAAGACTATGCCTCCTCATGATATTGCAGGTGAGAATCTGGATGAAAACACCTCCGGCGACAGATGGGATGAAAAATTACCCAAATTCATTAAGAAAATCATGTGGGAATCAGGGGAAGTTCTTGAAAATCATGAAGTCAATAAAAAAAGAGTGGAAAATGGCAAAAAACCGGCAAATATGGTATGGCTGTGGGGTCAGGGAGTAACACCAACTTTACCTAACTTTAAAGATGTTTACGGATTGGATGCAGCAGTAATTACTGGTGTTGATTTGTTAAAAGGAATAGGTGCTTTTGCAGGCTTTGACATTATTGATGTTCCAGGAGCTACCGGATACTTTGACACAGATTATGAAGCTAAGGGAAAATATGCAATTGAAGCTTTAAAAAACCATGATGTAGTGTTTGTACACATTGAAGCTCCTGATGAAGCAGGTCATGCATCAGACACAGCTGAAAAAGTTAGGGCTATTGAACAAATTGACAAGCATATTGTAGGTCCGGTTTTAGACAGTTTAAAAGGTCAGGACTTTAAGGCAGCTATTTTGCCTGATCATCCAACTCCTGTTTCAGTTGGAACCCATACAAGAGATGATGTGCCTTTGATAATATATTCTTCTGATAAAACAGGCGATGAATGTGAATCCTTTGATGAACAGAGTGTTCTTAAAGGCAGTTTGGATAAAAAAGAAGGATATAAATTAATGTCAAGGCTAATTAATGATGATTTTTAGATAAAGCATCTCATTAATCATTTTCTTTTAATGTTGTTAATCGCAACAGTTATATATCTGGAAATTTATAATTTATGTTGTAATTTACAACAATAATTTTATTTTTTTTATGGTGTACTAAATATGGAATCTTTAATTAAAACCCCAAAACATTATTTATTTTCCAATAAAGCATTATTCGTTCTGTTTTTACCTTTGCTTATTGAGCAGGGACTGGAATTTTTTGTAGGGTTTGCTGATTCTGTAATGGTTGCATCTTTAGGTGAAGCAGCAATTTCAGGTGTTTCATTAGTTGATTTTCTGATGCAACTGTTAATTTTCGGATTTTCTGCACTGGCTACTGGAGGAGCGGTAATAGCTGGCCAGTACTTAGGAAACAATAAGCCAAAAAAAGCTAGAGGAGCATGCAATCAGCTTGTGTGGTTTTCAGGAATTTTATCAGCTCTTTTAATGGTTGTTGTTTTAATAGCCAAATCCTTTTTAATTAATACCTTATTTGGCCAGATTGAATCAGACGTATGGAATTATGCAAATATATATCTGCTGTTTATGGCTTTTTCAATACCATTTATAGCTATTTACAATGCAGGTGCTGCAATTTACAGAACCAGCGGAAATTCAATTCTGCCAATGAAGATAATGGTTATCTGCGATATTTTAAATGTTGTAGGTAATGCATTCGGTATTTATTATTTGGGTTTAGGTGTTGAAGGAGTAGCTGTCCCCACTGTAATTTCAAGACTGATTGCAGCAGCTGCTATAATGCATTTTACATTAAATGAAAACTTCAAACTCCATATTAAAAGAACTTTAAAACATAAATTTGATTGGAAAGTTCTTAAAAACGTGCTGAATGTAGGTATTCCATACGGTATTGAAAACGGACTGTTCCAGTTTGGACGTGTGCTGGTTTTAAGTTTGGTTTCAACTTTTGGAACAGTAGCTATTGCAGCTAATTCTGTAGGTTATGCAATCGGAATATTTTCAGTATTGCCGGGTTTTGCAATTAATTTGGGAATGACTGCAGTAATTTCAAGATGTGTCGGAGCAAATGATTATGAACAGGCAAAATATTACAATAAAAAGATTATTTTAATTGTTGTTGTATGTCACATTATTGTCAATGCAGCAATATTTGCCCTGTTGCCGGTTATTTTGAGCCTTTATAATTTGTCTCCTGCTACTGCAGCACTGTCTGGCAAGATGATTATCTGGCACGGTACACTTGGAATTTTAATTTGGCCAATAGCATTTACACTGCCTAACCTGTTTAGAGGTGCTGGTGATGCAAAATGGGCAATGGTGGTAAGCTTAGCAGTAATGTTTACCTGCAGGATAGGCTTATCTTACATTTTAGCCATAAACTTTAATATGGGAGTATTTGGAACATGGGTAGCTATGTTCATTGACTGGTTTGTAAGAGGCGGATTATACATCTACAGATACTTCAGCAATAAATGGACATTATATAGGGTTGCAGAATCCTAATTTTTCTTTTTTTACATAAAAATTCAAATAGTAATGTTTATATTTTTATTTTGATAGATTGTTTTATTAGTGGTTTTGATGAGGGATGTTGATTTTGGTGTATGTTTATTATTGTTTTTTTTTATTTTTTTTATTTTTAGGTTCTGTTTGTGGTGTTGGGGGAGATTATATTTGGAGAGGTATTTGGGAGTCACAGTACTCTAATAATTAGATGTTTGGTGGTATGATTATGGATATTAATGTTAAATGTGTTTTTGTTTTTATTTTTTTTGTAATATTTTATGTATCATATGATTGTGATAGATGTTATGCAAAGATTAATCCCATTGTAGAAAAAGATAATTGGCCATCTAGGCTATTTTATATATCTTTTATTTTAATTGCTATTATTATTCCACGTATATAATTTTGAGATAATATTATTTTGGGTGTATGTGTTCTATGATTAAAGATGTTGTAAATGTGATTTTGCTTAGTATTATAGTAATTTTGACTATTTATTATTACTGTGTCCTTTTCTTTAAGAAAATAAATATTAACTGGCCTGGAAGAATTATAATAGTATAGTAACACGCAATACAAGAAATTATAACAGTATTATGAAGTATTCCTCATAGAATTTTTCGTCTTTAAAAGCTTTAGAAAATTAAATAGTATTTGAGGATGAAAAATTATGACTGAAGAAATTTTTATTGACTTCTGCGAGGGTAGAAATCTCAAAGAGTCAACAAGAAGGACTTATAGATATAGTCTAAAGAAATATGCTAAATTCAATGGAATGACTCTTCAGGAGTTAATTGATGAAGCAGAAGCTGAGGAAGTTGAAGGCATAAGGTGGAAAAACCGTAAAATAAGAAAAAGATTGCTGAAGTATAGAAGTGCAATCTATAAAAAACATTTAGAAAACACTGCATCACATCATTTCACAAGAATATTAACATTTTACAGATTCTTTGAAATAGAACTACAAGCATTACCATCATTAAGCAATACAACAGCCAATAAACCCCTCCCTGTTGGATTTGAAGATATGTTAACAAAAGAAATCCTACAAGATGCAATTGACATATCTGAAGATTTCTACAAAGCATTTATATTGTTTGCTTGCTCAACAGGCTGCGCTAAAAAAGAAGTAATGTCAGTGACAGTTGCCGATTATCTAAAAGCTACTTCTGATTATCATGATGCAGATAATTTAAAAGATGCAATATACCAAATGAAAGGTAAACATGTAATTGGAACATTCAAGCTAAAAAGAAATAAAACAAACAAATTTTATACTACATATGCAACACCTGAAGCAATGAAAGCTGTGAATGTGATGTTAAAAAAAGAAGGACATAATAAAAAATTAACCGATCCAATTTTTAATAGGAACAATAGAACAATAACAATGAATCTAATTGAACTAAATGATAGGTTAGAACTAGGAAAAGTAGGTACATATAGAAGACTTAGGTCACATATGTTTCGTAAGTTTCACTCATCTGTACTTTATAATGAAGGATTAAGTATTGCTGAAATTGATGCCCTTCAAGGAAGAGCAAAAGATAAAACACATGGAGCATACTTTTATGAAAATCCAGAAATTTTAAAGAAAAAGTTCATTGAACACATTGATGCATTAACAATTTTTGATGAAAATAAAGTTGGAAATACAATGCAGCTAAAGCAAGACTTAAATGATTTTTTAGCTGAAGTTGAATCAATTGAAAAATAGAAGGTTTAGTTATTAAACCTTCATAATTATTATTTTAGGTGATAATATGACTGATAAAGAGTATATTGAACAATTAGAAAATGAAAATGCAATTTTGAAAAAACAAAAGGAAATGTTAGTTGATAAAATTAAAGATATAATAAAAAACATGACTTGACTAATTTGCTGTAAATTATAATATAATACTTTTTTTAATTAAAAAATACATTATTGATATTTGAACCGTTAATTTAATAAACAGAATCTTAAATATAATTTTAATTTAAACAAAATCAAAATTAGGACTTGGACAGGAAATGGTTTTAATCTATAGATCCTCCTTAATCCAATATTAATATTAGTATTTAATGTCTTACTAATAATTATAACAAATTATAATACTATTCAAATTAAATTTTTCGTTTATCAATAATAATACATTCATTATCAATATTTATATCTCTAGAATAAATTTCTTCAAATAAAATTGGAGATTTTTTTGATGTAACTTTATTAAAATTAGTATCAACCTCCCCAACTTGAAAATAAATCTCTAATTCACCATTAGTATTTTCATCAGCTTGTAACTCAAACAAAAATTTATCAATAGAATTATTTTTATAATCTACTTTAATACAATAAAAAGAATCATCAAAACCATCTGCAACAACAACTGGATTAAATTTTGGATTATTCATTGCTTTGATTTCTAAATTATTAGGTTTTTTGAAGATTAATGTATAATAAGAATGTTTTAACAAATCAGATTTAACATACTCATCAAACTCCAAAGTGATAGTTAACATTAACATATCTTCAGAAGGTACAATAAATTTTGAAATATCAATTGATAAATGAGTATCATTTCTACCTTCAATTAATAATAATGCATCAAAATTAATTTTTATAGTAAAAAAATTATCCCTTTTCCAATAATGATAATGAACTAAAATTAAAATAATTAATATCAGTATTATTATAACTAATAAGTACAAATTTGATTCAAAAAATTTATATACTGGAAATAATGCTGCAATTAGACCAAATAAAACTGAAAAAATAGTTATATCATTTATATGGTCATGACAATAATTTTTAAATGCAATGGGAAAAATTTTTATTGAATTAATAATTATCCCACCACCCATTTATCTTCAAAGAAAGTAATTATTTCATCTAAATAGTTTTTAAAAATATCTTTAATTTTAATTGCATCACCATAATATAAAAAATAACAATCAGGTATTGAATCTATTTTGATATTTGCTTCAAATAAATAATAATCTTCATTTAATTTTTTTTCAAAATATTTTTTTGTTAAACTATTACTATATTGTATTTTATTATCATGAATAAATTTTAAAGAAGGATTATTAGTTGAATTTAAAAATTGAAATTCTTCTTCAGAAGACGGTCTAAAATAAGACAAATTCCCCTTAAAATGAGAATATAAAAATTTAAACAATTTTCTTTTTTCAGATTTTTTATTAGCCATAATAAATAAAAAATTTGAATTTAAACAAATTATTATCTCATTAGAAAAATTTTCTAATGAAACTATGGCTCGAATCATGCCATTATTTTGATTTTGTATTTTAATATTTTTTGGTAGATTATTTAAGCTATCTTTATCAAATTTATTAAGTTTATAAATATACAAAATCATCTTTAATCACATCTTACTAATTTTTTGATGAAAAAGAATGTTTATATTCTTCAAAAGACTCAACCATCTCATCAAACTCATTTTGTGCATTTTCTAGCAACTTATTTAAATAATCTTCATCAGGATATTTGCTTTCTTTATCATAACCTTCCCATTCATAAATTAGTTCAGATAAATTATATAAAAAGGGCAACACCAACTGAAGCTTTTCACTATATTTTAAACCATCTAAACTACCATTTGAATGAATATGAATATTACTTATTTCTTGTTCATCACGTTTAAATATATCTATTTTTAAGATAAAAGTATAATTGTTATAAATGAACTCCCCTTTAAGATGATTTAATGCTTTTCTATTAAATAATCCATAACAAATGGGCAATGAAGGCATTTCATGACCAGTCCCCTCAGTTTTAATACTTGTTGGTGAATCATCATAACTATTATCTTTAGGATTATCCAAACCCACTCTTAAATCTTCAAAATAATCTAAATGGATTTTTAAGGAAATATTCTCACCCAAAGATAATTTCCATAAAATCCATAATAAAAAATCATGACATATATTAATTTCTTCATATTTAATATCATTTTCAAGCAAATAATCTTTGATGGTTTCATCAGGAATTCTAATATTATCTTTACTTCCAATAATGCAAATAAAATTTAAATCCGGTAAAATAAATGTATCAATGAACATTGGACTAGATATTGCATCTTTTTTTATTACATAAGTATTTTTAAAAATTCTAGATATAAATACATCATTTTCATAAAGTTCATTAATACCTTCATCCAATTCTTTTGTCTGAATTTTTTCATCATTTACCGTTGTGGTTTTAGTTTTATAAGTATATTTATATTCTGAGGTATATCCTTTCCAATATTTATTGTTATTACCATCGATATGTCCAATAAATGGATGTTTATTGAAAGCATGAGTTATAAAATTTTCCGCATGTTGTTCCGAAAAACTACTATCTGTTTTAATAATTTTACTTATCATTAATTTATTGATATGTCTTTCTAGATCTGATTCACTAGGCATTACTACCACTTACTCCACTATTTTTTCTAAACAATTATCTAAACATTTCATCCAAAATGTTATCTAACTTCTCAAAAACATTAATTGGATCATCACAATGAGGAATATCATAGTAACTTAATATATCTTTGAATTTTTTATATCCTTCTTCATCATCTAATGCAACCCATTGAACTCCTCTTTCATCAAATTGTTCTTTATTTAAATTAGATAACCTATCTGCAACAAATATTTCAGTGCTTCTTGCATGAATAACATCTGCCGATTCTGGATTACCTCTACCCATTAATTTAACTTCAGTTCTACGAGGAATTCCATCTTTTGAAATAATGTAAAAGTCTATTTCTCTTTTTGATTCAGGCCCGATTTCTGAATAAAATTCTTGAGGTACATCATATAGTTTACATAATGTTGTTACTAATGGTTTTTCTGCATTTTTACCTGAAAAACTCCATAATCCTCCTGCAATAGCAGATCTTTTAACCGCTAAAGCATTAATAACAATTAAACTTTCACTAACATTTAAATCAACACTAACACCTTTAAATTTAATTGTTAATTCAATTTCTAAATTTCCACCTTCTTCAATTAATCTTTCAATAGTATCACAGAAACTTTCATAATGATCAAGAGATGCTTTAATAACAGTTAATTTAGCTGAAGTATTATATGCATTAGTAATAGACTTCATGTTCAATCCTGCATTAACTGCAATATCATCTTTACTCAATTTTTCATTTAAAAACTCGTTTTTATACCAATCAACATCGATTGGTTCACCAGAAAGCTTTTTATCAACAATTTTTTTAAAGAAATCAATGCAAAAATTGATAAATTCTTCATCCAAAACTTCTTGAACAACAAGACGATGTGATTCACCAGTGTTTAGAATAACACGGCGAATAATTTCTTTAATAATTTTATTCTTCGTTTGATCATCCATTTTCTATTACCTCTTCAAATTTAGATAAATTATAAAATTTAGGTTTTCTAAGTAATGATAAAGGAATATCACTTAATCTATCACCAATTCTTTTAAAATAATCTTCTTGAATTTCAGTTAAGAAAAAATATCTCTCCATAGCCATAGCTACCTTACCAAATGTTCCAGAACCTGCAAATGGGTCAAAAACTAAGTCTCCTTTATAAGAGTAATATTTAATTACTTTTTCACATAATTCCTCAGGAAAAACTGCACTATGAACTGGATCATTATCTGGCTGAATATACCACACATTACTATTGTCAATATCTCCTAAAACTTTACTTTTTTCAATAATGTTGGAGTCATATTGTTTCATATTCCAATCAAGTAACCTATCAGTTTTTTTACGATAAACTAATAAATATTCACTAACCATATTAGGTTTATAAGCCAAAGGTTTTCTATGTTGTAAAAATCCACCAACCCTATTTTTCGCTGCTCCCTCTGGTTTAATCCATATTATATCATCAATGAATTCCCAACCCATTTCAACTAATTTTGCATGCATATCAAAGGGTATCGCATATCTTTTACTTGAATATTTTCTACCTGCACGTGGAAGAATAACTGGAGATGTATTTAATATAAAAAATCTGCCTTCTTTTGTAATCCTATGAACCTCTTTAAAAACAGATGTAAGGAAATTGATATATTCATCATAACTTTTATAAATTGAATAGTCTCTTGCATTATAATAAGGGGGTGATGTAAATGTCAAATGAATACTTTCTTCAGGAACTAAATTTAACGTGTCTAAAACATCCGCATTAACAACAACATTTTTCAGATAATCGGGGGAATTAACTGCATCATATTTATATCTGCCAACTGGATTTGTTTCCATTCGAATTACTTGTTGAACTACTTCATTTGGATGGTTAGCTATTTTTTTAAATGCTCCATTTACTTCATCAGTTTTTTTGAATGGAAGTAATCCTCTTATTCCTTGTAAAACAACTTTAGGATCATCATCTTCAAGAACCTCGAGTAAGACAGGGACAATTTCTTCACATTTCATTCGCCCAATAGTTGAAACTGCTTCCCTCCTAACCATAGAATCATCATCATCTTGCCATACGGATTTAGCAATATCTAAATATTTAATATTTTTTAATTTACCCAAATTTTTAATAGCAAGTAATCTAACTTCACTATTTTTATGTTTTAGAAATGGGATGAACTTATCTCCATCAAAATCTGAAGATAATCTTCCTAATTTTTTTAGATATTTTAAAATTTCCCTATCTGGAGAATTG
>ENA-ORUI01001267-ORUI01001267.1-human-gut-metagenome-genome-assembly--contig:-NODE-1267-length-26233-cov-2.564367_pt1 | contig 26233 bp, 20 predicted proteins | sample MGYA00242078_ERZ509205 | MGnify/ENA primary metagenome ERZ509205 (study PRJEB26280, sample SAMEA2338828) | human gut metagenome | biome: human gut; feature: human-associated habitat; material: faeces... | reverse complement strand
GTAGCGGCAGGGCTCGCCTACAGCGCTGCCCAGAGCGGAGACAAATGCGGCCTCCTCATCTACGGGAACAGCCACTCCCATTACATCCCCCCGGCCAAGGGAGTCAAGCAGACCCTGCGCATCGTCCGCGAAATCGTAGCCAGTAAAAACGATGGAGCCGACCAGAACATTTCCGATGTAGCCCGGCAACTTGTCCTTTCCCAGAAAAAAGCGGCCATGGTCATCATGATCAGTGACTTCTGGGGTGAGAACAATAAAGCCGCCCTGGGGCAGCTCAACTTCAAGCATGACTTCATCCCCATCCGCATCGCAGACCCGATGGAACTGCATCTGCCGGATGCCGGACGCGTCATCCTGAAAGATCCGGAAACTGGCAAAAGCATGTTCCTGAACCTTTCCCGTCAGGATGTCCGGGAAACCCACGCCAACGTCGTGCATCTGCACCGCGAGAAATGGACGCAGGATTTCCGCCGCCTGGGCATTGACTTCCTGGACTTGCAGACCACAGACAACTTCATGCCTCCCCTCCGGGCCCTTTTTGCCAGAAGATCCCGTAAATTTTCACGCTAATCCTCTTCTCTATCAGCCATGCCACCCCCCGCCACCTTTCAGCCCCCCCCCACGGCAATTCCGGAACCGCCGGCGTTTCCCTCCCTGATGGAAACACAATCCCCGGATGCCTACTTCCAAGCGGGCTTTTGGGATGCGTGGGGCATCTGGATTATTTTGGCCTCCATCCTTCTGGCCGTCGCTATCGCCGTCATCGTGCTCATCCGCAGGAAGGGACGCATCCCCGCCGCGCCGCTCAGCCCGTCGGAAACCGCTATCCGGGACATCTCGATGCTCCGGAACACGCATCCCTCCCTCAGGCAGGCCGCCGTGGAATTTTCCCTGATCCTCCGCAAATACCTGGTAGGAGAAACCAAAGACCCGGCACTATATGAAACCCAGCAGGAATTCAACCGCCGGGCGGACGCGCTCACCGCGCTGCCTTCCGAACTCCAGGCCCCCACGCGCGATCTGCTGGACCGCATGGCTTCTCTCAAATATGAACCGGACACCCCGGAAAACGATTCCATGGTCAACGAATTGGCGGACGCTACGGTCCAACTCATCAATGATATAGAAGCGGATGCCCACCGGACGAAGGAAGAAACGGACCTTGTCGTCAAAAAATCTTCATCCCGCTTCAACCAACGCTAGCATACCATGACGGAACACTTCCAATTTGCACAACCTGAATGGCTTTATGCCTTACCCTTCATCTTGTGCCTCATCATCCTCCGCCGCAGGCGCGGGGCGGAAGGCTCCATCACCTACCCCACCGTGCGCTTCATCGCTTCCCTGGCGCGTACTCCGCAATCCCTGGCAGGAAAAATAGGGGCCCTTTGCTTCGTTCTGGCGGCTGCCGCCATCGCCATCGCCCTGGCGCGCCCCCAGCACGTGGAAGATAAAACCTTCCGGACAGTCAACGGCATTGACATCATGATCGCCTTTGACCTTTCCTACTCCATGGAAACGCCGGACATGGTTCTCAACCGAATGCCCATCAACCGGCTGGTAGCCGCCAAACACGTCATCACCCAATTTGTTGACAGCCGTCCGGACGACCGCATCGGTATCGTGGGATTTGCCGGAAAAACAAAATCCTTCTGTCCGCTCACGCTGGACCACGCCCTGGTCAACAGCATCATCCGGGATTTCCATCCGCGCATGATCCAGGCGGACGGCACGGCCATCGGCTCCGCCATTGCGGCGGCGGCCACCCGGCTGGACGACCGTAAGGACACCAAATCAAAAATCATCATCCTGGTGACGGATGGTGCCTCCAACTCCGGCCAGATATCCCCGCTGGTGGCGGCGGAAAACGCGGCCAAGCTGGGTATCAAAATTTATACCATTGCCGTAGGCACGGAAGAAGGAACCCTGGCGAACGGCATGGTGGTGCAAAGTGAATTTGACGAACCAACCCTGCGGAAAATAGCCCAGCTCACGGGCGGAGAACACTTCAGGGCCACCAATATGGCCTCCTTCAATAAAGCGTTCACCTCCATCGGCAAGCTGGAAAAAAGCGAGGCCAAAGTGCAAACCGTCCGCCACATTGAAGAATACTTCATGTACTTCCTTGTAACGGGAGCCGCGCTGGCGCTTCTGGGCCTCTCCCTGCAAGTGCTCAAACCGGCCCCCGCCCCGTAATACCGATCTTCACCCGTCATGACTTTCCTTTATCCCAACGTTCTGTACGCGCTCATTCTCCCGGTCCTGCTCGCAGCGGCGGCCTGGTGGCTGTGGCGCCGCCGTTCCAGAAAATGGGAAGTACTCGTTTCGCCGGAATACCGGCGGGAACTGGTTCACGCTCCGGCCACCTGGCACCGGGTGCTCCCCGTCATCTTTGCCGTGCTGGCGTCCATCTTCGCCATCCTCTCCATTGCGCGCCCGGTGGACGGCTACACGGAGGTAAAGGAAATCCCCAAATCGCGCAACATCCTCATTGCTATTGACTGCTCCCGTTCCATGCTCAGCAAGGATGCTTCCCCGACCCGCTTGGGAAGGGCAAAAACCGCCGCCTACGACCTGCTGGACGCCCTGCCGGGGGACAACTTCGGCATCATCATCTTCTCCGGGGACGCCGTCCTGCTCATGCCCCTTACCCATGACCATAACGCATTAAAAGAAACCATTGAACAACTTCAATTCGGCTGGGTCTCCCAAGGGGGAACCAACCTGGAAAACGTTGTGCGGCTGGCCCTTCAAACCTTCAAACGGGACAAGGAAGCGGACGCCAAAAACGCCCTGGTCATCCTCAGCGACGGGGAAGACACCGTCAACATCACCTATAAGACTGCGGAAGCCGCACGGCAGCACCAGCTTATCATCGTGACAGCGGGTATCGGTACTACTATCGGCACCACTATTCCGGATGAGCAATCCCCCTCCGGCCTGTACCGGGATCGTCGTGGCCAGCACGTCGTCTCCAAGCTCAATCCGGAAAGCCTGCAATACCTGGCCAGGCAAACGGAAGGCCAATATGTCCAACTCTCCGACGGAGCGGCGCTGAACCGCTTCGTCAAGGACATCGCGGACCGGCTGGATACCACGGAAGGCAAGGAAGAAGTGCGCCGCGTGCCGAATGACCGCTACATCATCTTTGCCGTTCCGGCCCTCATCTGCCTGCTCCTCACCCTTCTGGCGGGAACACGCTGGCGTTCCTTCCGCCGTTCCGGACGCCGCGGTATGACATCTCTGACTGCTGCGGCGTTATTCTGCGCCGGACTGCTGGGCCAGGAAGCGCAGGCGGACACGCACGCCCTGGACAATGTCACGGATTTGATCCGGACGGGAAAAACGGAAGAAGCCGTCAAATCCATTGATGAAATGCTCGCTGTTCCCGACCTGGCGGAAGAAACGCGCCAGGCCTTGGAATTCGCCAAAGGATGCCTGGAACAAAAAGCGGATAACCCCAAAGAAGCCGCGGAAGCTTTCTCCCAGGCGCTCCTTTCTCCCAAACCAGCCCTCCAGGCGGATTCCCACTTCAACCTTGGCAACCTGGAAGCCGCCCAGGCCCGCAAGACCATGACTTTCTCCAGGCCGGAAGGGGAACAGCAGCAAGCCCGGCTCTCTTCCATTGACGACCAAATTAAGGAAATTGATGTCCGGCTGGCAAAAATACCCGTTGCGAAAAAACATGTTAAAGAGGCCGTCAAACGTTTTGACGATGCGCTCTCTGCCTATGGTTCCCATGAAGGAGCAGCGTCCAACAAGGAGGAAATGCTCCGTTATGATAAATCCCTGGACGAATACCGCCGGCAGCTGGAAGAATTAAAGAAGAAATTGGAAGAAGAGAAGAAAAAACAACAGGACCAGAACAAGGACCAGAACAAGGACCAGAACAAGGACCAAGACAAGGACCAAGACAAGGACCAAGACAAGGATAACGCCGAAACCAAGGAAGGCAAGAGGGACGAAAATGAAATGAAAAACGCCCGGCTTCCCTCCTCTCCGGAAAAAGACAGGCTGCCAGAAACGTCCGGAATGGAAAAACCGCAGCCCCAGCCGGAAGATAACAAGCCCGTTCCGGCAGCCGCACAAAAGGAAAGCAGGGAGGAAAAGGAACGCAGGGAAGCAAGAGCCATCCTAATGGAACGCAGGGACATTGAACCCGGCTGCCCCGTTCCCCAGCGTTCTCCGGAAATTCCTCCGGATAAGGATTACTAACCCGTTCCGCCCGCATCCGCGAAGCCACCCCTTTAAACATATCCCGCAAAACAAGATGAAAAAACTGCTCGCCATTCTTTCGCTTTTCTTCTGCATGACTGTCACGCTTATGGCTCAGCAGGTGGTTACCACCTGGCTGTCCGATGCCGTTGTGCCGGGAGAACAAACCCGTCTCTTCATCATCCTGACAGACGGAAGCATCGCCCGCCAGGACCCGCTTCCCCGGGTAAAGGGCGCCAGCCTGCGCTGGGTCAGCCAGGGCAACTACATCCGCTGGCCGGGGTCTCCCAACCAATCCGCCTTCCTGATGGCCATTGAAGTAACGCCGGACGAAGTGGGCACCGTGGAAATCCCTTCCCTGACCCTGCAGGCCAACAATGGCCGCACTTATACCACGCTTCCCCAGACGCTGACTGTCTACCCTTACAGCGCCATCAAATGGAATACGCTGAACCTGAACGGCACAGCAGTCCCGTACGGCATGCTGTGGCATGTGGACAACCAGAAACCCTATGTCCACCAGCCGGACCGCTGCGAACTGAAAATTTACGCCCCGGAATACATTCTGGAATACACGGCGCCCGCCATCACCACCTCCAACCTGGCTACCTGGCGCTTTGAACCCACGCTGGTGGAACTGCTCCGCGGCCAGCCTCGCGGTTCTGTACTTTACAAAGGCGTCAACTGGAATGTCATGACCTTCCAGAGCACCCTGTTCCCGCTGCGCGCCGGGGAGGTAACGGCGTCCGGCACTGTCACGGCACGCGCCGCCCTGCCGGAGGCGGACCCTCTCATCGCCAACTTCATCCGTTCGGAAGTACTGGTGGAAATGGCCATTCCGGAAGTGAAAATCACAGCCCGGGAACTCCCCCCGGGAGCTCCCTCTTCCTTCACCAATGCCGTAGGGAATTTCCGCATCTCCTCCACCACGGATGCGCGGGATCTCAGTGCCAATGAACCCATTACTGTTAAAATCAGGGTAACAGGAACAGGCAATATCCACAGTATCGCCTGCCCGGCCCTCACAGACGCCTCCAACTGGAAACTCTATCCTCCCAACAAGCTGGACCCGGGCCAGAATACGCGCTCCATCCAGGGAACCGTGGAATTTCAGCAAATGATGCGTCCGGTTGCCCAAACGGATGCCATCCCTCCCTTTGAACTCACTTTTTTTGACCCCAGCACGCAACAGTACAAAACCGTAACCACAGCCCCCATTCCCCTGGAATGGAAGGCCTCAGCCATTACTGGAACGGCGGCCGGAGGTGCCGCTCCCGCCACGCCTCCCCCGGCAGGCACCATTCCGGTAGCTGAAATGACGGATATTTACGGGCTCATGCCCGCCACCGTCATGAACGCCCTTACCGCTCCGGCTCACTGGGGGTGGTATTTCCTGGCCTACATCCCCGCCGTCATCCTGCTGGGAATGGCTCTGATCCGCTACATCCGGAAAATCCGGAAGGAAAGCTTCACGGCCAGGGAACGCATGAGAGCCTTCCGCAGGCTCGCTTCCACTCCGCGCCAGGCAAGCTCCACGGAATTCCTGCGTGCCGCCGGCAACTTTATTGAATCCTATATTCCACCTTCCAAGCAGAATGAAAAAATGAAAGATATCCTTCAACTCCGGGACGACAGGGCATTCAAGCCTTCGGAATCTTCGGAAGAACTGCCGCACGCGGAACGCCAGCACATGCTCCAGGCTATTAAAAAAGCCATCGCCAAGCTTCCCGTTCTCATGATGGCCGCCGTACTGGCCCTGTCCCTGGCAGGAGCAACCGGAAACGCGTCGGAAACGGACAACCTGGGTGTAAAAGCCTATGAACAGGGAGAGTACGCCAAAGCCATTGACTATTTCAGCAAGGAAAGCGGCAATATGAACCTTTCCAAGGCAGAACGCGCCTACGCCTGTTTCGGCATCGGCAATTCCTATTACCGCATGAACAAACCCGGTCTGGCCGCTCTCAATTACCGCCGTGCTCTGGAACTCTCCCCGTACTTCACGGAAGCGGAATACAACCTGCAATTCATCGAACGCAAGGAGGGCGCCATCCTGCCTGCCAACACCACGGAAAACCAGTGGCTCACTTACATCCGCCATGATACGCTCGGCCCCATCTCCATCCTGTCCGGAGCCGTCATGCTCACCTTCCTGGCCCTGCTGACCGTTACCCGCAGACACGGGGCCCTGCTGACCATCCTGGCCACCCTTAGCGGACTGGTCACAGTAGCGGCTGTCATGAACTACATCATGTACCCGGAAACCCCGGAATCCATTCCGGCGGATCGGTTGCTGGTCGTTACCCAAAAAACGCCCGGCAGACATGCGGCGGACATGAACAGCCCTGCGCTCATCACCCTTCCGGAATCCACCCCGCTCATCCTGCGCGCGGAACGCGGCTCCTGGTACTACGCCAGCACCTTCCAGAACACGCCCGTCTGGATACCCAGGACGGACGCTCAGCCGCTGTAGCGCTTTATTATCCTGCCCTTCTCCTCTGGAGCCGCCTCTCCGGAATGCCGTATTCCCGGAAGGGCGGCTTTCTTTCAGCCGCATTCAATCTTCTTCCCTACTGAAGAAGCCGGAACCGGAAAACGGCACATCCTCTGTTCAAGGGGAAAAACCGGGAAGTCCCCTTCCGGAAACGTGTCAGAAGATTCCCCGGCCGCATGAACAAAAAGCCAATACCCTACCCACAAGGCGTGCGTGTATTGAAATTACCCGCTGGCGCCCTTTCATCCCGGACAGATGAAAGGCTTGAAACAATTTTGATGCGGCAGGAAAATCCGCGCGTCCCGCTTCACCCCAACTGCCGGACGGCATCACGGTTTACCAGGAATCCAGATGCACCTTTCTGACCGGGGGCGGAAAAGCCCCATCCAGCAAATCCACATCTTCCGCAGTCAGCCTGATGGACAAACTCCGGTAATTTTCCTGCACATGCGTGACGGAACCGGCTTTGGGGATCGCAATCATTCCAGGGCAGCGCAAAATCCAGGCTAGGGCAATCTGCACCGGGGTGGCCTCATGCTTCTGCGCAATCTCCATCAGCACCGGATTACGGGAAAGCCGCCCTTCATCCGCAGGCGAATAGGCCATCACGGGAAGGTGGCGTTCCCGGCACCACGGCAGCAAATCGTACTCCACACCTCGATGGGCCAGATTATAAAGAATCTGGTTGGCGGCACAGGAAACTCCTCCCGGGACGGCGTAAAACCGCTCCATTTCCGGAACGTCCATATTGCTGACGCCCCATGCTTTTATTTTTCCCTCCTGCTGCAGCTCAATCATTGAAGCAACCGTATCTTCAATGGGATGGGGACCTCCCCAGTGAAGCAGAAACAAATCCACGTAATCCGTCTTCAGCCTGTTCAGGCTCCGTTCGCAGGCCGCTTTGGTTCCTGTCCTGCTGGCGTTGCCGGGCAACACCTTGGTAACCAGGAAAACACGGTCGCGCAAACCGCGGATTGCCGCTCCCACCATTTCCTCGTTGCCATACATCTCCGCCGTATCCACTACGCTCATGCCCAGCTCAATGCCGGCGCGCAAAGCATCTATTTCATCGGCTTCCCTCAACGCTGACTTTCCCATTTTCCAGGTTCCCTGCCCCAGGGCGCAAACCTTCCGATGGTCCGGAAAAATTACTGAATGTTCCATCATTAATATCTTCTTTCTACTTGATCGCATCATTCCATGCCGTACAAACCTTTGACAGCAGAGGATAAAAAAAAGCTCAAAAATCAGGACGTTTTTCCTGAACCGCCTCACCCGTCATTTTCCCTCTTTTGCTGGCGGGACGTCAATAACTCTCATTGAATTTTCATTCCATATGCTTCCAGTAAACATATAAGAAATATCCATTCCCAGCCGTGCATAGCAGCATCAAAAAAAACGCACAGACCTCCAGCCATACCGACTCCGGAACAACGGGCTCTCTTCTGGAAAAATCACGCCCGGTATCGGTTTTTCAGCCCCCTTTTTTCACTGCTGTTTTGAAAATAAAAAGCCGTTCCGCTGTCAACGGAACGGCTCTGAAGGAATTTCGGCATCAAAGCCGCTGAAAAACATCAACGTATGCGGGCAATAAGCCAATGCAGCAGGTCTTCAATTGCAACACGTTCCTGTTTCATGGAGTCGCGGTGGCGAATGGTCACCGTCCCCTTGAGCGAAGCATCATTTTCCCCGAGAGTTTCAAAGTCCACGGTTATGCAGAAAGGAGTACCCACTTCATCCTGACGACGGTAACGGCGGCCGACGGCTCCCGTTTCATCATAAAAGACGGACATCCACGGCTGAAGCGTCTTTTCAATTTCCCGGGCAATACGCACCTGTTCCCCGTTTTTCTTAAGCAGAGGGAAGATGGCCGCCTTGATCGGAGCCATGCGGGGCACGAAGCGCAGCACCGTGCGGACGTCTTTTTTACCTTTGTCGTCCACCAGTTCCTCTTCATCGTAAGCTTCGCAGATAATGGCCAGAATGGTGCGGTCACAACCGGCAGAAGGCTCCACCACATGGGGAATGAATTTCTCCCGCGTCTCTTCGTCAAAATATTCCAGAGGACGGCCGGAACCTTTCTGATGGCAGCTCAGGTCATAATCCGTCCGGTAGGCGATGCCCTCCAGTTCCTGGATGCCGAAGGGGAATTCATACTCCAGGTCATAGGTTTTCTTGGAGTAGAAAGCGCGTTCGCCGTCCGGCACGTCCAAAATATGAATGTGTTCGCGCGGAACCCCCACTTCGACATAGAAGCAAAGACGGTGTTCCAGCCATTCATCCACCAGGCGCAGCCCGTCTTCCGGCCGGCAGAAATATTCGATTTCCATTTGTTCGAATTCGCGGGAACGGAAAGTGAAGTTCCGCGGGTTGATCTCATTGCGGAAAGATTTTCCGATCTGGGCGATTCCGAAAGGCAGTTTGACGCGGGAACTGTCCAGAATGTTCTTATACTGGCAGAAAATGGACTGGGCCGTTTCCGGGCGCAGCCAGCCCGTAGCGTTGGGATCGTTTTCATCAGAGGTAGCTCCAATGGTCGTCTTGAACATGAGGTTGAACTCACGGGCTTCCGTCAGCAGAGAACCGTTAGCAGGATTGTACATGGTGGAATCCGTTACGGTTTCCATGCACTCGCCTTTCAGCTCCATATCCTTGTAAGAGGCATCCTTGCCGGCCAGCTGGGCATAATATTGAGCCGCGGTCTTACGGGCCTTGTCCGCCTGTTTTTCAGATTCCACCAGAACGGAGTACTTCTTTTCAATATTCCAGGAACCGTCTTTTTTGGCGGCCCCGGTATAGAAAAACCCCATGCCGCTCTGGGCCGGGACCTGGTCCGCACGCAGACGCTCCTTGGTCAACAGGCAATCGCACATCGGGTCGGAGAATCCGCCCACATGGCCGGAAGCCACCAGTACGGAGTTATGCGTCAGGATGGAACCGTCCATGCCGACCACATCCTCGCGTTCCTGCACATTTTTACGCCACCAGTATTCTTTCAGATTGCGCTTGAGCTCCACCCCCATGGGACCATAGTCCCAGCAACCGTTCAGACCGCCGTAAATTTCAGCTGACTGGAAGATGAATCCCCTCCTTTTACAGAGGCTCACGATTTTTTCCATTCGGGCGGGGTCTGTGTTGGTTCTGTCTGCCATGATAAGTTATATAATTGGGTTGGCTATGCGGGTTGTATTGATGCCCGCAATCAGCATTCAGTAAAAGCAAAAAGCGTGTCTTCTCAAGAATTCCAAGGAAGGGGGACACCCTTGAGCAGCTGGGAGCCATACCCCGCTTCCACCAGCGTGCGGAATGCCGCCATCGCCTCCGGAGGCACAGGCTGTTCCGTGGAAAATCCCTGTTTAGGATATTCCAGTATCCTTTGAAAGTCCCCCACCATGGCGGAAACAACCAGATCCTGCGGGAGCTCCCTGGTCAGATATTCCCTGAACGAGAAAGGAGGGGAGCTGACCGCCACCCGTACTTCCGGCCACTGGGCCTGGAGCGTAGCCAGCGTGCGCCGTTCCATATAGGGCTTTTGAAGGGCGATGATGCTGGATGGTTCCGGAATGCCGGCTTTTTCCAGGACAGCGCGGGAAAAGCGGACATTTTCTCCCGTATTGGTGGATTTGTTTTCAATGAGAATGCAGTCTCCCGGCACTCCCTTTTTCATAGCCGCCTCTGCGAAAAGTTCTGCTTCCGGTACGGCCCATTCCCCTGTAAAACGCCCCATTCCGCCGGAAAACAGCAACAGGGGAGCCAGCTTCCGGGCATAAAGTTCCGCCGCATATTCCGCCACCCTTATGTCATTGCTGCCAAGAATGAATATGAGTTCCGCCGGACGCAGTTCCTGCTTCACGTGATGGTAATCCCATAAAATTGCTATGGCTTCCTCTGGAGTCATCGGCTTTTATGTACTTAAGAAAATCCTCTCTGTAAATGCCGGATTCACCATAATCCGTATTTACCCCATTCCAGAGCGGCCCATCCCAGCAACGCATTCGCCGCCGCATGCATCATGATCACAGCGCACAGGTTTTTCCGCCAGACGGCAAGTAGATACGCCAGGGAACCGTAAACGAATGCGCCGCAATAGTCCACAGGCTGGTGTACCGCCATGAAACAAAGGGTAGTCACCCAGTATGCCTTCCAGCTATGGGTGCCGAACGGCACCTTCCAGGGATGGTCCGGGTTCACCATCAGGCGCATCAGATAGCCGCGCCAGAAAAGTTCCTCCACCAGAGCCACCACGACCACGGCACGGAAAAAGCGCAGCACCAGAGCCCCCAGCCAGCTCCAGGAACCCGCAAGAAAGACGACGCCCGGCTCAAACCCATCCGGGCGCGCGTCAATTCCCAGCAGATACCGGTACCAGGGCCAGGAGGGATGCCCAAACCAGGCATCCGCCCCTCCGGGCAGGCGGTCCGCTATCATGGTCGGGGCCAGCCAGCACAGGATACCCAGCACGCCGAACAGGATTCCCCAGGCGGCGGGTTTCCACCGCCAATCCCAATCAATGGCCTTTCTCCACCGGAAAACCAGGGCAAAGCAAACGATTGCCTGAACGGGATACAGCCATTGTTCCGGTGCCCTTCTCCACCAGGGTGCGGCCGGGTGGTCCCATTCCAGCAAGGGAACGCCAAACTGCCACACCAGGGTAAAGCCCATGAATACCGCAAACGGCGCCACATACGCCTTTGTTTTCAGCGCCTCCGTCACGGAGTTCATGCACACTGCCGGGTCAGGAAAGAGTTTCCACGAAATGTTCCATGCGGTTGCAGGCTTCCTTGATCTGGTCAAAGGCGGTCGCATAGCAACAGCGCAGGAAGCCTTCTCCGCTTGCGCCGAAGGCGGTCCCCGGTACGGCGGCCACCTGCTTTTCCATCAGCAGCCGGGTGGCAAACTCCTTGCTGGTCAGACCAAATTTGGAAATGTCCGGGAAGACATAGAACGCGCCGCCGGGCAGGTGGCAGTCCATGCCGATTTCATTAAGGCGCTTCACCAGGTAATCCCGGCGCTGGCGGTAGCTTTCCCGCATCTTCAACATGGCGGATGTCCCGTTTTCCAATGCTTCAATGGCCGCCTCCTGGGAAGTAATGGGGGCGCAGAGCATGGAATACTGATGAATTTTCATCATGGCGGAAATAAGCGGTTCCGGACCGCAGGCATACCCCAGCCGGAACCCCGTCATGGCGAATGCCTTGGAAAATCCGTGCAGCAGGAGCGTGCGTTCCTTCATCCCCGGCAGAGAAGCTATGGAAACATGCGGCTTGCCGTCATAACGCAGTTCACTGTAAATTTCATCCGTCAGCACGATGAGGTCGTGCCTGATGCAGATGCGGGCAATTTCCTGAAGGGTTTCCACAGGGGCCACCGCTCCGGTCGGATTCGTCGGGAAGTTGAGCATCAGCACCTTGGTCCGCGGTGTAATAGACGCTTCCAGCACCTCCGGGTTCAGGGCGAAAAGATCCCTTTTGCTTGTAGGCACGGCGGTAGCTACGCCGTAGGCCATATTGACGCTGGGGGCATAGGAGACATAACAGGGTTCGTGATAAAGAACCTCGTCCCCCGGATTCAGAATGGCACGGAGAGCGAGATCTATGGCTTCGCTTACGCCTACCGTCACCAGCACTTCGCGCAGGGGGTCGTAGTTGACATGGAAGAATCCGTCCACGTATTTGACGATGGAACGGCGCAGGGATTCCAACCCATAGTTGGAAGTGTAGGAGGTGTGCCCCTTTTCCAGGGAGTAAATGGCCGCTTCCCGTATATTCCACGGCGTCACGAAGTCCGGCTCCCCTACGCCCAGGGAGATGATATCCGTGCGTCCCGTGACCAGGTCAAAAAATTCCCGGATGCCGGAACGGGGTATGGAGCTTACCTGCTCCGCTATTTTGTTCTGCCAATTCATGATCATTCCTTTCTTAACGGCAGAGAATTACGGAGCGACAGCCAGGCGTTCTGTCTGCACGGGAGCTTCAAACACACAACCGTTTTTCTTGTAGGTTTTCAGATGGAAGTGTGTGGAAGTGGACAACACCCCTTCCAGCGTAGAGAGTTTTTCCGCCACAAACCGGGCAATCTCCCGCATGCTTTTTCCTTCCACCAGCACCAGCAGGTCAAAACCGCCGCTTGCCAGATAGCAGGAGGAAACTTCGTCGAACCGTGAAATGCGCATGGCCAGGCGGTCAAAACCGCCGTCGCGTTCAGGCGTCATTTTCACTTCAATGAAGGCCGCCACCTTGCTGTCGTGTTCATATTCCTCATTCACCACGGCCTGGTATCCGAGGATGACGCCTTCCTTCTCCCACTGTTCCCGCTGGGCTCGCACGGCTTCTTCAGTCATGTCAAGACGTTCGGCCAATTCGCCATCGCTCAAGCGGGCTTGAGTCGCCAGTAACTGTAGAAGTGATGCAGAGGACATAAAATTTCAGGCATAAAAGACGCTTTTACGGCGAACCTGTCAAGAACCATATTACGCAAGACTGACATCCTTTCTTTCCAAAATGATAAAATATGTTCGTTTTCTTCAAGAACCGGCCTTCTTCATATAGACATAACAATTTGTCATTCAACATCGTAAACATCATCACAAACAACCTTTGGAATTATTTTCAGAGAATAGTTGCTCTAATCCGCTTTTTGTGCCATAGTAAAGTGCATAGACCTGTAGCGTCCCTTGACAGGGAACGCTTGTTTCCAATTTTTATATGACAGTCTGATATTATGAGCATGGCACTTAACCCGGATAGGGCTACTCTGAACTTTCTCAATGCCTTTCCGGAAGAAATCCGGCTGCGCGGCGAGAAGCTCCAGAAAGATGGCGCAGTCACGCAAATTTTTGGCAATCATTTATATATTCAGGGCCGCGTGGAAGACACATACGGCGTGCACCGCGTGAATCTGCGCCTTCAGGGCAACAGGTGGTTCGGAGCATGTTCCACGGAAGACGAGGATCTGGCCGGAGCGGCCATGTATGCCGCCATGCTGGAGCGCATGTACCGTGGCCAGGACCTTCCGGAATCCCCGAACGAACTGAATGACGTTCCTCTTCTGGATATTCTGGAAGAGAAACTGGGACGCGAACTGGACGACAAGGAAGCGGACTATGTCAGCAAACTGGAAAAGCGCTACCGCCGTTTCGCCATTGAACAGGAGATTCACGACCATGATATGGTGCGCCTGAATCCCCGATGGGAAATCGTCAGCTATGACCCGCTGGAATTGTGGCCCGTGCCTCCCACAAACATCCTCGAATTCTGGAATTACATTGCTTACGCCTTCAACAAGAAACGCCTGCCCTACCCGGAATTCATGGAATCCATTACGGATCTGGAAAAGGTCCAGCGCAAGATTCATGAATGGGAGCGCTCCCGTGAAGTCGGCACCTGGTACGACCGCATCCAATCCGTGAATGAACGCCCCCCGCAGCCGCCCCGCGGAGAACTGTTCATGAGGCTTGTTTCCACTATTAACGAGGGACATTTCGAATACCGCCATTCCCTGAAGCAGGACTGGATTCCCGTCCGGGAAAAACAGGATCTGGAACATCTGGAAAATCTGCATGAACGGGCTGCCGTACGCATGGACGCCCAGACGGAAATCCTGCTCGTCTCCCTGTCCGACTACGCCCGTGCGGAAGACGCCCTGACGCTGGATCTGGACCAGGAAGCCGCATGCGCCCTGATGAACAAACTTTTCCACCAGCCCGCCCTGAAAGGCTACCTGGTGAACCTTGATGAAAACTATTTCAAAGTGGTGGACGAACCGCTCAAATGGATTTGCCAGGACGATCCCATTGAACCGGACTGCTACGCTCTTCAGCTTGCAACTTCCACCGGCATCAACGTCTCCCACTCCGTCCGGCAGCTTCCGGGGCAGCAGGAACTGTACCAGTCTGACGAAACCGTCTTTCCCGGCCCCCCCCGCTGGCTGGAAAGCACGGAAGTGGAACCCCGCTACTCCATTCCCAAGCAGGTCATCGACAGCCTTGAAGGGGTGGAATTCCTCCGTAAAATAGGCGCTTCCCTGCCCCCCAGCATGGAAGACCGCGTGGTGGACATCGACCTGCGCGGCACCTTTGACATGAAAATCGTCCGCGGCCTCACCTCTGCGGAAACGGAACACGTGCTCTGCGAAGTAAGCGCCAGGGACGCTTCCGGCTACCGCACGGAAAAACTCGGCAAGGACGGCTGGGACGTATCCCATCAGGAGCCCATGAAGAACAAAGTTCTGCTGCGCTTCATCCGGGAGCACCTTTATCCCATTCCCGGCCTGCTGGAAGAAATGGGCTTTTCCTACGATCCCCAGGTGGGCGCGTTCAAGGCCCGCGTCACCCGTCAGTTCCCCGAAAAATTCGCGGAATGGGCCAAACAGCTTCCGAAAGAACTGACCGTCAATATGGACGACAAGCTCAAGACGCTGCTGGCGGATCCGGTGGCCGCCGCCGTGCGGTTTGAAGTAGTCAACCAGGAAATCGACTGGTTTGACCTCCGCATCGTCATTGATGTGGAAGGCGTCCAGCTCTCCAAGGAGCAAATCCGCGCCCTGGTCGCCGCCAGAGGCGGTTACGTCCGCATGGACGACGGAGGATGGATGCGCCTGGAAATTAAACTGGACAATGACCAGCGCGACGCCGTTACCCGCCTGGGCCTGGACCCCTTCGATCTTTCCGGAGAAACCCACCGCATGCACGCCATGCAGCTGGCGGACCCGAAAGCCGCAGAAGTGTTCGATCCAAAGGCCTGGAAACGCATTAAGGACCGTACCGCGGAAATCCAGATCGACGTCAAGCCGGATGTTCCCTCCCAGCTCCAGGCCACCCTGCGCCCGTATCAGGTGGAAGGGTTCCATTTCCTGGCTTACCTTGCCACGAACGGGTTCGGCGGCATTCTGGCGGATGACATGGGCCTGGGTAAAACGATCCAGTCCATCACTTACGTCCTCTGGCTGCGTGAAGAATTCGCCCGCAAAAACAAATCCAAGAAAAAAGTCGTCATCCCTCCGGTTCTTATCGTTTGCCCCAAATCCGTGCTGGACGTCTGGGCGGGAGAAACGGAAAAATTTGCGCCAGGCGTGCGCGTCCTCGTCATCCGCAGCAAGGACCAGGCCAACCTGGAAGATATCAAGAAGAATTACGACATGGTCGTGGTCAACTACGCCCAGCTCCGCGTCTGCGGGGAAACCCTGAACCAAATCAAATGGCTTACGGTTATTCTGGACGAAGGCCAGCAGATCAAAAACCCGGATTCCAAGGCAGCCAAGGCGGCACGGGAAATCGTTTCCTACAACCGTCTCGTTCTTTCCGGCACACCCATTGAAAACCGCCTGCTGGACATGTGGTCCCTCATGGCCTTCTCCATGCCCGGAGTCCTCGGTTCCCGCTCCTACTTCAAGAAGCGCTTTGACAAGCGCAAGGACCCGCAGAGCCAGAACCGCCTGGCCGCGCGCCTGAAACCCTTCCTGCTGCGCCGCACCAAATCCCAGGTGGCAAAAGACCTGCCTCCCAGGACGGAAGAAGAAGTGTACGCCAAAATGGAAGGCATCCAGAGCCAGTTGTATAAGGCGGAACTCCGCCGCATTCAGCAGGCCCTGCTCGGCTTGGATTCGGACGAATCCGTCAAAAAGAACAGTTTCGCCATTTTGCAGGGCCTGATGCGCCTGCGTCAGATCTGCTGCCACCCCGGCCTGGTGGATCCCAAATACGCCAAGGAAGACAGTGCCAAAATGACAGCCCTCTTCTACCTGCTGGACCAGCTCCGGGAAGAAGGGCATAAAGTGCTCGTCTTCTCCCAGTTCGTTTCCATGCTGGAAATCATCAAGAACAGGCTGGAAGCGGAAAACAGGCCGCTTAACTATCTTACCGGCCAGACCAAGGACCGCCGCGGAGAAATTGAAAAATTCCAGACGACCAAGGACCCCTCCGTCTTCCTGCTTTCCCTGAAAGCCGGCGGCGCCGGCCTCAACCTTACTTCCGCCTCCTATGTCGTTCTGTATGACCCGTGGTGGAACCCGGCCGTAGAAAGCCAGGCCATCGACCGTACGCACCGCATCGGCCAGAAAAACAAGGTGATCGCCTACCGCCTTCTGACGAAGGATTCCGTGGAAGAAAAAATCCGCATTCTCCAGCATCAGAAAAACCAGCTCGTCGCCAACGTGCTGGGTGACGAAGGGTTTACCTCCAGCCTGGGCATTGACGATCTGAACTTCATCCTCAACCACGGGGATGATGAAGAAGGTTAGCTCGAAAGCAACAATTAGAGGAAGTAGGAATTAAGGAACAGTCTTATTAACTTATAGACTTTTATCCTCAGATTCTTCCTCTATCCCTTATCCAGAAAAAAGCCCTGCATGAATATTGCAGGGCTTTTTATTTCACCATTTAAGGCTGACGGGATCCGTATGATAAAGGATTCCCGCCTCGTCCCGGACAAGGAGAGTCAACTGGATGCGCGCCGGCAACCGCAGCATCTGAAGGCCGTTGAACGCAAAAATCTGCCCCTGGCACAACAGGGGGCGTGAACCGAACAGTTCATCCCCTTCAATCACCTGCGTGCCGTCTTCATGGGAACAGACGGTCCACTTTTTGCCGATGATGCGAACGGCACCGTCTCCCGCATTGCGGATGCTTACGTTGTAAGGCACCGGGATGCGGCCATCATCCCGAATCATCCGCTCCAGTTTTTCATTCCGCAAGTACAGGCTGCGGGGAGTAAGACGCACTTCCAGACTGGTCAAAAGGGGAAGAACCATAGATGTATGCCTGCCGGAGAGAGGAATTATGATTCCACAGGGGCCAGAGCCGCCTTGAGCAACTCCAGCGTCGTTTTGCGGATGGCTTCCACGCCGGCCTTGTCGGGTTTGGCGTCCGGAGCCAGCGTCATCTGCTCCTGCAAGACCGTCAGAAGGTCCATGATTTTGGCAATGTCCCGGCGTTCCTTCATTTCCGGCTCCACCCCGTCCAGAATATAATGAAAATATTCCGGGACATCCGGCTGGAAAATGACTTTTGCCTTGTCCTCCGCAAATTTGTTATCCAGAGCCGCGGTAGCGGCGTCCAGGGCGCGTATCCATCCCCCCAGGCCGATCAGGTTCGCCATATCGGAATCCCTCAGGGAGGCGAGTTCCTGTTCCACATCGGATTGAATAAGGGCCAGGTTGTTTTTGAAACTGCTCAAATCCCCGTCTTCCGCATTTTTCAGCAGGCTGGCGGCGTGGCGGTTCACCCTCTCTCCGGCGCCAATGGCCTTTGCATAGCTGGAAAGATCCAGAGCAATGGGTTTCACCTCATTCATCTTGCCGCACTGCACGATTACGAAGCCGTCCGCCATCATGCCGCCCAACTGGAGAGCCAGGGAACAGCGGTCCATGGGAGGCCGCTCCGGGCGTGCGCGCAAGGCCACCTTTTCCGGTATTTCAGGAAGCCCCTCCAAATCTTCAAAAATCTTGCGGATGGACGGCGCGGTAAATTCGTTGATGCCCAGCTCCTCATTCATGTGGGAGTCGTCCAGCAGGCGTTCCGGAATGGCCGGCTGGTCCTGCTTGCCGGACGGCGGCGTTTGCACATCCAGTACTGCCGCCTCCTTCTCCGGGGCATCTTCTTGTGGAGCGGAAAACGCCATTCCCCCCGTGACGGATACAGCTGCGGCCAGCAGATACAATCTCTTCATAACAACACTCAAAAAGGTTAAGCAAAACGGAATATGTCTTGACTCTCGCCCTATGGTGTCCTATACGGGCGTCACGTCAAGGAAATCCCCCTTCCCTGACGCAAAAAGATACCAACCCCCTTTGTACCCCCTGCATGTCTTTAAATTACAATTTTATCTGGCTTTTGTGCTATCTTCTGGTCCTCGTCGGCTTGGCAGGATATGGCTTCCACCGCCTGAGCATCGTTTACCTGTACTGGAAGAACCGTAATAACAAGCCCCAGCCCAAAGCACGCTTCCAGGAACTGCCCGTCGTGACGGTCCAGCTCCCCATGTTCAATGAGAAGTTCGTCGTGGACCGCCTTCTGGAATCCGTAGCCGCTCTGGATTATCCGCAGGACAAGCTGGAAATCCAGATTCTGGACGATTCTACAGACGACACCACGGAACAATGCTACCGCAAGGTGGAGGAATTAAAGTCCCGCGGCTTTGACGCCGTCTGCATCCACCGCACGGACCGCACCGGCTTCAAGGCAGGCGCGCTGGAAGCGGCTACCAAAGTAGCGAAGGGGGAATTCCTGCTGATTCTGGATGCTGACTTCGTTCCGGAACCGGATCTCCTGCAAAAAACCATCCATTTCTTCACGGATGAAAACGTGGGCCTCGTTCAAACCCGCTGGGGCCACATCAACCGTGAATACAATCTCCTTACCCGCATCCAGGGGATGTACCTGGACGGCCATTTTGCCATGGAACAGACGGCTCGCAACCGTTCCGGCCGCTTCTTCACCTTCAACGGCACTGCCGGCATATGGCGCAAGTGCGTGATCGGCGACGCGGGCGGATGGTCCCATGACACCCTGACGGAAGACATGGACCTTTCCTACCGTGTCCAGCTCAGAGGCTGGCGCTTCATCTACCTGAACGACGTCGTTACCCCGGCGGAACTTCCCGTGGACATGGACGGGTTCAAGTCCCAGCAGCACCGGTGGACCAAGGGTTCCATTCAGGTCTGCCAGAAAATCCTGCTGGACATCTGGCGCTCCAATGCCCCCCTTAAAGCCAAGGTAGAAGCCACCACCCACCTCACCTGCAATTATTCCTACCTGCTCCTGGCATTGCTCTGCTTCCTGGTGTACCCCATCTGCACGCAGCGCATTCCGGAAAATGAAACGGTCTTCATGTGGTTTGTGAATGTGGCCCTGTTCTTCATGACCAGCGTGGCCGTCTGCATCTTTTACATGAGCGCCCAAATCGTGGTGCGTCCCAAATCCTGGTGGAAGGAACTGCCGTACCTCCCCCTCCTTCTCACGCTGAGCGTGGGCATGGCGGTCAACAACGCCAAGGCTGTTCTGGAAGCCATCTTCGGCCATCAGTCCGCCTTCGTCCGCACGCCCAAATACGGCGTGGACCGGAAGGAAGACCGCCGGCACGTCTCCCAGCTCAAACGCAACGGGTACCGGGCTATTAAATCCGTCGTCATTCCCGTTCTGGAAATCGCCTGCGGAACTTTCTTCCTGAACCTGATCATCATCATGATCCGCCAGGGCCATTACCTTTCCCCCATCCTGATGATTCCTTTCCTGGGTTTCTATTACACAGGTTTCTGTTCCCTGGGCCGCATGATTTCCAACCTGCTGCCCGCCAAGCAAACTGCCAAAGCCAAGAACTGACGCCTTTCCCATGCCTGCGCCTCTCTCGCAAGCAGCACGCCTGATTCAACTCGCCGGCGCAGCTTTCGCTGTGTTCGGAGCCATGGCATCCTGTTCCCGTCCGGATTATGAGCCCACCGCCATCGTGAAAGACGGCGCGGTCGTCAGCGTCAGGGACCAGAAAATGGCTGTCATGCGCAATGGCCGGGTGGTGAAGACCTACCCTGTCAGCACTTCCAAATTCGGCCTGGGAGACAGAAAGGGAAGCTGCCGCACTCCTCTGGGCGCCCATCGCATCGCTTCCAAAATCGGCAGCGGACAACCCAAGGGCATGGTGTTTAAAAGCCGCAAGCCCACCGGGGAATGCGTCGCGCCCAATTCTCCGGGCCGGGACCCCATCGTCACGCGCATCATGTGGCTGGAAGGTCTGGAACCCCGTAACCGGAACGCTCACTCGCGCCTGATTTATATCCACGGTACGGCGGAGGAACGCACCATCGGCACCCCCGCCTCCTACGGCTGCGTCCGGATGACGAGCAATGACGTATATGAGGCCTTCAACCTGCTCCGTACCGGAGACCCGGTCGTAATCGAACGCTGTTCCATTGACGCGTCCCTGAAAGCCCTGGCCCAGGCGGAAAAAATGCAGGATTCTTCCCTGCTGGTCATGGCTTCCGCTCCAGACCGCATGGAAAACGCCAATACGGCCTCCGTCATTTCCCACCGCCGCAGGGCTTCCCGCCCCCCCGCCGTTGCCCTTTCCCGCAAGCAAACGGCATCAACCGGGAAAAAATCCGTTCCCTCCAGGAGGACGGTCGCCCGCAGGACGTCCGGAAATTCAAGAACCGCCGTCCGTTCCTCCGGAGGGACCCGCTATACACTCGGGTAAAAGCTCCCCTTCCCTCCTGTTTTTCCGGTGTTCCGTTTTCACCGCCTCCTGACATGGCCGTTTGAACGCATGGTTGCCTGCATCCGTCACATTTGGTAACGTAGATTTATGGCCATGATGGAACACGAAGATATCAGCAATGAAAACCTGGCGGGGCACCTTCTGGTTGCCGCCCCCTACCTGGATGGCGCCGGATTCCATCATTCCGTCATCTTCCTGAGCCGGGCGGAGAAGGAATTTGTCATCGGCCATATTTTGAATCATCCCTCCGGCATGAATGTGGGGGACGTAGCCCGCCATACGGAAATACCGGAATCCCTTTACGCCGTGCCCATCTTCAAGGGAGGGCCCGTAGAACGCAACCAGCTCATCTTCGCCGCTTTCATCCGCACGGAGGATAAATTGCGCGTCCAGTTTCATCTGCAAGAGGAACAGGCCCTGGAATACCTGGAAGACCCCCGCGCCATCCTGCGCGCCTACGTAGGCCATAGCGGATGGACGCCGCCCCAGCTGCGCCGGGAACTGAATGACCGTGCCTGGTATGTTTCCCCCATGGTGCCGGACATCTGCCTGGAAACGGATTCTTCCAAGGTCTGGGCCATGGCCATGCGGCGGCTCTCTCCCCTGCACCATATCATGAGCCACGCGTCCGCACAGCCATCCCTGAACTGAACCATCCATCATGAGCATCCAACAAAATCTGGAACATATTCTCTCCCGCATACGCGCAGCGGAACTCCGCGCCGGACGTCCGACGGGTTCCGTCCGCCTCGTCGCCGTCAGCAAAACTTTTCCCGCAGAGGATGTGAAAGCGTGCCATGATGCGGGCCAGCGCATTTTCGGTGAAAACAAGGTCCAGGAGGGACTGGGAAAAATCCCCTCCCTTCCACCGGATACGGAATGGCATCTCATTGGCCCCCTCCAGCGCAACAAGGTGCGCAAGGCCCTGGAATATTTCACGCTGATCCATGCCGTGGACTCCCTGCGCCTGGCCCGGTTCATGGATACCGTGGCTCAGGAAACGGGAAAACGGCCCCGCATTTTGCTGGAAGTGAACGTAGGCAATGAAGACAGCAAGTTCGGATTCTTCCCGGAAACCCTGGAAAAGGAATGGTCGGAGCTGTCCTCCCTGAACCATCTTGAAATCGCCGGCCTTATGTGCATTCCCCCCCCGGTGGAAAATCCGGAGGAGGCGCGGCCCTATTTCCGCCGCCTCCGGGAGCTGAAGGAAGTCCTGTCCGGCAGGGGAGGAGCCACGCTGACGGAACTGTCCATGGGCATGAGCCATGACTTTGAAACGGCAATAGAGGAAGGAGCCACGCTCGTCCGCGTAGGGACGGCCATTTTCGGCGGCCGCTCGTACGCTCCCGCTTCGTGATTTTAGTTGGACAGAAGGAAAAGCGGCGTGTAGGTTTGTTCCGGAAAACCGGAACAGCCCGGACGGAGACCTGATTTCATCACCCCATGCTGACAGGAGGAAAAAACGTGATTCCGCATGCGGTGCGGGACGTAGCGGATGCCGCCGCGGCGTTTTCCGCCCGCATCGGCCCCGACCGTCATTTCGATTCCCAGGAAAAGGTGGAGGAAGCCCTAGCCGAATGCTGCTCTCCGCAAAATGTCACCGTCATCGGCATGACAGGGTCCGGCAAATCCTCTACGCTGGACGCCCTGGCCGGGGAACGGTTCTGTTCCCGCGTGTCCAGTGAAGCCACACTGGTCCGCTGGCAGTACAGGCCTCATCCCGCCCCACACACCCATGAATGGGTTCTGGACCTTTTTTACCCGTCGGACGCCCTGCTCAACCTGGAGTTCTGGGATACCATCGGCCTGGAACAGGAGGATGCCCCCAGAAAGCTGAAGCACATCGTTCCCAAATCGGATGCCATCCTTGTGGTTATTTCCGCCAGTGACGGCAACCATTCCGCCCTGTGGGACTATCTCCGGACGCTGGAGGAACGTCTCCATTCCCGCATGGTTCTCGTCATCACCCATGCGGAGCTGCTCTCCTTTGAGAAGCTTCAATCCTTGAAAGAGGAGCTACGCTCCACCTCCCGGGAACGCCTGGGCGTGCAGCTGCCCCTGTACCCTGTCACGACCGCCGGAGAACATGCAGGGGAAGGAGTGGAAGCCTTGACGGCATGCGTTCAGGAAGTGCTGAAACGCAGCCCGCTGACGGACAAGCGCGTGGAGCGCCTCCTGCTGGCTACGGACAGCCTTCTGGAAGAACAGGGGAAGGTGCTTGATGAACTGAGCCGCCTTTCCAAGATGGATTCCGGCTTCCTGACGTCTATTGACCGGGAAATCGACCGCATCCAGCTCCAGATGGAGGATGAAATGCCGGCACGCCTCAAGGCGTACGCGCAATACGTGCAGGACTGCGTGCCGCGTCTGGGGAAAAAGTCGGCACGCCAGATGGGGCGTTTCCTATCCATCCGGCGCACGATGATCCTGCACAAGCTTCCTCCCGTCATTGACGAATGGTTTTATGAGCTGGTCAAATCCGGCATTGAGGAACGGCACGCGTATTACAACAAGGAATTCCTGAACATCTGCCAGACGCACTGGAACCATGTGCGCCCGCGCGTGAAGGAACAATGGGACTGCGACATAGGGGATTTCCCGGCCGCAAAACTCCAGACGGATCTGGAAGTGTACAAGGAGAGGCTGGGACGTTCCATTTACATGCCCCTGAAGGACTTCGGCATCAAGCCGTGCCTCAGCAAGCTTTTTCTGGATCAGGAGGATGTGATGAGGACGGAAATCAAGCTGATGCTCCTTCTGGTGATTCTGGGAGCCCTGCTGGGCTGTTTCGGAGAGCACGCAGCAGGGTTCGCCTGCGTAGGCGCGGCCCTGGCCGTCTGGGTGGGCGGCAACCTGGGGCTGGCCTGGATGCAGTTCCGCCTGTCCCGCCAGATCGTGGCCGCAGCGGCGGAAATGCACATTGCCGTGGAATGCGGGTTGCGCACCCCCCTGTATGAAGCCATGATCAGCGGACTTTCCGACTACCGAAAACTGTATGCGGACATCCGCGGTCAGGTAGCCGGAGGGGTAGAATACCTCCAGCCCCTGCTCAACGCCCGCTACGACCTGTTTTATAAACTGACCGTGCAGAAACACCGGTTCCGTATCTAGCCTCTTTCCCTTTCTCCGGAAGGGTGTTACTCCCCTCCCGGCGCAATCACCATGTCCACAAGCCTGTCATGGGCTTCCATGGGCAGATCGTCCAGAAGCTGGCAGGGGAAGCAGACTCCCGCCAGCGGCACCCCAGCAGCCGGGCCGGCCAGCAGCGTATCATAAAATCCGCCGCCATACCCCAGCCTCTTGCCGTCCCTGGTAAATGCGGCCCCAGGCAGCACGATCAAATCCATTTCCCCCGCATGCAGTTCCGGGCATCCCGGACCGGGTTCGCGTATGCCCCAGCTGCCCGCCACCAATTCCCCGTGATGGCATACACGGTGAAAACTCAGCCTTCTCCCCTCATGCACCAGCGGGAAGTACCATTCCCGGTCCGGAAGCAGATCCAGCAGGGAAAGCAAATCCACCTCTCCCGGCCTGGCGGCAAAAACAGCCACGCGCCGGAAATTCCTCTCCCGCATCAGAGCCGACACACGGCGGCAGATGGAACGGGACATGGCTTCCCGGGCGGCGGCATCCAATCCGCCCACCCTTTCACGTATCATGCGGCGCACTTCCCGTTTGGCAGCCGCCGGACCGCTTACGGTTCCGGATTGGGATGCTTTTCCTTCCATTCCAACAAACTTTTTAGAAATACGCTTTCCAGGGAGTTGCGCGGATGCCCATCCTCCAGCCAAACGGCACGGCCGTCTTCCTTCACCATCTCCTTCAGCCGTTCCATCAATTCCGGGGAAGCATGTTCCAGAAGTATTTCCTGCTTGTCGGAATCCCGCGTCAGCTCATTCACAGACCCTTCCGCAATGAGCAGCCCTTTAAAAATGACGCCCACCCGGTCGCAAACCTCCTGCACCTGTTCCAGCAGGTGGGAACACAGGAATACGGTCATCCCCCGCCCTTTCAGGTTTTCGATAATGTTCCGGATATCCCTCGACCCCAGAGGATCCACGCCGGCGGTCGGTTCGTCCAGAACCAGCAGGCGGGGGGACTGAACCAGGGCCTGCGCCATGCCGATGCGCTGGAGCATCCCCTTGGAATAGCCGCCCAGCCGCCTGTCCGCCGCATCAGCCAATCCCACCAGCTCCAGCAGTTCCCTGACTTTCTCTTTCAGGGATTTTCCGCTCAGGCCGCACAGCCTGCCGTAAAAGGAAACAGTTTCCGCCCCCGTCAGGAATTTGTAAAAGTAGGGATTTTCCGGAAGAAAGCCCACTTCCTCCTTGCTGTCCGGAGCCAGGCTGGACCTGCCGAAAATGGAACAGGAACCTTCCGTAGGCCTCACCAGCCCCAGCAGGGCCTTCATCAGGGTTGACTTGCCGGAACCGTTCGGGCCAATGAGGCCATATACCTCCCCTTGCCGGATATTCATGTCTATCCCCCGCACGGCATGCACCACGGGTTTGCCAAGACCTGTTTTAAAGGTCTTGTGCAGGTTGACTATTTCAGCGGCTACAGGCTGGTCCATAAAAAAGGTCAATGCTTGATCTGCCCCAGGCGGCGCAGAAGAATCTGGCTCATGTCAATTCCCTTGGAGAACAAATCCACGGGAAAGTTTTCATTGGGGGAATGGATGCGGGCATCCGGAAGGCACATGCCCAGCATCAGGGCATCTGCTCCCAGCACGCGCTTCATCTCTTCAATGATCGGGATGCTGCCTCCTTCCCTTACCAGCACGGGTTTGTGGCCAAAAGCCTCTTCCAGCGCCTGCTGGGCGGCAAGACCGAACTCGGAATTCGGATCGCACACGTAAGCATTCCCGCCATGGCCCCGCCTGAATTCCACCGTGACGCCCTTGGGGGAATGTTTCTTTACATGTTCTTCCAGCAGGGTTTCAATCCTTTCAGGCTGCTGTCCCGGCACCAGGCGGCATGAAATTTTGGCAAAGGCATGGCTGGGGATAATCGTCTTGCTTCCCTCACCCTGGTAACCTCCGCCGATACCGTTGATTTCCAGCGTCGGGCGGGCAAAAATACATTCCGCTCCGGTGAAACCGGCCTCCGTCACCACATAATCCGCGTACGTCATAGCCAGTTTGGTGGCCAATATGGAGTTGCATCCGTGTGCGATATTGGCAAAAGGTCCTCCGTGCACGATAGCCGGTGTGTTTTCCGTGGTTTGTACCAAATTGGGATGTAAAGCGTCTTTTAAATAATAATAAGCGAAATCTAACATACGAAGATGCAAAGAAGATATATATGGAAATCATGTAGGCTAG
>ENA-ORUI01001243-ORUI01001243.1-human-gut-metagenome-genome-assembly--contig:-NODE-1243-length-26731-cov-7.625993_pt1 | contig 26731 bp, 22 predicted proteins | sample MGYA00242078_ERZ509205 | MGnify/ENA primary metagenome ERZ509205 (study PRJEB26280, sample SAMEA2338828) | human gut metagenome | biome: human gut; feature: human-associated habitat; material: faeces... | reverse complement strand
ACTTTTTCACTCGTTAAAAAGTTTTGAGAATATTTTATATTTTTGTTCATGTAATCACTCCTTCTTAATTACAAATTTTTAGCATCTAATTTAACTTCAATTCCTATTATACAAAATTTTAAGATACTGCACTATCAACACACTCTTAAGTTTGCTTCTAAGTCTTATTTCCATAACTTCTTTTACGTTTCCGCCATTCTTTGCTGTTTCGATTTTTATGATATGGTGCAAGTCAGCACGAACACGAACCGTCTTATCTCCCATTATATCTTTTTTTGCACTGATTGGTGTATCATTTCGTTTTTCTTTTTGTGCGCCTAAATTTCCCACAATCACTCACTTCTTTCTATTTCTTCTTATTCTTATTTTATCATCAACAATCACAAATGCTTTGTTGTTAGGATTATGCTGATTTGCATAATCGTCTAACTGTTGTTTAGTGTGGGTTTTACCCGACACGCCCTTGTTTCGAGCCATAGCGTTTACCTCCTTTCTTCGCAGCAGTTCTTATCAATGATTGCATAACGAAACGGTCGGTTACCTAGAACCCTTTTTGAACCTTACTACTAAAATACGAGCAATTTTTCATCAGTAGTGAATCTTGCAAATCATTTTTCTACGACAGGAGTGATTTACGCTTGATATATGCTCGCTCTATCAAATGTAAATCAAACAAGTATATTATAGCTCAATTATATAAAAAAATCAAATTACAAGCCCATCATCTCACGAATGATACGGTCACTCATCTTGATTGCACCAACGAGAACAAGCATATTGAACACCAATTCTCCGACATAAGACCACACCTGAGTAACGGCTGCGGCATCAGGGTTCACTACCGGCGGCGTAGAAGCAAATAGGGAGAAGATGATACAAGCAAGTACAATTACTGCTCCCTCAAGCAAAACGGCACAGTAGCTCTTTATAAAGCTCTTACCCACATTCTGCGACGGTTCTCCGGCAAAAGTGGAAAGCGGTATCGGAGCGAGAGCAGTGTACATATACAGCTTGAAAAATCGTCCGTACACCGTCATTATCATAATGAACGACAAGACCGTGATAAACAGTCCGCCGATAAGAGTAACCGCCCACAATGGGATACTTTCAAAAAATCCGCAGCTTTCAATGGTTGTTACCATTTCAGCAGGTAAGGTTGTTTGATTGGGCGTACCGAATCCCGCAGATGTCATAATGGTTGAAATCGTACCTTGTACGATGTCGAACAGGGCAAGCATAAGCTCCAGCCCGTAGGTAATCACACCTTTGGCAATAGCAAAGCGGATAAACAGCTTTAATGCGTGTTCCGGTTTCTTTACATCGGTAAAACTTCCGCAGGTGCGAACCACACCGACAACAAAAAACAGAACAAGCAGGGCAAGACCGATAGCCTGAACCGCTCCGTTGATATTCACCATTACCGACCAAATACTGCCGCCTTTGAACTGTTGCGGCGAAGTGGTTAAGAGCTGCCATATTTCCGATAGCTTGCTGTTCCAAGTTTCAAGGGCATTTTCGAGGTTCTGAACTACCCAGTTATCACTCATCTGTTTGCACCTCCTTTAAGATTAGGGGCATACCTGAAATGCCAGGTATGCCCCGTTTGATAACTGTGTTCTCTTAACCGGTAATAAGGGTCAGGATTTCCTTTGCAAAGGTAATGATGATACCGCCTGCAAGAGTCAGGAAACCGTTGGCTCTCTGAGACGGGTCGTGAGACTTCAAAGAGAGACCGACCTGAACGATACCGAAGCCAAGCAGGATAAGACCGATGGCACGGATAAGACCGAAGATAAAATCGGACAGATTGTTGACTACGGTAATCGGGTCGCTTGCGGCAAAAGCGGTAACGCTCATGCCGCAGACAAGAGTTGCTGCTGCGATTACGGCGCAGTAAGCACGGAAGCCTTTCTGAACCTTTCCGGTCATAGGCAGCTTCTGAGTAGTTTTCTTTTCGTTGTTCTTCTTAAAAATGTTCATTGTGTTTTCCTCCGTTAAAATAAGTTTTTATTTACTTCAAAATCCTCATCGGACAGAAGCTCGTAATTGGTTTCTCCGTAGCTTTCCTCCGGAAGTTCTTCCGGGTTAATAGAAAGAACAGAAATTGATGAGTGCTTGATGGTCACTTCGCCGTGTTTATATGCAGAAGCCTTTCCATCGGTTGTAAGTGCCACATTCGGGTGCTTCAAGATGTCATACTTGAAGTCCATAACGGGGCGTTCTCCACGAATAAACAGAATTGCATATTGGTTATCAAGCATACGAACCTCATCGGGGGTAAGAAGCTCTCGACCGCTAATCTGATAATTGGTGGAGTAGTTGCCGCTTCGCCCGGTACTTTTTCCGAAAGTGTTGGTATCAATGGTTTCCTTGCCGAGAAGCTCGGACACATATTTGTGGGTGCTTTGCTCGTTGCCGCCGAGATATAAAAACTCGTCGCAGTTGCCGACAATACTTTCCCATTGCTTTTCAAACAAGGCTTTTAACTGAGCCAAGTTCTGCAAGATGATACTTACCGATACTCCACGAGAACGCATAACCGACAGTATCTTGTCAAAGTCATCGGGCAGGCTCACATTCGCAAATTCGTCCATCAGGAAATGAACAGGAACAGGAAGCGAGCCGCCGTGAATATGGTCGGCAGCATAGAACAACTGCTGAAAAAGCTGTGTGTAAAGGATAGATACCAAGAAGTTAAAGCTGGAATCGTTGTCCGGTATCAAAGCGAACAGAGCGACCTTTTTCTCTCCGAGCGATGGAAGGTCAAGCTCGTCTGTGGTAGTTAAAGAAGCAAGACTTTCAAGGTTGAACTTTTCCAGTCTTGCCGCAAGGGTTATCTGTATGGACTTTAAGGTTTTCGCCGCACCTGAATGATAGGAACGGTAATACTTCAAAGCAATGTGGTCGGGATTTGACATCTCCAATTCCGCAAACAGTTCATCAAGGGGGGAAGGTCTTGTGTCCTCCTCGTCCTCAATCGCACCGGCTCTGAGCATTTCCATTATCATTGCAAAGTTCTGTTCATCTTCGGGTGCTTCGTAATGAAGATAAAATACAAGTGCAAGCAGAAGCATTGAAGCCGAGGTATCCCAAAAGGGGTCTTGTGATTGACTTCCTTTCGGAGTGGTACTCTTAAAAAGGTTCGTCACGAGCTTTTGAACGTCGTTGTCATTCTGCAAATAGACAAACGGGTTATAGCAATGGCTTTTCTCCATTGAAATCAAATCGAGAACACGGACTTCATAGCCTTTGCTTTCAAGCAGCTTTCCGGTATCTCGGAGAATTTCGCCCTTTGGGTCAAGAATGACAAATGATGTGTTGCACTGCATAAGATTCGGCTTGCAGTAAAACCTTGTCTTACCGGCTCCCGAACCGCCGCACACAAGTGTGTTTAAGTTTCTTCGGTGCTTTTTCGCATTGAGTCCGATACAGACATTTTGTGTCATCAGCTTATTTGCAGAAGCCGGAGACTGTCTGTATTTTTTATTTACGGCTCTTGCGTTGCCCCATTTCGCAGAACCGTGTTCTTCACGCCTTCGGTAATTCTTCTGTGTTGAGAAGTAAATCCCGATACCCATTGCATAGCAGAGAAGCAAAACGAGGACAGTTTTTAGGCTGTCCTCGCATAGCTCTATATGGAATGGGGTGTTGAACGCTGTTAATAGGCTCGGCAGTATTTCCGGCAATCCTCCTTTTACAGAAGGTGCAATCAGAAGTGCCAGCCATACAACCGGGATAATACCGATGACGGAAAGAATAATAACAGACTGCCTTTCGTTATCTCGATTCACAGGAGCGTTCCTTTTCGATAACTCTGAACTTTTTCTTTGGGGCAGTTCCGACCTTGATGATGAGGTCGTCCACCGCATCGGTAGATTTACCCTCGTTCATCAAATCTGTTTTCTCATCGTTGAGAGAACGGATAATAATGCCGTGTTCATAATCGTCCAATGCGATATGATACATTTCTTCCTTCGCCATAGTCTCACCTTATCTTTCGTAGTCTTTGCTTCGTTCCTGCTTCTTCTTGTAAAGCTCATCGGAAACACGGGAGTGAATATCCTCCATTGCGTTTCTCGTTTTGGAAAGCTCATAGCGAATATCCTTCGGCTCTTTGCCGGCGAGCTTTTCGGGGATACGGTTGATAGCAAAATTCTGTGTATCGACGCCGTACTTCTTGCAAAGCATATAGCCGATACATACTGCCTGAAAGCCCATATCCGCTCTGCTGTAACTGTCGCTGTTGATGGAGAGCTGTGCGTGGCCAAGCTCCTGTGCTACGCACTGAGCGACCGCTACGCTGTCTCCCACATCACGCTTAACATACAAGGTCTGTTCCTCGTTGTTGTAAAACGCCGCCATATTGGGATACGGAAGCTCATTTGTTGCTTCCACTTCAACCGGGGAAGAATCCAGCATAACGGTAATGAGTGCTTTCGGGTCACGATTGACAGTCGGTGCAGGCGGTCTTTTGCCGTTGGTTTGAGAAACATCAAAGACCTTTTTCACATTGTAGGAAATGCCGGTTGTACCGTCTCTCTTTGCATACTCGACAGGTTCAAGAATGGAAATGCTTTTCGCACCTTTCTGAGTTTTCACATTATCCTTGCTCCAGTCATCAAAGTTTTTGAGCTGGCTTGCTTCGGGAAGCTGCTTGAAAATCAGAAGTGCGTTGACCGCAGAGTATCTGTCAAGACGGCTCTGCGTATCAAGGAAGGCTTTGAACTTTTCCGGGTCGGAAACGATAGCCTTTGCGGTGTCGTCCGCCATCTGATATACTGCTTCTTTTCCCGCTTTCATCTTCTCGGCATATTCCTCTTTGGAAAGTCGTTTGCTCTGCTGTCCTGCCTTAGCAGGGGTAAAATTGTTTGTCATTGTGATTACCTCTCTTTCACATTTTTGCTTTTGGGTTTCGGCTGCTGGTGTGCGGTCTGTGCCGGGGCGTTCTTGACCTCCGGCTTTGATACCTCCGGCTCTTTGCGTTCTGCTTCTTTCTGCTGCTTGGACTGTGCCTTATATCGGTCAAGCTTTGCTTTTACCGACGGCTTTCTCTGTCTGTCGCTTACAGTACCCTTATCAGTTTGCATATCTACCGGCTCGGAGTCGTGCCTTGACGGAGGGTTTTTGTCCGTTTTGGCGACTGTGGGGTTTGACTGGGAATACCCCTCTTTCTGAATAGGTTTTCTGACGGCTTCCTCAGTGATGATTTCGTTTTTGGTTTTCGTCGGCTTGTCTTTTTCCAAAGCTTCACGCTTTTCGACAGCCTTCTGAGACTCGGTGACAATCGCAGCCTTATCAACTTTACCGAGTTCAAATCTCTCAACGATTCTCTGAATTTTGGAAGCGTCCTCTGCACGGGCAATAATATCAATCGGTACATTATCGCCCTTTGTGTTTTTATCCCTGAGTACGCAGTATAGAACACCGTAGCGTTTTGCCTGCTCGGTAAACTTCTTCAAGTCCTTGTTGGGGATAGAAAACACCTTCAGCTCCTTGCCCGACTTAATCATATTGGTAAGTCGAGCCTTGCCTTTTGTTTTCTGTTCCTGTTTGAGAACAGAGACTAATAGAACGGCAATATTCTTTGCTGCCGCTCCGCTTAATTTTGCGGCTACTTCAAAGCCCTCAAGCGATAGCCTGACGACCTGTTCTGCCGCATCACCTCCGTTTGTCATTACGGTTCTGCTCCTTTCTTTCTTGTTTTTCTTCGTAAACTCTTACCGTTTCAAGGTTGGCTTCAATGACCTTTGACCTTTCGGCTATGTCATCACAAAGACCGACCTCTTTGCGGAGAGTCCACAGTTTGCTCGTGATTGCCGCAATCTGCTCTTTGACATTTGATAGCTCATCGTCACTCAAATTTCTTCTTAACTGTTTTCGCAGGTGCGTTCTATCGTCAGTCAGGGATTTGATTTGCGACAACACGGACTCTTTATATGAGAAAAGCTGCTCGTCGGTAGAAATGTTCTCCCGTCCAAGCAGCCTTGTCTCCTGAGTGATTTTGTCGAGCTTCAGCAAATCTTCTTTCAAAAGATAGTGAAGCCTTGCGGTATTCTGTTTTTTGTACTTCGGCAGATAGCCGAGCTTATAGCAGTAATGCAGATACAGCCCATACAATCCGCCGACCTTTTTGATTTTGTGTTCTCTTGTGGGCAGTCGGTACTGTGTGACTCTTACCGTTTCCGTTGCAAAAGGAACGATAAGAACCTTTTGATTTTCCGTCAGCCTACGCTTGATTGCGTCCTCGGTATAATTCTCTCCGTGTGATTTAAGTCGAATCGGCTTCTTGTATCCTTTCGGAACAATCGTCCAATACTTTCGGCTGTCGCTGAGACAATGCTCATAGCCCATCTGCGTGAGAATATAATCAAAGGTCTTTAAGTTGGTGCTGTGTGCAATCGCTTCATCAATGGCGTCACGGGTCATTGAATATCGGCTCGGCATACCGGCTTGTTCCTGCTTGTAGTAATAAGAGGATTGCTTACTGCGGTTTGGGTTCGGATTGTAATACAGTCCGTACTTTTCACAGAGACGGTCGGCAATCAAGCGGAACTTGAACCACGCTTTTTCATCGCCCCATAACCGCTTGCCGTCCACAAAGGAAACGGAGTTGATTACATAGTGGCAGTGCAGGTGCTTCGTGTTCAGATGTGTAGTAACCACCACCTGAAATCTTTTGCCCCACACTTCGTTTGCAAATTCCATTCCGATTTTCTGTGCCAGCTCCGGGGATATGTCCTGTTCCTTAAAGCTCAGGTATCCGTGATAGGCTTGAATGCCATCGTCTTTGTCGTATGCTTTTTTTACAGATACAAACTGGTCTCTTGCGGTCGCAGGGTTGCAGTTGATACCCTCAACGAAAAATTCACGCTCGGTTTTTTCTTCGTCCTTTGCGTAGCTGAGAACATCACGGAGAGCCTGATACTGTTCCTCGGTGTAAATATCTGCCGCAGTCTTTTCGGGATTGGCGGCATAGTCGATTACCTGACCGAGCCTTGATGTGACAGACCACAATTTACTTACTGCCATTTCATATCGCTCTTATCGGGTCTTAAAAAAGTACGCTCCACATCAGCCTGAAACTTGTGCCAACGCTCGGCTTCATTTTTAAGCTGCGGTGCATCCACAAATCCGAGGGTGTTTGCTTTCGCCGCAAGCTGATTGATGTTGTTGCCGATAGCAGAAAGCTCACGCATAACATCGTAAAATCTTTCGTCGGGCTTTTCTCTCGGCTCGTAGCCTTTGAGAAGCAAACGGATAAGACCGCCTTCGGAAAGACACGCCCGCTTTGCTTTTTTCTGCAAATCCTGAGCTTCTGCCTTGTTCATCAGAATGTGCTTTTCAATGTTTCTCTTGCTCATTTTTATCGCTGTCCTTTCTGTAAATATAGTGCCTGTCCCGATTTATCTGAAACAGGCACATTGTTGTTACTCCGAAAAAACCGCCGATGATTAACCCGGCGGCGACCAATACTATCTCCCGCAAAGCTTATGCTCCTTTCTTGCTTGGGGGTATTAGGGGCAACCCCTAACGAGTGTACCGTTTTGGACATTCCTGTCCATAAATGGTCTGCTCGCTAAGATTATGCAGACACTCAGGGTTGCCCCATAGATTGACTCTTATCTCTCCATATCCTTTGAGACAGGCTTATACGGCTTTGCTTCAATACCGTCCAAGGACTTATAAAATCTCTCCGGGTATTTGAACTTTTCCTCGTACTTACGAGCCAGTTCTTTCGGCATACTGAGGAACTTTTCCGACTCAATCGGTGCGTATGCAATGAAGAACTTGCCGGCAATAATGTCGAGCATTTCACGGTTGCTGTCGTCTTTCACATAACATTTTTCAATCTTCCAACCGTCCTTGCCGCCGTGTTCATCAGCCATATACGCTTCCAGTCGCACACATTTATCCGAGCCGTCAAGGGAAGAAGCATAGATAGAATATCCTCCCATACCCTCAATGAAAGCCTTATTGTTACTGCTGACAACATAGGTTCTTTGTTCCTCTGTGTAAGGCTTGTCAAAGCTGTCAGCCGTAAAAACAATATATCCGGTCGTGTGGTTTCTTTCTTTTTCTGCCTGCCGGAAATGAGCTTTCAACTGCGGATAACTCATCTCAACATTCTCAGGCTCGGAATAAACAGCCCTGTTCAAAGGCATACCGTTCATCTTTCCTTCCTCGTTGCAGATGATGGCAACCTCGTCCTCAAAGGGCATATATTCTTCAATATCTCCCTCCACAAGAGACTGCATTGCTTCCAGCGTATCCTCAATTTCAATGAGCTTCGGATACCTGCCCGGCTCAACGAGAATGACGGAAATCTTCTCCGGTGCTTCGACCTTTTCAAAGGTATCTTCGTGAATATTCAAAGCGAGGGAGCTTCCGTTTTCCCAACTCATATGAATCTGTCCGGCGTCGTCAACGAACTTAACCGTTCCTTTCAGACCGTATGGCATTTGACTTTCGCCAGCCATTTCAGTGAGTACAATCTGCGTACCCTCCGGGTACATTTCTCTGATTTCTTTTAGTTTCATCGTGCAAAACTCCTTTCGGTTTTATCTTTTATCCCTAAGCGTTTACAAAGAAAGTCGTTGACATCTTTCCCGTATTGGGGAGGGTCGTCAACGACTTCATACTTGTCTGAGAGAATCGTCTGCAACGCTTTGGTCGCTTTTCTTCCGGCAATATCATTGTCCAAATGAAGAACAATTCGCCTGATTGTTTTATCCTTTTCAAGCAGCCTGCCAAGTGTAACAGGCACTTTCGAGTCCTCGATTTTCTGCTTTGGGGAATACACTCCCGCAAGAGAAACAAGGTTAAACTGTCGCCAGTCTTTGCCCTCCAGCTTCATCAAAGTTGCATAGGAAAGCAGGTCAATGGCACACTCAAAAAGATGAACCTCTCCGGTGTTTTCGGCAGTCAGGCGGAAAGAATATTGCTTTTTACTGCCGGTGCAGTCGCCCATAATCCTTGATTGATTTGTTGCTCTGTATGCGGCGTATTTAGGTTCTTTGTTTTCGTCATAGCCGATAAAAACAGCATTGTGATACGGAAGCGACTCAATGATTAGCTCCTGTTCCAAGCAGTAGTTGATGATTTCAAAATCAATGCCACGCCCGAAAAGGTAATCAAATACCACCTCGGTAGTGGGGCTTTTTTGGGGCAGAAGCAAAGGCTGTTCCTCATAGCTTTTGATGTTTTCGCAAGTCGGAAAGCTGACTGAACCGTTTCCCATAATGGTCTGAACCGCCTGCACAAAATCCATTCCACGGACTTTGATAAGGTAATCGAGGGCGGATTTGCCCCCGATACCTCTCGACCACCACATCCATTTTCCGTTGGAAATCTTCAAACTGTCGTGGGTTCTTGTGGTGTAGGTGTTGCTTGAAAACTTGACAAGCTCGCCCGGTTCATACTCTCTGAGATAGGTTAATAAATCCATTCGTTTGGCTTCGGTTATGACTTCCGGTGCAATATACGGCATAGGTATCACCGCCTTTTTACATCAGCAAATCGGCAACCGCTTTCTGTATCGGTTCGTTGATACTGAGCTTTGCAATGATAATGAGTATCTTATCAACAGGGCAGCCGATGTCATTCCAAACAGTCCAAGCACCTCCCGCAAGGTCGTCGTTTTCATACAAAGCAATGATTTCTTCCGGCGAAAACACCGTTTCAATGCTCTGTCGAACCAACTCTCCGTAGAAAGAAAGCTTTGCATTTCTAAGGGCAAATTCTGCTTCCTTTGCGGGCGGTTTGCTTCTTTTTAATTCGAGATATGCTTTATCAAGTCTCCTGACCACAACCATCATCATTGCATCAAAAGGGTTAATGATTGCTTTTCTGCAAGGGCAGTTTTCTCTTTCCTTATCGGGTGTCATTTTATCGTTCATAGGTTTTCTCCTTTCGTGTGTTCGGCACTTCGCCCTCATCGGGTTCGCCGCCGACAATTTCGTTTTCTCGCTTATCCATATTGAGCAGAATATTCAGCTCGTCCAGTCGGGCAAGCTTTGTTTTCAATTCTTCCTCTTGGATAAATGGTTTTTGGACTTCTTTCTTTGCGGTTTCCAACTGATTTTTGGTGTTCTCAAGGTCATTTTCCGCAAGCGACAAGCTCTCGGCAAATCTCTCAATTCCGTTATCAAGACGGATAATATTGCCGTGTGCGTCATCGCCGAGAGGAACATTTCTGCTTGTTGCACCTTTCAGTCGAACCTCATAATTTCGCTCTGCGGTATTAAAAAGCAGCTCCGTTTCAAACCCTCGGTACTTGCCGAGAGGAATAGGGTCGGGGCTGTTCATCTGCTTGCAGGCTTCAATGATTGCTTTACCGGCGTCGGCTTTTTCGGAATAAAAAACACCCTTAACCTCCATACCGACAAAGCGGTCTTCCGTTGGTTTCGGGTGCTGTTTCGCAGTATCTACATCTTGCTTCAAGCCTTCAATGCGGTTTTCCAAAGCTTTAATTCGCTGCGGATAATATTTGATTATCTTATCTTCCAAAGCATATCTTTCAGAGAGAAAGTTGGATTTTAGGAGCTTCAGCTTTTGGACTTGAATATCCAAATCCATCTTCTCCTTAATATACGGATTGCCGGTTGCAAGCATTTTAATCTCTGCATAGGACAGGGCGGTTTCATCAATATCCTCGGCAGAACGCACCGGAGATTTGCTCGTCATAATCTGACTGGCGAATTTTTGCTTTCCCTCTACAAGCTGATAGAGATATGCGTCAAAGGTCTGCTCCGTTACATAGCGATAAATATCTACATCAGGATTTGAGTTGCCCTGACGGATAATTCGACCGGAACGCTGCTCCAGGTCTGACGGTCTCCACGGGCAATCCACATCGTGAAGTGCGATAAGTCTGTCCTGAACATTCGTGCCGGCTCCCATCTTTTGCGTAGAACCGAGAAGCACTCTGACCTCGCCTTTACGGGTCTTTTGGAACAGTTCTTTTTTCTTCACATCGGTATCTGCTTCGTGGATAAAGCGGACTTCGCTTTCGGGGACACCACGCTCTATGAGCTTCTTTCTGATGTCGTTATACACCGAAAATGTGCCGTCATTCTTTGGCGTTGAGAGGTCGCAGAACACAAGCTGTGCCGATTTTTTGTCGGCTGTTTCCTCCCAAATGCGGTAGATGTTATCGACGCAGGCGTTGATTTTACTGCCCTCAAAATCAGGCAGCATATCATTGAGCATACGCTGGTCGAGAGCCAACTTTCTGCCGTCGTTTGTGATTTTGAGCATATTATCTACACTCGAATCCACACCGCCGCCACGAACTTTCTCGGCTCGCTCCGCAAGGGAAGCAACCATCTCTTTCTGCATTTCCGAAGGCTTGACCGCAACATTGTGGAAGTGTGCTTCCGGCACAGGCAGCTCCAGCATATCTGCCGTCTTAATGTCGGCAACCTCCTTAAACATAGCCATAAGCTCCGGAAGATTGTAGAATTTTGCAAAGCGGGTTTTCGCTCTGTAACCCGTTCCCTCCGGGGTAAGCTCAACCGCAGTTACAGTCTCTCCAAAGGTACTTGCCCACGAGTCGAAGTGCTGCAAGTTGTTTTTGACAAGCGTGTTGTACTGCAAGTATCGCTGAATGGTATAGAGTTCCACCATACTGTTTGAGATAGGAGTACCGGTTGCAAATACCGTTCCTCGACCGCCTGTAAGCTCGTCAAGGTATCGGCACTTCATAAACAGGTCGGAGGATTTCTGTGCTTCCGTCTGAGCAATGCCGCCCACATTACGCATTTTGGTGTAAAGATAGAGGTTCTTGTAATAATGACTCTCGTCAATAAAAAGCCTGTCCACACCAAGTTCTTCAAAGGTAACAACATCGTCCTTTCGGCTTTGGTCGTTGAGCTTTTCCAGCTTTTGCTTCACGGATTTTTTAGACTTTTCAAGCTGTTTAATGGAGAAGTTTTCTCCACGGTTTCGCTTCAAATCCATAATACCGTCTGTCAGTTCTTCAAGCTGTTGCTCAAGAATTGCCCTCTGTCTTTCAATGGACATCGGTATTTTTTCAAACTGAGAATGACCGATGATTACGGCGTCATAATCTCCCGTAGCAATTCGACCGCAGAACTTTTTGCGGTTCTTGGTCTCAAAATCTCGCTTTGTCGCCACAAGAATATTCGCTGCCGGATATAGCTGTAAGAATTCAGCCGCCCATTGTTCGGTTAAGTGGTTCGGGACTACGAACAGCGACTTATTGCAAAGTCCGAGTCGTTTGGACTCCATAGCGGCGGCTACCATTTCAAAGGTCTTGCCCGCACCGACTGCGTGTGCCAACAGCGTATTGCCGCCGTACAGAATGTGTGCAACCGCATTTTTCTGATGTTCACGGAGTTCGATTTCCGGGTTCATACCGTTGAAAACAATGTGGCTTCCGTCGTACTCACGGGGTCTTATGCTGTTGAACTTTTCGTTATACATCTTCGTGAGTTTTTCTCGGCGGGTAGGCTCAGCCCATATCCAGTCCTGAAAGCCCTGCTTTATGAGTTCCTGCTTTGCCTGTGCGATTGCCGTCTCTTTTTTATTGAGAACGGCTTTCTTTTTGCCTTCGTCATCTTCGATATAGTCAAAGATACGGACATCTTTCAGGTTCAGTGTTTCCTCAATTATCTTATATGCGTTGATGCGGGAAGTACCGTATGTGCTGTACGCTTTTACATTGGAACGGTCATAGCTCTTTCCCTCAATGTTCCATTCGCCGGTAAACTGGGAGTAGTGAACCTTGATATTCCACTGTGCATAGCGTGGCGTGTCGAGAAACTCAAACATAAACTGTTGGAATATTTCGGGCGGTATCCAAGTCGCACCGAGCCTTACGGAAATCTCGCTTGCCGTCAAATCCTTTGGCTGCACCTTTTCAAGTGCCTGCACATTGACGGTGTAATCTTCGGGATACAATGCCGCAGACCTTTTGGCTGTCGCCAGCTTCTCACGGACATTGCCCGACAGATATTCGTCCGCCATCAGATACTTCGGCTCATAAGAATTACCGTACTCATAAAGAGGATTTAAAAAGATTACACCCTTTAGGTCAGCGAATAATTCCTCCTCGCTTTTGCCGGAAAGCTCCATCATATATTCCATATCAATGGCGGCTTTTTCACCCATAGAGACAGCGAGAGCCTCGTCAGCGGTGTCAACCTCCGTTACCGGCTTGTGCGGTTTTATCGTCCTTTTGAAGAACATATCTGCCTTGCGTTCCAGTTCGCCATCTTCGTTGATGACCTCAAGAGCAGAGAGCAGAGCATAGGAACTGTCGTCGGAAAAGGCAGAAGTATTGGCACGGCTGTTAATAAGTCCGTACTTCTTTGTAAAGCTGTCATACAGAGTGTTCAGCTTTTCCTGTGCCTGTTTGATTTCGCTGTCCGGGTAATCCTCGGTTTGCAGTTCAATCAGATTGCGGACGCAATCTCTTATCCCAATCATACCCTTAATGCGGTTCTCGGCGGTTGCCGATACCTCCACCGGGGACATACGGGAGTTCTCACGGAAATAGATTTTGTCGTCCAAAACCGTGTAAGAGAAGTTCCTTACCGTAGGGTCTGCCGGGATAGAATTATCTTCTTCCTCCAGCTCATCGGCTACTTCGTATTCGGAGATTTCTCCGTGAATGTTTGAAACAGCTTCGTTCAAAAGCTCCGAAAGGTCGGCGTTTTCAAACGGCTCACAGGTTGCTTCCGGTCCGAAACGACCGCTTACCATTTTCATTTCGCCGAGTATCATTTCCGGGTGCTGAACAAAATATGAGTTCATCCTTATACCGTTTTCGTCGGTGTCAAGATGAACCCAGTCAGGCTCAATATCTATTAGCCTGTCTCGCTTTTGCAAGAACAGAATATCGGATACAACCTCTGTTCCGGCATTGCCTTTAAAGGTGTCGTTCGGAAGTCTGATTGCTCCAAGAAGCTCCGCCCTCTGTGCGATATATTTACGCACATTGGAGTTTTCCTTATCCATAGTTCCTTTGCTTGTCACAAGAGCCATCACACCGCCGGGGCGTAACTTATCAAGCGATTTTGCAAAGAAATAATCGTGGATTAAGAAGTTGTACTTGTCGTATCGTTTGTCGGAGACTTTGAAATCTCCGAAAGGCACATTGCCGATGACGCCGTCAAAGAAGCTGTCGGGGACATTTACTTCCTCAAAGCCCTGTGCCGCAATGGAAGATTTCTGATAAAGCTGCTGAGCGATACCGGCTGAAACGGTATCAAGCTCCACACCGTAAACCTTTGCGTTTTCCATTGACTCAGGCAGCATACCGATGAAGTTACCGATACCGCAGGACGGCTCAAGCAGGTTGCCCTCCTGAAATCCCATCTGTTCCAACACCTTGTAAATGGCAGTTGATACTTCGGGCGGAGTGTAAAATGCAGTCAGTGTGCTTTCTCTTGCCGACGCATATTCCTCCGGCGTCAGGATATTTTTCAGCATTGCATACTCTGTATGCCAAGCTCCCGCTCGTTCGTCAAAGGCTTCGGGAATACCGCCCCAACCGACATATCTCGACAAGATTTTCTGCTCGTCAGGTGTGGCAAAGCGGTTTTCGTTTTGACAATCCTTCAAGACCTTAATCGCTGCATAGTTTCTGTGAAAACGCTCTTTTTTATTGACTTCTTCAACCTGATTATTGGCAAGGTCAAAATTGTGTCGCTCGGACATAGGAATATCCGGGTGGAGGTCAAAGCTCTTTACCTTTGACTTTTTCTTTTGCTCCCAAGCGGGAACTATCGGTTCAGGCTCTTTGTCGTAACCGTTGCCGATACGAACACCCTCGTTATACATTTCCTCATAACTGTCAAAACCGTTTTGAGTAGCAACGATTTCTCTGTAATCCTCAATCGGTACATTTCCGATGTTCGTTGCCACCATATCAGTTCTTTCAGCGTTTTTAATGAGTGCTTTCATTGTGGCGGAGGTACAGTCGGTCAAATCCGGTGTCCTGTGAAATTCTCGGTCTGCATCCAAAAACCATTCCGTACCTACATCGGCAAGCTCCTGATTTGCAATACTGCCGAGATAATCAAAGAAATCCTCAGCCGAGTCATACTCCCTTGCAGCTTGCTGTATCTCGTCAAAAGAAAGCGTATTTGTAACATACTGACCTCCGGCATTGCTGTCGGGGTTATAGTACATCCAAGCTACGCTTTCATTGTCCCGGTCGATAAAGAAGGCGTCGTCATAACCGGTTTTCGAACTGAAATCCTGTACGGTTTCGGTATCGTTTTGAGCTTCGTTTTCGCCTGTAACGGCTTTTTCTTCTGCCGGTAATACACTGACCTTCAAGTGGTCGTTCATTGGATTTTCACGCACTTTTCGGTCAAATTCTTCCCTTGAAAGCTCCTTGTTGAATAGGGGCATATCTAAGTCATAGAGCATTACACGGTTTTCATCAAAGGACAAAATCTCATACTGCGAAGCTCCGATATACACGCTGTCGCCGAGATGATATTCATACTTTGCTTCCGGTTCGACCTCTTTGTTTTCAGGCTCAGGCGGTGCGGTAGAGAGTATCTCACGGTTTTTTCTTTGCTCTGCAAGCTCGGCTCGCCGTTCTTCCTGCTTTTCAAGCCATTCAGGGTACTTTTCTTTTTCCTTCGGATTTAAGTATCTGTCCATACGGATAAGGTCTCCGATACGCTTTTCCACCTGAGACCAAGAAAGCGTAATGTGCGGCTTGTCACTTCCGATACCTTTTGAAATTGTGATACCTTTTCCGTCGTGCTGTTCGTCAATGCCTGCACCGATGATGACAGGGTAAGAGCCGCCCCAACCGTATTCGTTTTTCAAGAAGTCGGCGTTCTCTTTTGCGGAAAGGCTCTTTTCAAACTGCTCATAGATACGCATTTTACCCTCGGAAACTCCGCTTCCACGGGTCAGTACAGCGTCTATGATTTCCTGAGAAAAAGTAAAGGCAGAGGTTTTTTGTACCTCTGCCTGATTGCCCATTATGAGAGTCAACTGACCGTCCATCGACGGAAGCGGTTTCATTGTATCGGTCAATTCTCTCAAAAGTCTCATTGCTTCAAAATGCTGAGCGATAACGCCCCAGTCGTAGAAGCTCTGAGCGGTTCTGTTTTCGTATTCGCCCTCCCACAAGTGGAGGACATTCTGAAATGTTTTGTAGCCCACAAGCCTGCCGTCGCTTAAAGTAAGCCGGGTGTAATCGTTGTTGAAGATACCCTTGATATATTCGGTACGGGTCGCATTGTCCGTATTTCTCTCATAGAAATCTTTGATTTCTTCCTTTGAAGCGGACAAATGCGGGGTAGTACCGAGTATCTCTCGGATAGTATCATCGCCACCGAAAAACGGCAGGCTCTTGTCCTCGTGGTTTCTGTCGTAATACTCTAAGCGAATATTACCTGATTCTTCACGATTTCCTGTGCCGAGTTCCTGATGTTGTTCATCAGGCGAACCCACTTCATCATATCTTCCGCTTTCATCTGCTCCGTCAGCCCGGCTTTCTGTGCCATCTGCTTCACGAGAGTTTCCTCCAGTTCGCTGGCTCTCTGCTGAACCTCCGCCAAGTGACTGTTCAGAATCCCTTTCGTCAGAAGATTGTAGTACAGGATTTTGTGATGTTCCTTCAGATAAGTTCTCCTCATCTGCGACCATCTGCCGAGAGTCACTTCCGTCTGCTCCGGCAGTTTCAGGTTCGGAAGATTGTAATCTCCCACCATCGTGTATGTGATTTCGCTCATCGCTTTGACTCCTTTCGTCTTTGATGTCTTTATTGTATTCGGATTGCTCCTGTTCATCAATTATGCGATTTTCCTTGCTGAGCGTGCTGATTGTTCTGCTGACAGGGAGCAACGCCATTTCTGCAATGTCGCTTGTAGCAATACCCACCGCATTGAGAACTTCCTGTGAATTGAAACTTGAAATACCGGCAAAGTCATCGGGAGAATAGACCTTGTCTGCGTTCAGTCCCAATCGTGCCATAACCATATATGACACGCTGTTTCTGACAAGCTCCAAATACAAGGCATTTGCTTCGTCGGCAGACAAATACTCAATATCGCTTCCTGCACCCAAACTCATAAAGTCGGAGATATAGTCTGCGATGTTGTCCTCGACGGCATTGGCAATGCTCTCTTTGACGACATTTTCAATACTTGTTGTATCGTTTACCGCACCGAAAGTGTTTTCAAGCGTTTCAATAACCTCTGCTTCAAATTCGGGTCTCATCTCCCAAATCGGAACAGGGCGGGAATATCTGCTTTCGTGGGTGTCCGATATATCAAAGTAATGAATCAGCCTTTGACGGCTTCTGTCTGCGTCCTCAAATACGGCAATACCTTTTGCTCCTCGATTTACCCAGCGACCGAAAGTGCCGTTCCATCGTTCGATTTCAAGCACGGCTGTTGCGTCTGGTCTTTGGGCATAAATGAGAAGCTGTTCATCAAATCGGAGCCTGAAATTCCTGCCTGCTGTTTTCAGAAACGATTGCCAGTTTACCGGATTGTCTGTAACTGCAAAACAGGTTCTTTCGTATAGCTCCGAAATTAGGTCAAATTTCCTTGCCACCTCGTCTGCACCTCCTTATCGTGTTTTTTCTTTGTCCATTGCGTATTTCGTGTTTTCTTTTGCGGCTGGTTCTACGGTATGACCGTTTCTCTCGCAAAGCTCGGCAAATTCGCAGATGTGGTAGAGATTTGTGCCGACCTCCAAATGGTAGTCATCAATATATCTGCAAGTTCTCTCCATTGTTTTGCCGTCGCCGAGCTTGATTGAGATTTTTTCTCCGTCCGCAATGCGAAACTGTTCCTGATAGTGCGGGTCAATAAATCGGATACCACGCTCGGCATTTTTCAAGTGGTTGTTCAGCCACTCTTTCTGATAGCAATAGCAGTACAGATTGTACTCTCCACGGTTGGGATTTAAACGCATAAGGTAGGAATATCGCTCGGTATCAACACGGACGCCGTAATGATTGCGGTCATCTTCGTAGCTGCTTTCGGGGTGTTCATAGCAGAATTTTGACATAGTGCTTCTGCCGCTTAAAAACTCGCCGTCCCCGAAACGGTAGGAGTTTATCACCAAGTCAAATTCCTTTTTGAAATCGTCGGTCTTTAAGTCCTTTCTGAAATCGTTCCAAGTCGTCCAAAACTCGTTCCCGTTAGAACCGAAGTCGGCTCTCAAATATCCGATAAGACCGGTCTGCATAGAGAGCTGCTGACTTTGGCTGAAGGTGTATTTACGCTCTGCTTCGGTCAATACTCTGTAATCCATTTTCATCACCTCGCTTGTTCGTTTGGTTGTCTTTGCTTTGGAATAGGAAAACCATAAACTCCGGCAATGTCATCGCCGAGCCTTTTGGTAACTCGTGTGATGTCGGCTCTTGTGGCTTTTCCGTTGTAGATTTTATCTTGCAGATTTTCAATCTGCGTATCGGTAACACCGTCTTTGAATACACGGTATAGATAATGGTTTGTTCCGTCGTGATGAACGGCATCGGCTCTAAGGTCGCCGTACTTATCCACATACCATTCGGTGTAATCGGTATCGGAGTAAAGGCAGTCCTTAATGTTGCCGGAATCAATCATCTTGTAGCCCGCCACTCTGCCGTTCCATCTGCCGAGGTCGCCGATTACGATAATCGGCTGTGAGAGCTGAATATCAAGATTTACTCGTTCATCATATAGGTTTGCGGCATTGGATTTTACCATAATGTCGTACAGTTCATCTTCAGGGTAGTCAGGGTAAAGTTCCTCTAACGACTCTCGCCAATCATCAAGGTCAAGGTTAAGGTCGCTCCAAATGATATGTCGGTCATTCTGCTCCTGCCTGCTCATCAGTGCCACCTCCCAAATAAGAGAACAGCTTATTGGCTTTGGTCTGCTTCTGAAGCTCGATAATCAGGCTCATATCCGGAATAGTAATACCGGGAATTTTCAAAATGCTCTCCATATCAAGCTGCTGCAATTTCTTTTCCGTATTGCAGCCTGCGTCAAAAAGTTTCGTCAGAAGCTTTGTCTTTTGCTGAAAAGTAAATTTTTCCTTCATTGCTTTGTCCTCCTTATCGTTCTTTGTCTTTGTTTCGCTTCTTGTGTGAAAGCTCCTGTGCCTTTTCCTTTGCCCATTCAGGCAGACACTCAGGCTTTACCTCGCCCATAACATCCATTCTTTCATATCGGGTTGATTTTCCGGTGTGAAGATTTGTGCAGAATACGGCACTTCCTCGGCTGTTTGCCGACGCACCGAAACCACCTGTAACATAGTAGAGCTGTCTGTCGGCTCTTTGAAATTCGGGCTTTAATACTTTGGGGTCAATGGCAATGATTTTGCCGTTGATGTCTTTGGAATAGTGGTCGGGGATACAGTCGGCTTCGGTTATGAGCGTGATTGGAATATCCAGTTTCTCGACCTGTTCCTTGAAAAGCTCCGCTTCATTTGCCACACGGCTACCGAAAATATGGGCGATTTCGATATAGTCATCGCTTACCATACATTCCGAACACAGTTCAAACAGGTCGTTTCGCTCCGCAAAGCCGCACATAAATTTATCGCCGTTCGTACTTTGCTCATTGGAAGCCAAGACTATTTCCTTTTCGCCCACATTGACCGAGCAGAGAACGGTGTATTCACCGATTTTTCTTTTTTCCTCGTTCATATCCACACCTCAGCTTACTTCAATCACAATTCTGATGTTTCCGCAGTCGCAACCACTGCACTGTCTGGACAGCTCAGGAAACAGGGATTGAACTCTCTGTCTTGCTCTGCGGATAGTCTCAAAGCACGGCAAGCCGTAGCCTTTATAGTTGTTGACTATATCCTCAAGCGGTAAATCTCCGACTCTCATATAGCTGTATCGGTTGTAATAGCAAAGGATAAGCTGCATATCGTCATACCTCGTTTCGGGGCATTCTCTGAGTATTGCAAGCACCTTGCTGTCAACCGTTTTTTGCTTATTCATAATGCACCTCCGTAAAAGAACGGTGGGCGAAGTTTTCACTCCGCCCACACAAGCGTTCCTTATTTCTTTCTGTTCTTAATCTGCAAGAAGATAAAGCCGCCGATAATAAAGGCGACCAATACAACTGCTACGATTGTTTTAGCGTCCATTACTCATTGTCCTCCTTCTTCTTTTTTCTGTACGCAATAATGGCTGTGCCGACAATACCGAGGGCAGAAAGTCCCGCAAGTGCCGTCCACAAGCCCACATTGCTGTTATCTCCGGTCTTTGGTGTGTCTCTCAGCTCATTGTGCATTTCCACAACGGTAGTAGAGCCGACCTTTACGGTTGCAATCTTATCCGCAGGAAGCACATAGGAAGCAGAAACACTATCCTGAACCTCGGAAACGGTGTAATCGCCGATACGAAGTCCCTCAATAACGATTTCGCCGTTCTTATCGGTCGTGAAGCTTCGGTCGTATCCGTTTACTCCCGTAACTCTGAAAGTGAAGCCTTCAACCTTACCGTCTGAGGAAGTCTTAACGATTTTCAGGTTTCCTTTCATAGCCGTGTTAATAAAGCCGACGCCGGCTTTGTTTTCAACCTCGTAGGTGGTTTCATCTTTTTCAATGAAAACAGAGTACACACCCTTATCAAGTTCAAAGCCTTCCGGTGCTTTGGTTTCTCTTACAAGGTATTTTCCGTAAAGAAGCTCCTTCATCTCGTAAATACCCGTAGAAGTTTCGTTGAGTGTACCGATAAGCTCGTCGCCGTCGTCCAGTTTGCCATCGCCGTTTACATCTTTGTAAACCTCAAAGGTCGCTCCTGTCAGCTTGTTGTCCGGGTAATCTTCATCAACCTTAGTCAACTTGATATTGCCGTGAACATACTCATTGACGATTTCGACCTCAATGACCTGAGCGACCTCGGAGATTTTAACTTCATAAGAAGTTTCATCAAGCACGAAGCCCTCCGGCTGCTCGATTTCTCTTACAAGCCAGTTGCCATACGGTACTTTCTCAAAAGAAAAGCTACCGTCTTTTTGGGAGGTAGCAGTCATCAAAGCATTTTCTTTTGTAAATTCGGTTTCATCAGCCTTAAACAGACCGATTACAGCACCTCCCAGTGCTTCGCCGTTTTCGGTAATCTTCTTACCGGAAACAGAACCGTAAATGAGCTTGTTTTCAATCGGCTTGCCGTCATTGACTGCAATCTCAACAGTTTCGGTATCCTGTCCCGCATAGCTGAAAGTAAACGGATACTTGCTGTCGGAAAGGATATAATGCTCATCAGTTGCAAGTTCCTTTACATAGTAGCTTCCAAAAGGAAGGTCGGTTTTGATAACAGCCTTACCATTTTCGGAAAGTGAGATAATCTCAATCAGACCGTCTGCCGGGATAGAAGTACCGCTTGTTGAAACAAGTTCCTCAGCAGCGAAAAGTCCGAAGCTGATGTTCTTCACTTCATCGCCGTTGCCGATATTGAAGATGTCGTTCTTCTCGATAGCTTTTTCAAGACTTACCGTAACCTTTTGTCTCTCGTTTACGAAGCTGGTTGCCGTTTCGGTCACGGCGACTTCCTGACCTGCGTAGGTAAGCTCGACCTCGTGTGCTTCCTTGTTGATAACCATACCCTCCGGTGCGGTAATTTCAACTACCGTATATCTGCCGAGGTAAAGCTCCTTACTCTTTGCAAGTCCGTTTTCATCTGTGGTAACAGTATCTACGACCTCGCCCTTTGCATAACGGAGTGTTCCGTCGGGAGTGATAATATCTTCTGCTGCGGTAATCTCATAAACCGCACCTGCAAGACCTTTCACTTCATAGACAGGCTGATAAATCACATCGGCGTTTTCCTCTCCGGAGATATTTACCCCTGAGAACACCTCGCCGGTCTTTTCAATGCTGACAGTACCTTTCTGTGCCATATTAGGCTTATCGACCTTAATCACAGTAATACCACCCTCATCGGAAGAATGTTCCTCTGCCACATCAAAGTACACCGGTGTGCTGTCAAGCACATATCCGTAAGGAGCCTGAACCTCAACAAGAGAATATCCCTTGCCGTATTCCAGTTTCTCCGGTGTAACAAGCTGTCCGTTTGCGTCGGTGTAGAAAGTATCAATCGTTGTCGGAGTAGGATAAGTGAAAGTCATTGTTACCTGATTGCCGTCAGGGTCAAAGATTTTGAAGCCTGCACCGGCATACGGAATGTTTTTACCGCTTTCTGCGTCCACCTTAACAACCTTGATATAGCTTTCAAAGTTTGCGTTGTTGATAAGATAGCGGTAGGTCTGTCCGTGCTGAGCAATGAACACATCAAAGTTCTTCATCAGCGCACGACCTTCCCAGCCTGCGGTCTGATGAACGGTATATACGCCGTAAGGCATATCCTTTGTCTGCCCGAAACCGTTTTCATCACAGACAATGACATCTCTTTCATCTTCTTCTGCTGAATCAAAGCTGCCGGAAGATTTGAGATAGATTTCAAAGGTTGCACCGTTTTCGGGTGTTTCAATCTGAGTTTCGCCATTATCGGTATGCTTGATGATAGCGATATTGCCTTTCATAACCTGTTCGGTAACATCATTTGCGGTCTGATTGTGTTCCACCGTATAAAGCTGCGGTTCAGCACCGACCTTATGGATTGTACCGTCGAGCCGATAACCCTCGGACGGAGTGATTTCACGGATTGTCCAGTCATTATCGCAGACATATTCCTTTGTGGTAAACTGACCGTTCTTATCCGTTACATACTTGTCAACAAGGGTTTCACCCTTATAGATACCGTAAACTGCTCCGGCAAGGGTAGCGTCGCCCTGCGGTGTGCCTTCCTCTCGGTCGCTCTTTGTTACGGTTACGCTGAACTTTTTGAGAATGTTCGTGAAATTGCGGGTAGTAACCTCTTTCCAGTTAATCGGTGCGGTCTGATTTGCAGGCACAACATAACGGATTGCGGTATCCACTTCCTCAATGGTGTATGGGGTAGTGCCGCTGATAAGCACATCATCAAAAGAAGCAACACCGTTCTTATCTGTCACTGCATATTCATCTACGGCAATACCCGCAAGCGAAGTTCCGTAAAGGTGGAAAGTTACACCCTCGACCAGATTATCCTCCGAAGATTTGATAACCTGAAGATTACCTCTCTTGAGAACATTATTGAAGTTGACCTTTGCCACCTGACCGGCAACAACAGTAACTCTGTGAACCTCCTGCGGTACATATTTGTCGATAGACTGTTCTGTTACCGTGTAAACACCGGGCATAAGGTTATCCAGTTGGAATTTGCCGCCGTTTGCGGTTGTTACAGTCTGATTGACACCGTTACCGCTGATGGTAAACTGAATACCGTCAACCTTTCCGTCCTCACTTGTCTTTACAATCTGACAAGAGCCGTAGCTTACCTTCATTTTGACAAAGCCGCTGACAGGGTCGCTGACCTCCTGAGCATAAGTGACCACATCCTGAATGCCGTTGCCATTCTGATGGATACCGTCAGACCATACGACAACACCTCTGCGGACACCGTTCTTTTTTGCGGCTGTGATGGTAAATTCCTTGCTCGGAGCTTTCTCCATCGAAACAGTCAATTTGTTTCCGCTGACAGAGAACGAAACGCCGTCAATATTTGCCGAGAAATTGTAATTGCCAAGCACACCGTTTGTATCGGTGAGAGTTGCAACATACTTGCTTCCGTTCCATTCAAGCTCGTTCACCTTGGCAGAACCGCTTGACCTTGTGCAGAAGCTCGGAACTTTCGTATGGTTCTGAACGCTTGTTACCATACTGTTGTAGTACGACAAGATTTTGCTGCGGAGAGGGTGTGCTGAGCTTACACATTCAAGCACGGCATTGTACCCTCCGGTAGAAACGTGATTGAAGCTTGCGTCTCTTTCTCCGACAATCGTTTCCCAAATCAAAATCTGAGTGGCATAAGCGTGTGCGATACAGTTTGCGTCGCTTTCATTCTGCGACTTCCAGCTTGTCGAAATACCTCCACGGTAGCCGTACTGCAAGATACGACCGATAAGCAGGCGAATATCATCGCCGGAAATCGTACCGTTCGGACTGATGTTGTTGAAGAAGTTCTCGTCCTTTTCGGTGAGAGTATCTCCTGTCCGCTGACCTGTACCCGGCTCGATACAGTAGGCGATATTGCCCGAATACGAACCCATTGCACGAAGTCCCGTATATTTCGTGGACAAGCCTCTCCAACCGTTCATATAGTTGAGATTGCCGTGTCCCCATTCGCCGTTGTTATTGGTATCTCCGCTTCGGGGATAATCGACGAGGTACACATCGGCTTTTTCTCCTACGGCTGCAAAGGCTGTCGTTGCCCCAATGCCCATAAAAGCAGTAAGGCTCATAACCGCCGCCAACATAAGCGAGACGGCTTTCTTGAATTTTGTTTTAACCATTGCGTTTTCCTCCTTGAAATGCAAAAACGCACCGATTTTACTCAGTGCGTCCGCTTAAAATTATTTTGTTTTAGCAGTAGCCGATATAGATGTTGTACTCCGTATCGGATAGCTTTTCTGTCCATATCCACACAGCGGTAAAACCCTCGCTGTTCTTGTATCGGTTCAGTCTGCTTTCAATATCAGACTTGATACCGCTTCGGTTAGGATTTGCGGATATGGGGTTGTCCCAACATTCTGTCGCCGTGCTGTCAAGAGAAAGCCCTATGCTTACCGCATACTCTTTTGCGTAACTAACATAAGGGCTGACATCGAATGTCTGCTTGGGCGGCTCTGTCGGTTTCGGTTCTGCCGGCTTTTCAGTCGGCTTTTCAACCGGCTTTTGTTCGGCAGTTGTCTGTTCTTTTGGCTGTTCCGTTTGTTTTTCGGGTTCAGCCTGCGTGGTTGTCTGCTTTGGTGGCTCTGCCTTTGGCTTTTCGGTTGCAGGAGTATCAGCCGTTTTTTCTTCCGCCGGTTTTGTCTGAACAGTTGCAACCGTCTGACTTTCAGCGGTTGATTGGCTTTCTTCTGCCGTAATCGGTATTTCTTCCTGAACTGCCGTGCTTTCCGGTTCTTCTGCCGTTTCTTCCTGAGAATCTGTTTCGGTATTACCAGCCGGAAAAGAAGTCTCTGTTTTCGTAATCTCCTGTGCAGCTTCTTTGGCTGTGTTACCGGTACAACCTACGAGGAAAATCATCAGGCAGGCAAGAACACAAGGTATCAGCCTGTTTTTCATATCCATCGCTCCTTTCTGCCTTAATCGTAATAAAAACCGGTCAAAACATCAAAGGTGCGATTGGCTGAACTTTTTATCGTAGCAGACATTTTGCTTTTGCTCCAAATGTGCGAACCCTTTTATAGACAGCTATATGTTATTGAGATAGATATACTCAAGGGAGATAGAGTATATTTTTCAGCAGGTTAATAGCCGGTATATATAGGGGTTAGAGTGTGAGAAAGGGGGAAGGCTATCGGCTGTCACGGTCGGCTCTGCTTCGCAGAAACTTGTTGTAATGCTCCAATGCCTTGCACACAAAATCCTCCGTTTGGCTTATGGGAATATTCTTCGGGATAAGCTGTCGAACCCTGTCGCCCCTCAAAACAATTTTCTCCCTTTGGTTTGGTTTTTCCTCCGACATAATCGCTTGGATTGCTTCGGTTGTGAGCTTGCCCTCCTCAAAGAACTTTCGCATACGGATTGTTTGGTCGTGGGACGGGGTTGCGTCGTTCAGGTCGATTTCATCAACCACATCACGCTGACTGTCCTCATCGAGAAAAGACAATTCAACCGCCGGTCGCATTTTAATTCGCCCCTCATCAACATATTCCAAAAGTTCGGGAACAAGGTTTGTAAGGCGAATATATCTGCGAACTTGGGTTTGACTGTCACCCGACTGCTCTCCAATTAGTTGTGCTGTTTCTTTTCCGCTTGACTTCCAACCCACTGGGTCGGAAGTTAGGTCTGTTCTTTTGCCTTGTCTGCTCAATGCTTCCAAACGCATTTTGTAGGCATAGGCTTTTTCCGAGACCCTGCGCCAGAGTTCGACTTCTTCGAGCATGTCGGGAGTAATCAGCCCTGAGTCCAGACCGTCGTCCACGTCATGTCCGTAGTAAGTCAGATCGTCGGCGACGTCCGCCACCTGTGCCTCAAGTGCGGGCATCAGCGGCAAAGTTTCACCGTCCAGTTCGGCACGGTTCCCTTCATGATTGATTCTGTGTTTGATCAGACCGGAACGCACCTCCCATGTCAGGTTGATTCCATCGTATTCCGGATATTTGACCTCCAGCTCGTCCACGATGCGGAGCGCCTGCAGATTGTGGTCGAACCCGCCGTAGTCGAACATGATTCGGTGAAGAGCGCGTTCTCCCGCATGACCGAATGGAGTATGCCCGAGGTCGTGGGCGAGGGAACGCCCATCACCTACGATTACTACCATCGCGTGCTGCGCGGCAAGACGCCCGCCAAGGCCGCCTCGTACAACGATGGCGACGACCCGGCAAAGGACGAGATCGTCGAGGTCGAGGAGACGGCATCCTCGGAGCAAAAGGTCGCATGGCGCTGCAAGATGTGCGGCTATACCGTCGAAGGCTATCCGGACGGCCTTCCCGAAGACTGGCGCTGCCCCCTGTGCGGCATGGGACGCGACTACTTCGAGAAGGTGCTCATCTAGTCGCTCATTCCAAACGCGAATGAGGGCTCTGGCCGCATCGGCCCACGCCATAACGATATAATGTGTCAATTGCACATCTCGCGAAAGGACGATCATGGGTTTTCTGGAAGGTAAGACCGCAATCATCACGGGCGGCGGTTTCGCCGCGCTCAAGAACGGCGAGCCCGGCTCCATCGGCTACGG
>ENA-ORUI01001228-ORUI01001228.1-human-gut-metagenome-genome-assembly--contig:-NODE-1228-length-27055-cov-48.272667_pt1 | contig 27055 bp, 32 predicted proteins | sample MGYA00242078_ERZ509205 | MGnify/ENA primary metagenome ERZ509205 (study PRJEB26280, sample SAMEA2338828) | human gut metagenome | biome: human gut; feature: human-associated habitat; material: faeces... | reverse complement strand
CGAAGGTATGGGAAAGAACCATGCTAGTCAATACGCCAATTTTGGAAGCTTACCTAAAAGACAGTAGATTGTCATTTTTAGTTAACAATCTTAACAAAATAAATCATCAATCCCAATTATTGACACAAATAAAATTGGGGTGGTATGATACCTCTTTTCCTTCTATTTTTGTTATGAGCTCCGGTAGTGAGAAATCGTCTATCGGAGATATGACGATTTCTCTTGCAAATAAATATTGACGAATTTTTTCGTATCGAACAAATTTATCAGTAGCATACAGAAAGCAGCCATCATTCTCTTTCTTTTGAGGGAAATAACGGTTATCCCATATCTTAAGCAGCAGTTTTTTTGTTATTGGATATGTTACTTCTGCTCCATACATTGCTAGTCCGAGGCATTCCAGCTCGGTATTTTTAACATGAGGCTCTACAACGATAGGAAAGTCCGAGGTGTAATAATCTCCGTTAGGATTAATATAGAACTCCCAGAAATTATTAACAAGTCTTTCGGAATAATCATTTATAAGTTCCTCTGCCCCAAATCCCATATCAAAGTGCTCAAAAGCTGGATCGCGTTTGCGTGTTAGAAAATCTTCAATCTCGTTATAATTGCTTGCTTTTCTACAATTATCGCAATCAGTTATCTTTTTTACGGCCCGAATTAGAGATCTTTCGAATTTTTCAAGATATTCTCTTAATTCTGGTAATCGAAGAAATTGTATAGCAATATGTTGAGCTATAAGTCGTTTGCTATGTTCATCTATAAATAAGCATGATCTTGGATTTTTTCTTATGTTTTCATCAACACTCTCAACCAATTGCTTCAATATGGTAGACAATTCAATTTCTACGTTTCGAGCAAAGAATTTTTTTTCAATAGATAGCCGATTTAACAAACCTTCAGACTCTTCTATGATTTGTTCACCAAGGCTATAAAAATCATCTTTATAGCAAATTTTATCGGTGGATGTTATATACTTTTTTGAACGCGTTTTATTATATACCCAAACCCCCTTTCCATCATTACTGAAATTGGAAAGGTATATTTGAGGAATATAATGCTGTCTTGTATTTTCTTTCATATTTTTCAAAATAATTATACTACATATTGATTTTTCATCCCACTATTCACACTGCTTCATTACTACATTCATAGCATCTTCAACTCCCTTTAGAGGGTATTTTATTTCTTCAGTGATTGTTTAACCAATCTATGCACGCTGGCACGCTATGCTTCTCTGTGGTTCTAGTTTATAGCCAACACATTTGCATTCGCAAGCTCCTTAGACGACATCGTATCCTCTGTAGTTATTTCGATCATAGCCTTCTTCAGGGGTATATTCGTTTGATGTTCTCATTGAAACTCATATCATAGTTTTCTTTACTTTGTATATAATCGAAATACTAAGATAAACATAATAACCGGGATGGACAAAAATAAAAACAGGAAACCTTTTTATCGGTCTCCTGTTATAATTATCATTTCGTTTTCACTCTCAGCACTATCTTTCCTCCATCAATTTCCAACCATGCCTTTTTTATCTTGTCCGCTCCCAACACACCAGCACTCTCTATGTAAGCTTTAATAAACTCAGGCTGCTCCATAGAATAAGTACATCGTAGTGGAACTTTAGGGAATTGGGCCGGAATCCTAAAACCTTCATATCCTTCTCCAGTTATCATGTAGGCATCAGCATCCATAATCATATCTTCTGGATCAGATTTATAATCAATTCCACGATAGAAATACATGGCCACTGTTTCTCCGGCTATATAGAGTTTGAATATTACCTTGTTTTTTCCTACATAAGCATCCAAATCTTCCTGTACTGCTTTTTCAATTTCACTAATGTTTGTTTCCGTTATGGTATATACTTTACCCATAACGAATACCTTCTTTTCTTTTTTCATTACTGTTTCCTCCTTAGTTTAATACGTGATTTTCATTATGATACAATCTGGATAACATCTTATACCGATTTCTTCAACAACCCCTTCCCCTTTACATGTAAATAGTAACAGTGTCTTATAGAACTGAATGAAGGTAGTTATATCGGTATAGAAATTTTTACCATTAAAACACAGTGGACTAATTAATGGATAACCACCCATCTTTTTAGGAGTAAAGGCTGTAAGACCAATGCCAGATATAATATTTGCGTCAGTATCATATATCACTGGTTTGTCTGGATTGATATTAAAGTCACGAATATATTTCATAATTACATGATTTTCGCTTAACTCCTCAATCGCGAAAGACACCATTCCACCAGTTGTTTCCTCCAAAGAATCATTTACGGCTGATTCAATCTCCTCTATCGTCATTGTAGTATCGAGGACTTCTCTGTTTGCAATAAAATAGTTTTTCATAGTTTAGATTTTTGTGATTTAATTGTTAGTGTAATTCCCATTTTGCCCTTCAGGAATGATATAAGTCCAGTATAAGCATCAGTTCGCCTTCTTTCTCTCGGGCATATCTCTAGAAGCTCCTTCAGTGTTATTTCAATGCAGAGACCAGTTTTAAAATTCTCTCCATACTTCTTTCGTAAGGCTTCTACATCTTTCTCGTATTTTTCAGGGATAGGTTGGGCGATTGTACTACTTTTTTCGATAACATCAGGAGTAGTTTCTCTAACCTGACGCTCTGACGATTCTTCTAAAGTACCATCAAAGAATATATTCATAAAATTTCCCCACATGAGAATAGGTATTATTTTTGTCATTAGTTAGAGTTTCAATCCACCAGAATCGCGTTTTGTCATTTTCAGAAAGTAGATATAAAAAAAGAACGCACTAAGATTGAATGTCCTAGTGCGTCATATATTGTTATTAGCGATATATATTCTTTACCAATTTTAAGTCTTCATATTCCAACTTCGGTTGAACTCCATTTCCTAAAGGTTTACAAAGTTCCTTTTTCATTTCACTTGAACTGGTTGTTATAATCTCATACCTTGCATCAAACACATACCCACGATATTCATCTTTTCTAAGGTCTGCAATAACATATATAGTTTCTCCTCTGCTGAAGTTTGCTATTTCATTGCTATGTGCTTGAATAATAACTCCTCCTTGTAGTTGTATAAAATACTGTGTGTAAGTACTAGGAAGAAGCCCGTTTGACCAGTATGCTGCTGCGGTATTATCTCCTTCTCCTGTAAAGAAATCTGCAATAGTTCCATATAATAATACCTTCTCACCTTTTAAGACTTGACTGAACTTTGCTATATTATGTTGTTTCAGTCTGTTTATATCTGAAACGCTCCATAAATAACTATATATATTAAAACTATTTGTTTTTTGAGCAATATACTCTTGACGTTGTCTATTTTGCTCTTGCTTTATTTCCTGTGCCTTTTTTAGTCTTCTATTATTTATGGTTGGTGCTATAACTTCAAATAATTGTTGGGGAATAGAATCTATATTATGAGTCTTAAAAGATAGAGCTTTCGTCAGGTTAGCAATAGGTGTTGAACGGTTCTGTACATTTATTGCATAGATTATGCCATTTTGCTTTTGGATTGTAAAATCAAAAGTTTCAGAATCATATATTAAAGATGCGTATCCTTGAAGAAAATCATCTTCTTTCCACTCACCTGTTATTTTAGTTTTATATAAGTTGAAAGACATAATTCCATCTCCTTCTCTTTGAAAGTTATGTATATCTCCTTCATATTTGGCAGTAGAATAAATTATATTATTACGCTTTTTATAATCGTCATCTGATATTTCAATATCTCCGTTAATTGTAGCATAGACTTTTCCATTGGGAGATATTATATTACATTTACCTGAGAATATTTTTAAATCTTGAGAGAACATTCCATTAAGAGATACATTCTTATTGAAAAGAACTCCTGTCCCAACAAATTTATCTCCATTCCAGTGTCCTGAGTAAGAATTGCCATTGCTATATAATTCACCTAGTCCTTTTCTTATATCTGCCTCCCAATGGCCGTCATAGGTAGAGCCTGTACTATAAATCATTTTCCCTTCTCTCCATCGTTTTCCACTTTCCCACATTCCTTGATAAACAGATCCACTTTTATAAGTCATTTTACCATGACCAGATATGATACCTAAATACCAATTCCCTTCATAGATACCTCCTCCCTTATAAGTCATTTTACCTTCTCCATTGGGTAAACCATTTTCCCAATTTCCTTCATAAACATTTCCATTAGCATAAATCATCTTTCCAAATCCATCAGGCTGTCCCTTTTTCCATTCACCCTCATAATAATCTCCATTTGGATATTTCTTTTTCTTGGCTTCAACTGTACCAGACACAAGCAAAGCAAATATTAGTGGTAGTAAAAATAATAGCTTCTTCATAATGCGTTATTTTGAAATTGTTTAATCAGGAAAATTTGTAAAGATTTTAGGTATTATTTTAGAATAAAAATCTTTCTCACTATTAGGATAATAAAGTATAGCCGTCATAAATATATCATCCTTTAAAACGGTTTTTAAATAGTATATATCCCCATTTTCAGTATAATCAGATACGACAAACCAGTTACCTTTTAATTTGGAATAAACAGGAGATTTATCTTTATATTCATTATATTTATCCTGTATTGTTTCATTTAGACCATTATACATTCCAGATACACTTAAATAAGTATGATTGTCCTTAGAGAATCTGCATCCATCACTATTGTCTGATTCACGTAAATTACTAAAAGAAGATGGATATAAAATACTATAACCAAAACGAGAGTTATAATATCTTTTTAATGTAACTTCGGTTGTCTTCAGGTTATTGTTTTCAAAATGGAGTTCAAAAGGCATTTCAATGTTTTTATAATTGGTGAATGTACCATAGAAGAAATCATTAGTAAATCTTCCTTTGAAATTGCTTGTCTGTTTTCCTTCACTATTAAATTCAAGCAATGCTACATCACCACTTTCTGAGATACCTCCATATAAGTAGAGAAAATTATCACTACCGTTCTTGTCATAATAATATTTGCCATATATCTTGTTGTCTTGGATGGATAACTGCATTGTAACAGAATACTTGTTATCAATCAGACCTTTTAACTGGTAATTGTTTCCACTATAAGATGGTGCAATTAGGTTGCCTTGTAAATCATAGTAAACATCAGCTATTGCATATTCATTATACCTAGCATCGTCTTTGAATCTTGTAACGATTGCCTTACGAGCTATATATCCATTCTCTGTTTGTGTAATTTCATTTCCAGAACAAATCTCTTTTACTTTCCAATCCGTCGTGTTTAATTCCAATCTATACTCAGTAAATCCAAGAACTCCCATACTATATGCTCCATTGTTACCCGATATGAGTATATTATTATTTTGATTCATGGAAGTATTGAAAGAGAATAAACAAACTTCTCCTGCATTAGTTGTTGGCAATGACTGGGCGTTGAATTGTTTTAAAATTTCCCTATCTAAATCATAGACCAATAAATAGCCTGTATTATCATCGGTAAGATTAAAAGTACAGTATTTCGATAGCTCTGGATATTTATGTTCAACCTGTATCTTATCACCATACTTGGCAATCAATTCTTGGATAATCGCTTTTGACCTTTGCTCATAAACATCTTTATCAGCTATGCTTTCAGTTTGATTTTCAACTGCCGGAGTATAGTTCTCTTTTTCATTACTCTGTAAAATCCACCAAGCTACCACTCCCATTAATACAACCAATCCAATACCAAACAAAAGATTGAAAGGAACGTATGGCTTCTTATTTGTTTCTTCTATCTTGGTATCTACTTTGGGAATAGTTATCCGCATTATCCGCTCATCAAAATTATACTTTTCTAAGAAATCATTTTGAAGCTGGGTTGCCTTATGATATTCCTGTTGGGATATATGATTGACGATAAGGAAATAATATTGCTCTGAAATCTGTTTTTTACATGCTTCAAGCAATACCCTTTCCTTATTTGAGGCACTCCCTTTTACGTCAAATGTCTTTAATAAATTAAAAGCATCCTCATATTCGCCTTTTTGATAGTGAGACAGCGCTAAAGTATATAAATCATTCTCCATAACAACTATACAATATTGATAAGTAAAATCAATACAATAATCACAACTATTAATATTAATATGAAATTGGCATATCTTTTTTCACTTTGACTTGCCTGATATTGTTTACCAAACAAATCGTTTTCTGTTTTCATCTGTTTTATATCTTTGCCTAACTCTGCTAAAAAAAGATCAGCTTCCTTTTCACGCTCTGCCTTCTCATATTCTTTCTGTTTGTTTTGGATAATAAAGGTAGTTCCGCAATAAAGGCATTTTACCGTTTTTATATTGATATATTCATATCTGTTACCGCCACAATTCGGACATTTAATTTCTTCTTGTGTCATTATTCTTTATGTTTAAAATAATTAATAATTCAATCATATCCAAAGATGGTTAGGATAGGCAGAATTAATAGAAAAAAATACATCATAAAGCCTCCAACAGTTCTATCTGTTATTATATTTCTCATCAAAATCTCGCTCACTCATACACAACATCATTATAAACTCTATAAAAGCAATTATAGAAGGAATCCATGTCCAGCAGAAAATAAGATACAGAAAACCTAACCCTACTTGTCCCAAATAAAATTTATGCCCTCCTAATCCTCCTAAAAAAAAGCAAATAACCAGAGCTGTCGTTCTACTTTTACCTCCATAATATGATGAAGGAATATGAGGGTTATTATATACGGGAGTTCCATTTGTTCCGCTATTATTAACATTTACTATTATATTAGGTTGTCCGCCAATATTATTTAAAGAAGTTTGTGGAGCTTCTTCTTCTTTTTGTTTATAAGTAAAAATACTTCCACAATATTTGCATTTATAGGTACTATTGCCTATTTCATTAAATTGGTTTCCCCCACAATTAGGGCATTTTATATTTTCTTGCATAAATCTTATAAAGTTGATTTTATCATTGTAACATAATTATTGAAAGACTTCAATTCATGGATTATCTGAATACGAAGTGTTTCCTGTACATCCTCTTCCTGTAACTCTTCCAATAGAGTCTTAATTTTACATAGCTTATCATGAATGGAAGCAGTAACATTACCATTATGCTCCAGCTTTTCTGAGGGAATCATTGCTGCTTTTTCCAATACAATATCCAGCATACGACTGATTTCATCCGTAGTTTCTGAATTTGCCATTGCTAAAATATTGCAGACTTCCATACGATACATGCTCAAGAAATTAGAGAACACCTTTTTTTCTTGTGCTACTTGCTGCTGTATTTTTTCTTCTTTTTGCATGAAGTTCCCACCCATTTCTACAGAACCGAACAAAATGATAAAAATGATTGTTACCACCAATAATCCAATGTACAGAATACGATAATCACTTTCATCTTCGACAAACAAACTGCATATACTTGTCCATAAAAATAAAACGATAGCAAAAATATCCAATACAGTAGAAGAGGCTGCATTTTTAAATGTCAAGAGTTGTTTACTGGATAGCATAGGAATATTAATCACTAAAATGGCTTCAGCCACACAAGCTACAATCACGTTGACATAGAATAGTGTGGTAGTCTCATCAAAAATCAAACGATATACGATAACCGTACATACAATAATGCATAAAAGAACTAAACCCGATATGATTCTGCTTTTCATATATTCAATTATTTAATAATTAATCATTTATAGGAGGAGGCGGAGGCATTAACAGAGAAAACAAACGTTCTATTTCCGGATCACATTCTGCCATAACCCATTCTTTGCCGCCAACCTTATATACATAAGTTACAGAAGTTATTTCTTTTCTCTGTATCATACCCTGTATTACATCAATAGAGAAGGGGCCGGTTGTTTGTCCATTTTTTGCTACAAAATATGAAGGAAGTTGAGGTGGTGGTGGAGGAGCCATCATACCACTTCTGTTGATTGATTCTGTGACCATACCCCCTATATTATTTCCCATTCCTAGTCCCATACCAATGCCCATAAAGTTTCCAGCACCTTCATTACCTGCTGCTGTCTGTGCTATGTCTATCTGTTTTTGTTGTAAGTAACTAACGCCAAGCTTACTTAATTTTGCTTGTTCAGCAATACCTTCCATTACTGTCTGATATCCTTTATCAGTTTCGTCAAAATTGATATCTTCTATGTTGAAATTTAGGAGTTGAACACCATATTCTTCAAATGTTATCTGTAATTCTTTAGAGACAGTTTTTGCCAGGTTTCTATATTCTGTACCTATTTCATTAACATTAATATTGTTTTCTTTCATGAATCTGGCTATAGATACTTTCACAGCCTCTACAACATCTGAACGAAATTGATCTTCTATAAGTTCTGAATTAGCAAAACCAATAGTGCCTATAAGTTTTTTTAAGAACAGACCACCATCAGAAATACGAATTCCATATTGTCCTCTTGTTGATAATTTTATAGGTATTTGAAAGTAAGGATCAATGACACGAAGTCCTCCTGTACCCCAAAACATATTACGTTTGTCCAGTTTACTGATAAACCAGACTTCAGCCATAAAAGTTGTTTCACCTCCACTTGGTAGATTTATTAATTTCTGCAATATTGGTAGATTGGCTGATGATAATACATGTCGTCCAGCCTTAAAAGAGTCACATAATATTCCGTTCTTGAAGAAAAAGGCTTCTTGACTTTCGTTTACAGTCAATACGCTACCTAATGTTAGATTATTAAATGGGAACTTATAAACCAATTCTTCCTGATTATTCTGCTCCCAATAAATCGATCTTATTATCGGCATATTAAAATAATGAAAATCTTACCTATAAACCCCCAATTCAGTATTAGATTATACAAAGAAAGCGTGAGGTTTTGTCCTGCTATTCATCAAGATCCGGTGTCTGGAAATACCTACTTAGAAATGAATAAGAAAGAAACAATACTCCCACGCCTGTACGATATATGAACCGATACAACATGGGCTATACCGGGAACATATACAAACAGAAAATGAGCGTAATATTGTCCTTTATCCTTCTAAGTTTCAAAATTTTCCAGACTTTGATCTTAGGATAAAAGCAAAAAACGCTTTCTATTATAGTCCAACCATTTCTCCGGTCAGACTTTACAAATATACGTTTTTTGTTCAATATTACGCTCTGATAAAGAGTATTATTTCTTTCAAATATAAGGATTTTAGCAGCTTCATGGACGGAAATAATCGGATATTTGTGTCCCAGTAAATTAGTGGGACATTATATCTCAGATTACAGAATTAATGGATGTCTCTGATAATCATTTGTATAATTGTCCCAGTATTAAAATCATGATATAAGCTGGGACAGAGGGGTAGGGGTATATAGTATTACATAACCGACAGGATAATGGAATATTTCATTTAGGGGATTATATCTTTTATAAAAGGTTTTTGAATACTCTGTAGATTTTTTATTCCACCTTAAAGGTGTTATGTATACTCCTTACCCCTAACCCTGAAAGAAGAAAAAAAGAGACCACCATCAATCGGCAGCCTCTTTCAATATTAATCAAAGAACTTATAATCAATAAGATCCAGTTCAATCCCAGGTTCTTTCATTGATTCTATCGGATTACAGATAAAGGTTCCCATGAAATTAACCATTATACCTCCTCTTTTCAATGATACAGGTTCAATCCAGTCCTCATCACTATGTCTTATCTGATACCATTCCTTATCTTCAGGTATAGTATCAACTGAAATCCTTAGTTCCAGAAATTCACCTTCGACCTTAACACCATTCTCCAGTGTTATGCTCATTCTGATTTTGCTTGTTCTATTGTAATCGTATGTCATCGCTCTATATTCTTTATATTAAACATTTGCAACTTCTTTTCCATTCTTGTATCTGTAAATGCTTAAAGATTCGGTAGTCATCCAGTTGCAATCCTTTAATCTAAACCATACTTTTCCTCCAGTGTTTCAAGAAATGATTCAAAATCCTCATAATTATAGGATTCGTTTATTTCCTTTTCTGTCAGCTCTATTATGTTTAAAGCTCCGCAACAATAATCCAGTATCAATACATATCTAGGTTCCATATAATATAGTAAATGTGTCATCCTCTAAACTCCACCGTGAAGAAAACTGGGATGACAATAGTTTTTAAGTTCTATCATATTCTTTCCGTATGCAGCATTTGTATTTTCTCGGCTTCAGGATACATCTTGCTTACCTTTGAATAAGCCGAGTAGATATTATTGGCACATACATGGAATCTGATTTTCTTACCACCCTGAATAACATAGAAGTGGTATCTGTAGTAGTAATTCATAATCCGTAACGTCTGATTAATACACTTACCTGTGATGGCTGGAAACTTTTTCCTTGGGAAGTTACAAATCCTTCCTTGTTCAGAATTCTCGCCATTTCAGATAATGATTTTTCCTCTTTTACCAGGACTCTCAGGAATGCAGCAGCTCGTTTGTTGTTTGGATTATCGAGAGCTTTCATTCTGTTAGTCCTGTTACTGTTTTCAATAGCCTGATCCAGTTTCTCTAAAAGATTCTCCGGTTTTCCAAGCTTGCATCCTCTTGCCTTCTTGGCTTCCAATGACTGTTTTGTTCTCTGTGATATAAGTCCAGCCTCATATTCAGCTATACTACTTATGATATGAAGGACAAGTTTGTTAGCTTCCGGAAAATCACAGAATATGATTTCCACATCACTTTCCAATAGTTTGCTGGTGAATGCTACATTTCTGGAAAGTCTGTCAAGTTTGGCAACTATCAACGTAGCTCCATTTTTTCTACATTCACCCAAAGCTTCTGTAAGTTTTGGTCTGTCAGATTTTCTTCCACTCTCTGTTTCGATATATTCAGAAATTGGAATTGTGTCCTTCAGATATTTGTGTATTATTTCTCTCTGCGCCTCTACTCCAAGTCCTGAATTTTGTTGTTTCTTCGTAGACTGCCTGAGATAGGCGATATATTTCTGCTTCTCCATATTTGTTTAACATTTCATTAACACTCTTCACGGATACCAAACGAACGTTCAATACCCATTAAGCCCGTCACATAAAACACGAAATCCTGAGAATTTCGGATTTTCAGATTTTCCTACTTTTCCCAGGATTCGTTTTCTCACAGATTTTCTAAAGCTCTATAATATGATATTCTTCAGAAATCCGTTTTTCATAATCTTCCGTTTTCTCCACATTCTCATCTATCACAGAAACGAGCATGTCTACATAAACGTCTTCTATGATAATCGGATTTTTCTCATCGTTATCATGTATTACAGTTACATTGAATAACTCTGTTCTTTCTGAATGCTGGATTATTACTTTGCCTGTTTTTTTGTGATTCTGAAACATAAACTCTGTTCCATTATCTATAACCTTAATACTTCTGAAGTCAATACTCCATAAAAAAGGTTTTATGGAATTTTGTAAAGCATCATGCCATATTATACGACAAATTCGCTCGTTGAATTTTTCCTTATCCATATTTGTCTATCCATTTTTGAGCAGCTAATAGAGTTGAAAATGTACCACTCTCTATATCACCGTCCTGGTTCATAACAAATGCTTGAAAATCATTGGAAGAGAAACATACTATCTTGTTATCTTTATATATTATCTCATCCATTTTCTAAAGCTGTTTTAATGAGTTCCATTTTTTCATTAGGACAGGAATAGATAATTATCGCATCATCATCTACCATATCATCCCAATATACCTTTAGAATAATTCCACCGTTTTCTGTTATTATCTCAGTGAAATAGTTGATGTCTCCATAATGTTCACAGTCCGGGACAATAAAATGATTCTTAACATTCATAATACTCCTCCATATAACACCTCTCGCAAAGACTACCGAAATCATTTACTTCGGATCTTGTCATTGGTTTTCCACAACAGGCACATTCTCTTACTGTCTCATGATGTGTTTCATAGACTGTCTGATACATTGGTTTTCTGGAATTTTCCTTACCAAAAAGGAACTCCATGTTTTGCTGTTTTTTATTGCTTTTCTTTCTCATTTCCTTCTGTTTTAATTATTACTTCTGATTCTGTAAAATCTTCATCACAGTACAGGCATTGAAATCTGTAACCTTCGATTTCTGACTTTATAAGCTTTCTACCACATATCGGGCAATAATATTCTTCCTTCATATAAGACTATTTTCTTATGAAGTACTCTATAGCTGAATGAACCAGTATATAGTACCTCTTGTTTGACTTGCATTTGTCCTGAAATGGATTGTAGTAATCAAGGCACAACCCCTCGTATAGTTCAGGCAAATGTTTCTTTATTCTCCTAACCAGCCAATCATAGTTTATCGGTCGGCTTCCTTTCATCTTCCTTTCCCATTCCTCTATGGAAATTTGAGAACAGTCACATTCCAGATACATCTTCTTATTCCAGAACTGTTTTCACTTCTTGTTTGATTTTAATTCCTTCAGGTTCGCAGTTAAAACTCATCCCGAAAAAATATATATGTTCATGTAATTCTTTGTCCTTATAGAAATTATATACATCTTCTTTACCGGTTCCGTAATTGAACAGATTTTCGGTATCCCCAAAATATCGTCCTTTCTCATCTTTGAATACAGGGCGGTTCCAGTCATCTATAGATATGAATTGTAGTCTAAGTTCTTTCATTGTTTCTTCTCCTTATTCTTTAGTTAGTTTTACATAAAAGAAAAAGACCGGAGAGACATCTTTTATACGATTATCTCCCCGGTCTATGTTCCGAGTTATTAAATGGCTATTACCAATGACCCAGCCACTTTTGAGGTCTTCATGTAGGATTCAAAATCGATTTCAGGATGATCATTTTTGAATGCTTGTAGGTCGAAAGAAGTTCTGATTCCCGGTAATTTTCTGGTTAGTCTCATCGTATTTGTAAACCACGACTTAACATCCATCATTTCCATTTCTAAAAGAATCTTTGATTTGAGGGTACTAAGTCTTTCCTCAACTTCATTCTTTGTCTGAATCAATTCCCTTATTTCCGATTCATGATTTCTGATTTCTTCTGGAATATTGTAAGGGTTTTCAAATTGTTCCCCTCGTAAATCGCAATCCAGAAGTTCTTTACAAATTTCAGATGGTATTCGACTTATTGGAATTAAATCTGCTATATGGTCAAATGTACCATCCTTCTTTGGTTTGTTTCTAAGGTGCATTATAAAGAGTTTTCCTACTTTAGCCTTCTTGTTCTGAAGTTCAAACAAGTAGGCGTAAATACTGAGTTGCCATCTTGCTTTTTCAAGTTTTTCAGATGTCATTGTTCCATAGGTTTTAATATCACCTATATCAAATGTAGTATCATCAACTCTGTAAACTTTATCAATGTTGCTTGCCCAGTTTTTACCATCTGTAACTGTATATTCTGAGCATTCATGAACCAACCCATGTTCTTTACAGATTTCAATATAATCTGCTACTTCTTGGATTCCGTCATTTATCCAGTTCTTATCAAAATCTTCTATTGATATATGGACCTGAGTACCATATTCAGCTGCTGATTTAATCCTGTATTCCGGTATCCCTTCAAATTCATCAGGGAACAACTGTCTTTGTAACATTCCGGTAATTCCACTCAGTTGTTTATTTCCCAGCCAATATTGGTGCAGCTCTTCATTGAAAACCACACCACTGTCTTTAAGTTCTATTCTTTTTGTTGACATAATTAAACTGCTTGATTAAGTTGTAATTTTCGTTCTGTAAATAACGCCTTGATTTCAGTATTACCCGTTACTTCATTCTGATGTTGCTTATAAAGTTCCATCAATGAATCCTGAGTTTTACATTGCTGTAGAGCTATTCTGATGCCGGCGTATTTTTCCTGTACCGGCTGTTGGATAGGTCTGCTTTTTCTTGTTCTCTTGGGTTGAACAGGTGCTGGTTCCTGTTGGATGGTATTATCTTCCACCATCTTTTCCGGAATATCTTCACCTGCGTAAATATAAAGTCCAAGACCAAACATTGCCAAGTTTTTCACTAAGCATCTCATAATGGTCTTGTTGATGTCAAACATGGAAGCTGCTTCAACCATTCTTTCAACATATTCCTTCTTGAACTTATCATAAACTTTGTAAGTGTATGGTTCAAGTTTCATCGCCTTATTGGAAGTATTCATTACGGGTAACCACATTTCATGGGTTATACTGTCTACTGTAACTTCCGTATATACCATTATACCTGTTCTCTCATCTGCAAAATATGGAAGATTAGTAATTGGATCCTTTACGATTCTATAGGTTGCACTTGGATAGGCTCTTTTGAATTCAGCCCAGGCATTAGCCCAGCTCAGGTAGCTAAGATTTTCTCTTTTTTCTACCTTATCATTCATATCAAGTGAATAAAGAGCATCAAAATATATAGCTCTTCTTTCATCAGCCGTTGCACCAGCTGGTATTTGAGGTTTGTTGAATTTACACATAGTCTTTATTGTTTTTATTCGTTATTACTAAGTTTTGATTTATACTTTGTATTGATGTATTCAAGACAAAAGCTTCTGATAACTTCAGCTTTGGCTCTTTTCCCATATACAAAGTATTCTGTTTGGATATTTCCGTAGAAGTCTTCAGTCTTTATCGATCCTCTGAAAGTCTCTTCCTTGAAAAAATCATTTAACGGTACAATTACAGTGGTATCTGTATCGTCCAGCTGAATATAGGTTATGAGGCTTAATTTTCCTTTGTATAGCCATAAACCCTCTATAAAAGAATTCCAATCATTTCCTCTTCTTCTTTCTGGAGTTACATAGAATTCATAATTTCTGGAGCCGGTCTTTCTTCTACCTATCTCTTTTACTATCCTAATTATGGTTTCTTTCGATATACCCAATAATTCATCCTGCTTCAGATTTTCTATAATTCCAATCTTTCTCACAGGTGCAGTTCTCTTGAAAAGTTCTGTATTTACGTCTATCATTTCTGTTGTTTTTTAATTGGTGAAACAAAAAGAGGGGGTATGGATTATCTCGGTTTATAATTCTGTTTTCTAATAAACTTTGATATTCCATACCTCCTCCGGTACTTGTAAAGGACAAAAACGCCCTTATATTTCAATGTAGGAACCAGCTATAGCCTTCGGTATCGTTACCTTCTATGGCTTTCTGTATTCCTAATGCAAAATCAGTACAATTCTGGTTTCTGTCAAGCCAAGTATCAATATATGATCCCTTTACTGCTTCATTAGCCAGTTGTAGTAGATTCCAGCAAGTTAAAATCTCTCCCTCTTTCTTTCCGAAATTAGGATTTGATACATAACCTTTCACCATCGCATTGACAGCCTGATCGCCTATTTCCAACGATGGTAATGTTCTTTGTTCGTTCACAGGCAGGAACTGATATAATCTGAGCCTACCTATAATCTTACAAAATAGTTCCTCTGAGATTTCTGTATTTCTCAGATTCTCCAAAAGTCTCAATGTTTCTTCCTTGTGTGGATTAAAACCGCTGAATAACTCCAAAGCTTTCTGCATTATATCAGCTTCGGTCATACATTCTATGGTTCCTGAAAATCCGTCACATGTCAAACATAAGTTCGAACATACTCTCACTTTCCAACCGACAAAGATTTTAAATTTCATTGCGGTCTGTGTTCTGTAGAGTTTATCTTCACTATAACTTCTCACTCCACCTATACAAAGATGAACTGTTTGGTTATTGATTGTACGAGTTAGATTCTTTACATGTGCTACCCATGCTAAACGCTGGTAGAACACTGTTTTTTCATCTTCTCTTAGTTCACTCGCTTTTTTGTGTTGTGCTGAGGGTATTCTTCCTATGATAGGATGTGATACCCTACATTCAACCGGAGTTAATCCTCCAAAAACCTGTTCAGCGACTTTCGTTACTGCACCGATAAAGTTCTGGTGCGAAATAGTAAGTGTGTTGTCGCTGAATGTCGGTATTATATTCTTTGTAGTTAGTTCCTCAAGCGAAATTGCTGAGGTATTAGATTCAATAAAGTTTGGGTGATTTTCTTCTGCCCAAAACTTATCATCATCTTCAATAATTTCAGCATCTGTAATATCTTCATTATTTCTGATGCTAAGTTCCTTTTCTGATGCGACTTCTCCCATAATGAGAGAATCCGTTACTTTTGATGTCTTTTCCTTCATATTGTACATCGTTATTGTTAGTTACTTGGAGAACTTGATCCTCCGGTTAATTAACTTTGGATGACTATGCTTTTTTTCTTCTCCGCATATCTTCCAATACTTCAATGAGGGCTCGAATTATCGCCATCCCCATCTTTAAAAAATCTATTAACAACATTATTCCTTTCTCATATTTTTAATTATTATATTATTAGTATTCTTATTTATCTTCTTATAAATAAGGCTTTTAAGAATTATGAGACGGAATAAAAAAAAGAGCCGTCGCCATAAGTTTCTCACTCTGGCTCAGCTCTTCAATAGACACATCAAGGTTCAATATAAAGACTGAAGCTGTTATATTTACTTCCTGCTGCCTATCCTTCCAATCCAATCTAAACCATTCTCTGAAATTTAGACGAACCGGGATGTATTTTTCGTTTTTGATTTATACTTTGATTTTTCTATTGTTATTGTTTTGTTTATTACATGTATAAGGGTTTGGAGGATTTGAGAAGGGGACTTATTTTCTTTTTTCTTGAATAGCTTTATAACCAATAGCAGGTCTCTGTATTATGGCTTGTTTAGGTTTTGAGGCTAATTGTGATAAAGCTAAATAAATATCATCAAGTTCTTTTCGGGTATCTTCTGATAAATCATTTATAGCAGCCATAGTTTCCTCGCTAATTTCTTCCAGTTCCTTCATTCTGGCTTTAAGCTCTTCCAGTTCTTTATTATTGCTTACTTGTGGCAGACCTTGTCTGATAGCAACAAAAGCTCTCATAATAGCTCTATTTATTTCTATTGCAATATCAGAATTAAGTACACTGCTTAACATTGCCACACCAAGTTCAGTAAAAGCAAAAGGAGCGTATTTAAAATTACTCCCTCTGCCTTTCTTCAAGGTCACAAATTGTGATGTTGAAAGTTCTTCTTTAGTGAGTTCAAACATAAAATCATCACCCTCAAATCTTTTTAAATTTCTTCTAACAGCTTGTTTTAGTACCCTTGTTTCAATTCCATACATTTGAGCTAAATCGAAATCAAGCATTACCTTTGTATTTCTTATTTCATAAATTCGACTTTGAATTGTAGTAAGTTCCATATACTTATATTTTTGAAGTAACATTTTGTGATTTCAAGTTATTTGTTCACTTTTGCTAATAAAGAAGCAAGTGCTTCAGGGGTTAAGCTCTGAAGTTGTTTTAAAAGTATGTCCTCGTCTATTTTTGTATTGTTTTGAAAAACTTGCTTCATAGTCGCATCTTGGCTTGTAGTATCAAACTTAGCAAGATAGGTTTCTGTTATTTTTAAATTGGAATGACCTAACGCTTTGCTGATGTCATATACATTAGCATTTTTCTGTCTGGCTATATTGGCAAATGAATGTCTTGCAATGTGCATAGAAACTTTCTTTTCAATTCCTGCCATTACTGCAATCTTGCCTAAATATTTATTTAATAAACTATTCTTACTGTTTGTCTGTTGTAGTAATTTCTTTTTTGCTTCATAAGGTAATTGCTCTTTCGCTTCCCATGTAACAGCTTTTGCATACACAGCTTTGTTATCAAGTAATGGAAATATGTAGTCTGATGTACGTTGATTTAAATCTACATACTTTTTAATAATTTCCAGTGCTTCCGGAAGAAGTAGTATATCTTTAGATGTGGCGGTTTTATCCATTCGATAACAGATTCGCCAACTTCCATTTTCATATACGATATTAGTACCTCGTAACTGAATTAAATCTCCGGCTCTCATTCCTGCGCAATAAAAAGCCAACATGAAACAGTTACGAGTGTGCCAAATCAAACTGTTTTCCTCTAAATCCAATGCTTTTATGGATTCCACCTCTTCCCATGTTAATTTCTCTTTATTTGTATCTATCGTTTCACATTCAAAGTCATTAAATGGATTGTTTTCAATAATAAGTCCATCTTCTTTGTATTCAATAATACCTTTATGATATAGGCTTTTAAAATTGTCGAACTGTTTACTTATTGTATTTTGGTGTAAGGTCAGTCCGGGATTTTTTGTGTTTGGTATTTTTTTAAGGTAAGATTTGAATCTGTTTAAGAAAGATAAGGTGATTTCACTGAAAAGTAAATCTTTTCTCATTTTTTCTAGATAGGCTTCAAGTTCTTTACCGCTTTTAGGAATGGAAGGTATTGTTTCGGGTTTAACCCCATTGATAAAAAATTTTAATTTATTGAGAAATGTAATGTATTTAGTATAAGTACGATAATCTCCGGCTTCTAATGTTCTTTGAGCAAAGTTCTCAGCAAATTGAATAAATGAGAAAATTTGACATGCTGATTTATCCATTGTTGCAACGACATTGTTAGAACTTGCTTGTCCTTTTTTACCTAACTCTTTATAGGTATCTTTTGCTCTGTTGATAATTTCAGTTAGCTCTGTGTTTAGCTTTTTATGTTGAGGTTCAGAAGTCCTAATCCAATTATCTCCCTTTGGAGTGGGATTCCAGTCAGACTTCTTTGTTACCTCTATATTGGTTTTTATTCTTTTTCTGATTCCATTTGCGCTGACACACAATAAAACAGCATATTTCTTATTACGTGTAGGTTTATTATTTAATTCAAATCTAAAGGTTGCCATATCTTCTTGATTTTCGTTCTTTACTGCAAAGATACTAAATTTACTGGCAATATTTCAAATTTAAATCATTTAAATTACTGATATACAGAATGAAAACTACTGGCAATTTACTGGCAAAAATCTTTTATTCTATTACTTTTTATTACTTTGAGTTACTTTATTATATTATGTAATCATTTAATAATCAGTGAATTTAAGAGAACTTGAATGTAGTATGAAATAGTATTATTAGTCCCGCTTCGAGTACGATAAACGCTAACTGCTTGGTGGTAAGTAGTTGGCGTTTTTCTTTTATCTTTTGACCTGATGCTTTTGGCGTTGTTATTATGATGTTATTACCTTTGGAGAAACTATCTTTCTCATGATCGGATAAATCAGAATCTGTATTAAAACGCATTTGGGCAATCAGGTTTTGGCGTTCCTCATAGCTTAAAATAGATGTGCCCTACTTCTTTTTAGCTGTTTCATGCATGGTAATCGTCAAAGATGGTGAAAGAATTAATGCCCTATCAAGTGATAGCCACAAGCTTTGCGGCTATCACTTGATAGGGCATTGCATTATTGAAATGCTTATCTATGAGGTTTTTACTTTTTTGTCAAACTGACATTTGTTAGCGTATCTAATTGTAATTTGCAACACAGCTTGTTGTCCCCATTGTTATATATTTGCGTATGATTATGAATTGTTTTTAAAAATTAGGCAGTGTAACCTTAAACAATTCACTGGGCTGATGTTCACGTTGGATAATACCTAACATAGTCTTTACAATCGATGGATTTTGTGCTGCTACATCATGATCTTCGTGAATGTCTTCTTTCAGATTGTACAATGAAGGAACCCCTTTCTTGACAAGGAGCTTCCAGTCGCCCATGCGTACTGCCATCTGATCGGTTTCATGGAACTCCCAGTATAGGAATTCATGTTCTTTCTGTTTTTTATCATTTCCAAGAAGCGTCGGGGCAAAGGAAATTCCGTCGAATTCATCTTTTTTATTTTTTTCGATGAACTTCTTGTCGCCAATCAATTCGCAGAATGTAGGCAGAATGTCGTAGAAAGCAAGCTGGTGGTCATTGGTGGTTCCGCTTGTAATATGTCCGGGCCAGCGTACGATAAATGGAATTCGGATTCCTCCTTCATAACATTGACGCTTAAGTCCTCTCAGTTTTCCGTCACGTCCGAAAAATGCCGGATCGGCTCCACCTTCTTCGTGAGGTCCGTTGTCGCTACTGAAGAATACGATAGTATTTTCATCCAAACCTTTTTCTTTGAGTTTTTTAAGTATTTCTCCGACATAACTATCCAGACGAGTAATCATTCCGGCGAAGTGGGCATGTGTATGATCTGAAGGATTATATCGTGATCCTTCTTCACCGCCCCACGTTTTGTCGGTAAAGAATTTCTTTTTATAATCGTTGAATATGGAATCGTGAGGCTGAGCCAGTTCGGCATGGGGAAGAGTATATGTAAAGATTCCACAGAACGGCTGATCTCCTGTTTGTGCATCCAGCCATTTCAGAGCTTCCTGATGGATGAGATCTGCCGAATATTGCGGACGCTTGAAATAGTCATCACCAAACATCGGATACTTGATATTTTCTTCCAGTACGATTCGTTTCACTTCCTTGTCACCTTTCGAGCGACTATAGCGGTTCAAGAAATTAGGATAGTATAAGTGTGCCTGAAACTGGCAAATATATCCGTAAAATTCGTCTACACCTCGTTTGTCGGGAGTAGACCAGGAACCTTCGTAGCCTCCTGCCCATTTACCGAACATTCCGGTTGTATAGCCATGCTTTTTCATGACCTCGGGCAGGATGACATGGGTAGAGTCATACGGCTCCTGACCAACGACAGCGTAATCTTTGTTCTCACCATAGGTTACGACAGCCGACTGTGTCCAGTATTCCTTGTTGCCTCTTACATGAGTATGTCCGCTGTGCTGGCCGGTCATCAGAGTTGCGCGTGAGGGAGCACTTACCGGACTTCCCGCATATGCTTGTGTAAAAAGCATTCCCTCTGCTGCCATTTGGTCAATATTAGGAGTGTTTATAAATTTTTGACCATAGCAACCTAAGTCGCCATATCCCATGTCGTCGCATAATATGAAGATAATGTTTGGAGCCTTATTATGCTGGGCGAAAGCTCCCGAAGCGACCATTAAAGCCGATAAAATCAGACCTTCTTTTTTCATAATATTTATATTCTTAGGGGGTTATTTGTTTCTGTCCGATAAAAGTCCGGATTGTGTTTTCTTTTCGTGCTTCTTGTCGAAGCATATAATTTACAAATTTAGAAAAATATTATTGTAGTTCATTGCTCTGCTTTGAGATATATTATTCGACCGCAGGTTTGACAGGTGGGAATATGAAGCAAAAAGCCAGCCTGATTATGTATCGGGCTGGCTTTTTGCTACAGTTACTTCTATGTGAAAAGGTAAAAAATCATTTATAAAATGACATTCTGTTGCTTTCCTTCCATCCAGGTTTTAATATTCTGGAAAACGATTTCGGCACGGGCTTCCATCGATTCGGCTGAAGCGAACGCAACATGTGGAGTCACAATTGTATTTTTACTGTGCAGTAACGGGTGATTGGTATCGAGGGGAGGTTCATTTTCGAAAACATCAATACCTGCCCCACGCAGGCGGTCTTCGTTCAACGCTTGAGCCAGTGCTTCAGAGTCGACTACTCCTCCTCGGGAAGTATTGATCAGATAAGCTCCCGGTTTCATGTGGCTGATACGTTCTGCATTCATTAAATGATGTGTTTCGGGAGTAAGCGGGCAGTGGAGCGATACGATATCCGATTTTTCCAACAGCTCATTTAGCGCAACGAAATGAATGAACGAAGGTTCATTGCCCGTTACATGGCGTTTGTTGCCTAAGACCGTACATCCGAACGCATGACACAGTTCGGCTGTGCGAGTTCCTATAGCTCCTGCTCCTACGATACCGACTGTTTTCCCTCTCAGTTCACATCCTACTAAACCATCTTTTGTTTTTCCTTCCCTGCAGCGTTCTGATACCTGAGGGACATTTCGCAGCAAGGAGATCATCATGCAGAGTGCAAGTTCTGCTACCGATTGTGTAGAGTATCCTGCAGCATTGCTTACCTGAATTCCTTTAGCACGGGCGGCTTCGAGGGCTACATGATCTACCCCTGTGAAGGCTACGTCAATATATTTAAGTTTTGAACAGCTGTTGATAACTTCTGCGCTAAGTGGCATATTGGCTATCATGATAATGTCGGCGTCCTTAGCTTCTTCTATTTGAACAGCCGGATCTGTGTTTTTAGGATATGCCTTAAACTCGTGTCCGGCCTCTGTCAGCGGAGCTACATGACGTTGCAAAGACGCTTCGCTAATTCCCAGCGATTCTAATAATACGATTTTCATTATTCTATTATTATTTAATGTAGATGAATTTTCGGAATATGTGTATTATCAAATGGTCATCAGAACCATTTTATTCTTCGGAAAATGACAAATGCCATAGCCGAAAGGAAGATTGAAGAGAATACAATGATAGAAAAAGCATGAGGAAGCTCTTCTATATGTATGTCGACATTCATTCCGTAAAAACTGGCTATCAGTGTGGGTACCATCAAGATAATGGACAAACTTGTCATGCGTTTCATGATTGTATTCACATTATTCGATATGATGGAAGCAAAGGCATCCATGGTTCCGGTCAGAATATCACTGTAAATGTTTACCATGTTGTGCGCCTGTTTTAGTTCAATCAGTACGTCGTCTGTCAGTTCTGGGTTCTGATAATCTTTTTCATTAAAAATGTTTTGCAGCTTGCCAACCATAACTTCATTGCCACGAATAGAAGTATTAAAATATACCAATGTCTTTTGTAAGTTCATCAGGCGGAGCAAATCCTCGTTTCTGATACTTCGTTCAAGCTCTTTCTCGGCTGTACTTACTTCATTGTTTATCTGCTTCAGGTATTTCAGAAACCATACGGCCGAGGAATAAATGATACGTAAAATCAGTTCGTGCTTGTTGGGTACATTGATTGCCTTGCGGCGGGTATGCTGAATGAAATCAGGAATCATTTCGGTAGAATAATAGCAAATAGATACAATAATCTCGTTGTTGGTTATAATGCCGATGGGAACAGTTGTATAAGGTACTTTCTGGTTGCGTGTCTGTATAGGAATACGTAAGATCGTGAGCAACCAGTTCCCTTCCGTATCGGTACGGGGACGTTCATCGGTATCTGCTATATCGTTTAAAAAAGAAGTTGGGACTTTCAGTTCTTCCTGAAGAAATTTGAAATCATCGTCGGTAGGGCATTCTACGTTAACCCAGCAGTTGGGTTGCCAGTTGGGGATTTCCACAAATCCGGCTTCGCTGTAAAGATACTTTCTCATTGCATTGCTCCTTTCTTGTTTTGTGTCCGCCGGCAGCAGGCAAGGCAATGAAAGACAGATTCAAGCCTCGGCTTACTCCCGTAGGAGAAGGTTAATACTACATGTACACGTTCGCGAGTTTGAATCGTCCATAAATCGTTTTTTTATTTTAGGTTACAAAAAAAGCTCGCCTTCTGACGAACTTTCTTGCTCTTCAGGTTGGACTTGAACCAACGACCCTCTGATTAACAGTCAGATGCTCTAACCGACTGAGCTACTGAAGAAGATTTAATATGTTTAAAAAGAATGCTCTTCAGGTTGGACTTGAACCAACGACCCTCTGATTAACAGTCAGATGCTCTAACCGACTGAGCTACTGAAGAATCATTTTGCAATCTGAGTTTTTAGCTCTTCAGGTTGGACTTGAACCAACGACCCTCTGATTAACAGTCAGATGCTCTAACCGACTGAGCTACTGAAGAAGGTTTTTCTCAATTGCGACGCAAAGGTAGTAGGATATTTTGAAATATGCAATATCTTTGCAAAAAAAATTAGAATAAATGGATAAAATTGTTGGAATGGGCAACGCTTTGGTTGATGTATTGGTCCTGATGGAAGATGATGGAATGCTGGAGGACCTGCATTTGCCCAAAGGGAGCATGCAGTTGATAGACGAAAAAACATTATTGGAAATACGGGAAAAGACAGCCGGACAACGGTTGCATCGGGCAACAGGTGGCGCTGCTGCCAATACTATATGTGCCCTTGCCGGTCTGGATGCTCAGGCAGGCTTTATCGGGAAAGTCGGAACCGATGAGTTTGGAAAGTTTTTTGAGCAGACATTGAAGAAAAGGGGAGTGGAAACTTCCTTGTTGAAATGTGATTGTCCTTCGGGGGTTGCTTCCACATTCGTGTCTGCTTGTGGTGAGCGTACGTTTGGAACATTTTTAGGAGCCTCGGCTACGTTGTGTGCCGATGATTTGACACGTTCTATGTTCGAAGGGTATTCTTATTTATATATAGAAGGGTATCTTTTGCAGGATCATGACCTTATTGTCAAGGCAATGCGTCTGGCAAAAGAAGTCGGTTTGCAGATTTGTCTTGACATGGCGAGCTTCAATGTCGTTGAGGCTGAACGCGATTTTTTCGATATGCTGATAACAAAATATGTTGATATTGTTTTTGCCAATGAAAGTGAAGCGCGTGCTTATACCGGAAAAGAGCCGGAAGAGGCTTTGGGAGAGATTGCTTCGAAATGCAGTATTGTAGTTATCAAGACAGGGAAAAAAGGGTCGCTGATAAAAAAAGGTACGGAAGAAATTCAAGTAAAGCCCTTGCCGGTAAAGAAAGTTGTCGATACGACTGGAGCAGGTGATTTTTATGCAGCAGGATTCCTTTATGGATTGACGTGTGGTTATTCGCTCGAAAAATGTGCTCAGATAAGTACTATTCTGGCGGGATATGTCATTCAGACTGTAGGAACGGCTCTTACAAAGAAGAAATGGAACGAAATAAAGTTAAATATTGAAGCTGTTCTGCAAGCCTGAACGGAATAATGTGTTTATTTGTACGTTAAAATCATTGACTATGAATAAGAAAAGAACGTTGGTGGGAGCATTCGTCGTTTTATTGGGGCTGGGGTTGTCCAGCTTTAAGGACGATGACCGTAATTTTCAGATAGCAAAGAATCTGGATATCTTTAATTCTATTTTCAAGGAGCTTGACTTGTTTTATGTTGATACAATCAATCCTGAGAAAATGATTCAGAACGGAGTGAACGGTATGTTGGCTCTGACCGATCCGTATACCGAGTATTATCCTGAAGAGGGCGTCAGCAGTCTGAAGGAAATGATTACCGGAAAATATGGAGGTATAGGGGCTGCTATCCGATATTATAAGAAGAAAGACCGTATAGCCATTGTGGAACCTACGGAAGGTATGCCGGCGGCAGAAGCAGGACTGAAGGCTGGAGATATCATTCTTTCGGTGGGTGGAAAAGAAATGGTACGTGGCGATATGAAGCCTCAGGACTTTTCGTCGAAGGTAAGCGAAGCTTTACGCGGAGAGCCGGGTACATCTTTTATTCTGAAAGTGCTCCGTCCGCTGAAGAACGACAGTACGGTGATGGAATTTAAGATAACCCGTAAGAATATTCGCAACAATCCGGTTCCGTATTATGGTATTCTGAAAGATAGCATAGGCTATTTGTCACTGACAGGATTTACGGATAACTGTGCAAAGGATGTGAAGAAGGCATTCATTGAATTGAAACAACGTGGAGCTAAATCGCTGGTAATCGACTTGCGGGATAATGGAGGTGGTTCGTTGCAGGAAGCTGTCGACATCATAAACTTCTTCGTTCCGAAAGGTAAGGAAATTGTGGTGACGAAAGGAAAGATTCGTCAGGCTGCGGGTTCGTTCAAGACACAAAACGAGCCGATTGATACAGAAATGCCTCTGGCTGTACTGGTAAACGGCAACACGGCTTCGGCTTCCGAAATTTTGAGTGGCTCGATGCAGGATATGGACCGTGCAGTAATTATCGGTACGCGTACGTATGGTAAGGGGCTGGTGCAAACTACTCGTCCGTTGCCGTATAATGGTACGCTGAAGGTGACCACGTCTAAGTATTATATTCCAAGCGGCCGTTGTATTCAGGCTATCGACTATGCAAAAAAGAATGCGGATGGTTCGGTGGCACGAATCCCCGATAGTTTGACAACTGTTTTCCATACGGCTGCCGGACGTGAGGTTCGCGACGGCGGAGGTATTCGTCCGGATATTGAAGTGAAGGGAGATAAGTTCCCGAATATCTTGTTCTATCTGCTGAACGACGATTTGATATTCGATTATGCTACCCAATATTGTCTGACACATCCGGCAATTACTTCGGTCGATTCGATACAAATTACCGATGCCGATTACGCTGAGTTTAAGAAACAAGTCAAGGCTGCCAATTTTACTTACGACCGTCAGAGTGAGAAAATGCTGAAAACACTGAAGGAGGTGGCCGAGTTTGAAGGATATATGGAGGGTGCCGCAGATGAATTTAAGGCTTTGGAACAGAAACTGAACCATAATCTGGATCGTGATCTTGATTATTTTGCTAAACCGATAAAGGAGCAAATTGCCGAAGAAATTGCAACCCGTTACTTTTATCAGCGTGGAGCGGTTATGCAGCGTCTGAAGGATGATGAGGATCTGGATAAGGCTATTGAAGTCCTGAACTCTCCAGAAAAATACAAAGAGATATTGTCGGCTCCTGTAAAAGTTGCAGACAAGCAATAACCATTGGTCTGAAAGGTTTTAACACCGGCAAGAATACATTGCACGCCTACCAGAGCGGCATATGTATTCTTGCCGTTTTTTTATGCTCTTTTCAGGTATAATGAAAAAGAATTGCTTCGGAATGGTAAATGATTCATAAGGTAAGCTTGTCTGATATCCTGTGATTTCTTTTTATTTTTTGTACAAAATCTTTTGTTTTTTGTACAAAAAATAAAAAAATCTCTTGACGTTTTTGAGAAATGTTCTTGAGGTTTTTGCTGAAAGGTCATGGACTTAAAGATATTTTTTATTGATGTTGTTATATTTCATAATCGTCATGTAATTTTTGTTTATCTGTCTTCTCCAGGTGATATTATGGCTGATGAGGTGCTGTATGAATAGTTTTGTTAGGTCTTGGGTAATAATATTATTTTGTCTTCTCGGATTTGTGGAATGAGCCTCATCGAAAATGCTCTGTAAAACTATTTCTTTAATATTTTTCTTAATTATTGATTGGGTATATTAGTATTAGTCAATATATATTACTTGGCTTTTCCTGCGTGCTTTTCTACAGAAAGCCTGTCGGAAGTAATGAAAATTGTTCTGCTAATTCAAATATATTTTAAAATATGCTGCAAAACACTTTTTGCATGTTAAATACAACAAATTGCATGGATTAATAGTTAAAATATATTTCGCGTAATGATATTTGACAATAGTTCGTCAAAAATTCGCCAAGCCTAAGCGGCTCTGGCAGTAAATAAAAT
>ENA-ORUI01001196-ORUI01001196.1-human-gut-metagenome-genome-assembly--contig:-NODE-1196-length-27538-cov-45.524506_pt1 | contig 27538 bp, 17 predicted proteins | sample MGYA00242078_ERZ509205 | MGnify/ENA primary metagenome ERZ509205 (study PRJEB26280, sample SAMEA2338828) | human gut metagenome | biome: human gut; feature: human-associated habitat; material: faeces... | reverse complement strand
TGGTGGTGGCGGAGGACATCGACTATGACCGTATGCCGCACAAGCGCGCCCCTTACAATCTTCCCCGGCAGGAGGTGGATCGGTGAGCTTCTTTGACAGCATTTACGCCGACACGCTTCTGCCGCCCAGGGCTGTATCCGTCTATATGTACCTCAAGGATCGGTCCAATCGTGCGGGAAGCTGCTGGCCTGGTATCAAGACGATTGCGAGAGATATGAATCTCTCCCGCAGTACCATCAAGAGGGCGCTGGCAGATTTGGAGCAGCACGGCTATCTTGCCAAGCTGCCCCGGTATCGTCCCAATGGGAGTAATACTTCCAATCTCTATACGCTCAAATAAAGCAAAAGTGGTTGGTATCATAATATGATACCAACCACTTTACCCAAATAAAGAGAAAGACTGTATCGCTCCGCCAAGGGAGGATCATATCTATTTGCTGGACCGAGGAGGGGTTCAATATGGACCCACCAGAACGGCCCACTCTATCAGAGATCAAGACAGAAAAAGAACCACAAATAGTCTCCTATCATGCTGCAAGGTTTTGGCAACAGACAGAGAAGGCGTATCGCCTACTCTTTCCGTAAAACCAAGTAACTTTAGCGCAACCTCTGGCAAAGTAACCTCTAGGCAGGCCGATGTGAGAAAAACAGGATAAGGAAATGTGGGCACCAAATCTTTACCTGCATACCGCAATATAAGATTTTACTCATGTTAAAGCTGTTTCTCTTCCCCCCAAGTAGAACTAGAGGGGTCTTGCGCCTTAAAACGCCAAGAATAGGCATCGCCTCAATCGGACTCTGTTTGTATCTGTTCGTTTCTATAAGACAAACAAAAAATAAACTCAACCCATTTACAAGACTTCCGTTATCGTGTATAATTATTTTTGACATCTCATTTTTGTGACTAACGCAATATGGAGAGGATGTGTAAAATGGATTCTGCAGCTTATGTATTCCCTGCAGTTAGGGGGACACAAGCCCAACGTGAGTATTATATCTCAATGGTTCCCTTAGATGTCATGTCAAAGATTTTTCAGTTTGCTGACGAAGATCTTCCACCCGAAATCAGGGCTCAACGCATCCTAAATAAATCACGCATTCCTGAAATTCGAGATTACATATTGTCCAATCCTGATAGCTATGTTTTTTCTGCATTAACCGTTTCTGTAGACGGAAATATGGAATTTATGCCCGCAGATGAGATGATGCCACAAGTTGGGGCAATCAGTATATCAATGACCTCTCGATTTCTTATCAATGATGGCCAGCATAGGCGGGCCGCCATCGCCGAAGCCATCAAAATGAACCCATCCCTAAAGAACGAACATATTTCTGTTGTTTTTTACCGAGATGAAGGATTGCTTCGTTCGCAGCAGATGTTTTCCGATTTGAATCGTTACGCTATTAAGCCAACTAAATCGATCAATATTCTCTTCAATTCTCGCGAAGAGTCCTCGATTATTGCAAAACGAGTTATCGACGAAGTTGGTGTATTCAAAGGCTTGGTTGAAAAGGAGCGTACTGCAATTTCTAACCGCTCTAAGGCACTATTTACACTCAGTGCGATATGCACAGCAACCAGCGAGCTCCTTAACGGTTCGAGTTTATCTACACAAAACAAAATTGATTTGGCCAAAGAATATTGGAGCGCTGTCGGGAGGAACATTAGTGAATGGAATATGGTCAAGTCCGGAAAGATGAAATCATCCGCTGTGCGAAAAGACTATATTTGTTCCCTCAGTATCACGCTTGTTGCACTGGGACACGCCGGAAATGCATTGATTCAAAACTTCCCTGAAACCTGGGCAAATTATCTTGAAAAGCTATCTATTATCGACTGGAGAAAAACAAATCCTGCGTGGGATAACCTCGTGTTTGTAAACGGTCGAGTTGCTGCAAATAGATCAACGCAAAAAGCTATGTCAAGTTATATGGAAAAAGTCTTAATAGAAACGGACGGTAATGAAGATGGCTAGCCTTACCAAAGAAGATATTCGATCGGTTATCGAAACAATTAAAGAATTGTATTTAGAGGACATGATTCCTTGGATTTGCGGGTACAGCGGAGGAAAGGACTCTACAGCTGTTGTTCAGCTTGTGTGGTATGCTCTCCAGGAGTTGCCCCAGGAAAAGCTCAAAAAAACCGTTCATGTTATTAGCACTGATACTCTGGTTGAGTCTCCTGTTGTAGCAATATGGGCAACGGAGTCCCTCAAGAAAATGGAGCAGGCAGCGAAAGAACGGGGTTTGCCCATTGTTCCCCACAGACTGACACCAGCCATAACGAACACCTTTTGGGTCAACTTAATTGGCCGGGGTTACCCTTATCCCCGCCGCGACTTTCGTTGGTGTACGGATAGGATGAAAATCGATGCCTCTAACCGGTTCATCAAGAGTATACTCGATGCTGAGAGTGAGGCCATCATGGTTCTTGGTTCCCGGAAAGCCGAGAGCGCTGTTCGTAAGGCGGTTCTTGAGGGTTATGAAAAGAAGCGTTACAGAGCCCATCTCAGTCCCAACGGTTCTTTCCCTAACTCCTATGTGTTTACCCCCATTGAAAACTGGCTGAACGACAATGTTTGGCAGTATCTTGTTCAAGTTCCTAATCCTTGGGGGCATTCAAACAAGGATCTTTTGGCCATGTATAGCGGCGCATCTGCTGACGGTGAATGTCCCCTTGTCATTGATTCCTCTACCCCCAGCTGCGGCAACAGCCGTTTTGGTTGTTGGGTTTGCACGATGGTTACAGAGGATAAGTCTATGGCGGCCATGATTCAAAATGATGAAGAAAAAGCATGGATGCTTCCTATGCTTGAGTTCCGTAACGAAATCGCCGGGTATGGGGACTGGCAGACCGACCGTGACCGTCGGGACTTCCGAAAGCGAGATGGTCGCCTTCAGTGGCACAACAACCGTCTTGTTCACGGTCCCTATACCAAAGAGACCCGTGAATACTTCCTTCGTAGATTGCTTGAGGTCGAACTCCTTGTTCATGAAATTGGTCCAGATGAAATCAAAGATGTTCCTCTGATTACTATGGAAGAGCTCAAGTTCATTCGTCAGCTGTGGCTTGACGAGTTCCACGAGTTTGATGATTCTTTGCCCAGGATCTACGAGGAAGTTACCGGCAAGAAGTATTCTGATGGAACCATCAGCAAGAATAAATACTTTGGAGCTACAGAAGCGGAGCTTCTAAAAGAAGTCTGTGCTGAGCTGTACCCCAACGAGCAGTTGCTTGCAGAAATGCAGAGGGCACTATTGGATACAGAAGCAAAAGCCGCTGCTATTTCAAACAAACGCAATGTTATTCTGAATTTCGAGAAAGAAATCAAAAAGGCTTTCTACAAAGACGAGGCAGATGCAGAGAGTATCGCTTCTACTCGTGCCCTTAGAATCTCCGGCATTACGGACGAAGCAAATCCGGATGATCTCGTGGATTGAGGTGAGTGAACGTGTATTTTACTAAAGTTGAACTTCATAATTTCGGTATATACAAGGGCACTCACGAGATGTGTCTTACCGATCAGATCGGCAATCGTAACATCACACTTGTTGGCGGGCTGAACGGCAGAGGTAAAACAACATTTCATGACTCTATTTTGATTGCTCTTTATGGCAAACAGGCGTTGAAATACATACAGGAAAAGGCTCGTTCATACGACAAGCTTCTGCTTGACCATATCAATAAGCACGCTACTGATGAAGAGACATATGTCGCAGTTTCTCTGTGCCTTGACGACGGTACTGTGCTACGCATCAAACGCTCCTGGACAGCAAAAGGCAAGAAAGTAGAACAACAGATTATCGTTGAAAAAGATGGCGTAGTCGATAAATACCTTGGTGAGAGCTGGAGCTATTACATCGAAGAGATTTTACCCTTTGGCATTGCTCGCTTTTTCTTCTTTAACAACGAGAAAATCACTCAGCTTGCTGATGATACCTCATTTGAACAGATTAAGAGTTCAATCAAGTCCGCGATTGGTGTCTCTACCATCGAGAAGGCTATCGAGCACACCGACGAGGTAATTCGACGCAAGAAAAACGCACTTGCCGCATTTGAACACAGCGAAGAGAATGTAGGATATCAAGAGATTGAAAAGCAGATTGTTGACATTGACATTCGACTTGCAGATGCCACCAAACAAGCTAATGAATTGGAACGCAAGCGCGAGACCTTGAGTGCCAAGCTGGAAGCCAAAGAAAAAGAGTTTTGGTCATCCGGTGGTGATCTTAGCCGCAATCGGGATGCCATTAAACTGGAAATGCAAAAAATCTCCTCTGAAGTTGAAAGGGTGAATGAGGAAATCCTTCAAATGGCTGTAGATGCTTCTACGCCGCTCTTCATGTGCCGCAACTTGGTTACGCAGTCCTATGATAACGAACTCTCTTCGCAGCAGTCTGAAGCCAAGCTTTACTCTGACAAGATTATTGTGAATCTCCACCAGCAGATTCTAGAAAGGCTTATCAATTGTGGCCTAAGCCAGACAGATCTCAGAGCTGTTCAGGACATTATCAACGAGGTCTTGGTTGGGCACATTCCCGAAAGCGCCACCAAGGAAACTATAAAGAATATGTCCGCAACAAGCATGATGCTTTATCAGCGCCTGATCGCAGAAGTATTCCAGAGCTTCACCCAGCGCATCAATTCTCTCGTCAACCATGTTGACGCTCAAGAGAGTGAACTGATGAGTCTTGATGCACATTTGGGAGCTGCGGATGAGAAAACCTTGGCTATGCAGCTGTTTGATGCGCTCAAATCAGTTGAGGGGGAAAAGACTCTTGCAGATGCAGAATATCAGCGGCAGTTGGATAGTATTGAGAGCTTGAAGCGTCAGCGTGAAATGCTTGTTGCAAAGCGCATTCAGTTAATTAAAGCCATTGCAGAGAAAGAACAGGCGAACGATGACAATGCCCGTATCGTGAAGTACGCAGCTATGTCTATTGAAGTTCTTCGAGAGTTCAAGGTTCGTCTACAACGCGAAAAGGTGGCGAAACTATCCAGCACAGCAACCAAATGCTTCCGCGAGCTTGTTGAAAAGGATTCGTTGGTGAGTGAGATCAAGATTGATCCAACCACCTTGGATGTAACCATTCTGGATTTGGATGGTAACGAGCTTTTGAAGAGTCAGCTCTCTGCCGGTGAACAACAGATGTTTGCGGTAGCCATCGTTTGGGCACTTGCGTTGACCTCTGGTTACAAAGCTCCTGTCATCATCGACACGCCCATGGCGCGTTTGGACTCTTCCCACAGAGCGAACTTTGTAACGAAGTACCTGCCTGCAGCAAGTTCACAGGTCATGGTTTTGTCCACAGACGAAGAAGTTTATGGTAGATATCTCGATCTTGTCCGTGATAATGTGGTCGATTACTATACTCTCCTCTACCGCGAAGAGGAGCAATGTACCTCTATTGTTCATGGCTACTTCGGGGAGGTGTAATCCATGATTGTAAAACACTTCAAACTATCACAACCTGAAAAAGACAGGCTTATTCGCATTAAGGCAAAAACAGGCATTCAGAACTGGAATGTCCTGTGCCGCTGGGCGCTGTGTTGGTCACTGGCTGAGTCTTCTATTCCAGGGGGCATCGATCCGCTGTCTGACAGCAATGTTGAAATGGATTGGTCTACTTTTGCCGGTGAGTATTCTGAAATTTATGAAGCAATCATCAGGCAGCGTTGCGTCAACGATGGCCTTGGTGATGACGAAAAAACTCTCGCAAAATATTTCAGACTGCATTTAAACAGAGGTATCAATCACTACAGCACAAGAGATGTTCTGAAAAATTGTTCCGATCTTCTCAAATCCGCTCTCCCGAAGGAGGAAGCATAATGGCCATATATCTTGACTACAACGCTTCTGCTCCGATTGACGAAAGAGTCTTGGAGCGAATGGTCGATGTGTATCGCTCGCACTACGGAAACGCCGATAGCAGGACTCACATCTTCGGCACAGACGCAAAAGAGATTGTTGCCTCGGCAAGAAAAACCATTGCGGAGATCTTAGCTGTTGATAGCACCGATGTGTTCTTCACCAGCGGCTCTACCGAAAGCAACAACATGGCCATTTTAGGCCTGCTTGATTATGCCCTTGAGAGCGGACGTAATCATTTCATCACGACCTCTATTGAGCATAAGTCTGTTCTTGAATCTATGAAGCATCTGCAGGAAAAAGGCTGCGTTGTAGACTTTGTTTCTCCGGATACTTCCGGAAGAATTAAGCCTAAACAAATCCTCGATCTTGTGACCGACAAAACGCTGCTTGTCTCAATGATGCATGTCAATAGCGAGACTGGCGTTATCCAGCCGATTGAAGAGGTCGGTGCGGCTCTGGCGGGAACTAAAACATATTTCCATGTGGACGCTACGCAAGGCTTTGGTAAGCTGAACGGCAGCCTACGAAACGCCAAATACAACATGCTAAGTATTACGGCCCATAAGCTTGGCGGGCCGCAAGGCATTGGCGCATTAATTATACGACGTGACCGCACATATAGACGGCCTCCGGTCAAGCAACTTATGTATGGTGGCCAACAGGAACGCGGCTATCGTCCTGGCACCACTCCGGTCGCTTTGGTTGCAGGCTTCGCCCTTGCAGCGGAGCTGTGTAACAAGGAAGCATCTGACCATATGGGAAAGTGCAAAGCTATTAAGCAGAACTTTATGGAGGCAATACAGGGTTTGAACTACACTCTGAACGGAGATCAAGAGTATTGTTTGCCATCCACGGTTAACATTAGTTTTCGTGGCGTAGATGCAGAGGGAATTTTCCTCGCAGTAAAGGAAGACTATGCTTTCTCAAATGGCTCAGCCTGCAACTCCGGCAGCCATACTCCAAGCTATGTTTTGACCGCAATGGGCCTGGATGAAGCACGCATTAGCGAAGCAGTCCGTATTTCGTGGAATCATAATACAGCAGTTGATTTTTCTGCATTAGTTGATTATATAAAATCAATCACATGAAAATGCTGAGGACCCTGTACCGTTACGGAACAGGGCCCTTGCTTTATATCAGGTTAGATAACGCTTCGTAAATTCCTTAAGAATCAAATCGAATACTTCTGGGGAAGAGTTTGACATATCATATACTTTTCTCATCGCGGAACTTGCAGCAGACATACCATGATCACCATTTGAAGCCACATACGCGACATTTTGGAACATCATTTTCATACCATTCAAATTACGGTATTTTTCGTCGTGTTCTATACCAAGCCGTTCGGCGCGTTCAACAAAAGCCTTTGACAAAGCCAATAGCTCAACCTCAATCTGTTCAGCGGATTTTTCATCGCTTCTTCGATATACATCAATCAAGGCAACTAATTCTTCAACATCCCAATTCACCTTAATCATTGTATACACCTCTTAGAATCTGATTTTTAACTTACTCGTTAAATTTTTTCCTTTGAGCCATGTTAAAATATCAGGTGTTAAATCGGCAACAGTTGCCTGCAGAGATGAAACTTTCTTCAGGAAAACTTCAATTTCTGGATTTAAAGAGAATTCATCAGCTATCTTTTTCGCTTCAGATACGTCAGCAACTAATTTCTTCACAGCCTTGATGGACGGTTCGCCGGCAACAGTTTTTGTGATGTTATCGGCAAGTTCCGTGGCTCGTTTGGGGTTGCTGGACAGGCCACCGATCATGGATAAGTAGCCTTTGGAGCCATCTGAATACTTTGCGGAGGCATCCCGCCAAACAATCTTAATCTGAGTGGCAAACGCATCACCCTTGGACTTCAAAAGTCTGACTGCGTCCATGGATAGTCTCATCTCGGAGATTCCATTGCCACAATCATTAATACAAGCAAGCAAATCGGAACGGGTTGCTTCGTCTATGACGGGCGCTTCTACTATTCCGCTTTCCTTTATAGCGTTGGCACAATCAAGAGTGTCTTTGATGCTTCCGGTTGATTGAGAAAGTTGGGCCAATGCTCTTGCATAGGTTTCTGCATGCTGTTTACTTTCGATTGTTGCCCGGCGCTTCTTAATGGCGGAGGTGCTGTTTTTTATTGTCTCAGTTAGCAACATTTTCGTACACCTCCATATTCTCAAGCTGAGTACACAGCGCATCCATAGAAGCTAACGCAGCTTCGGACAATGCATCCGTACCGGCAAAGCCGCCCGCATTTACAATATCCTTTTGTGCCTTTGCCTCTTCCTGCTCGGCCTTTTGTGCAATTGCTTGGATATCTCGCAGGATAACATATAGAGCATTAAGCGGATTTGCAGCGTATACAGTCAGTTGCTTTACAGCAGAGGCACCGGCAGCATCGTTAATCAGCTTTACATATGCTAAGATATCCTTTGCTGTGTCAATGGGTGGCTTGTCATACTTCACTCGCAACTCAGCACTACCAATGATTCCGTTTGCTGCAAATACTGCGAACAGGCTTTGGATGGCCGAGAATGCAGCAATCAGGTTTTCCTGTGTGAGTTTACCAATGTATCCTTCAAGTTTGCCGACAACGGTTGCAGCTTCCTGTGCGTCCGCAGCCATTGCTTTTTTGACGCTGGGATAGAGTGCTTTAAGCAGCGTAGCGGGGTTATAAAGAAGGTGCTTTTGCGGAATACTGTTGGGCAACTCTGCTTCAATATCCCAATCTACTGCCATCAGCTTTTCAACTGCTGCAACAAGCTCGTCAGCTCTAAAGCAGGACTTGGTGTTCGGATCAACGGCAAAATGGACCGCACCCATAGTGGTTGCGGAAGCCTGCTTCAAGAATATTAGAGCACTTTCGAAATCTGCTTTGCGGTTGAGAACGAACTGAATCATATCATTCCACTCACGGGTATCGCGCTTTATGTTGTCATCCTTCTTAAAATCCTTGAACAATGATTTGATCACCGCATGAGGAGAGCTCGTGTCCACTTTTTGTCCCAAGATACATGCTTTGAGATACTGGATTGCAAGACACCATTCCAAGACGGGGAGCGATTCTGCGCCCTGCTTAGTCGCAGTAACCTTTTCGATAATTTGAGATCTTCTACGTTCCAGCCATGTAATCAATCGCTGCTGATAATAGGCGGCGTCCTCAAAGTCCCATCCCTTCGCATAATTCAGCTCGTTTAAGGCCATCAGAGCGTCGCGGCTTTCAGAGCTCCTGTCCATGTAAACAATAGCCTTATCGACATTTGCAGGGGCACTCTGGTCGTCGATGTAGTAGCAGCCCAAATCAGACAGACGCTCTTCTGCAATATAGGCCGGGACACCAATATCCTGCCAGTTAATCGCGCCACATTGCTTGGAGTCACCACGAACAAGAGTACGAAGCCAACCGCGATAATCCGCATCGAATTTCAACGGTTCATTCTTCGTAAACCACGCTGTGATGTCACTCTTAAACTTCAAATAATTTTTTGTTGCAACATCAACAGGAGGTCTTGGTTTCGGCGGCTCCGGTACAATAGGTTTTTGATCAGGTTTCTCCCCACCATCCGTAACAGGCTTGGGCTGGACATCTGAGGATACAGCTGTTCCTGTAGTCTTGTCTACGATTTCACCGATGCCAGAAAACGCTTCCAAGCCAATATCTGCAAGAAAAGCCTGACGCAAGCCGCCGAACCACAAGGTGCCGTCAGTCTCTTTAACACCGGCTGCAGAACCATCACCCCAAATTGCAAAAACTGCTTTCAAACGATTTTTGTCGTCGGTACTGATATTCTCTAAACGGTCGATAGCGGAACTGTGTGGGTCATTCGCCATTTGAGCGTTGCTGGGGTTCATTGGGAAATACCATCCGTCACCATACAACTTGCCGTCAAAATACTCTTTCAACTGAGCACGGATAACATTCTTCAAGAACATTCGTGGGCTCTTGGTTGCCAGTGCTTCATACAGAGCTAACAGCGAGTGACGGTTAAAAGGATACAGCGTAACTTGCTTTCCTTTGATAGTCGTGGTTTCCCAATCACACGGAGGAGCAAAATCACTAATCGGCAAGTCATCCAGATCAGCTCCGGACTCGTACCAACTGCGAAGATCTGCCGGATCGCTATAAATGGCATTCAAGTATCTGCCAGCCATCTGAACGATGAATTCATCTGTTCCATACGACCGATCTGTAACTTCGATTTGATGGGTTACACGGTCTTTGAAATTACCTCTGAACGCATAGTAGTAGTCGTTTGTAATACCAATGACAGAAGTAACGCGGCACAAATCCTGGTAGTCGCCGCCATGCTCATAGGAGAGTGCTGTAATAAGCTCCTGGTCGATACCGGTAAAACCAGTAAAGTCCTCTATGAAGATCGTAAGATTCTTGCCTTGTTTCTTCAAATCTCTTCTCAGCTGTGCAAAAATTGTCTCAGCATTTTCACTGGAAATATCAGCGCATCGCTGAATGACTTCTCTCGTGAAGCCATTCAAATAGTTGATAAGCTTGGTGATTTCAAAGTCATCACCCTTCAAAGAAGAAGCAAAGAGAGATGCCTGCGGGTCACCCTGCTTCATAACGGCACGAATGATTTTAGATACATTAAAATCTTCATCGGTAAAAATTGTAGTATCTTGAAGGATCTGATTGCTCGGTGCAGTAATGACATTATAGCACTTTGAGATTGCGCCACCCTCACGCAAAAGATACTCACTTACGCGGCTATCGGCAAGGTAACTGGCGATGTCGCGGCATTTTACAGGCTTATAATTCTCACCAGATACATCGTTTCGAACAGCAGCGATATAGGCGTAGAGAATCTCCGTCTTGAAAGAGTCCTCGTCCTTTGAATCAGAAGATGCAACAAACTTACGAAGTTTCTCTGCTATATCGGGATCTTTGATTGCTTCTTGTTCCAACAACTGCGAGAAAGCTCCACGGACAGAGTTATTAAGACGCCGCAGAAAAACCAACTGCTCCGTAGCAGGATTATATACTGTAGAGGGGCTCCTCTCGAACCTACCCTTCAGATAACGGATAAGATGTGATTTACCTGTACCATGATTGCCCCGGACAATGATCATACGGTGTTCGTTGTCCGGGTTATAAATTAGCTGTTCAAAAACCTCATCCTCACTCATCAGCTTGGTGGGAGCAGGCATTTTCCCTTCTTCGTAATAACCACCGCGGAAAAGTTCGAGAGACGAAAAAGGCATATGGGTAGACATGAAATAGGCGTCTTCGGTTGCCATATCGTCGGTCTTTATCGCATAACGCTCCATTACAGAACGATATTGTTCCCACTTCATGAGTTAATCGCCTCCTTCACAGAAATATGTGTGAAGCCATTGATGGGATCACCGTCAACATAGTAGAGCATGATTGGTGTGGAGTCAGACCACATTTCAAGCTTGATAAGCCCAAGTTCATGAAGGGTACGCAATCCTGCAGAGAGGGCCAGAGGGAGTTTGCTTTCAATCTCAACCTCGGGCAATTTTGTACTTAACCATAGCATAAAATCTTGTGCAAGAATTGTCTCGTCATACCTGAACTTCTCGGTGTAAGTAGTTGCCAATATATCTTCCAGCCGTAGTTTCATGTTAGGGATAATCATAGTTCCGCTCAAATAGCCAAGGCCCAAAAAAGCGGCCCAAAAGCGCCATCCAAGAACGGCATTTTCGTTTAACGCAGACAATTCCTTTACTTCGGAACCGCAAGTTTTCGCCATTCCTTCCCACGACTTCAGAGAAAAGATTCTCTCATTTTGAGAAATCAGCCATTTGGTAAACATGTGAAAGGTTGTATCCTTGGCAGCAAAAACACGGGAGCTTACATACCGACGAAAGGTTGCAGGCGAAGCAATTACATCCGGATCAACAGCCAATACCAAGTTATCAGCCTGCGCTTTGATGATGGACAGTTCTTCAAGCGCAACATTGACCGATTTGTTGATCTGATCGAGCTCCTTTTCATCATTGCTACCCAAAGTCATTGCCCTACGGACTTCGTCACGGGTCATGCTTTTATGGGCAATTAAGCGGCATACTGAAATCACACGCTCCGGTGTAGGCTCCATTCGCATGCCATCGGGATTTACTTTGAACATACGAATACCTCCTTAAAACTTTTGAATTGAAATATGATAACCGTCGCTATACTCTCGTATGATTTTGCCTCCATTGGCAACGACAGTATTTTCGTTGCAATAGAGCACCTTGCGGTAACCATAAGTATCCAGTTTTCCAAGATTTTTGTACAGTGAGAAATTGGTTCCTGTATCGCCGTCGAAGATGCAAACAACACCTTTGGCGAAGAAATACGGACAATGTGCAACCGCATAATAGAACTCGTCGTAATTCAAAAGAATACCATCATACACAATCTGACTTGCCAAACGATTAGGAACAACCAGTGCACCAATTCCGTTTTGGGAAGCCTTTTCCGCAATCACAGCTACCTCTTCTGCGCTACAAGGTCCGTTGGATGGCCTGCTGATTATCATTTCATTGAAAGACCCCATATTCCTGTCCAGACGACGAGAAGGCCGTGCGGGAGAGAGTTTAATATTAGGGTTCATTCGCAGTTTGTAGGTATCATCGCTTGTGATGCGACCTTCCGGATCTGCAGGACAACCATTGCAAACCTCTCTAGAAAGTGGGAAAAGGTATCTGAAAACACGCCCCCAACACAAGGATTTTGGAGAAGATACAAGCTTGCTCATAATTCTGTATCCAGCCATCTGAGCCTCATACTCTCGGGCACGGGGCTCTGTCAGCGCTGCTGCTAGGCTGTCATCATCACTGAGAACATCTGGCTGCAGCAGTTTGATTGTGACTGTGTAATACTTTTTGGGTGGATTGGATTTTTTGTCGAAGACATAGCTTGCGTCCAGTAGATCGATGAAGCCTGTTCGGTGCAGGAACAGCAGCAAGTTTACATTCCATGCCACATTTCGGTTGCCTGCGTACTCCGCTTCCTCGTCAGTCATTGTTGCAGGGGTAGCAGAAGTGTTCAGAACACACTCATCGGCATTAATCATCGCGTCAGGACTGGCCAGCATGCCTTTCAAACGAATAATAGCACGTTCAACAGTGAGTACGCGTTTGTTGACGAGGCCAAGTGCACGACGCACATCGCCCTCGCTATCATATCTGCTCTGATACGGGATGAACAGACTGAGCGAAGGGAACTGATCTCGACCGCCACGCCCTACCTCTTGATAGAAACGACTTAAATTTTCGGGGCAGCAAGCATGGATGATTGTTCTTACATCGGGTTTGTCAACGCCAATACCAAATGCGGAGGTGGCAATCACAATATCAAAATCGTGGTTTTTCCATCCAGTCAAAACTATGTTTCGATAAGATTCTTTCGTTTCACCCGTGAAAGTTGGAATGTTTTTATAGCCTGCTTGACGCAGCTTTTTCTGTAAATCTTTCGCTTCTCTCGGTTCCAGGACATATACAACCATAGGTTTGGGCAGGAGCTTGATGGCCTCAATGGTTTTGTCATCCTGCTCCTTTTTAGACTTGGCCGAGTAGAAGTAGAATCGAGGTTCCTGCCTCAGCGCATCGCAACGAACCTGTGCGTTCTTTCCTTCAGAGCCAAACAGGGCAAACAATGTGTCCACCACATCATCAGAAAGTGTAGCCGAAAGTAGGAATGTGCGGATGAACTCATCAGACTCCCGCTTCCACTTTTTGAGCACGATAGAGAATATCTGAAAGTCGGGTCTGAAAAACACGCCCCAGTCCGGAACAACATGTGCTTCGTCCACTACAACATTGGCTAAGTAGTGGTTTTCCGCTGCTGCGTCCAAGATACGGCGCAGTTCCGGATTTTTCAAAATAGCTTCGGGAGAAGTAAAAAGGATACGAGCCTTTTTGTCTTTCAAAGCCTTGATGATTGTAGACCGCTCTATCTCGGACAGTTCACCACGATAGCAATAGATCTCTGCTCCGTCGGTCAAGTTGTGCCGTGCGGCATGATACTGATCCAGGGCCAAGGCGATGGTTGGTACGATAACAACAGTTAAGCCCTCGGAAACACTTGCCAGCAGCTGAGTTACCAGACTTTTACCACCGCCTGTGGGCAGCGAGATAAGGAGCGTGTGACCGTTAGGTAAATTCAACGCAGTATGAACTGCAATTTTCTGCTCAAAACTTTTGTATGCATTAAAGACAGTGTGCTTTGCTAATGTTGCATCGCCGGAAGAAGCGCTCTCCAGTTCAATACCATCATTATGGCGAAGGGCGTAAACATCCTCAACATACTGCTGAGGCTCAAGCCATTCAGGAATGTGATGCAAGCAAGACACTTGTAGATCGTTTTCACAGACGAGATCAAACTCTGAACCATACTCACGTACGACATTGAATAACTTCTCAGTCAATCTTATACGACCAAGCACCAAAACAATGTCACGGATATTTAAGCAGAGATCTTTCACGGATGCCTCATCGCACTTGAACTGGATGATGCGCCGAATGAAGCCAATCACATACCGTGACCTTGCGGCCTCTTGCATTTTCAATAGCGTAGAAGTGTCAACGAGATTCTTTTCAAGTTCTGCAATAGCACTCTTGGATTTCATCGCGCCGACTATGTACTGCTGTAATACCTCTTTACTGTCCATTAGTTCTCACCCTCAAGAAACATACTGCATCCAATACAGGTTTCGCATTTTTAAGTGCGCGGAGCGTCATATCGAACAAACGCTCCCGTTCTTCAACGCCGGACATGTCGCGCTCAAAGTAGATGCACTCAGCTCTGTATCCGTTCAAGACGCGCTGCATTTCCTTTTCGGCAGCTTCGAGATCAGACCGTTTTTCAAGCCTTGCACGGGCACGGGCATAGGCAGATGCAGAATACTTATCTACCAACGGCTCCCATGTACTTGGAGGAGTTAGGCTGATAAAACGCTCCAACGGGGAAATAGACAATCTGCCGGCACTTCTGCGACCGACATGCCCAGCGTCGTTGGGACGCAACGCAAGTAGCGTTTTCACTACTTCTTTTTCGGGAATCTCTTTGCTCTTTATGTTAAGGGGTATTGCTACGAAAATCTGCCTCAGCGGGAGATACATCTTGTATTGAGCCAAGGTTTGCATGGGCATCTCATTTTCGAGCAGTTCGTCCAATTCGGGAGCAATGTTGTAGATGTAAACAAGGCCGTCATAATTGTACGTGCCGGTCGTTTCAATGCCGGTGCATCTACCGCGATTACAGCCAACAGCGTTAGAAATAATTGAGTCATATACGGCATCGCCGGGTGCAAAGAATAGTATGTCCTCCCGTGTAGCCGCAGTTCCTCGATCAAAGGAACCAAGAATCTTTCCTTCTCTTCGCATGATTGACGTATTGCTGTATCGTTTCCAGTCTGGAGGAATGAAAAGAGACTGCCTTGCTGCGTTTACGCTAAAGCTGCTTTCTCTGAACTCAATCAAACCGGTCTTGGTTGGCTTCTCCGGATTTAGTCCAGCTTGTTTTCCCCACCCCATCATAGCGGTAGCGAACAGATTGTCGTCTTCGGATGCATATATACTTAGAACATTATCAATGCCTTGAGACAGTGGACGATACAAAGTTGCCCCAAGGTCAAAATCCTGTTCGTCTTCAACGCTCTCTCGCATTTCTTCTGCTTGGTCCAGAATGTCATCAAACGCATTATTAAGTCCAGTGTAATAGTCATCCAACAGAGCTTCGATAATTAGCTCATTCAGTTCGCCGGTGATGATTTCCAGTCCACTCAAAGACTGTTCAAACAGCTTCATACCGTCTTTCCAAATATGGAAGAGTTGCTCCTCAACAGAGGCATCTGCATAAATAACGACCGACTTTACATCCATATCCGGATTACGTCCAAGGCGGTCCAAACGGCCAATACGCTGCTCAAGGGCATTGGCGTTCCAAGGAATATCAAGATGAATGACTTGAGCTGCATTTTGGAAGTTTCGCCCCTCGCCACCAGTTTCGTCACAGATAATCACACGGCATTCCGGGTCATTCTGGAAAGCATACACGCTGTCTTCCAGCTCTTCGCGCTCCATGTGATTGCCGAAAGCTACGGCATGAACGCCCATATCCGCATACCTTGCATTGAACAGCTTCAAGAACTCCATGAGGGTAGCGTTATGAGCCGTGAACACGACCAATTTACAGCTTTCATCGTCAAGGATATCTGTCTCCTGATCAATATAGTCCATGGCGGTCATCAAGCGGCCCTTAATCAAATCAGGATCTTCGTCAAGAGCTATATTGACTAAGCTGTGTTCGTTTTCCGCTTGGCGTCGCCAAGCGGCCGCGCTCTCCAATAATATGCCATCGTCGATTTTGAGCCTGCGAAGAGCATCCTCAAAGGCCCAAGGGCTGCTGAACAGAGCAGAAAGGAGCGGGATGGCAGTTTCGGTCACATAATTCTCATCATCCTCACCATTGTCTGAAAGATACGCGAGAGTATTCTGAATTGCACCGATTTCGTTATAGTTTTCATTAAGGGACAATGGAGTGTACGGAATAGCATGTAAAGTTCGTTTCGCCATCTTTTCCGAAATCAGTTGACGGCGATTGCGGATTACCTTTCTTTCAATTCGGTAATTCTCGCAAATATAGGCCAATGCCTGCTTGACTTTAGATAGGCCTTTATCTTTTGCGTTCAGGTCAATTTCTTGAACCATTTTTTCAAACGCAGCATCTTCCAAGGTCTCCGCGATGTTGTTCAGATCATCAATAATGATTTCAGTGTACTCATCATAACGCTCCAGATAACCCAAAAGTAAGTTGGCGGATTTTTGAATCCGCTTTTGTCTCTTGACCATCCACGCAAAGCGTTCTGCAGACATATTCTCATATTGCTCCGGATTAAGAAGCGCAAGGAGGCGGCGATACTCTTCGTTTCTATCCTGGATGGGAGTGGCAGACAAAAGCAGAATATGTTTGACTCTTCTACTGAGACTTTGTACTTGGTTGTACCAAGCATCATTCGCAAGCAGTCTATGTGTTTCGTCTACGATTGCGAGATCCCACGGAGTAGAGAGGGTCAGCAAAGACTTGCCGATATCCTCCATGGAAAGCAAACATATCCTTGAACGAGGAGAGTTGATATCTGCATTTAAACCATACTTGTAATTCAGCTCGTTTTTCCATTGACTTGCCAAGGCGCCCGGCACAACAATCAACACTCGGAGGTCCTTATTCTCACTTGCTAGTATGCTGAGAACAGAACACGCTTCTACAGTCTTGCCCAAGCCGACCTCATCTGCCAACATATAGCGGACAGGAGTAGTTTCAAAGCATCGGGCAACTGTGCTGATCTGATGTGGGAGCAAAAAGGCTCGGCAACCGGCCAGAACTCGGAAACCATAAGTGGCATTATTCACAAGATGAAGGTTCTTGCTTACCTTGAGGTGGTTGATAAACCATGTGGGATGCTGAAACTCATAGGCCCGAAGCTGCTTGTCCGGCGCGTAATTCATTTGTGAATAGTCAAACTTCAGCTCGGTCTCGCATTCCTTGGCATACTTACCGTTGGGGAACTTAATCCAATACCAATAGGGCTTATCCTCTGCGTAGGGTTCGGAGGCACGAGACACGACTATGCCTCGTCCCCATCGACTATCAACGACACCACCAGGACTAGCCTCACAACGAGCAACTGCTTGAGCAAAGAACACATTATGCTGAAAGATTTCCTCATAGTATTGTCTACTACCCAAAAGGTCGTGCATTTTGACCTTAATTGCATCGGCAATTTCGTTGTACTCGTCCAGCTGAGCAAGGACATAGAAACGGGGATGGTCTTTGTCACCTTCTTCAATGACTATGGGGCATCGATAATAACACCCTACTAACATACGCAGCTCTCCTTTCTCAGCTTGACAAGAAACCAAGGCTGCATCGGTGGTTTCCTGCAATATTATAGATTCTCAAGTTTGCATCGAATGGTTTCTTGCTCTTTCAAAAATCGCGCTGTAAAAGGAATGCCCTTTTTGACCTTCATGCTGGCAAAGCTATTCTCTGTCTGAGCCATGAAATCAGCTATGGTTTTAATACCGTTATTCTGCAGAAGCGAAATTTGGCTTGCCTCTAAATGAAGCAATTTTGTGCTGATCTTTTGTGCAAGGTATTCTTCTTTGGCTTTCGCTTGCCTTTTGGTTTCTGCGGCCTCTGCATCAAGTCGTTCTTCCTCGCTGCTTTCCAGAGCTGGGGTTTCCGCTGCCGTTGCCTCAGCGATCTGCGCTTCCAGTTCAGGAATAGGCGCAGGCGTTCCTGGGACGGTGGGACTCTCATCATCGAAAGAAGTTTCGGGAGGCGCAAGAAAGTCTTTGGATGTCCACACATCAAGTCCCTCGCCAGATGCCTTGTTAGAAAGGCTTCTGTCATCGGTGATGAAAAGCACCGGAATGTCCGTATAGATCTTATAGCGGAGTGCGACAGCCAAAATCTTGTTATCGTTTTGCTCTTTTTCATCAGCTTTTGCACGATAGGCTTCGGGAACTAAACTAGGCAGGCCATCTGCATAAGCAAGCGGGAAGCGTCTCTTGTAATTAAAGATTGCCGTAATAGCTTTTTGCGCTTTGAATTTTCGATCATCCGCGCCAAATCTTGTTTTGTGGTGCTCAAGCTCATTGTTTACATCCTTGGGGACCACAACCAGCTCCCCATCGTTTACTCCATCGAGAAGATTGGGACAGTTCATAATGGAGCATGTGTCAAACACAATGATCGTAGAATACTTCCGCAGCTCGGCAAGTTCGCTCTCTGTAAACTCAAGTTCCCTTTGCTTCTTCACTTGTGCTTCACTCGTTGCAAGGCGACTCTCAGTTTCCGCAAGCTTGTCCAGAAGCTCTTGGCTTCTGTGCTCTTCGTCTTCCAATCGAGCTTGAATACGCGTAGTATCCTCGCGGCGAGACTGTCTTGCAGCAAGTTCACCCTTTAGACTCTGAATTTCCTGTCGGTTTCCCTCCACCATTTCTTGAATCTGCCGAAACATCTGCTCGAAGATACTCAATTCCGGAGACTTGGGAGTATCCACATGAGTCGGTACTTCTGCAGCAGGAGATTCCACAAAGACAACTTCAGAAGCAGGAGCTTCTACAGCGGGAACATCCACAACAGGAGTTTCCACGATAGGAGCTTCTACCGCAGGTGCAGTGTCGATAATGCTTGCGGTTGCAGGGACAATAGGTTCAGCGGGAACTGCCTCCACATCAATAACTTCCTGCTCACACACAGGAGGCAAAGTGGTTTTGGCAGGAGCATTTGCTCTGACAGAGCGATTGATGCAGGGTTCATTTCTAGAGCTGGACATGCCGACCTCGCTGCGTAGGAAAGATTCCATACAATTCTCTCTATGAACGCAATAGATACACCAATCGGAAGGAATTGCCGTCTTGTCTTTTCGGCAAGCTTGATTTAGATATAGTTTTGTCTCATTGCGAAGGATATCTGCTTTTTCCTGATTTCCGGGTAGTGGTAATCGGTGGAGAGAATAGATTTTATTCCATCCATCTCTTCGTACAAGTGCCTCAAATTCTTGATATGGATTCTTTCTTTCCACTTCAGAAACATCGACCGCAAACAATGCTGCACCAAAGTGCTTGCGCATATTCATGTGCTCGGAGTCATATGGTTTGACAAACAAACCACTGCCATTTGTAATAACTTCATGAACAAGGTAGTTTCTTGCTCTTGCTTTGAGGTCGAAGATCTCGGTCGCTTTCCAAAATTTGAAGAATGGCTCAAGTTTTTGTGCTTCCTGTTCCAGAATCTTGGGCAGGTATTTCATGGCGTCAGAACGCTTGTGTTTGCCGACCCGTTTCCATACCGCTTCGATCAGCAGATTCTCAAAATACTTTTGATACAGGAAGTTGCCCTGTACGACCGGGCTGTTTTCCATTACATAATCCAAAAAGAAACGATACGGGCATAGGAACATGTCCATCATTTGGAATCGATCATACTTGATTCCTTTGGTAAGTTCTTGGCCAACAGAAATAGAGAACGGGGCAGGCTTGTTGACGCTTTCTAAAAGTTCAGCTTTAGGCTTCAATCCCAAGATGGTCAGCAATGCATAGGGCTCGGTTGTTTCATCTCCGTACTGCTTAACATAGCTGAGACGAGCATCACAGCGGTTGTAGCACAGGCCGTAGAAAAGAGCGTATCTGAGGAAGTTACTGCGTTCGCCCAGCGCTGTGTAGTAAACCTGAAACTGCAGGTCAATAGGAGAATAAGCAGCACGAATAAACTCATCAGTCAGCGGCCACGGTAGCTGATCGTTGACGGTCATATTCATGTCACGGTCAGATACACAGGCAAAGTGGTAGACCTTGTGCTGCTCTCTTTCAAACTGGCGCTTGCTTTGCAGAATATCGCCATCAATCTGTTCGTAGTTCTTTACAATCCAGTCAACGCCTTGATCTTCGTCATTCTTCTGTTTCAGATAGTAGTAGAGGCCCTCTTTTAAGTCTCGGAATGTTCCGGAGAAAGTTGACTGTTCTGGTTTGATCTTATCCAGACGCAGCTGAAGTGCTGTAATCAAAGCTCGCTCCTGCTCATTTGCAAGTGCCAATTCACGCTGCTTGAGGAACTCTTCAAGATTGTGGAAGTGCTTACCAAAGTTGATGAAGTCCTCGCGAGAATTGTCCAATGCGAAAAGGTACGTGGCTATCTCGTTAATCTCTTCGATAGCACGAATAAGGGCATGCAAGTCCTTCTTGGTGACTTTGTACTTATTGTAGATAGACAGGTTTTTGAGCTCAGAAAGAGCATCATTGCCAGGGGTACCAGCCAGTTTGTCATAGTTCTTTGCATACCCCTCAACAATCTCGCGCTGAAACTCGTCATATGTAGTTACATTCTCAAAGAGAATCTCAACATTGTAGAAAGTTCGGAGCAGCACTTCGCCGGGGGCAACGCTTAGAATGTTAGAGGACAAGCACTCTTTAATAGCATTAACATCAAAGATAATCTTGCCATTCTCATAATCCCAAAGACGATAAATCGCAGAGAAGAACTGGCCAATAGGATAGGAGAGGAAATGGCGGTCCTTGGCATATTCGGGGTAATAGATTTTTAACAGCGTATGTACATCGCGATTTGCAGTATATACCTGCTCATCCAAATGCCGCAGAACAGCCGCATTACTCCACACATCATTGCCTCTTTCCATGACGCTACGCGATTCGGAATAGCGCTGAATGGCAGCATCAAAGTGGTTAGAAACAAAGTGCGCGTACTCGGTAATATTCGCGAACTCCATAAGCTGAACACTCTTGTACAGCTTATACCACTTTCTGAGTATGCCACTACCTACGGCATTTCTGTCCTCGCATATCTCACCAAGGGCACAAGCCAGAGCGTTGCTCGGATTCTGCATAGTGGGAGGTGTGTACTCGCGAACAACAGTATCGTGATGGATGGGCACTTCAAAGCACCCATAGATATCGTTCCAAGAGGAGTAAATCTTGGAATACTTCTTCTGATAATTGAACAGGAAAATGATGGTTATACCCATCTTTTCCATAGCAAGCAGGAGGCGGAGCTGCACCGGCGTAAACTGATGTACACCATGAACAACGATGCTGTCAAACGGCAGCTCCTTGGTTGCGCCAACCGCTCTTTCACAACGCTTTACTTCCTGTGGTGTTCCAGTACATTCTTCGACTTCCTTCTTGGCGAGCGAAACAACAATCTCCTTTAGTTTCTCGCGAGAAGGTGTTTGGGGAAAACGGAAGAGAGAGCTTTCCTGTGCCTTTTTGAGCATGTGAACAAAGAGCTTTTGCTCGGTATTGCCCTTACTTCCGTCAATAGCAGATGCGGAGATGTCAAGCTCAATAAACAGGCGTATAGCTTCGAGAAAATGATTCTGGTTCTGCTCTAAAGCCATGTGGAAAGGCTTGCTTATTCTGCGCTTCTCTAACAGCTGCTTGAAAGCAGAGGAAAAAGCGCTGTACTGCTGCACCCGAAGGCTAATATTGTCGGTCCACTGCATGTAGACCTCTTCATGCTGGACAAGTTCATCCAGCGGGCAGATTAAGCCCTTGATGCTATCGCCCAATACATCCTTGAGGCCATTGACAAGGGTTCGTGCACTGCAGAAGTGGGGCAAGGCAGAAATCTCACTCCAGAAATCCGCTTTATCTAACTTGTAAGGGTCTTCGTATGTGTAGATTTTAAACGGCATTTCTTAGACCTCCGTTTCTATGAGATTCTGCCAAGACAGATTATGCTTTCCTTGGATCTCAATCCAAGAGAAGGATCGAATCGATCTTGTCATAGCAACATAGAGGACACGAGCTTCCTCGCGGGCCTTTTCAGACTTCTCAATGATTTCATCATAGAAGTCGTTCTGGACGGTTTCGCCGGAATCGCCCACGCTCATGCTATATCCAATACGATATCTACCTTGATACTTGGTGGTGCTGATCTGCAACTGCGTCCTTTTGATGAAGTCCATAGATGCCGAGCAGAATGGCATGATTACATGACCATATTCAAGGCCTTTCGATTTGTGAACCGTAATACACTGAATAGCAGTTTCTTCCTCATTTTGGGCTGGGGTTCTGCTATCGACAGATACTTGCGAAACGATACTGTTATGAAGATGTTCCTGTAGCGTATTGATGGTGAGTCGGTCTACATTGCAGGCGTTGATAATCTGCTCAAATAGAAGGTCGACATTCAACTGATAATAGTGTTGTTTCCATGGGTCATTGCTGAAATGCTTCCACGGCTCGAGAGTGTTATAGACCTTGCGGATTGCTTGCAGAATAGGCTGCGTTCTGAGGCTGGCAACGATATATTCCCACTTGTTATTCTTATCAACGGTGTTCGCAAGCATCAGGTTCATGAAGTTGATAAGGTAATTGACTTGCTCTTTTTCGTCCGTCTTTGCTCTCCAGCCGCCGGTGCGAATCTTCATGCGAATTTCGTACAGATTGGATTTAGGAATGTCGAGATTAAAAAAGTTCGATGTTACGAGGTTGTACAAGTAGTCGGCCTCATCGAAATGTACCAGCGCGTTAACCAAAGTGAGCATATCAATGGCAGGCTGGGACATATACAAGTCACCGCCTGTGTTGGTGTGTACGCTAATTCCGAGTCGGGCACAATCTGTACGAATCATGTCAGCCTGCCAGTTTTCGCGAACAAGGATTGCAATGCTCTTTTCTTTTGCAGAGAGCTTCATGCCATGGCTCTCTTCATACTGGATACGCTTCTGAATGCGCTTGATTTCTTCAACAAGAATTGGGATGCGCATCTCTTCGCTTGTGGTGGGAAGCCTACGATAGAAACGATTTACACTGGTTAAATACTTGCCGTTATAATCCTGTGTTCCAATAAGCCTGTCCTTATCTTCATCATAAGTAAGAAGTTCGTCGTCCAGTTTCCCCCATTTGGTAAAGGACCGATCAAAGATATCAAGTAAATGCTTGTCGGTGCGGTAGTTCCGCTGCAGAGAGAACTCCAACCATTTATCGGGATTTTCTGCGATACCTAATTGGTCAAAGGCTTTTTCCTTTGCGCCACGGAAACGGTAAATACACTGCTTAATATCGCCTACAAGGAACAGCTTATAATCAAGAACCTGTGAAATACGCAGCAGAGACTCGATTTGAGAGTCATCGGTGTCCTGGAACTCATCGACGAACATAAACTGCTGGGCGTGTTTATCTTTTTTTAGTTCCCTGATTCTGCTTTCGCTTTCTGGATTGTTGATAAAACGATTGAGAACAGACATCATGGAACTAAGGTGAATTTTGTTGTCCTCAATGAGTTCCTCAAAGTATTCACGCTCCACGGCAGGAATTACACTCGCAAGAAGCTCATGCAGTTCGCCGTGAGATTCATTGTTCAGAAGGGTCCCGAAGTCTTGGGGTTCAATAGCTCCAATGTCTACACTCTTGTTGTGAAGTTTTCCGATAAAATCAAGGATGCTGTCACGGATAGCATAAACAGGCATACCCAGCTTGTCGGTATAGTTTTTGCCCTGCTCAATTTCTTTTTGATAAATATAGGCATCAAGCAAATCAGAGATCTTTTTACGGCGATAAAACTCGCTGGATGTAATACTTAAGTCAATTCCATATCCAAACGAAGTACCCATCTGAGCGATAAGGTTCTTGGCGTAGGAGTGAATGGTGCTTATCTGCATATGGTCAATCTGGGAGATCATCTGCAGATAATCGGGTTTTGAGGTTACCAGGTAGCAATTTTTGAAATATGCTTTGAGCTTTTCCTCCATTTGGTCGGCAGCTTCATTGGTGAATGTAATCATCACAATGCGGTCGGCCATCTTCTGCAGCGGGACATTTTGCGTATAGCAGATAAAGCCAATGCGAGAAATCATGGTATAGGTTTTTCCAGTACCGGCACCAGCACGAATGACAATATTCTTTTCGGGGGTTGCATGTTCAACTTGGTACTGCTCAAAGTTAAACTGGCTCTGCTCACTAAGCTTTTCGAGTATGCGTTTCTGGGCAGAACTGTAACTGCCATTTGGGATTGCGAAGGAAGTCGTATTCTTATCAAAGGGCGCACTCAATACACTCATGGAACAATGGAATCCCATGAACATATCCCCAACAGACTCAGCCAGAGGAGTATGGCTTTTTTGCTCGTCAAATGCAATTTCGATGTTGTCGCGATTACGGACTAACCCCCTTTGCGTAAGGGCAGTATCAAGGGCTTTGATGACAGCAAGCATCTGTGCTTTCTTGGAGAAGACGCAGTACAGTTTGCAGCCGTGCAAATATTGAGCCACCATATCGTTGATGGTATTGCCGGACATCTGATCGAATTCGTTGAAATAGTAAAAGCGCGAATAGTCATGCCGATGATAGGACGAGGCAAGTTCTTTTTCAATTTCGGATTCGCCATCTTCGTCAACATTGATATCCGTTTCAAACAGGTTACGGACCTCCAACATGGTTCTCCGGTCAAATGGATCTCTGTTCCAATGACAAACCTCACGGAGTGCTTGATCCAGCTTATTGAAAAAGGATGTGTTGTCTTTCAAATCCTCCTTGAGAATCGTAAACTTTTCTTCCATGACCACATCCAGCCGATGAGATTTGAAGAACGCCTTGGATACCTGTGGCAAACAGACCATTTGATATACAAGCGGGAACTTGCTGATATTCTGACGAATATGGCGCTCAATGGAAAAACGATATCCTCGGGCTTGCTTCTGCGGTGATGCAGATACCTCACCATCGTTGGTCTGAATAATCACTGAATCATTATTTTCAATGCGTAGTATATTCTCCTCGCGCCATCCTTTAAGTTCAACTACAAGGATTCCTTTTTCGGGCATAAGAATACAAACATCGAATTCTTTCCCGAAAAGCTGACGGTTCCAGTATATGATGTTGGTATCATCCAGGTATTCTGATGCCTTATTAATAAAAATCTGTTCGCCATAGTTGTTCGAATTGGAAGATCCCATCAGGCGTCCCATATCACAAACCTCTCGTTCTACTCTAATTCCGAAGCTGCATCACGAATCATTGATGCATATTGTCTTTTAGCTTCTTCAGGTCCTTTGATTCTGACCTTCCCGCCGAAGCCGAAAATCCAGCTGAAGAAGATATGGCTGACGGCCACACGGACGATCACGCGGAAGGTGCTCATATCGCAGGCGTAGATGGTTACATCTGTTCCGAAGCGGTCGATGATAGCATCGATCACGGAGTTGTCGCAGATCAGTTCCACCTCCTGATACTCGCTGCCGTACATCCGGAAGGTGGTCGCAAGAAAATCATCGACACCGAAGCCCGCCGGGACCGGTACGGCTTCCTCCGAAAGAATGTCAGGACGGGCGCTGATACGGTCCACACGGAAGATTCCGATGGCCTGATGCTTGTCCGAATAGCCCAGTACATAGTAATAATCGCCGTTCCAGATCAGACGATAGGGGCTGAAGATGTACCGTTCGCCGTCGTGGCGCAGCTTCTTCTGCTTTCGGATGTTGTAGGCAAAGTATTGGAAGCCAATCTTCTTTCTGGCATTGATGGCCTCATTGATTGCATCCACGATCAGCAAATCCTGTCGATTTTCCGACTTCACCCTTCCCTCCACGGAAGCGTTGCGCTTCAGTTCCTCGGCCTTATGCTGTCCGGCCAGCGTGACAATCTTGGAGACCATCTGCTCGCTGCGTTCTTTGGAGATGAACTTGGAGGACTGCACAGCATCGATCAGCAGCTTCAGCTCAGCGATTTCAAATTGACGGCTAATGAGGTTATAACGGTTCTGAGTGGACTTTACTTCTTGGATGTCCATTCCGAACTGCTGCAGAAGCTCAATGTCCGTCTTGATGGTCTGCCGGTGCGCCGGGATACCGTATTCCTCTTCGAGAATCTGCGCCAGCTGCATCGTGGTCAGATAGTGGCCTTCATCGGTGCGCTCATATAGAATCTTCGCCAGATATAGCGGGCGGAGCTTTGCATTGTTGTCCATTGGTTATACCTCACGCATACATGGTAGAATTACTGCTTAGTTTGTTTCATCCTCTACTACTTCCATCAAGTCTCCAATGTCACAATGGAACACCTTACACAATCGGAGCATGACAGACATGGAAACAAGGCGGTTATTGTTCAACTGGGTCATGGTATGGGACGACAGGTGCGCAGCCTTGGCCAGCTCGCCTTTTTTCATTTTGTTCTTGATTAATAAAATCCAAAGTTTGTCATAACGAACCGACATAGGGGTCCTCCTGTTAAAAATAGAATCTCTGAAAGCACTTATAATTGTACAGACTATATTCTATCATAAGGCTTCCAAAATCACAACAGAATCCGAACGAATTCTACAAAAGCAGCAGAGATGGTGTCGAATTTAGCCGTCACCTAAAAGCCTTCCGAGCCGTCTATCCGTGGAAAGGTAATACAGAAGGCTTGTACTCATTCAGGATACGGAACTGGTGCAGGGACGGCCAGTAACGACCAGTTGGTATCGATGCGAGGACTGCACGAACTGCCCGCACCGGTCTGCCTGCTGTCAGGCAAGGGATATTGCTAAGCCGAAGGAAGTTGTGCTGAAGAAGACCTTCTGGGAAATGCGGGCGGCATCTCAGGAGAACATTACAACAGAGCATGGTATTTACCTGCGGATGTGCCGTTCTATCCAGGTCGAGGGGGCGTTTGGACTGCTCAAAAATGACTTTGGTTTTCGCCGTTTTCTGACCAGAGGGAAAACCAATATCCGGACTGAGCTTTTCTTCCTTGCACTGGCGTACGACCTCAAAAAGCTATGGATGAAGCGGGAAAACGGGCGGCTGAAAACGCATCTTTCTGAGATCACAGTGGCGTAGCCGCAAAAAACAGCTGGATCATCCACATTGGGCGCTGATCTTGGAGTCAGGGTCAGCTTTGCTGCGTCCAAATGCCTTACAATTTCCACAGAATAGCAGCTCGTACAAACAAACGCGGGGGCAAAAGGTCTTTCTCTGACCTTTTGCCCCCGCGTCCTTTGTGAACCTATTTTGCAACAGACCCCTTGGATTATTGTTTTGTATATGCACTACCTGACTCCGCAAAGAAATCGCTCAATGTGACTCCCAGCGCAACGCAGATACGCTCAATCGTGGGAACCCCCAACTGACTTCCGCGCATCTCAGCATTCTTCAAGGTTGAATATGATACATCACACAGCTGAGATAGCT
>ENA-ORUI01001174-ORUI01001174.1-human-gut-metagenome-genome-assembly--contig:-NODE-1174-length-27968-cov-3.134489_pt1 | contig 27968 bp, 31 predicted proteins | sample MGYA00242078_ERZ509205 | MGnify/ENA primary metagenome ERZ509205 (study PRJEB26280, sample SAMEA2338828) | human gut metagenome | biome: human gut; feature: human-associated habitat; material: faeces... | reverse complement strand
GTCAGAAAACTTCAATTTTGTTATCTGGCTCTCAACATATGAATTATGGATTATATCGAAATAGTTTTAAAGTAAATGAATTGATGGGAACAGGGGCATTTTCACATATCTGCCTGTTAGGAGTACCCGCAGGCGGCACAGCATTGGTGGTGACAAAAGATGAGTTTTTTTGTAAAGCTGATCGGGTTGATAATCATTTTCGGGACCTGCGTTGCGATTGGAACGATCACTTCGGGCAAGCTATACCGAAACCACCGGCAGTCGGTGTTGATGGGACAATTCTGGGGGGATTTTTTGCGGGAGATGGATTTATCAGCGGCTTCACCGAAGGAAATTATAAAGACGCTTGCGGATCGCTCGATGTATCGGGAGTTTCCCTTCGCCCAAAGTCTGGCGGCATCTCAGGAGACATTTTGCATTTCACTGAAGAAGGCACTCATAGAGAACGATCTTCCGCAGACAATGCAAAAAATCATTCAGCCGTTAGCGGATACCTTGGGCAGTGTACCAATGGAAGCCGAACGCCAGATGCTGTTAAGTGTTTTGACAGCACTGAGGCAGGAGGAAAAATACTGGGTGGAACAAAAGACCCATCAAGGGGTGCTTTACAGGAGACTGGGCATACTGGGCGGGCTTGCACTTGTGGTTCTGCTCATCTGATGGAGGAAACGGCATGGAAGTGGATCTCATCTTCAGAATAGCGGCTATCGGTATTATTGTTTCAGTCTTGTATCAGGTTCTGCTGCGTTCCGGTCGGGAGGAACAAGCGATGCTGACTTCACTTGCAGGATTGATCGTGGTTCTTACCATGCTTATATATGAAATCAGCGGGCTGTTTCAAACGGTCAAGGATGTGTTCGGCTTGGTGATACTATGGAAATGACTGCACTGATTGCGCTTTGCATTATTACTGCTCTACTTGCACTTACACTACGAGGGCAGCGCCCGGAGTTCGCCATGCTATTGTCGCTTGGCTGCGGAATATTTGTGCTGCTGGCTTTGATGGGGCAAATGAAGGAAATCATAACCGGATTGGAGAAAATTATGTCCGGTCTTTCGGAACAGAGCGATTTAACGGCAATCATTCTAAAGGCTTTAGGAATTTGTATTGTTGCAGAACTGGGAAGCCAGTGCTGCAGAGACGCAGGAGAGGCTGCTATTGCCGCTAAAGTTGAGTTGGTTGCCAAGGCTGCGCTTGTGTTGATGAGTATGCCTGTCTTTACATCGCTGATGGAAACAGCGGGAGAACTGCTGAGCCTATGAAAAGAATTATAAAGAACTTCGCTCTGGTGGTACTATTCTTTGCTGCATTAGGAACTGTCGTATCGGCTGAAATAGTAGATCCATCAGTGGAGATTGATAGATATCTCGCAGGAGAAGAGATAAAAAGAATACAGGAAAACATTCCGCCGCAAGCAGCCGAGATAATGGAAAACAGGGGCATATCTTCTTTCACGGACCTTATTTCCATGCCTGCAGAGGACCTGTGGCACCTGTTGCTTGATGAATTTAAAGGATCAGTGCAGGAACCTCTTCAGGTATTGGTTTCACTCTTGGGCGCAGTACTGCTGTGCGCAGTTGTCAAAGGGATCGGCAGCTCCATGGGGGGCAGCGTACATCAGGTTTTTAGTGTTATAATGACAGCTTTTGCGGTCTCACTGTTGATCCGTCCGGTCATAAAGTGCATTCTTTCGCTTTATACGGTGTTTGCGGATTTTTCGCTGTTTCTAACGGTGTATATTCCTATTTTTGCAGGCATCATGACAACAGCAGGACAGCCAATGACCGGAGCATTATATAATGTGTTGCTTTTTGGGGCTTGTCAGGGCATCAATGGTTTGCTGCAGGCGGCTTTTGTTCCGATTATTAGCTGTTATTTGTCCCTTTCTATTATCACAGAGATCGTTCCTCAGATGGGAATGAGAGATTTTGTATCAGGCTTCAAAAAGGTCATTATATGGGGGCTGGGTGTAACAATGACAGTTTTCGTAGCTTTATTGTCTTTGCAATCCGCCATAGCGGGAGGCGGCGATAATGTGACGGTGAAGGCGACTAAATTTATGCTCAGCAGTTTGATTCCCGGCGTTGGCGGCAGTCTTTCGGAGCTTTTTATGGCAACACAAGGCTGTATACAGCTTGTAAAAAGTACCGTTGGTGCTGCCGGAATTGTAATTGCGGCGCTGACCTTTCTGCCGATAGTCGTTCGTGTGGCGCTGTGGCAGGCAGTATCGACCGGTGGAAGCGCCATTGCAGATATGTTGGGGATCGGAGAGCTCTCCAGATTATTAAAGTCGGTAGGCTCGGCACTAAGCATAATGCTGGCGATTGCCTTATACTATGCCATGCTTTTTATTGTATCCACATCACTGATGATATTGGCTTTTAAGGGAGGTTAGGATTATGCATGGCATGCAAAACTGGTGCTATACGCTGTTTTCAGGTGTATTGTTTTCCGGCATTGTGCTGATGCTTACCCCGGACGAGCGTTACCGACCATTGATGAGGGTAATATTGGGGGGCTTTTTGTTAATATGTATGGTGTCATGGATCGACCGTGTTGACCTCAATATTTCTTTTAACTCAGATCTGGCAGAGACGCGGCGACTCGAAACAGCCGAGCGAACGGAGAAATATTTTTCCGAGCGTGCAATAGAGCTTTCAGAAAAGGAAATAGAAAAAGCTGCCTCCCAATATCTGAGTGACTATGGTATAAAACGAGGGGAATTCGAAATATATATAAAAACAGAGGAGAACCCAGATGGAACACAGACGGCATATCTGTTGCTGCGCCTACCGCAGCGAGTAGCCGAGCATTATCTGACAATCAGCAGGGCGCTGGAATACCGATTAGGGGCAGATGTGAGGATAGAAACCTATGGAACAACGGAAGAATCAAGGTAAACCCGCAAAAAAGCCGGCTAAGACAACGCTGATTATGGCTGCCGGGCTGTTGGGAATTCTGCTGATTGGAATATCGCCAATGCTCAAAACCGACAATCAATCAAAGCTGAAGCAGGAGATCATTCCGTCTGCCGAAGAATATGCCGCGGCACTGGAAACTCGCTTGGAAAAAATACTGGGAAGGATAGACGGTGTAGGCGAGGTGGAGGTTATGATAACGCTCAAGAGCGGATACACCTATACCTATGCTGTCACAGAAAAGGTGAACAGCGATGTAAGCGAGGAATATAAAAGCGACGACCAGCGCAAGACCCAGCAAAAAAACACCACTGAACAAAATTATGTTATGGTTGAAGACGGGGAAAGTCCGCTGATTACATCGCTGAATGAACCTCAAATTAAGGGCGTTGTAGTAGTATGCGCCGGCGGTGGAGATCAAAGGGTAGTGGCAGAGGTCACCGCTGCAGTTAAGACTGCACTCGATATTTCCTCAGCAAAAATTACAGTTTCCAAGATCAGCCCCGGTATTGCCGGTTCCTGATAACTCTTAATTCAACCAGTATAAAGGAGTGCATAGTAAAATGAAGTTTTCTATTAAAAAGGGGCATGTCGTACTGGGCGCACTGGTACTGGCACTGGGTGCTGCGGTATATCTCAACTGGGATTATATGAAGCAGAATGACTATGTGGCTGCCGGAACCGAGATAAATGCACCGGAGGACGGACAAAGCACCGCAAACTATGGGGACGCCTATTTTGTTTCAGCACGCCTTAGCCGAACACAATCCCGCGATGAAGCGATGGACGCATTAAAATATATGCTTGAAGACTCGGCACTGGAGGAGGGGGCTGCCGCTGTGTTGGCGCAGCAGGCGCAAAGTCTCGCTAAAACAATAGAAACGGAAGGAAAGATTGAAAATATCATTAAGGCAAAAGGGTTTACGGACTGCATGGTCTATTTGGATAGCGAAAAGGTCGATGTAATCGTGCAGAGTAATGGACTGACGGATAGTGAGGCGGCACAGATTATGGACGCTGTGATGAGTGAGGTAGATGTCGAAGAAAGCAATGTATCCATTATTGAAATAAAGTAGTTGCCACCGAGATAAAATATTGCTATAATATAAAAGTATCGAATTGGTACAGGAGGTGCAACATTTATGGAATATGAAAACACTGCCGGTAGTCTGAAGATTTCCTCCGAGGTTGTGGCTTCGATAGCAGAATACGCAGTAAAAGAAGTAGAAGGTGTTGCCTGCTTGGCACCCATCGTTTCCAATATCGGAGGCTGGCTGTTGGAAAAGCAGACAATAAAGCCTATTTCAATCCAGATGAACGAAGGAAAAGCAACCATTGATATTCGTCTTTTGGTACACCCGGATGCTAAGATCCCCGTTCTGAGCCGGAAATTGCAGGAAGCGGTAAAAGACGCCGTTCAAAGCATGACCGGTATCGAAGTAGCTACTGTGAACCTTTACATTGCCGGTGTTTCGGTGCCACGCACCGCTAAAACCGCCGAATAAGCGTTCGATTGACAGCCTTCTTATATTGCATTAAGGGGGCTGTTTTTACTGAGTGGAGGACGACAAAATATGAGCAGACGAGAAGCTCGTGAGCAAGCTCTTGCGATGATTTTTGAGATGAATTTTAACGATAACACCGTTGGTGAGATGGTGGACAACGCTCTCATTTTTCGAGATGAGACGGTGGACGAGTATGCTGTCGCCATTGCCGAACAGGTTCGCCTACACTGGGAGGACAACCTCTCTGCGGTAGAGCTGTACAGTAAGAAGTGGAAAGCCAACCGTCTGCCCAAGGTGTCGTTGGCCATTCTAATGATGGCTATTACCGAAATCGCCTATGTGAAAGATGCTCCTGTAGGCGCTATCATCAATGAGGCGGTAGAACTGGCAAAAAGGTATGCCGGTCCGGAGGATGCCTCTTATATCAACGGCGTATTGGGCGGATATGTTCGCGGTACAATGGGTGAAGCGGCTCTTCCCGACGAAGCTGAGGAATGATGAGCAGGGAGTGCTGCGCCCTCGGGCGGCAGGCTCCCTTTTGCGCTTTTTATCATGCAGTGATGTAGGGAGGTGGCATCGTTGCCGACTCAGATTATCAAGGTTTCTCAGCTCAACCGCTATATCAAGGCTCAATTGGAAGAAAATCCATTGCTGGGCGATCTTCTGGTAAAAGGTGAACTAACCAGCATGAGTCGACGCAACGGTTCTGGCCACATCTACTTTACCCTCAGTGAGGGAGATGCTATGCTGCGGTGTATCATGTTTGCGCGGTATGCCGAAAGAGTTCTTTCATTTCCGGCTGAGGGTGACACTGTTATTGTGCGAGGCGCCGTGACCTTATATGAGAGGGACGGTCTGTACCAGCTTACCGCTTATGATATTCAAGGAATTGGGCAGGGAACAGCAAGCGTAGATTATGCTGCTCTGCGGCAAAAACTGATGACAGAAGGGCTGCTTTCTCCCGAGCGCAAGCGCAAGGCACCATATTTACCAAGAGCTATTGGGGTTATCACCTCAGCCGAAGGGGCAGCGGTTCAAGACATTATCACCGGGATGCGGCGTCACAATGATTTAATTCCCATTATTCTTTATCCTGCCACTGTACAGGGAACAGCGGCAGTAGATGAAATCCTTCACGCCTTGCGTTGTGCTGTTGCGGAGAACCGCTGCGATGTTATTGTCATCGCTCGCGGCGGCGGTGCAGCCGAAACATTGGCGGTCTTTAATGATGAAAGATTGCTGCGCGCAGTAGCGGCTTCTCCCATGCCTGTCATTTCTGCAGTGGGACATGATGTCGATGTCACCCTCTTAGATGAGGTGGCGGATCTTCGGGCAGCAACCCCAACGGCAGCTTGCCAGTATTGCTGCATTTCCAAAGTAGAGCTGCTCAATGATTTTTTACTTGTAAAAAGTCGCTTGCAGGGGGCGATGGAGCGGAAGCTGTATGAGCTTAGCCGGCATAGTGATTCATTACAAAGGGTTCTTCGCGCACGATCACCGCAGGTGCTGTACAGCAAAAACCGTCAGCACTTGGATTACTTAACACAGCTTTTGCTGGGAAATATGCAGTATATCCTGTGGCGGCTTACACAGCAGTCGGATCATCTGTATGGTCAACTGGAGCTGTTGAATCCGGCTTTGCCGGTGGAACGAGGGTACAGTATCACCTATAAAGTACAGCAGGGGGATCATATCCCGCTGTATTTCTGTCGCGATGTAAAAACAGGCGATACAATTCTTACACGCGTTAAAGACGGTGAGGTGCTTTCTTCTGTTACGGCTGTAAACCCTCGAAAGGAGTAGATTATGTCTAAATCATTAGAGCAAAAGCTTAAGGAGCTTGAAATGATCGTTCAGCGCCTTTCTGCGGAGGAACTTCCGTTGGAGGAGGCATTAGAGCTTTATACAAAGGGAATAGAAATCAGTAAAAGCTGCGATAAGCTACTGTCCGAAGCTCGTCAAAAGGTAGAGATGGGAAAAATGCAGTTGGAAGGTGATGCAGATGACATGGACTGAGCGATATCCGGAATACTGCACTATGATAGAAAATGCATTGCCGCAATATCTTCCACCGGTGCAATTGCCACAAGGAAGGGTATGCGAAGCAATGGCATACAGCCTTTTGCACGGCGGAAAACGTATTCGAGGGTGCCTTACTTTGGCGATGTGTGAGCTATGCGGCGGGGAAGTGCAATCTGCTTTACCTTTGGCATGTGCTGTGGAAATGATCCATGCATACTCTCTGATCCACGACGATCTGCCTTGTATGGATAATGATGATTTGCGCAGAGGAAAGCCTTCCTGCCATATCCGCTTTGGCGAGGGGACTGCTCTGCTGGCGGGAGATGCGTTATTAACCCATGCTTTTTCAGCTGCGTCAGATGCATATTTTAACGGAACGCTACCTGCGGAAACCGTACTGAGATGTATTAGCCAGATTTCGCGTGCGGCAGGCGTTGATGGTATGATCGGCGGTCAGGTAATTGATACCACACCGGAGGAAGTCGCCATGACGCCGGAGCAGTTGGAAGCGATGCACGGCATGAAAACCGGCGCTCTGATCCGTGCTGCCGCGGTAATAGGGTGCCTTGCAGCCGGTGCTCCTCGTGATGTCGTGTTGCAGGCGGATCTTTATGCGGCAAAGGTGGGTTTGGCTTTTCAAATCGTTGATGATATTTTAGATGTAACCAAAGAAAGCGCTGATTTGGGGAAATCCACCAGTGATGCCGAAAACCATAAAACGACCTACATTACCTTGTACGGTGTGGAGGATGCAAAAAAAATGGTTCATCAACTGGTTCTGGAAGCAGATCTTGCCGTGAAGGGCACCATGTTAGACAATGAACTTTTATACGAACTTGCCGATACATTGGCAAAGCGCAATCATTAAGAAATAGGAGAGAGACCGGACCATGACAGAGAAAACAAGACTGGACCAGGCATTGGTTGAGCGTGGACTTTGCACCGGGCGAGACCGTGCCAAAGGCATCATTATGGCGGGTCAAGTATATGTCAACCACCAAAAGGCGGATAAAGCTGGCATGAGCGTTTCTCCCGATGATGAAATAGAGGTTCGAGGCGATCAGTTAGCCTATGTCAGTAGGGGCGGTTTAAAGCTGGAAAAAGCAATGAAGGAATTTAATCTGCGGCTGGACGGTTGCATTTGTGCCGACATTGGCGCCTCTACCGGCGGCTTTACTGACTGTATGCTGCAAAATGGTGCAGTTAAGGTCTATGCTATAGATGTTGGCTATGGTCAGCTTGCATGGAAGCTGCGCTGCGATGAGCGAGTGATCAATCTGGAGCGAACCAATATCCGCCATGTTACTGATAAAGAAATCCCGGAGCCGTTGGACTTTGCCTCGGTAGATGTATCCTTTATCTCTCTTAAACTTGTTTTGCCGGTTCTTTTTAATCTATTGAAGGATAACGGTGAAGCTGTTTGCCTGATTAAGCCCCAATTTGAAGCTGGTCGTGAACTGGTCGGGAAAAAAGGTGTAGTAAGAGATGAAAATACCCATATAATGGTTGTCGATAATGCACTTTCTGCCGCAAAGGATAACGGCTTTACACCGATTCATCTTACCTTTTCTCCCGTAAAAGGGCCCGAAGGGAATATCGAATACTTGATGCACCTAAAAAAAGGCGAGCATCAATCAGAATTGCCTGCTTCGGCAGAGGTTGTCCGTTTATCCCATCAAACGCTCAGCGATTAACCGCTAAGAGGAGGTCTGCCGCATGGATTTTTTCCTGATTGCTAACTTTTCCCGGGAAAATGTCCCCGCTGTTACAGAGAAAGTGTGTTGTGCGCTTCGGGAGCGTAGCTGTGGTATTTGGGCTGCACCTGTAGCCGGCTCGGTTTACCCTGCCGGCGTTCAGGTTGCTGATGTTGAGACCGCCTGCCGTCATGCGGATATGATTGTCTGCATCGGCGGAGATGGAACCATTATTGATGGCGCACACTGCTCTGCTGCGTATGAATTGCCTGTTTTGGGGATCAACGCAGGCCGGTTAGGCTTTTTGGCTCAGGTTGAGCCTCATGAGGCAGCTTCCGCTTTTGACCGCATTCTTGAGGGGCGTTTTACCATCGAGGAACGCCTTGGCATCGCGCTTTTTCAAGATTCTGCATCGGGGGAGGAGCCGACAGTTCCCTTTGCGCTTAACGACATCGTGCTTTCTAAGCCGGTTATGACCAATATTATTGATCTCACTATTGACTGCGATGGACGCCGTATGAACGAATATTCTGCCGATGGTCTGATTCTATCCACCCCAACCGGTTCTACTGCTTATTCACTTTCCGCGGGCGGACCCGTGATTGATCCTGACCTTTCCACTATTTCTATTGTACCAATTTGTCCACATAGCGTTTCAGTACGGCCTACAGTGGTTTCGGCAGAACGTTGCATGACGATCCGTTGTCGTCAGTCTATGTGCGTGGTAGTCGATGGCAGAGAACGGATTGAGCTGCCTCCCCAAGTGCCCGTCACTGTGCGTAAAAGTCAGAAAGCAGCTCGATTTATTTCTTTTGGCGAATATGAGTTTTTTGAGATCTTATCACATAAACTGCTTCAAAGGGGTTGATAAAGGTGAAAGCAACACGCCACGCCAAAATTTTGGAATTGATTCAAAATCATACGGTAACTACCCAGGAGGAGCTGCAGACCCTGCTGGAGCAAAGCGGCTTTTTTGCTACACAGGCAACCATTTCCCGAGATATTCGTGAGCTGAGGCTGGTTAAGGTGCTTTCCCCCAGTGGGATTTATTACTATACCGAAAGCAAATCGGCGCCTGCCGATACGTTACAGCTTTCCGGCGACTCTGTCTTTATGCGCAGCATTCGTTCGGTTGATTGTGCCGGCAATATCGTCGTGATCAAAACACACTCCGCTATGGCTTCTGCTGTATGCGAAGCGGTTGATAACAGTAACCGACCTGAGATTCTCGGAACCATTGCCGGAGAAAATACTATATTTGTATTACTAAAGACCGAGCATTTTGCTGATGAATTTTGTGTCCATCTGCGGGACTTGATGAAGAACAATCTCTCTCGTTGAATGTTTGACAAAAGGGGAAGGGGGATCGCCATGCTTTCTCAGCTTTATATTGAAAACATTGCTGTTATCCGGCAGGCAACCATCGATTTTTCAAAGGGCTTTCATGTATTTACAGGTGAAACCGGAGCCGGTAAAACAATTCTCATCAGTGCGATCAATGCCGTTCTGGGCGGACGAACCTTTAAAGAAATAATCCGCACCGGAGAGACACGCGCTACCGTTTCTGCGCTTTTTACTGAGATTCCTCCTGTACTATGTGAAAAAATCTCTGCGCTTGGTTTTTCGCCGGAGGACGGACAGCTACTGGTGCAGCGGGAGATCGATCTTTCCGGAAAAGGTCAATGCAGGCTGGACGGTCGCCCTGCCACGGCTGCTATGCTGCGGGAGGTTTGCTCTCTACTCATTGATATTCACGGTCAGCACGATAATCAGGAGCTTTTAAGTGCTGAAAAGCATCTTGGCTTTTTGGATAGCTATGGCGAATACAACAATGAGTTAGCTGCCTATACCGATGCTTACGAGCGTATGTGTGACTGTGCTGCCCGTTTGGACAAGCTGCAAGTAGATGAGAGTTATAAGCTGCAGCGCATGGATATCCTTCAATTCCAGCTCAAAGAAATCGGCGACGCAAAATTGCTCGCCGGGGAAGAAGAACAACTGACAGAGCAGCAAAAGTGTATTCGTAACGCCGAGCGAATTACAGAATCCCTCGGTGCAGTTTATACCTTGCTGAATGGCGACGGTGAAGAGCTGAAGGGCGCTCTTGAGACCTTGGAGGAGGTCTCTTCTGAGCTGGATATTGCAGCCAAGTATCTGCCGGAGTTTGGAGATTACGGCGAAAAGTTGAGCGATGCCTATTATATGCTGGAGGAACTGGGGAGCCGAGCAAGGGATACCTTGGAAGAAGCCGATTTTGATCCACGAAGGCTGGACGCCATTGAATCAAGGTTGGATACGATCTATAAGCTGAAAAAGAAATATGGAGGCAACATAGCTGAAATACTGGAGTATTTCGATAAAATCAGCGAGGAGTACCAGTCGCTGGAACTGAGCGATGAGCTAACGGCAAAGCTGCAAATGGAACTGGACGAAGCAAACACTCAGCTGCGTGCAGCCTCAGAGGCGCTGACTGCCTGCCGCCTTGCCGCAGCCGCCGAGTTTTCAGAACGGGTAGAGTCAGAGCTTGCCTATTTGGATATGGCCGGTGTTAAATTCTCTATTACCCGTCGGGAAAAACCATACAGCGCAAACGGCGCCGATGAAATCGAGTTTTTGATTTGCACCAACACGGGAGAAGAAGCAAAACCATTGGCAAAAATCGCTTCCGGTGGTGAACTGGCACGGATCATGCTGGCAATCAAAAATGTTCTTGCGGAAAAAGATAACATTGGAACCATTATTTTCGATGAAGTGGATACCGGCGTTTCCGGTCGCGCAGCACAAAAGATCGGAAAAAAGCTTGCCGAGGTTGCCCGTCACCGGCAGGTTATCTGCGTTACCCATCTAGCTCCTGTCGCTGCCTGCGCCGCTCACCATTATCGCATCTATAAGACGGTGGAAGACGGAAGAACCTTCACGCGGGTAGAGGAATTGACCCGTGAGCAGCGTGTGCAGGAGTTAGCACGCATTATGGTGGGGGAAAACATTACCGAAAGTGCCTTGAAGAGCGCTGAGGAAATGCTGGAATCTTAGTTCTGAATCAAAAAAAGCGACTGCTCTTTTGAATAAAAAGGGCAGTTCTTTTTTTTCATCAATGCAAAAGACTGCATGATATAGACGACAATAATACCTTCGCTTGACAAGAGCACATACGGTTTTTGCGGGCATAAATGCCGTATGGCATTGCGCGGTTCATCGGCAGGCGCCAGCCTGCCATCTTCGCCGCGCTTCCCCCTACAGCATTTCTGCCGCGCAAAAACTCCACAGGACTTTTCGGCGAGGGAAAATCAGATGATGGCAAGGAAGAGGACGCCGGCATACTGGCGTATGCCAAGGACGATGACGCAGTCAGCGCTGATTTGCACCGCCGAAAAGCGTGTGTGTCCTTGTCAAGCGAAGGTATATTTTTCGCCAAATGCAGAAAACGGTGCGCAAAATGCAAGATGTTTCATTGAATAATTCAGGTTGCTGTGGTATAATTCACATATTGTTTTTGCAAGTTTTAACATAAAGGGGGAGTCCGATACGATTCGATTCTTTTTTACGGCACTGCTGTGCCGCGTTTTAAGCACAGTAGGGGCGTTGTTGGGCGGAGGCACTGATCTGCCGGGCCGTATTGCGCTGCGAATATATCCCAATGTGCTGAAAAAGCTCCGCTTTTCCGGTAAGGTTATTTGCGTCACCGGTTCCAACGGCAAAACCACAACCTCCAACCTGATTGCACATGTCCTTCGCAAAAACGGGTTTTCCGTTGTCAACAACGCAAAAGGCTCCAACCTGACGCCCGGCGTTGCTACAACCTTGCTTTCTGCCTGCACGCTGGGAGGTATTGTCCATGCCGACTATGTCGTGCTGGAGGTTGATGAATGCTGGTCTCGCATTATATTCGCAGAAATTCCTGTAGATTATTATCTTGTTTTGAATCTTCTTCGAGATCAGGTCGTACGCAACGGAAATCCCGATCTGGTCTTTGAAAAAATTGCAGAAGCCATTGCCATTCACCCGGATATGACTCTTGTCCTTAATGCAAATGAGCCGATCAGTCAAAATCTTGCTGAGAATTATCGTACCGTCTATTTTGCCATGGATCGCACCGAGCGTTCCACCGATCATTGTGTCAGCGGCACCAATGATTGCAAGATCTGTCCTCGATGCTTTCACCCAATGAAGTACGAGTTCTACCATTACAACCATATGGGTAAGTTCCATTGCTCTCATTGCGAATACGGCTCTCATACACCGGACTTCTTCGGTACCGATGCTGATTTCGCAGGAAAGTGCATTACCATAAATGGAACACCTGTTCATGTCACCTACAATACTACCTTTAATTTCTTTAACACGGTAGCCGCTGCAGCCGTCTGCTGCACAGCATCCGGCATGACTATAGAACAGTTTGCGTCCGGCTGTGCAGATTTCTTTGTGGCGAAGGAACGGTTGGACGACTTTAGATTTGATGGCCGCCGTGTCGTGTTGATGATGACCAAGCAGAACGCAGCCTCTCTCGACCAGTCCATCAGCTATGTGCTGGAACAGCCGGGCGAAAAGAGCGTTGCGCTGTACATCAATAATATTATTTACATGGAATACAAGGATATTTCGTGGCTTTATGATGTAGCATTTGAACGGCTGCACGGCAAGGTGGAAAAAATCCTATGTACAGGCAACCGTGCACTGGACGCCGCTGTTCGCTTAAAAATAGCGGGCTTTGATGATAATACGCTGCTGGTAGAAACCGATATGGCAAAAACCAAGGACGCATTCCGGCAGACAAAGGGCGATATTTATATTCTTGCAGCATCTGCTTTTGGCAACGAAGGAAAAATACTGGAGGAGCTGAAAAAATGAAGAACATCAGAATACTTCATCTTTACAGTGATGCACTTGATCTATATGGTGATTATAAGAATTTGACGGTGCTGTGTCAGCGTATTGCAGAAACCGGCAACACGTCCGAGATAACAGAAGTCAATTTAGGAGAGGCCATTGACCCTTCCGGATTTGATTTTGTTTATATCGGTCATGGAAAAGCGCGCAATCTTGCTGCAGTGGCGCCTCATTTTGTGCAGTACGGTGCGTCTATCCGCGCAGCAATTGAAGGCGGGCAGTTATGGCTTGTTACGGGGAATGCCAGGGAACTTTTCGGTCAGAGCTTTACAACACCAGCCGGCGAAGTCCTGCCGGGTATCGGACTTTTTAATTATACCGGAGTGGAGACGAACAAGGTCTTTGTCAGCGATGTACTGGCGCAGCCTGTCTATGATGAATCCGCACGGGTTTACGGCTTCGTCAACCGAACTGCCTATTTAGAAGGGGAAAACAGCAATCCGTTGTTTACGGTGCTTTCCGGCTGCGGCGACGGCGAAACTCCTGACGGCAAAGAGGGAACTCTCTATCGCAACTTCTTTGCTACATGGTCGATGGGGCCAATACTTGCTCGTAATCCATCTCTCATGCGAGAATTACTGCATCGTTTGCTGGGAGATGATTATCGTGAATGCGATTTCTCGCTGGAAGAAAAGGCATTGAATTTGGTTATAGCCGAATTTGAAAATAAGGAGGGCTCACAATGAACGACAATAGAAGCAGTGGGGAAGGGCTGCAAAGAAAGCTTTCTCCGCTGAATGTATGGGCGCTGGCACTGGGCAGCATCATTGGTTGGGGTGCATTTGTCATGCCCGCCAATACCTTCCTACCCAATGCAGGTCCATTGGGAACCGCCATTGCAATGGTAGCCGGTGCTCTTATTATGATCGTTATTGCCTTCAATTACAGCTATATGATCAATCGGTTTCCCGTAGCAGGCGGCGAATTTACCTTTACCAATGCATCGTTTGGACCGACCTGTGGCTTTCTGTGCGCATGGTTTCTCGGCCTTTCTTACCTTGCTGTCGTTCCATTGAACGCCACCGCTCTGGCTCTTATTGGTCGTAATTTGTTTCCAAATCTTACCCAATGGGGCTATCTCTATTCGGTAGAAGGGTACAGCATTTATGCCGGAGAAATTTTGCTTGCGATTCTTGCATTGGTGATCTTTGCCGTTCTCAGTATCTGCGGCATCAGTGTTGCTGGAAAGCTTCAAACTGTTTTGGCGCTTTCTCTTGTCGCCTGTGTGTTTCTTTTGGCGATCGCCGCATTTTTCAGTCCATATTTCTCTGCTTCAAATCTTAATCCGTCCTTCTCTCTCAATGCTGAAGGTAAGTCCTCTTTGGGCGGGATACTTGCAGTTGTGGCGGTTGCACCATGGGCTTTCGTCGGCTTTGATTCTATTCCGCAGGCATCGGAAGAGTTTAATTTCTCCCATAAGAAAAGCCGCGTTATTATGATCCTCTCGATTCTGTTTGGCGGCGCTCTTTATATTATCCTCAATACCATTACGGCAGCAGTTTTGCCTGAGGGCTATACCAGTTGGGTGCCTTATATTGCAGATTGCGCCAAGGACACACTACCGGAAAGTCTATCTGGCATGACTGCTCTCCCGACTTTCAATGCTGCCCGTCTCATTCTCGGAACGCCTGGTTTAGTCATTCTGGGTATTGCGCTTTTCTGCGCTGTCCTGTCCGGTATTGTCGGCTTTTACATGGCAACCAGCCGCCTTTTGTATTCTATGTCCAAGGATCATGTTCTTCCCGGTTGGTTCGGTCGTCTGCATCCACGTTATAAAACGCCAATGAATGCGATCATCTTTATTATGATTATTTCATTGTTCTGCCCGTGGTTCGGCCGTACAGTGCTTAATTGGATTGTAGATATGTCCTCCATCGGCGCCGCCATCGGTTATTGTTTCACATCGGCAGCCGCCTTTGTACAGATGCAGCGAAACAAAGATGCCTCTGTGCCGATGAAGGTGAATGCTATTTTGGGCGTGGTTTTCTCTCTGTGCTTCATAGCGTTGCTTATCGTTCCGAACCGATGGGCATACCTTGGCCCTCAATCTCGCATTGCACTGGTTGTTTGGGTTGTTATGGGTGCAGTTTTCTATATTTACTCTCGTCGCAAAAAGGCATCGGAAAAATCTCTTAACGCTTGACATTGGGAGCGAGTCTGTTATAATAGTATAAAATGAAACACGAGGAAGGAAACCAAGTACCCATTTTCCAACCTTCCCAGAGAGCCGGCGGACGGTGCAAGCCGGTAAGGAGAAAAGCGGGGAATTACATTCCGGAGTGGTGGCCTGAACCGATAAGTAGGGTACAACGGGTGCGACCGTTATATCGCAGGGTCATATCGACCCACTGAGAGACTGCCGGCAACGACGGTCTGAACCAGAGGTGGTACCGCGAAGTTCATTCGTCCTCTGCTTGCAGCTTGCAGGCAGAGGGCTTTTTATTTTACCGCAATAAAAATGATAAGGAGATAAATACCATGCAGATTTACGAAGAGCTTGTCGCCCGTGGACTGATTGCACAGGTGACCAATGAGGAAGAGATCAAAAAAATGATCAACGAAGGCAAGGCAACTTTCTATATCGGCTTTGACTGTACTGCAGACAGCCTGACTGCCGGTCACTTTATGGCGCTTACTTTAATGAAACGCCTGCAAATGGCGGGAAATCACCCCATTGCTCTCATTGGTGGCGGCACCACTATGATTGGTGACCCCTCCGGTCGCACCGATATGCGAAAGATGCTCACCGCTGAGGATATCGCCCACAATGCCGAATGCTTCAAGCGCCAGATGGAGCGCTTTATCGAGTTTGGCGAGGACAAGGCGATCATGCTCAATAATGCCGATTGGCTCCTGAAGCTCAACTATATCGATCTGCTGCGCGAGGTGGGCGCCTGCTTCAGCGTCAACAATATGCTGCGCGCCAAGTGTTATGAGCAGCGTATGGAAAAAGGGCTCTCCTTCCTTGAGTTCAACTACATGATCATGCAGTCCTACGACTTTTATTATATGTTCCAGCATAATGGCTGCAATATGCAGTTCGGCGGCGATGACCAGTGGAGCAACATGCTGGGCGGCACCGAGCTGATCCGCCGCAAGCTGGGCAAGGATGTCCATGCCATGACCATCACGCTGCTTACCGATTCGCAGGGGCACAAGATGGGCAAGACCGCAGGCAACGCCGTTTGGCTCGACCCCAATAAGACCAGCCCCTTTGATTTCTACCAGTACTGGCGCAATGTGGGCGACAGCGATGTGCTTAAGTGCATTCGTATGCTCACCTTCCTGCCGCTGGAGCAGATTGACGAAATGGATAAGTGGGAGGGCAGCGAGTTGAATCGCGCCAAGGAGATCCTCGCCTATGAGCTGACCAAGATGGTACACGGCGAGGAGGAAGCTGAAAAAGCGTCCGTCGCAGCCAAGCAGTTGTTCGGCGGAAATGGCAACAGCGCTGATATGCCCACCACAACTCTTACGGCAGAAGATTTGAGCGATGGTTCCATTTCACTGGCGGATCTGATGGTGAAAGCAGGACTTGCCCCCTCCAAGGGTGAGGTCAGACGGCTGGTACAGCAAGGCGGTGTCGTGGTCAACGATGTAAAGGTCGATAACTTTGCGGAAAGCTATGATGAAGCGGCGCTCCGTGCCGGTCTCATCATTAAAAAGGGCAAAAAGGTCTTCCACAAGGTCGTACTGGAATAATGCAAAATCGCACAAAATGTTTCATGTGAAACATTTGTTCTCCTCGTGCTAAATAGCCGCTCCCTTTCCGAGCAAGGAAGGGGAGCGGCTCCGCTGTATCTATAAAAGCCGAATACATGATTCTGTAGGTCATTTTTGCGCCTAACTTCTCACAATTTAATTGATTTGGAAATAGGGAAAAGACCATACTGTGATGAGTGTCACAAATAAGCGCTTATGAAAAAAGAATATCTTTTTGAGTTGAGAGCCGAGCAGACCTTGAACCGGGTACAGTTCAAGGTCTGTACGGTTCTTTTTTGTTTTATAAAAAGAACCGGGAACGAGTACAAGACAACTACGCAGGAGGTTAAAGCAATGACATTATCTTTTGGTTGGGCATTTGCCATACTGCTGGCGATCTGGTTTATCGGCAGCATTCTGGGCAAAAAAGCAGGTGGTATCGTGGGTACTTCGCTGTTCTCTACGGTCGTACTGCTTATCGGTTTCTAGACAAACATTCTCCCAAAGACTCGCAGCAGCGGGATACTTTAGCATTCTCAACTACTACGAGTCCTTGCACTTATGCGATTGAACCGCCGTGTACCGGTCGGTATGCACGGTGGTGTGAGAGGTCGGCTCTCTATTTACGAGAGCCTCCTACTCGATTGGGCTAAATATTCATTTCTTTTTGGAGAAGAGACGCTTCCACCATGGCTGCGGTGCAGGCAGATAGCCGCTCTTAATGAAATGCCTCAGGTAGCTGCGCAGCAGTGCTGCATTAACCGGCGGGCAGGTAATACCGCTGCCGCTGAGCAGTCGGTCGGTATTGGCAGTAGAGAACTGTGCCTGATGTACGCCGAAGCGCTCAATCATGCTTTCACCGGCTGTTCGCTGATCGGTGAACAGGCAGGAGAGGATACGCAGTACATTTTCATCACCGGTTGTTTCAGTCAGGCGGCGGCACCATTCCTCGTAGGGCAGCAGCTCTACGGGGTAGCCTGCCTTTTTCATAAGGGCGGTCATCTGCCGCAGCAGCATCAGCCGGTGATTGAGCAGGTTAAAGGCATGTCCACCGCACTCGTTTTGGAACGAGATGTACACCAGTGCTTCAGCGACATAATCTACCGGAGTCAGGTGCAGATTTACCTCCACATCGGGCGCTGCGCCCAGCTGTACACAACCAACCATGGAACGGCTGATAAGATCTTCCAGCTTCCAAATACCGGTGGCAAGGGTTCCTGTGATGTCGCCGGGACGGTAAACAACAGTACGCAGCCCGCGCAGCCGTGCCAGCTCAACCAGCTTTTCCGCCACCCACTTGGTCTCGGAGTAGCCAAGGAAGTATCCGTCGGGAGAGGTGAGCGGATCGTCCTCCATGACGGTACGATCAAAGTGACTGGGGTTATCGTACACGCTGTAGCTGGAAACATAGTGGAAGTATTTTGCCTTGCCCTCACAAGCCAGCCGCAGGCATTCGGCGGTGCCCAGTACATTGGCGGGCTTCATCTGGCGGTAGGGGAACACAAAATTGAGCACGGCGCCATTGTGATAGACCGCATCGACCTCACGGGTCAGCAGCTGCCAGTTTTCCTCTGTCAAACCAAGATGCGACTGTGTCAAGTCTCCGGTGACGGCAATGATGAAATTGCGGTACTCCTCCTGCCAGCACTCGTACTGCTTCATATTGTTAATGATTCGATCCAATGCTTTTTGAGGTGTAGCGGCACGGGCATGGCAGTAGATTTTTATACCCTTCGCTCGACGCTGCTCGATAAGTGCGCGGATAAGGTAAGCCCCCAAAAAGCCGGTGGAACCGGTGAGAAAAACGGTTTTGCATTCCTCCGGGGTGTGGGTGTAGTCAGTCTGCGGAGCGATTTCCTCCGACAGGACACATTCTGCACGCAGGTCGGGTCGGAAGTCCTTTTCACGGCCAGCTAAGAGCGCACTGAGATAATTGGAGATACCAACCACAGAAGGATCTGCCGCGATGCAGCGAATGTCGATGGAGACGCCGAGATCCTTTTCTAGCCCACATACCAGCTCCATCATGCGCAGCGAATCGCCGCCAAGGGTCAGAAAACTATCCTTATCTGTAAAGGCAACGCCGGGCAGCAGCTCACGGAAAATACCAGTGATGATTGGTTTCAGATCTTCAAAAGTCGCATTGGGCGGCAGCTCAATTTTATGATTCTGGATTGCAGCAGGGCGGGACGCTTCCGCAGCAGCGGACGCACCACCGGAGCGACGACTGCTGAAAAGAAGCGGCATCTTCTCCGCCTCATACAGCGTACGGGCAGCCAACGTTTTTATTTTGCGGTTATCGGTGCGGGGCAAGCTATCCTTGGGAACAAAAACCGTATCCCAGAAGGAAAAGCCGAAATTACGGGCAGTTAGACGGTTGATCTCCGCCACGATAGATGTAAAGCCATTCGTCTTTGCACTTTCCGCGCACAGAATAGGGCGCTCTCCCTCCGGTGAAGGAATGGAAAACACGGCAATGCCATCGGCGGAAAGCGGTACTCCCTCCTGCCGCAGCAGCAGGGTAATATCCCCTGGGAAGATATTTTTGCCGCTGATGACGATCATTTCCTTAATTCGACCGGTAAGGTAAAGCTGACCATCGTATACCACGCCCATATCTCCGGTGCGGTAGAAGTGTTCCCTGTAGCCGGAGATGGTAGTGTGGAACCGTTTGGTTTCTTCGGGGTTCTGCCAGTAGCCGGCGCACACGCTGCTGCCCGCAATGCAGATCTCTCCAATCTCATCGGGGTCACAAGGGGAACCGTCTGGTCGGATCGCCGCAAGCACCATATCGCCGGCAGGACGACCGACGCTGACAATTGCTTTTTCACCGGTAGGAGATGGCAGAAAGCGTCCCTCTCGGTATGCCTCCAGATCAATGTGTTGGCAGCGGTAGTCTCGGCTTGCCAGCGTACCTACGCAGACACACTCTGAAAGCCCATACCCTGGGGCAAAGCAATCCGTCGAGATATGGAACAGCTCACAGAATTTTTCTACTGTGGCGGCATTGACAAACTCGGAGCCGTTGATGAGGTGAGTGACATGGGAAAGATCATATTGCTTTGCGTCCTCCGGAGAGATAAGGCGGGTACAGACCTCATAGGCGGAATTGGGTGCGGCGGTGATATTCAGCTTGTAATCGGAAATGACCCGCAGCCAAACGGTAGGACGGGCAAGGAACTGTAAGGTCGGAATAAAGTAGGAAATGCCGGTATCGGCAATGACGGGGAGAAAAATGGCCACGATAAGACCGATATTATGGTAGAACGGAACCCATGAGGCAAGGTTATTTTTCGTGTGCTGGAAATCGAAGATCTCCAGACACTGTCCGATGCAGCCCATCAGATTGCCATAGGTCACCATAACGCCCTTGGGAGCGCTGGTGGAGCCGGAGGTATATTGCAGGTAGATCAGATCTTCGGCGCTGTGCGCATATAGCTCAACGGGTGCCGCAGCTGGCAAAACCTTGTCAGTATAGACACGCTTGAGAGCAACGACCTGAAGAAACGCTTTTTTGAGTAGGCGAGAGGTTACATCGGTATCGGACTGCTTTTCCAGGCTTTCATTGGAGATAAGGAAGCGTGGTTTGCAGGATTTAAGAACCGAAATAAAGCGATCCAGCTTGCCATCGTCAGTGGGCGGCGGGATAACGGTGAAAATAACACCGACAATCATGCAGCCCCAAATGGCATAGACTGTTCCGGAATCCTGCATGGAAAGAATGATGGCTCGGTCGCCCTTTTTGGCTCCTTGTTGCCGCAGTTCTGTTGCCATATCCATAGCGTGCTGCCATGCCTCGCCGATCGTTACGGTATTGTGAATAAAAGGGTCTGTGCCGCAATCCAAGAAATCATACATGGGACGGTCAGGGTTTCTTGCTGCGTCCCGCATAAATTTTTCTAAAATACCTTCCATAGGCCAATGCCTCCCATGTAATTATCTATCAATATGTTAGTTGGGCGAGCAACCAATATAAGAATAGTAAATCACTTTTTGGGGACATTGTCAACGAATTTCTTTTTCGCTTTTATAAGTATTTAAGTAAACTGAGCATAAAAAAGAGTGACTCGAAACACCATGGACAGTGCTTCGAGTCACTTCACACTCTATTTTTTGCGATCATTCCTTGGGGCTGATTATGCCACTACGATATGCCTGCAGCAGTTCCTGCAGGTCCGCCACACGACGGGAGATTGCTTTTCCGTCATCAATATCGCAGATAAGCTGACGATGAGGGAACTTTTCGATGACCATAACCTCGGAATGCATCTCCTCATTTTTACGCATCGCTTCATTGATATTGACAGGGTGATGCTGTGCCAGTAAAAGCTGATGAGAGTTGCTGACCAAAGTGTATCCACAGCCGCCGGTAACAGAATTGAGTCGTTCATTCATACCGCCATCTATATTAATGACACGTCCATTGGCTTTAACGGGGGATTCTCCTGCCTTAACCGGCACATGACCCGTTATAATCTTTCCGTTGATGGGATCTGCACCAAATTCTGATAGGATCCGGCAGGCAATCTCCTCCTGTTCGATCCACTTGTAGTAGGGGTCTTTTTCCTCCTTGCCGGCAGTGTCATCGGCAATAAAATAACGCTCAAATGTTGCGATCTTGTATTTACCGCTTAATGGGGAGTGGGTGCCACACCATAGATACCACATCAAATCAAGGGCATTTTTACGCTGCTCGGAATGGCGTGGGGCGTAAGATGCTATGCGAACAATACGGTTGTATTCGTCCAGCATGGCGCGTCCGGCGTATTTTTTCCCGTTGATGGTTGAGTAGTGCAAGCTTCCGTCCTCGTTCATGGGAATACAGCCATGGTACAGAAGATAGCCATTATTGACCTTATAAATGGAGCCGTTGTCCAACAGGTATTTCAGATGACGCTGCATGCGCACACTATTGCGGAAGGAGAAGGCAAGGTCACTCATGACTGTTTCTTCGGCAGGAGAAAGACGGTATGGGTCTTCAGGCGAAAGGGTAGGGAAGTGCGCGTCCTTAATATCATACCAGTTGCCATCAATCTGGATTCTATGGGTCTTTGCGTCCATCGTTTCCCAGAATAGGCGATGTGACATATGGTATTCAGGGTGATCCCGCAGAATACGTCCCTCCAGCTTGAACTGAATGACCGAGATCGCCTTATGCACCTTGGCGGTCAGCTCATCGTTTTCCCGACGCTGCTTCAGCTCGGTCTCCCGCTTACTGTGGCTGGGAAGAAACAGAGTACAGGGATCATCGCGATAGGTTTCCAAAGCAAACTGTGTCAGCGGACGAAGGTTAATACCGTAACCGTCCTCAAGAGAATCAAAATTATTATAGCGAATACAGTTGCGCAGCACATTGGCGATAGAAGCCCATTGCCCCAATGCCGCAGCCATCCACAAGATATCATGGTTTCCCCACTGGATATCAACATTGTTGTACTGCATCAGGGCGTCCATAACCTCGTGAGCACCGTTGCCGCGGTCAAAGACATCGCCGACAATATGTAGCTTATCTATTACAGCGTGCTGAATCAACTCTGAGATGGCAATGATAAATGCATCGGCGCTGCCAACTTCTATAATATTGCGGACAATATTGTGAACATAGATGGTGCGGTTGTCGTCTTCGTCTGCCTCAGAGTAATTAAGCAGTTCATCAATGATGTAGGCGAAGTCACGAGGCATCGCTTTTCGAACCTTGGAACGGGTATATTTACTGGTTGCCTTACGACACACCTGCACCAAATGAAGTAGCGTTTCGGTGTACCACTCCACACTAAGACGTCCGTTCTCCTCCTTCAGCAGCGCCAGCTTTTCCTCAGGATAGCAGATGAGGGTAGCAAGAGCGTTGACGGCATCATTGTTCATGTCTTCTTCGGTAAAGCATTGCACGATTTTGCGGCGAACAGAGCCGGAAGCATTTTTAAGAATATGCATAAAAAAACGGTATTCGCCATGAATATCGCTAATAAAATGCTCCGTACCTTTTGGCAAACCGAGGATTGCTTTTAAATTTATGATCTCGGTGGAAACCTGAGCAGGGCTGGGGAACTTTTGGGAAAGAAGCTCCAAATATTGCAGTCTTTCTTCGGTCAGATTCAAGAGATCGCCTCCATGGGGGATATTTGTTTATTTTATTATAAAACAAACGCCCCACGAAAGGCAAGCGGATTTCAGCAAAGCCCGACTTCTTTTGCCATGAGAAATTGTTTTTGCAGTAATGCGAGGTGCTCCGGCTCGATTTTAGAAAGCGGCATTCGGCATTCACCGCAGGGGTAACCCGCAAATGACATCACTGCTTTGACCGGAATGGGATTGACCTCACAGAATAACGCCTTCATCAGCGGCAATAAAGTATAGTGCAGCTGACATGCAACTGTAGTATTATTTTGCAGCATAGCATGGCACAATGAAGCTGCGCTGTGCGGCAGGACATTGGCAATGACTGAAATACAGCCGATAGCGCCCATTGACATTAACGGAAGGGTAAGATCATCATTACCGGAATACAGAGGAAGGGAATCACCTAAATCCAGAATGTGCTGATTAATGAGTGAAAAATCGGTGCCTGCTTCCTTTAGCCCGACTATTTGGTCCATCTCTGCCAGTATCCTGCGACTTTCCATATCTATGGTAACACCTGTTCGTGACGGAATGTTATACAGAATGATTGGTAAATCGCATTTTGACAGTCGCAAAAAATGCTGCTGTAACCCTTTTTGCGTGCATTTATTGTAGTAAGGAGTCACTAACAGCAGTCCGTCAGCGCCAGCACGCTTTGCAGAATCACAAAGCGCCTCCGCATGGGCTGTATCGTTGGAGCCGGCGCCGGCAATGATCGGAACTCGACCGCCTGCTGTTTCTACTACAGTTTTTATTACAGCATAATGTTCATCGTGAGAAAGCGTAGCGGCTTCTCCTGTAGTACCGCAGGGGATCAGTGCCGACACGCCGCTTTGAATTTGCCATTCCGTAAGCCCAGCAAGAGTTTGCAGGTCAACGGAAGCATCTGGGCGCATGGGCGTAACCAATGCGGTTGCCGCACCGTTGAATAATATCTGTTTCATGAAACAATTCCTCCCTTCACCGATATTTATATGCGAAAGGGTACGGTAACAGTATATCAAAAGGAGCACATATCCGCAGCTCAGTTTTGATACTGGCGGCAATGTGCTCCATTTTATTTAATCGTTATTTATTAAAAGAGCTGTGAGCGACACCCTCCCGGATACCTTTGTCTTTGCATATATATTAGACAAATGCTTACTTAAGGTAGCGGGCGCTAAGTAAAGCTGATCACAAATCTCCTCGGTGGATAAATTGCGGCAAATCAACTCCGCAATTTCGGTTTCCCGCTTTGTCAGACGGAATTCTGAAGCAGCCTTTTGCAGCCGTGACGGGGAAAAGCCGTTTGACGGACGGGTAAGCAAATCATAGAATTTACGTTCCAAGGCATCTTTCAATGTGTGTAAAATGTGAAATTCCTTTTGTGTAAAATCATTTTTATCCTTATCCCGAAACAACGCCAGTAGTGCCAGAGGACAGTCGCGGTATTGGATCGTTACCCCCAATGCCCAATAAAGCCCGCACGGCTCCCATATATTCCGGTAAATATCAGAGTGGATCCAGTCCTCAGCGGCAATCAACTCCGATTGTAAAAAAACGGTGCTGTGCGGCGTCATGATGAACTGTGACCAACGAGGTATAACATCACGGTTCAAAAAAGGATTTGATTTCAGATCGTTTGGCATACCGACAGTGTACGGTGTACTTACCGTTCCCTGTCCATTCTGTCGCCCGGTCTGAAAAACCACTGCGCGATCAAATGGGATCAATGCAGGAAGTTGATCCTCCAACAGCAGACGGCATAGTTCCTCATAGGTTGGGGCATAGTGAATACGAGTGATCATCTGAGTAAGGAACTGCCATTCATAGTCGAACAATGAGGAACGCATCGGTAGGGGACTCCTTTCTGTATTTCTACGCATTATTAGGTAGAAAGCTGCGGAGATTGTAGCATAACCACAAGAAAATTGCAAGATAATGCAACAGCTTTGATTATTCCTTTTCAAAGGCGTGGTCGTTATAATAGCGATAGCCGGTTAGGTTCTCTATGCCGATGGAGTTGCCTACCTGCTGACCTATCGGACATGGATTTTCCCCGTAATCTCCTTGAATTAGGGGCGCTCCGGCGGTTACCGCTTATTGCAGAGGAAGCGGTAAATAACCGCCGGAGCCGCTTCGCCCACGGGGTATTTTATGCACGATACGCTATATTACCATCGAAAAGAAGTATAAAGAATTCGTCAAGAATACGGCATTTTTTGGACCGGGAGGGACAAAATGAAGCAGCTCCAAAAGCTTCTGTGGCTTACCCAGCTGGGCGTTTCTCTGGTTACTCCACCGCTGCTCTGTTTGTTTCTCGGGCATCTTGCGCAAAGCAAATGGGGGTGGGGTACATGGGTCATGGTCGCTGCCATTCTCATCGGGCTTGCCGCCTCGGCATGCAGCGCAGCCTCGTTCCTCCGTTACTGCAAAAGAAACAGTGAAAAAGAAGGAAAGGGCGATAAGCCCATTGCCTTTAACAACCACGAATAGAGCTTGCCGCAAAAGGGGATAAGCCTCTTTGCAAACGAAAAAAGGAGGGTGCAGAAAAATGAAGCTTCAAAAATCAGTCATGAAGGAAGTACAGCACATCGCTGTCGGTACGGCTGCGTGCGCCGCAGTGCAGATCACGGTCTTTGCGGTGTTGGGTCGGCTGGACAGTACTGTTTGGCTGGGTACAGCAATCGGCGCAGGCTTTGCAGTCTTTAATTTCGTGCTGCTGGGCTTTACCATGCAGCGGGCGGCGGCAGACGCCGAAAAGGCAAAAAGGATTGCCCAGCTTTCCTACTCGCTGCGAATGCTCCTCACCTGCGTCATTGCGGTGTTGGGCTTCCGGCTCGCTGCGCTCAATGGCATCGCTACAGCATTGGCATTATTCTTCCCCCGCATTACCATCTCGGTCATGCAGCTCTTGGGCTTCTATAAACCGCAGCCAAAGGAGGCGCCCGCAGCATGAATATTGAGATCACCGGCTCTCCGATCTTTACCACATTGCCGATTTTGGGCGGGATCCCCATCACTGCCACTTTGGTGGTCACCTGGGGCATTATGCTGCTGCTCACGGTGTTCTGTATTTGGCTCACCCATGATTTGCGGGTCGATAACGTCACTACCCGCCAAACCATTGCAGAGTTTTTAGTCAACACTGCCCAAGGCTTTGTCGATAACAATATGGGTGTCCGTTTTTCCCATTATGCGCCGTTCATCGCCGCCATTTTCTCGCTGTCACTGCTCTCCAGCCTATCTGGTCTGCTGGGTTTGTTCTCTCCCACGGCGGATCTTTCCACTGAGTTGGGCTGGGCGGTACTGGTGTTCGTGCTTATTACCGCCACCAAGATCAAAACCAACGGCGTCGGCGGTTATCTCAAGGGCTACACTCAGCCCATCGCGGTGCTCACCCCATTCAATATCATTAGCGAGATTGCGACCCCCATCTCGATGGCGTTTCGTCACTTCGGAAATATCGTCTCGGGTACCGTCATCAGCACCCTCATCTATGCGGCACTCGGTACTGCAAGCCATGCACTGTTCGGTCTGCTGCCCGGCGTCGTGGGGGATCTCCTTTCGCAGATCCCATTCCTTTCGGTCGGTATCCCCGCCGTGTTCTCGCTCTATTTTGATTGGTTCTCCAGCTTCATGCAGGCGTTCATCTTCTGTATGCTCACCATGATGTATATCGCGGCAGCCGCCGATGCGGACTGACCGGCTCTACATAACCCAAAAAACCTTATTAGGGAGGAAATTACTATGGAAAAAGCAATCATTCTGGCAGGCTGCGCCATTGGCGCCGGTATCGCTCTTATCGCCGGTATCGGACCCGGTATCGGTGAGGGTTACGCCGTCGGTAAATCCTGCGAAGCTATTGCCCGTCAGCCCGAGTCTAAGGGCGAGGTCACTTCCACTATGCTGCTGGGCTGCGCTATTGCCGAGACCACCGGTATTTACGGCTTTGTTACCGGTCTGCTGCTCATGTTCGTGGTACCCCGCATCTTCATCGGACTTCTGTAATTCATCAAGGGAGGAGGAACGAAACCATGGATAATCTGTCTCTTGTCGGTGTCGTTCCATGGGAATTCATTGCCCAGATCGCCAACCTGCTCATTCAGGCGGCGTTGTTTAAGAAATTCCTGTTTAAGCCCGTGCAGGGTATCATTGCCAAGCGCCGCAGCGAGGTCAACGCTATCTACGGCGAAGCCGAAGCCGCCCGCACCGCCGCCAATGAGGAAAAAGCGGAATATGAGCGCCTGATACGGGAAGCTCGCGTCGAGGCGGGTCAACTCGTTAAGACTGCATCCGAGAATGCCGAAGCCCGTGCCGTGCAGGTATTGCAGTCTGCACAGCAAGAGGCGGCAGGTATCAAGGAAAAGGCATTAGCCGAAATTGACCGTGAAAAGAAAAAGGCAGTCAATGAGATCAAGGATAACATCTCCGGCATGGTCGTCGCTTTGGCGGAAAAGGTCGTGGAAAAGGAGATCAACGCCGACGATCAGCAGGCGCTCATTGATCAGTTTATGAAAGAAATGGGTGAATCCGCATGACAGCGACCGGCATGACCTACGGCGATGCGCTGTACGAGTTAGCAGCGGATGAAGCGCTCACCGATGAGTTGCTGGAGCAGGTAAAGCTGCTCGGCGATCTCTTCCGGCTGAATCCGCGCTACCTCGCCCTGCTCGCCACCCCCGATATCCCACTGGAGGAACGACTTCGTCTCATCGGCGAGGCGCTTTCAGGACAGGTACACCCCTATCTTGTCAATTTCCTGCGCCTGCTGTGTCAGCGGGGCAGGCTTCCCGCCTACTATGACTGCGCAGCCCGTTTTGAGCAGCGCTGGCTGGAAGCGCACAATACCGTCAAGGGTCGCGTGACCTCGGCAGTGCCGCTTTCCGAGGAACAGCTCTCGGCGCTCTCCGCCCGCATGGGAGAGACGCTCGGCAAACGCGTCCTGTTGGAAGGCAGCGTCTCCCCGTCGCTTATTGGCGGCGTACGGGTCGAGATTGAGGGCAGAGTGTGGGACGGCTCCCTCCGCGGTCGGCTGGAGGAGCTTGGCGGTCTTTTGCGCAGCGCCGTACTGTAAACATATAAAGAAAGCTGGTGGTTCCATGGAACTGAGACCGGAGGAAATAACCAAGATCATCAA
>ENA-ORUI01001161-ORUI01001161.1-human-gut-metagenome-genome-assembly--contig:-NODE-1161-length-28270-cov-6.987631_pt1 | contig 28270 bp, 25 predicted proteins | sample MGYA00242078_ERZ509205 | MGnify/ENA primary metagenome ERZ509205 (study PRJEB26280, sample SAMEA2338828) | human gut metagenome | biome: human gut; feature: human-associated habitat; material: faeces... | reverse complement strand
TGTCCGCGTTGAAAGGCGAGTTGGATGGCGAGCTGCTGATCGTCATGCGCGTGTATTTCGAGAAGCCGCGCACCACGGTCGGTTGGAAGGGTCTGATCAACGATCCGGATATCGACGGCAGCTGCAATATCAGGAAGGGCTTGCTGTTGGCCCGCCGCACGCTGCTTGGCGTGCTTGACGAGGGTTTGGCGGCGGCCACGGAGTTTTTGGAGCCGACCAGTCCGCAGTATATTTCCGACGCGATTAGCTGGGGTGCGATCGGCGCGCGCAATACGGAAAGCCAGGTGCACCGGCAGTTGGCGTCCGGCCTGTCCATGCCGATCGGCTTCAAGAACGCCACGGACGGTTCCATCAAGGCTCCGGCCGATTCCTGCTTCGCTTCCGCACAACAGCACACGTTCTTCGGCATCGACCATCTCGGCCGCGCCGCCGTGGTCAAAACGCTCGGCAATCCCGACTGCCATGTGGTGTTGCGTGGTTCCTCGCACGGCCCGAATTACGATGCCGCTTCGGTGGCCAAGGCCATGGACACCATCCGCGCCGAAATGCCGGCCGATTCCGCTGCGGCACATGGGCTGATCGTCGACTGCTCGCATGGCAACTCCGGCAAGGACGAGCATCGTCAGGCGCAGGTGGTGCGTGACATCGCGGGCCGTATCGCCAAAGGCGAGCAGGGCATCACCGGCATCATGATGGAAAGCTTCATCGAAGGCGGCAACCAGAAGGCCGCGCCGCTCGACCAGCTCGTCTACGGCAAGTCCATCACCGACAAATGTCTGAGCTGGAACACCACGGAACAGCTGCTACGCGAGCTTGCCCATGCGGTGGCCGCGCGCCGCTGGAAGTGACCGATTCGATTCACTATCCGCGCGATTGCAGAAAATTCGGGAAACGCGAATCGCAATCGCGTAAAACAACACTCAAGACAGCACGTAAGACAGGGAGGGTGCAATGACCGCAATCGCCATCATCGGCGCCATGGATGAGGAAGTCGCCAATATCGCAACGGCACTGAGCAACGTCACCGTCACCGAGGAAGCCGGCGTCAAGGTGACGCGCGGCACCCTCGAAACCAACAAGGGCACCGCCGTCAACGTCGCCGCGACCGTCGGCGGCATGGGCACCGTCAACATCGCCGCCACCACGCAGCATCTGATCGACGCTGACCAGCCGGACGCCGTGATCTTCTCCGGCATCGCGGGCAATCTCAACACGAATCTGCACATCAACGACGTGGTGCTCGGCGGCACCCTGCGCTATCTCGACACCGACATGCGATTGGTGGGCCAATTCAAGCCCGGCACCGCCGACCGGCCCATCGAGGAATACCATAGCGACGACCGTCTGCTCGAACTGGCCGACCAGGCGCTGAACGACTTGAACATTCACCATATCGTCGGCATCATCGCCACCGGCAACTATTTCGTCGATGATCCGCAGAAGGTCGAGCAGGTGATCCGTGAGACCGGCGCGGACGCGGTGGAAATGGAAGGCGCCGCCGTCGCGCATGTCGCCGCCCGCAACGACGTTCCCGCATTGGTGATTCGCGCGCTGAGCGACAACGCGGACACCGACTACGAGGATTTCAAAACGTTCGACATTTCCGAATACGCGGACACCGCCGCGAAACTGACGGTGAACATCGCCAAACGCATGTAGCGTTCATGTGGCGTTGCGAAACGCCTAACGTTGCGAAAAGCCGTTTCCACATCCCGTTTGCCGCATGACCCGTCATCATGCATCGTCATATCGGCAAACGGGACGTCTCATATTCCGATATGCTGCGTTTCGGAAGATGAACGACAGGAAAACTTCCGGTGGCGTGAGAGCATCGCATATGCGAAAGCCTCTCCGAAACCGCTAGTCTTAAGGAAGAACTGAGGATTATCGGAAGGTGAACGCATGACGTTGGAGCAGATGCTGGCAACGCCGTCGGTGGTTGCGGCATTGGTGGTCGTGGCCGTGGTCGTGTTCGTCGTGGCGTTCCTGCTTGGCCACAGACGAGGCTTCCAGGATGTGCAGGACGGCGTCGACCCCAATGATCCGAGCCTGTTCGGAGCTGCGAAGAACACGTCCCTGTTCGGCCCCCGCGTTCCCGTGCAGTCCACGGAACGCCAGCTGGTGGCCGTCATGCCCGAAGCTTTGGTGGTCGTAGACTCGCTGGCCACGGTCCAATACGCATCCCCGGCCGCGCGGCGCTTCGGCATCATCCACGACCAGGCGATGGCGCTCGCGGAAATCCGCGACATCGTGAAACTGGTCTCCACGGACAGCGTGGTGCGCGAACGCGAACTGACCATCCCCCTGCACGGCCGCACGCGAACGGGCGTGGTGAACACGAACGGCAAAGGCGTCGAAGCCGGCAAGCCGCTGCCCGAAGACACGCTCTACCTGCACGTGCGCGTCGGACAGATCGCCGACAACCTATTTGCGATTTTCATTTCCGACATGAGCGAGCAACGCCGTTTCGAAATCATGCGGCGCGATTTCGTCACCAACGTCTCGCACGAACTGAAAACCCCGGCAGGCGCGATTTCTCTGCTCGCCGAAACGATCGGCGACGCGGCCGACGATCCGGACGCGGTGAAATACTTCTCCGGCCGAATCTCCAAGGAATCCGAACGATTGACGGAACTGGTCCACCGTCTGATCGACCTGCAGAAAGCGCAAAGCGCGGCAGCGATGCTCAACGCGGAACGGCTGTCCGTGCTGTCCGTGGCACGCGAGGCGCTCGCCGAAAACCAGGTCAAGGCCGAATCGAAGCACATCAGCCTGGTCCTGTCCGTGAACGGCCGGCAGGTGCTGGTGCATGCGAACGCCGAGGAACTGGCCAAGGAAGCCGAACAGAACCTGGACGTGTTCGTGGTCGCTGACCATGAGACCATCAAAACTGCGGTGAAGAACCTGGTGGAGAACGCCATCAACTATTCGCCGGAACATACCACGGTGGCCGTCGGCATCGGCATCGAATCCGGCAAGGTGGCGATTCGCGTCGTGGACCAGGGCATCGGCATCCCCGCGGCGTCGCTCAGCAGAATTTTCGAGCGATTCTACCGCGTCGATCCGGCGCGCTCCCGTGAAACCGGCGGCACCGGCCTGGGATTGGCCATCACCAAGCATTGCGTCGAGGATTGCGGCGGCACCATCTCCGTATGGTCGCGTGAGGGGGAGGGATCCACCTTCACCATCACGATGCCGCAGGCTTCGGGCGCTGCGGAACCCGACCATCCGGCGGATTCGGCGAATGATAACACCCGTGAAAAGAAACAGTCCGGCCACTCCACCACAACAGAGAATGAGGAGAACCACTGATGACGCGAATTCTGATCGTCGAGGACGAAGAGTCGTACCGTGAGCCGCTGGTCTACCAGCTCACCCGTGAAGGGTACGACGTGTCCGCCGCGGCCACCGGTGAAGAAGGATTGGAACTGTTCACCAAGGGTGGTATCGATCTGGTGCTGCTCGATCTGATGCTGCCCGGTCTTGACGGCACCGCGCTGTGCCGTCGGATCCGCGAGCAAAGCCGTGTGCCGATCATCATGCTGACCGCGAAAAGCGCGGAAATCGACAAGGTCGTCGGCCTTGAAATCGGCGCGGACGACTACATCACCAAACCGTATTCCTTCCGTGAGCTGCTGGCACGCATCCGCGCGGTGCTGCGCCGCAACCAGATGGTCGCCGAATCCGGAGAAGCCGCCGACGACGATATTCCGCTCGTATGCGGTGACATTTCCATGAGAATCGGCCAGCATGAGGTGACGGTCCGCGGCGAGAACGTGTTCTTCCCGCTGAAGGAATTCGAACTGCTGGAATACCTCATGCAGAACAAGGGCCGCGTGATGACCCGCCACCAGCTGATCGACCGCATCTGGGGCTCCGACTATGTCGGCGACACCAAGACGCTGGACGTGCATGTCAAGCGCGTGCGCGCCAAAATCGAGGAGGACCCGGGCCATCCCAAGTATCTGACCACCGTGCGCGGCCTCGGATACAAGATCGATACGCCAAGCGAATGATGATGAAAGGCTTGGTATAGCGCGCATTCGCATCGTGCTTGCAAAGAACGGTGAACGGAAGGAACGTCGAACGGCGAAGGTGTCGTAGACTGTTCATCTTCCGTTCACCGTTTTTGGTTTGGGGCGAGTGAAACGCCCAATAGGCTGGAGATTGTCATGAAGAACGATGGCGACAACAGAAAATCGAAAAATCAGAAACACACGCCATCTGAATGTTGACAGAGGGAAAAGAATAATGCGTAACTCCATTCTCGTACGCTCCATCGCCGCTGTGTCCGGCATTGTGATGCTGGCTTCCGTCGCGGCTTGCGGTGACAACACCACCGCTTCCACCGATTCTTCGGCCAAGTCCGATACCAAGACCGAAACCGTTTCCGGCAACTTCTCCGGCGCTGGCGCTTCTTCCCAGCAGGCCGCCGTCGAAGCTTGGATCGCCGGCTTCCAGGGCACCAACCCGGACGCCAAGGTCGCTTACAACCCGTCCGGTTCCGGCGCTGGCGTGTCCACCTTCCTGACCGGTGCAACCGCATGGGCCGGCTCCGACGCTGCTCTCGCCGATAACGAGGTCGAGCAGTCCAAGAGCGTGTGCGCTTCCGGCACCGCCTTCGACATCCCGGTCTACATTTCCCCGATCGCCGTCGTCTTCAACCTGCAGGGCGTGTCCGGCAAGGGCAAGACCCTGAACATGGACGCCGAGACCATCGCCAAGATCTTCGACGGCAAGATCACCAAGTGGAACGATGACGCCATCAAGAAGCAGAACCCGAAGGTCGATCTGCCTGACCTCGACATCACCGTGGTGCACCGTTCCGACAAGTCCGGCACCACCAAGAACTTCCTGAGCTACGTCAAGGACGCCGCTGGCGACGCATGGAGCTACGACCTCGGCGAGAACTGGCCGAACGAGGTCGGCCAGGGCGCCAAGGGCACTTCCGGCGTGATCTCCACCGTGCAGCAGGCTGACGGCACCATCGGTTACGCCGATGCCTCCCAGGCCGGCGATCTGGGCACCGTGGCCGTGAAGGTCGGCGACGATTACGTCCCGTTCTCCGCTGAAGCCGCCGCCAAGGTCGTGGACGCCTCCCCGCTCGACGATTCCGCCAAGGGTGACAACCGCGTGGTCGTCAAGCTCGACCACAACACCACCGAGAAGGGCGCCTACCCGATCGTGCTGGTCTCCTACGACGTCGCCTGCCCGGCATACAAGGACGCCAACACCGCCAAGTTCGTCAAGTCCTGGCTCACCTACGTGACCAGCGACGAAGGCCAGCAGACCGCCGCTTCCGCAGCCGGCTCCGCTCCGATGTCCAACACCCTGCGTCAGAAGGTCGTCAAGTCCATCGACGCCATCAAAACCAAGTGAGCCCATCACAGTGGGGCGATCGCTTTCGGTGATCGGTGACTGACCGTAGGTTTCAGGCCGCAGCCGCGTAAAAAACGGCTGCGGCCTGAAACGATACCTACGGACGATACGCAAAACCAGAAAAATCGAAAGCAATCGCAAGCAAACCAAAAGGAGAACCCGTGAGTTCGCAAAGCAAAACGGCACAGCAGCCGGTGAGCGGCAAGAACGCGGATAAGGTGTTCAAGGGCGTGGCCTACGCCTGCGGCATCCTGATCCTCGTAGTGCTCGCCGCCGTCGCGCTGTTCCTGCTGTTCCGCGCATGGCCGTTGATCGGCGGCGATCAGCAGGCCAACAGCGACACCATCAGCAACTTCACCGGCGGCAAGGCCTCCAGCTTCTGGGGCTACGTCGGACCGCTGCTGTTCGGCACCGTGCTGATCTCCGCGCTGGCACTGCTGATTTCCTTCTTCGTGTCGGTCGGCATCGCACTGTTCATCTCGCACTACGCGCCGAAGAAGCTCGCCACCGCCTTGAGCTATGTGGTCGATCTGCTCGCCGCCATCCCGTCCGTTATCTACGGTCTGTGGGGCGGTCTGGTGCTGGTGCCCGCCATCTACCCGTTCTGGAATTGGGTGGCCAAATACCTTGGCTGGATTCCGATTTTCGCCGGTCCCGCCGCCAATCCCTCCCGTACCGTGGCCACCGTGTCCGTGGTGCTGGCCGTCATGATCCTGCCGATCATCACCTCCATGTCCCGCGACATCTTCCTGCAGACCCCTCGCCTTCAGGAAGAGGCGGCTCTGGCCCTCGGCGCCACGAAGTGGGAAATGGTCAAGCTCGCGGTCCTGCCGTTCGGCAAGTCCGGCGTCGTGTCCGCCTCCATGCTCGGCCTCGGTCGTGCGCTCGGCGAGACGATGGCCGTGCTCATGATCCTGTCCCCGGGCCTCAACTACTCCGTCAAGCTGCTGCAGGCCTCGCAGAACCAGACCATCGCCGCGAACATCGCCGCGCAGTATCCGGAAGCCAACGATCTGGGTGTTTCCGTGCTGATCGGCACCGGCCTGGTCCTGTTCCTGATTACCTTCGTGGTGAACTTCATCGCTCGTAAGCTCACCGAGAAAGCGAGTGTGTGATGACCGCCGCAAATAACGACGCTTCGCCGATGGACGGCGCTCCCGTCATCGACTTCGACAAGTTCAAGCCGACCCGTTCCTTCACCTCAGCGCGCAAGCGCAAGGACTTCGCCATGAAGGCGCTCATCTCGTGCGCGTTCATCGTGGCGTTGATCCCGCTGTTCTCGGTGCTGCTCACCACCATCGTCAACGGTGTCAAGAGGCTGAACCTCAACTTCCTGAGCTATAACATGACCGGTGTGGTCGGCGGCAATCCGACGCCGTCCGGTGGCTACGGCGGTATTCAGCACGCCATCATCGGTACGCTGGAAATCACGTTCGGCGCCATGATCATCTCCATTCCGATCGGTCTGATGTGCGCCGTGTACTTGGTGGAATATTCCAACCGTGGCAAGCTGGCTCGCGTCATCACCCTGCTGGTCGACGTGATGAGCGGTATTCCGTCCATCGTCGCAGGTTTGTTCGCATTCTCGATGTTCACGATTCTGATTGGACCTGGCACCATCAACGGTTTCGAAGGCTCCGTCGCACTTTCCCTGCTGATGCTGCCGACCGTGGTCAAGTCGTCCGAGGAAATGCTCAAGATCGTGCCGCACGATTTGCGCGAGGCCTCGTACGCCCTAGGCGTCACGAAGCAGCGCACGATCACGAAGATCGTGCTGCGCACCGCCCTGCCGGGCATCGTTTCGGGTGCGATTCTCGCCGTCGCCCGCGTGATCGGTGAAACCGCTCCGTTGCTGATGACCGCAGGCTACATCGCCTCCACGAACGTCAACCTCTTCTCCGGCCAGATGACCACGCTTCCGGTGTACGTCTACCAGGAGTATTCCAAGCTCAACGCGAACTGCCCGGCCAACGCTTCCGCGGCCTGCGTCACCACCATCCCGATGGAACGCGCCTGGGCCGCAGCCCTTGTGCTGATCCTCATCGTGCTGATCCTCAACCTCATCGGCCGTCTCGTGGCGAAGATCTTCGCCGTCAAGTCGGAACGCTGAGCGCGGTCGAATAGTCGAAAACATAAGAACAATAAGGAAAACAAATGGGACAACGTATTGATGTCAACCATCTGAACATCTTCTACGGCGACTTCCTGGCCGTGGAAGACGTGAACATCAACATCGAAGCCAACAAGGTCACCGCGTTCATCGGACCTTCCGGCTGTGGCAAGTCCACCGTGCTGCGCACCCTCGATCGCATGCACGAGATCATTCCGGGCGCCCACTGCGAAGGCGAGGTGCTGCTGGAAGGCAAGAACCTGTACGACAAGGATGTGGATCCGGTCGCCGTCCGTCGTGACGTCGGCATGGTGTTCCAGCGTCCGAACCCGTTCCCGACCATGTCCATCCGCGAGAACGTGCTGGCCGGTGTGAAGCTCAACAACCGCAAGATCTCCAAGTCCGACGCGGATGATCTGGTCGAGTGGGCCCTGCGTGGCGCCAACCTGTGGAACGAGGTCAAGGATCGTCTGGACAATCCGGGCATCGGCCTGTCCGGCGGCCAGCAGCAGCGTCTGTGCATCGCACGCGCCGTGGCCGTGCACCCGCAGGTGCTGCTCATGGACGAACCGTGCTCCGCCCTCGACCCGATCTCCACCCTGGCCGTGGAGGATCTGATCAACGAGCTGAAGAACGAGTACACCATCGTGATCGTGACGCACAACATGCAGCAGGCCGCCCGTATCGCCGACTACACCGCCTTCTTCAACCTGAAGGCCGTCGGCCAGCCGGGTCACCTCGAGTACTTCACCGACACCACCACGATGTTCAACAACCCGCAGAACGAAGAAGCCGAACGCTACGTCTCCGGACGTTTTGGCTGATCGATAAGGCCGATTCGCCAAAACGTAGTGCCAACCCGGTGGGTTGGTGCGAGTCAGCTTCAGCTGGCCAGTTAATAGCGCTTCGCTGTGCGAAACTCTGTAATTGTACGTTTTGGCTGATCGGCAGCTCCTTTTCCCCGCAAACCGACGTTGAGATTGCTCTCGGCGTCGGTTCGTTGTTTTTCTTGTGGAAGCGACACGCGCTGTTGAGAATCATTCTCAGTTACGGTTATGATGGATTCACCGAAGCATGAAGCATATGAAAATGGAGGAACCATCGTGAACCGTTATGCAAGAATTGCGATTGCCGTACTCGCTTCCGTCGGCCTTCTCACTTCCGCGTCTGCCTGCGGAACATCGCAGAACGGTGCCGGTTCCGCGCATGGCGCGATTTCCGTCGTCTCCTCCATCAACCAATGGGGCACCCTCGCCGAGCAGCTCGGCGGAAGCGGCGTGCAGGTGGCCAGCATCATCAACTCCACCAACGTGGACGCGCACGACTATGAGCCGACCACGTCCGACATCGCCAAACTGCAGAAGGCGCGAATCGTCATCGTCAACGGCGCCGGGTACGACTCATGGGCCGTCAAAGCCGCGCAATCCGCCAAATCGCAAGTCATCAACGCGGCGGAGATCGGTGGCGTCAAGGATGGCGGCAACCCGCACGTCTGGTTCTCGGCGGCGGTGCGCAAAGCGGTCGCACAGGCCATCACCAGGGCATACGAGGGCACAAGGCCCGACGGCAAGGCCGATTTCGACAAGCTGAACCAGCAATGGCGTTCCAAGGAAGACGAGATCGCCCGAAAAATCACGGAGACCAAACGCAAGGCGGATGGCGAAGCCTATGCCGCCACGGAATCGGTCGCCGAATATCTGGCCGGGGACCTGGGCCTCAAAGATGCGACGCCGACCGGCTACACGCGTGCCACGGCCAACGAAAGCGAGCCAACGCCGACCGACATCAAACAGTTCACCGACATGCTGGAAGCCGGCAAGGTCGGCCTGCTGGTGGTCAACATTCAGGAGGAGACCGAGCTGACCGGCAAGATCGTCACCGCCGCCAAATCGTCCAATATTCCAATCGTGGAGCTGACCGAGCAGATGCCGGAGCAGTACGATTCCCTGACGGACTGGATGGCCGCGCTCGTCGACGCGTTCTCCCAAGCCATCTAATGCGGATCTGCGCCAAACCGATACGAAAGTCGATATAAAAAATGGGCGATTCCACTGAAGGAACCGCCCATTTTCCGTATGAAAAGGACTGTTACAGCACTGCGGTGATGATGAAGTCCAGAATGAACAGCACGGCCACGACCCAGATCACCGGATGCACGTCCTTGGCCTGCTTCTTGCAGGTCTTGACGATGCAGTAGGTGATGAAGCCGCCGGCGATGCCGTAGGAGATGGAGTAGCTGAACGCCATGAACACGGACGCGAAGAACGCCGGAATGGCTTCGGAGATGTCGCCCCACTCGATTTCCTTCAAGGAGGAAGCCATCATGCAGCCGACCACGACCAGCACGCCTGCGGTCGCGGCGGACGGCACGGCGGAGATGACCGGGGAGAGGAAGGCGGACAGCGCGAAGCAGATCGCCACGACCACGGAGGTCAGGCCGGTGCGGCCGCCGGCGGCGATACCCGCGGAGGACTCCACGTAGGTGGTGGTGTTCGAGGTGCCGCAGATGGCGCCGATGGAGGTGGCGATGGAGTCGGCGAACAGGGCCTTGTCCATCTTGGAGGAGAAGCCGGAACCGTTCTCAAGAGCCTTCTCGTCCTCGGCGGAGAAGATGCCGGTACGACGGCCGGTGCCGATGAAGGTGCCGATGGTGTCGAAGGTGTCGGACATGGAGAACGCGAAGATGGTCAGCAGGATGATCGGCAGCTTCGACACGTCGGAGAACAGCGCCGGGAAGCCATCCTTGGTGAAGATCACGCCGAAGGTCTGCGGCAGCTGGGCGAAGGTGTCGGCGATGGACACGGAGTTGGCCATGGTGGTCTGGCCCATCGGAATGCCGACGACCGCGGTGACGGCGATGGCGATCAGCATGCCGCCGCGCACCTTGAGCACGGTGAGCACGATGGCCAGCACCAGGCCGATGATGAACAGCCAGATGGTCGGATTGTTCATGACGGCAAGACCCGGGGTGGCCTGCACGGTGTCGCCGCTCTTGGCCGCGGACTTGGTGGTGAAGGTGAAGAAACCGACGTTGAGGAAGCCGACGTAGGCCACGAACAGGCCGATGCCGCCGCCGATGGCGTTCTGCAGCACTTCCGGAATGGCTTGGATGATCATTTTACGAATCTTGGTGACGGTGATGATGATATTGATCAAACCGCACAGGAACACCATGCACAGGGTTTCCTGCCACTTGAAGCCGAGGCCGAAGCACACGGTGTAGGTGAAGAACGCGTTGAGGCCCATGCCGGCGGCCTGCGCGTACGGAACGTTGGCGAACAGGCCCATCACGAGCGTGCCGATGATGGCCGCGATGATGGTGGCGAGGAACACGCCGCCCCACGGCATACCGGTCGAAGACAGGATCTGCGGGTTGACGATGATGATGTAGGACATGGCGAAGAACGTGGTCAGGCCGGCCATGATCTCCGTGGAGACGGTGGTGCCGTTCTCCTTGAGATGGAAGAATTTCTCCATTTTCTCTTTTCTCATCTTTCTTGGGTTGGTAGGCGCGTGCCATATGGTGGCGTGCGCCGGCGAGAATCGCGACTCGCCTGGGACATGCGTCCCTGAACAAAGCAAACGTAGCACCTATGTAAGTCATGGAAATTTCGTGCGATTGGTAAGGGGTTGCTTTTGCGGCGGCGCGACACGCCGGTCTGGATTAGTCCAAACGGGTCAGTAAATTACCCACTTGTAAACCACAGACCGTTGGTTGGAGCGTGCAAGCGCTCACGAAGTTTGGTTCGCCAAGCCAGCGCAGGTTGAAGAACATACGCCCACCAAGGGCTTTCCGCTTAGCGGTCGAATGTTGCTCTGCCTGCGTGCAGGGCTTTTTTATTGCCCTGCGAGGTGTTCCGAATCTCACAGTCAACGGTTGACTAAGGAAGGAACGCCATGAAGAGGCCCGAAAAGGAAGCGGTGGTCGCTCAGCTTACGGACAAATTCCGTAACGCCGACGCTATCTACCTGACCGAGTACCGCGGGCTTACCGTTCCGCAGATCTCTGAACTGCGCGAAAAGCTAGGCCGCGATACTTCCTACACTGTGGCAAAGAACACGCTCGTTCGCATTGCAGCCAAGGAAGCTGGCATCGAAGGTCTTGATGAACTTCTCGCCGGCCCGACCGCTGTGACCTTCGTGAAGGGTGACTTCATCGAAGCTGCGAAGACCCTGCGTGACTTCGCCAAGACCAACAAGGCACTGATCATCAAGGGCGGCTTCGCTGATGGCACCGTCTACGATGCTGAAGGCGCCAAGAAGCTGGCAGACCTCAAGTCTCGCCCGCAGCTGCTCGCCGAGTTCGCCGGCGACATCAAGGCTACGATGTCCAAGGCCGCGTACCTGTTCAACGCTCTGCCGACCAAGGCAGTGCGTACGATCGATGCGCTGCGCGAGAAGCAGGAAAAGGCTGCCTGATTTCGCTGCGGCTCGCCGCATGAATGAAGCAACCACAAAAAAGAAAAACAATTGTTTTAGGTGACGGCCACCTCTTCAATTCAGTCCGTCGCCAAGAATGAAAGGAAGCCATTATGGCTAAGTACACCAACGATGAGCTGCTCGAAGCTTTCGGTGAGATGACCCTGGTTGAGCTCTCCGAGTTCGTCAAGGCCTTCGAAGAGAAGTTCGACGTCGAGGCTGCTGCCCCGGTCGCCGCTGTTGCCGCCGCTCCGGCTGCTGGCGCTGCTGCTGAGGAAGAGAAGGACGAGTTCGACGTCATCCTCTCCGCCGTTGGCGACAAGAAGATTCAGGTCATCAAGGCCGTCCGCGCTATCACCAACCTGGGCCTGGCTGAGGCCAAGGCTCTCGTCGACGGCGCTCCGAAGGCTGTCCTGGAGAAGGCCAAGAAGGAAGACGCCGAGAAGGCCAAGTCCCAGCTCGAAGAAGCCGGCGCCACCGTCGAGCTCAAGTGATTCGCGCGGCTTCAAGCCGCAATCACCAAGCTGTAGTGGAAACCCCGTTTGCCGTAAGGCAGCGGGGTTTTCCGCATATGGAGCATGACTCAGGCATGTTCTAAAATGGGGGAATTAGGCGAAAGTTGTCAATTTATCGGTTCGGAATCCTTACTTTCGCGATGAATCATGACACAATGGCAGATAGTGTAGTGCGAAAGGAAGGCCGACAACGGTGAGCGAGGATCGACGAATGACGCGGCAGTGGACCGTCAAAGTTGACGGAAACAACGTGAAAACGCTTCATGACGGCGAAAGCGTGGAAATCGGGCGCAAACCGTTGCGCCCGCTGTCGGATGACGGGTTCGCTCGTCTCGACATCATGGATCCGGGCAAGTCCATGTCGAAAAGACATGCGGTCCTCTCCGTCGACAAGCAGGGCAATTGCTCCGTACGAGATCTGCATTCCACCAACGGCTCGTTCGTGGTGACGAACAACGGCCAACTGATGCGCCTGCCCGCAGGCGAGGACATCAAGCTGCCCATCGACTCGATGACCCTGCAGTTCGGCGACGTGCGTCTTACGCTCGAATCCGCATTCGAACACGATGACGAGGATGACGACGCCACCTCCGGTGTCTCGGATGATACAAGCCAGCCGGTTTCGAACCTGTTCGAATACGCGGTCTCCGACGAGGCTCCGCAGGAACCGGATGCAGCCGACATGTCCGTGGACGACATCCTCAATCTGCGTGCCGGCGAGCCGACGACGTTCTTCCACGCGCGCAATGTCACCGACCGTGCCGATGCTCTGCACCAGGCGGAACGTCAGACCTTCACGCCGGAGCATGCCGACAAGCCGGAACTCGAAGATGCATTCCCCTCGGTCTCTTTGGTTCAGGAAACCGTCGTGGCCGCGGACAAGCCCCGCGACCTGTTCGCCGACGCCGCAGCGCAGGCCGAGGCTGAAGCTGAGATCGAGGCCGATGTGGCCGATTCCGCTGATGCGGCTGCGACCGATGCCGAGGTGGCTGCCGTCTCAACCGAGACAGCCGCTCGGCCCTTGGAAGCATCCCATGACGGTAACAAGAACAACCTGATTCCGGTGGACAAGCTGTTCAGCACGCGCCCCAGCACGCCAATCGCCGTCGCTCTGCCCGACAGGAACGACACTGGCGATAACACAGGCAACGTTGACAAGGCTGACAATGCGGCTGACGCGTTCGCCCAGGAACAGACGCAGTCCGCCGAACAATCGCAGATGGCGGAACAGCCCACATCGGAAACTGCCGAACAGCAGCCCGCCGAACAGCAGTCGAAGCCGATGCACGCTACGCAGCCGCAGACGGAACAGCCGGGAACGGTGACCGCGGAAGACGACGACGAGCGGTTCCGCCCGCAAAACAGCCAATCGCAGCCCGCGCCGGACGAAACCGCCGCATTCAAGCCGATCTTCGAACCGGGATCGGTATTCGACCGTGTGTCCAAAGGCGGCCTCGCCAAGCAGGAGCAGACCATCGAGGTCGACGGCCTGACCTCCGATGACGCCAAACGCACGGATGATTTCACAGTGCAGTTCCAGATGGCGCGTCATACGGAACTGTTGCCGTTCCTCGCCATGAACCCATCCCTATACGATGACCTGTACGCGTGGTTGGGCGCATTGGGCAACCAAGACATCGATGCGGCTTTGGCACACAATCCGGGATATGAGGAATACCGCAAGGCAGTAGGGAAGTGAGTCGGTATATGAGCGAAAACGAAGAGACGGCCACCGCGTTGGACCGTATCCGCGGATGGCGTGAGGAGTATCGCCTTGGTCTGGCACCATCCCCGCTTGAGGATGTGACGCAACTGAGCGCCCAGCTTGACCTGACGCATGCGCACCCATCGGGCATCGCGCAGCTGTTCGCCAAAGGACACGTCACCTTGGACTCGTTGTTCCGAGACAACGGCATGCTGCGCGCCGCGGGCAGGCGTGTGGAACGCGTGCTCGACGACCGTGACGCGAAAAGCCGTGTCAGCGGAGTCGGCGAACTCTCCTTGGTGGTCGGCGTGGCCATTTGGAAAGGCAACCAGATGCCGGTGCTCATGTATCCGGTCGAAGTGCGCAAGGAAGGCCGCAACATCGAGAACGGCACCGTCATCGCGTTCACCGGACGAGTGCGTCTGAACGCGGCCTTCGCCGCCGTGATGCGTGAAAACAACGTGACATTGGACGAGACCAAGCTCTTCGATGGTTCGAATTACGAAAGCGGCACCCCCGAAACGTCCGCGGTGTTCGCGGCCATCACAGCGCGCGCGTCCAGCGTTTTCCCCGATTTCGAAATCGAACGTCACATCATCCTCGGCTGCTTCATGGACCCGTCCTCGCAGATGCTGGTGGAAAGTCGCCAGATCATCAACCAGCTGTCCCAAGGCCCGACAGGCAACACCGTCCTGGACGCGCTCGCCGGGAACAAGGAAGCCGCGGACGCGCTGAAAGACGCGCAGATTCCCGAATACAGTCCGTTCGACGCCGATCCCCATGGCGAATACGGGATTGGCGACGTTGACAACACCGTCCGATACGCGGCGCAGCTGGCCGCATCCGGGCATTCGATTTTCGTGGACAGCGCGATCAGCGGCAACACGGCCGAACAGGCCGCGGCAATCGCCTCCCGTTGCGTGATGGGCGGACACAGCGTGCTGTACGTGCCGTGCGTCACCGACCAAAAGCGCCGTTTCATGCAGACGATCGCGGCCAACGAGATGAGCGGCCAATTGCTGGACATCGCCGATGACGGCGCCAATGCGGCAATCGACCGTCAGCTGATAGCCGCAGTCGGTTTCCAATCCGGCGTCGCGACTTCGCGTTTCGACCAGATCTCCGACGAACTGGTGGGCGTACGCTCCCGCCTGGCCCGCTATCTGGGCGACCTGCATGGCGTCAGCCAGGAATGGGGCGTGTCCGCATACCAGACCATCCAGAATCTCGCACAAATCGCCGTCCTGCCCACGCATCCGACCACGCATGTGCGTCTGGCCAAGCAGTCCGCCCATTCCATCGCGGACAAGATGGAGGAATGGGCTCAGAAGCTGTATCGCGCGGGAGAACTCGGCGAATACACCATCGGCGCGCAGGACACCGCCTGGTACAAAGCCTCCCTGTATTCCGAAGAGGAAGCGGTCAGCGCATACCAGCGTGTGGTCGAGCTGCTGCGCAAGGTGCTGCCCGCCACCCGCAAACAGGTGTCCAGCACCGTGCAGACCTGCGGCTTCCCGATTCCCACCACCGCGCAGGAGTGGGGACGCCAGGTCATGGTGCTCAAGAACCTGCGCCGCGTGCTCGACGTCTTCCAGCCGGAAATCTTCGAACGCGACATCGATTCCATGATCGAGGCCACCAAGCCCAAGGCCCAGCGCAAGGCCGAAGGCAGCTCCATGGGATTCTGGGAACGTCGCCGCCATATCAAGGAGGCCAAGTCGATGCTGCGCGTCGGCGCGCAGGTGGAGAACCTGCATGAGGCGCTGCTCGTGGTGGCCAAGCAGGCCGAACAGTGGCACATGTTCGTTCCTCACGGCGGATGGCCGGTGCTGCCCGCCAAACTCGACGACATCATCAACACGCAGGACCAGCTGACGAACGATATGACCGCGTTGAACGTGGCGCTCGCCACCACACCGCAGGGCGGCAATCTGGACACCGTCGACCTCAACCAGGTGGAAGAGCGTCTGAAGGCCCTGTATGACGACAAGCAGGCGTTGGATACGCTGCCGGAACGCGCCCGTCTGGAACGTGAGTTCCATTCGGCCGGTCTGGATGAGCTTGTGGCGGACCTGAGCAACCGCGGCGTGCCGAACGACGCCGTGGCCGGAGAACTGCAGCTGGCGTGGTGGACCACGGCTTTCGAAGACATCGTGAAGTCCTCCGCCATCATTTCCAACCAGGATGGCTCCGCCATGCAAAGCGCCGCCGACCGATTCACCCAGGTGGATGTCGAACACGTGCGTTCCATCGGACCGATGGTCGCCCAAGAGTCCGTACGCCGTCTGTGCGACATGCTTTTCTCCCGCACGCAGGAAGCCAATCTGCTGCATACCACGCTTGCCGGTTCCCGAAACGTGCCGTTGAACAGGCTGCGCAGGGAGCATCCGCAGATTTTGGCCGCGGCAAAGCCGATTCTGGTGGCAACGCCAGCCACGCTCGCTGCCATCACCGACCCGGCGCCGCTTGCCGATACCGTCATCATCGATACGGCCGCGCATATTCCGTCCATCGAGCTGCTCAGCATCATCGCCCGCGCGAAGCAGGTCGTGGTGATCGCGCACCGCAAGACCGTCACATCCGATGGCCTGCAGCGACTGATCGCACTGCTGCCAAGCGTGAAGATAACCGACAGGCCGGTTCGCCGTGCGCCGAAGCTCAACGCCTTCCTCGAATCGGAAGGATACGGCTCCGTGCCGTGCGATGTGGCGCGTGAAGGATACCAAGGCGAAGTCGCGTACCATTTCGTGCCGGACGCCAACGGTGTGCCGGTCATCAATTCCGGCCTGGTCGAATCAAGCCAGCAGGAGATCGACGAAGTGGTGAGCATCATCCGCAAGCGCGCGGCCGGTTTCACCATCGTTCCCGCATCGTATGTGCTTACCGTGGTGGCGCTCACGCACACGTTCCGCATCCGTCTGGGTGCCGAGCTCAAGTCGCTTGCCAACAAAGACAAGGCCATGGGCATGTTCCTACGCCACGTGCGCATCGTGGACATCGTCGATGTGGCCGGCGCCCACGCCACCGACGCGATTCTTGCGATGTGCTACGCCAAGACCTCGCACGGCAGGCTGCTGCAGCAGTTCGGCGCGCTGGAATCCGACGGCGGCCGAGGCATGCTGCTGGACGCTTTGGCGGTACCGGACCGTCATCTCGACATCGTCTCGTCCTTCGCATCCGACGATATGGACGACGAGCGACTGCATCAGGATGGTCCGAAGGCGCTCAAAACCGTGCTGCGTTGGGCCGAACAGCTTGATGACAGCATGGTCCGCCCGGCGATCAAGGAGTCCGGAGAGAACGTGCTCTTCAACGATCTCGCCGAGAGGATCCGCGAACGCGGCTTGGACGTGGCCGTCGATTACGGTTTCGATGACGGACTCAAACTGCCGTTGGTGGTTGGTCTGAAAGGCGAGCCGTCCGCTTTGGCCGTGCTCACCGATGACGCGCAGTTCATGGGACTGCAATCCACCAGGGAACGCCATCGCGTGCTGCTGCAGGACATCGAATCGCTTGGCTGGTCGGTGATGACGGTATGGAGCGTCGGCGCGTTCGTGAACCCCGATAAGGAAGTCGACCGCATCGTGGCACGACTGGGAAGCCTGTACCGGGAGGAACGGTGAGCGCCGAGCATATCGAAAACGTCATGGAGCATGACGATTCGCAGACCCAGTCCGAGACGCACTCCACACCCAGTTATTCCGCCACGCGGCGGACCGCACGCAAGCATAAGCGCGTGGTCCGCCAAGGTACGGAACTGTTCGATGCCGATGGCGTCAAACTCGAACCTTCGGACGTGCTCACCAAGCGCCAACGCGAGGCGGATGACGACAAGCGCATCCTAAACGAGCTTCCGCCACATTGGGCGGTCTTCTCCGAACGCGGCCGCTGATACGTCCAGCCGGGTGCCAGCTATCGATTAGGATTATCAGCCATTAATTGATGGTGGCGATGACCGCACTGTATTCCTGAACCCGCAACACGACGGCCGCCTCATTGGGCGGCATGGCGAACACCGCGATGGTATTGCCTTGCGCATCCTTAGCCGGTTTGCCGGTCAGCAGCGCTTCGGCGCAGATCGTGCGTAACTGCGCATCCACACCACCGTCCGGCATATCATTAGCCATGCCGGACGGCGTTTCCGTACCGTTCGGCATATCCGCGACATTCGGTGTGCCGGACTGCATCTCAGCATCTGTCATGGTGGCGCTGGAAAGTGTCACCTTGTCTCCGGGAATCAAACCGCCGGCCACACTTGCCAAACGCACTTCGATACTCGTATGGCCCTGCGGCACAACGGGGGACGCACGGGCCATGCCCGACATAAGCACATCGTGCGCGCCGATGCCCACCTGTGCGATCAAGCCGACGGCGTCGTCAAGCGTATGGAAGGCGTTGCTCAGCGAGCCATCGCTCGGCGCCTCACGTAAGTCCACGTCTTCGCGTGTGATGGCCGTGCCTTTGGCGACATTCCGCACCGCGACCACAATAGGCTGCGTGGCGATGGCTGCGCGTACGCATTGCAGCGTGGCGAATACCGTCAGGCCAGCGCACAATGCGGCGAGGAACCGATGCAGGCGTGCGTTGCTTCGTCTGGCTTCCAACGATGCGGCAGTCGAACCATGCCGGTCTCGTTGCAGACGCGTCGTGCGCGCGGTCCGTCCTTCCGAAGCCGTCGATGTGCGCAAACTCGAATGTGGCCGGCGGTCCATCAAGGAATGAAAAAAGGTCATCATGCATGCATGATGACCTGATTGTTATGACCACGGCAAGCGGAATCCGGGGTTGTGGTCGGAGAATGGGAGTTATCCACAATCTCCGGCGTGTCGCGTTGGATTCCGCGCCTGTGGGTCACTTGGATTTGTCGGTGCGGTAGAAGCCGGACCCCTTGAACTCGATCGGCACCGCGGAATAAACCTTGCGGACCTGCTCCTCGCCGCATTCCGGGCATACGGTGATCGGATCGTCGGTGAACGACTGCTGCTCGGTGAAGTCGTAGTTGCAGTTCTTGCAACGGTAATGGTAAGTAGGCACGATATCCTCGCTTTACGCACAATCCCAAATTTCTTAACGGGACATATCCTAGTACGTTCCCTGAGACGGCCCCGCAACCGTCCTATCCTCGGACATCGGCATAACCATCCGGCGTGAGCACGCCGTCGACGGGAATATCATGCGGCTCATGCGGCACGGTCTCGTCGGTCGGCTCCCAAGGCCAGCAAACGGCGACCACGCGCGCGGTGCTGCTACGATGCTCCAAAGCGCGGTCGTACCAACCGCCGCCGCGCCCCAATCGGAAACCATGTTCGTCCACAGCGAACGCTGGCACAATGATCAGCTCGGCCGAAGTGAGAACTTCCGGTCCTTCCGCTGCGTTTTCCGGCTCCTGCGGGCGATGTGTGTTGATGGAACCATCAGCATTGCGCTGGTCGCGCAGATCGTCAAGACCGTTCAGCTCACTCCAGCCGACTTCCATGCCAGCACCCAGACGCGGCACCAAAACACGGCAATCCGCGTCGAACATCGCTTCGAGCAACGGCATCATCGATATTTCACTGCCCATCGAGGCGAAGGCCGCGACGGTCGATCGCGGTCGAATCAGCGACGCTTCCAATGCGTGTTCGGCAAGCAGCCGTCCCGCTTCGCGACGCTGGTCGGCGGACGTCCGCTTTCGTCGTTCAATCGCAGCCGCGCGCCACTGCCGTTTCAGCTCGCGTTGTTGCTTATACATGTCCATATCGTTCGTTGTACCACGGTTCGATTGCGTGGGAAACGGAACATGGGGTATGGGTGGGGCACAATGGAAGGGTGACGATTTTGCAATCCTTGAGCGACATGATGCGTCGTCCGGGGAATAATTCCTTTGAAATGCCGGAATTCATCCAATCGCACAGCATGCGCGTCCCGGTGAGTCTGCGCCCGTTGACGGGTGCCGACTATGACGAGTGGAACGAGGTTCGCTGGCGCAACGATGCCTGGCTCAAGCCGTGGGAATCCGGCGACCCGCTGCACGGCGCCCCCATCACCTACAAGGAATGGATGAAACAACTGCGGCGCAACGAACGGGCCGGTACCGGTGCCGTGTTCGCCATCGAACAGCATGGCCGTATCGTCGGGCAGATCTCGTTGGGCGCGATCTGCTACGGCGCGATGCGTTCCGGCGTGGTCGGCTATTGGGTGGACGAGCGTTGCGCCGGGCGTGGCTACGCGCCGATGGCGGTGGCGCTGTTGGCGGATTGGGCCATGTTCGACCCGACCGGACCTCGACTGCATCGCATGGAAATCGACATTTTGCCGGAAAACAAGCGGTCCCGTGCCGTCGCACGCAAGGTCGGAGCAACGTTGGAGGGGGTGCGGCGCGCGTATATGTACGTCAACGGCCAATGGCGCGATCATGAAAGCTACGTATTGATGGCCGAGGACGCGCCAAACGGTTTCACCGCGCGTCTGATGACCGGGAATTCACCCTCCTGATTCGACACGCCGGTGAGGGCTCGCCTCGAATGTCGGAATGTCACCTATTCTTATGACATATGGGTTATGAATCGTTAAGCACGGTGGTCGTGCTTGCGATCGTTGTCATCCTGATGCTCATTTGGTTGCCCAGACGGACGATTAAAGGCATGAAGAGGGTGATCGAACATCGCGAGGACCGCTTTTCACCGTCGTTGCATCTGGTGGATGCCGACAGCGGAACGCGATTTTCCGATGAGACCGTCGCGGCAGCGAAAGGGGTACTGATGCAGTCCACAGAGGCGCACAAAGGCGCAACATCCGAAGAACGGATCGCGGAAATTCGCGCCCTTCGTCACGCCGCGGTCCGCAGGAGGCGCGCCATCGCCGTCTCATTGCTGACAATCACGGTCGTTGTGCTGGTCTGTGCGTTCGCACTGCACTTCAGCCCGCTGTTCGCGCTCATTCCGGCCGCGTTGCTGGCCGCGGTGCTCGCGTTGGGTGTGCGTGCGTCCAAGCAGGCCGTGGCGTGGGAGCGGAAGGTCGCCAGATACCATGCCAAGGTGAAGAAGCGTGCCGCCGCCGAACGCAAACGTGCGCAGGCGGAGCAGGCGGAACGTGCCAGACTGCGCGCGCAGGAGCTGGCCGAAGCCCGCAAGGTCGTCGACGAGCAGTTGAAGACCGATGTCGTTCCCGAGGGGGAGATTCGCCAGGCGATCGCCCGCGGCAAGGCCGATCGGGACGCCGCGGTGAAACGGCGCAAGGAAGAGATGTCTTCCAAGGAAGAGACGCAGACTGCCGAGAAGGCCGTCGACCAGACAACCGAACGTGCGGATGCCGCGCCCGCTGACGTCAAGGAAGTGGGACTGTCCATCCACGATGAGCGAGACAATATGGCCGAAGAAGCCAAAACCGTTGCCGTCAAGTCCACGCAGGACTTGATTTCCTTCTCGTTGGGTGCGCCTCGCGACGGTGCCGACGTTGAGGTGGATGCTCCGGAAAGCATGGAGATCAAGTCCACCAAACAAGTGGCCAAGGCCGTGCCCGTCGAAACGCCTTCCGACGAGGCTGAGCCGTTGATTCCGCCAAGCGACGCAATGGGCAGCATGGATGCCGATGAGGCCGCCGCCCGCGTGGATGAGGGCGTGCACCTCAGAGAGGTCGACGTTCCGGGATTCCACGATGCCGAAGTACGTGCCGATGTGGAGGCTCCGGATGTGACTTCGGACTCCCTAGGCACCGGCCTGGAGGCCATTCTGGCCCGTCGTAGCGCCTGACGAAACGCTTGAACCGTTTTTTACAAAGCCTGGAACCGCATGGTTTCAGGCTTTTTTGATAATTTCTCTCAGAGCGTTAGCACTCGAGTTGGCAGAGTGCTAATAATCGCGCTAGGATAAGTCACAGCGCGAAAGGACGACGCCGTAAGTGATCGTCAGCCTCTTGCTAGCGGGTCCCGGCGCGGTAAGTATCGATTTCTCTTTAGAAAGAGGAGGTCCACAGTGTCGATCTCACTCACACCGTTGGAAGACAAGATCATCGTCAAGCAGGCGGAAGCCGAGACCCAGACCGCTTCCGGTCTGTTCATTCCGGACAATGCCAAGGAGAAGCCGCAGCAGGGCGAAGTCCTGGCTGTCGGCCCGGGCCGTCGTAACGACGCCGGCGAGCGTATCCCGGTCGACGTCAAGGTTGGCGACAAGGTGCTGTACTCCAAGTACGGCGGCACCGAGGTGCACTACCAGGGCGAGGATTACCTCATCGTCTCCGCTCGTGACATCCTGGCCATCCTCGGCTGAGACTAGCGCGTAGCTGTCGAAACCCCGTTTCCCGTATATTGCGATTCGCAAGGCTCGGGAGGCGGGGTTTCTGCGTTGTTCGGCGCCGATTTGCGTAAAACGTTGGAATTTCAACGATTTGGGCCGTTTTTGGCTGTCGCGACACGCCGTATTTGCATAAGTCGGCCGGTCTGTGGCATACTAAACGGGTTGCCGGTTGGGGTTCAACCAAACAGGCAGCACGGCGGATTTCCCAAGCGGTCAAAGGGAACTGACTGTAAATCAGTCGCCTCGTGCTTCAGTGGTTCGAATCCACTATCCGCCACGCCTCGATAGCTCAGTGGTAGAGCACTTCCTTGGTAAGGAAGAGGTCGTGAGTCCGATTCTCACTCGAGGCTCTCATGGCGGGATAGCTCAGCTGGCTAGAGCGTACGACTCATAATCGTAAGGTCAAGAGTTCGAGTCTCTTTCTCGCTACAAAGGCCGACGGAATGTCGGTATAGCAACGAACCACAAGAGGTGAACTAAATGGCAAGCAAGAGCGCCGACATTCGTCCGGGCATCACGCTGGCATGCACCGAGTGCAAGGAGCGTAACTACATCACGACGAAGAACCGCCGTAACACGCCGGATCGTCTTGAGCTCAAGAAGTTCTGCTCCCGCTGCGGCAAGCAGACCGTGCATCGCGAGACCCGCTGAGCGGAATCAAGCTTTCGAAACCCGACCAATTTGGTCGGGTTTTTTGTTACTCTGGAGCGTTATGACTAGTTTTGCAGATCTCACCACCATCGGTGTGGGCGGTCCTATCGCCACTTTCCTGGAGCCGACCACGCGCGTCGGCGTCATCGAGGCCGTTGAGGAAGCCGATTCCCAAGGACTGCCATTGTGCGTGATCGGCGGCGGATCCAACATGCTCGTATCCGACACGCCGTTCGAAGGCGTGGTGGTCCGCGATGCAAGACGTTCCATCAGCGTGTTGGATGAGGCGGCTCCGGTCGAGGATGATGGGCGTGTCGTCCACGTGAACGCCGAAGCCGGCTGCAACTGGGATGATTTCGTCGATTACTGCGTCCGACTTGGACTGGAAGGCGTCGAAGGCTTGTCCGGCATCCCCGGCACCGTTGGCGCGTCGGTCGTGCAGAACATCGGCGCGTACGGTCAGGAGGTCGCCACCAGCTTCGACAGCGTCGAGGTTTGGGATCGCAAGGAACGTGCGGTAAAGGCGTTGCGCAACGATCAGCTCGCCTTCGGCTACCGCATGAGCGCGCTGAAAGCCAGCATGTACAGCGCTCCGGCGACTCCGGCCGCGGAATTTTTCCCGACGCCGCGATACGTGGTGCTGTCCGTCACGTTCGCGTTGCGGCACAGCGATACGGGCGTGGTCGGTTACGGTCAGCTCGCCAAGGCGTTGGACGTCGCCGTGGGCGATCGCATGAACACCGCGGACATCCGCAACGCGGTGCTGAAGGTGCGTGCGGCTAAAGGCATGCTGGAAGACGCGCATCGCTATGCGTCGCCGGCCATGCAGGGCACCAAGAAGACGAATCTGGTCGATGTCGCTCTTGAATCGCAATCCAAGCAGAACGGCGATGACGGTCCGGACTTCAACCGCCATAGCTGCGGCAGCTTCTTCATGAACCCGATTCTCACGCCACAGCAGGCCGAGACGCTTCCCGAAGACGCGCCGCGCTTCGACGCGGCATTGCCGGGCGGCGGGCAGGGCGTCAAGACTTCCGCGGCCTGGCTCATCGACCATGCCGGCTTCCATAAGGGGTTCAAAATCAACGAAAACGCTCCGGCTGGCCTGTCCACGCTGCATACGTTGGCGTTGACCAATCGTGGGGGAGCATCAGCCGAAGATATCGCCCGCCTCGCCAAAACCGTGCAGGACGGCGTCGAGGCCGCGTTCGGCATCCGACTGGTGCCCGAGCCGGTCGTCATCGGCATGAATCTTAAATAGCGTCACGCACGCCGTCAATGTGACGAAAACGACTTATACTTGCGCCTTGTGCTCTAGAAGGTGGAGCGTGAAACCGCGCGGGCGGAAAGAAGAGAAGGACGAGACATGAACGTATTTCGCAAGAAATCCGTCGAACAGACGCTGGCTGAAACAGGTGAGTCCGGCCATGCGCTCAAACGCGATCTGACCTGGTGGGATCTTGCCATCATGGGTGTGGCCGTTGCCGTGGGCGCAGGCATCTTCTCCATCGGCGCGCAGGCGGCTGCCTTCCATGCCGGTCCGGCGGTGGTGCTGAGCTTCCTGATCGCAGGCGTCGTGTGCGGCGCCGCCGTGATGTGCTACGCCGAATTCGCCTCCATGATTCCAGTGGCGGGTTCCGCCTACACCTTCACCTACACCACCGTCGGCGAGATCGTGGCATGGGTGATTGGCTGGGATTTGATCCTTGAAATGCTCATGGCCGGTTCGGTCGTCTCCAAATACTGGGGCGTGTACCTCAACCAGTTCTTCGAGCTGATCGGCTGGAACATCAACACCAACATCGCCATCGGCTCGTTCAACTTCGACCTGGCTCCGGTCATCATCGTCGCCTTCTTCACCGCGCTGCTGGTGATGGGCACCAAGATCGGCGCCCGCGTGGACGGCGCGCTCACCATTTTGAAGATCGCCATCGTCGTGTTCATCGTGGTCGTCGGCTTCTTCTACATCAAGGCCGAAAACTTCACCCCGTTCATTCCGCCGAGCGAACCCGCAGCATCCACCGACGGCTCCGGCGTCTCCGCGGTCATGGAACAGCCGCTGTGGCAGTGGGCCACCGGCATGGCCCCCAGCATTTATGGCGTGACCGGCATCATCTCCGGCGCGGCACTCGTGTTCTTCGCTTTCCTCGGCTTCGACGTCGTGGCCACCGCTTCCGAAGAGACCATCAACCCCAAGAAGAACGTGCCGCTGGGCATCGGCGTGGGCCTCGGCCTGATCATCGTGCTGTACACCCTCGTGGCCATCGTCACCACGGGCATGGTCTCCTATAAGGACCTTGCCAAACAGTCCGATCCGTCACTGGCCGTCGCGTTCAAGATGGTCGGCGCCGACTGGGCTGCGAAGATCATCAGCCTCGGCATCGTCATCGGCATGGCCACCGTGGTCATGGTGCTGCTGCTCGGCCTGACACGCGTGGTGTTCGCCATGAGCCGAGACGGACTGCTGCCGCGTGGCCTGAGCCATACCGGCAAGCATGGCACTCCGGTGCGTCTGCAAATCATCGTCGGCGTGGTCATGGCGCTGATCGCGGCCTGCTGCAATGTCGGCATCCTGTCCGACATGGTGAACATCGGCACGCTGTCGGCGTTCACGCTCGTCGCCATCTCCATCCCGATCATGCGCAAGAAGCGCCCCGACCTGGAACGTTCCTTCAAGATTCCTGGCAACCCGTGGGTGCCGATCCTGATTGCGCTCGCCAACCTGTGGCTGATGGTCAACCTGAGCGTGCTCACTTGGATCCGCTTCGTGGTCTGGCTCATCGTCGGCTTCGCCATCTACTTCGGCTACGGCTACCGCCACGCCCGGCTCGGTGCCGGCGAACTCGAAGTTGCCGCGCAAGAGTAATCTGGAACAGTACACGTTGTTGTTGAGGAGGTAAGCATGCCGTACGTTGTTGCCCAGCCGTGTGTGGACGTCAAAGACAAGGCCTGTGTGGACGAATGTCCGGTCGATTGCATCTACGAAGGCTCCCGTTCCCTGTACATCAATCCGAACGAATGCGTGGATTGCGGCGCATGCGAGCCGGTGTGCCCGACCGAAGCCATCTTCTACGAGGATGACCTGCCGGACGAGTGGGCTTGGTACAAGGACGCCGCCGTCAGCTTCTTCGCCGAAGTGGGCGATCTGGGTGGCGCTTCCGCAGCCGGTCCGATCGGCAAGGATCCGGAACAGGTCGCGGCCCTGCCGCCGCAGAACCAGTGAGCATGTCTTGCTGATGCGTCCGCCTTCCATATTGCGCGTAAAGCGGAATATTCGCGGTCGATTTTAACCGGTTTGCCGCTGACGTTTGCACACGTCAGCGGCAAACCGGTTTTTGCATGGAACGGTTGCATGTGCCGGAACGCGATTGCCGTATGCTGGAACATGGTTGTGATTTCCGCTTGAAAAGGAGCCTTACGGATGGGTTTTCATGAATTTTCATCGCCGTACGACTGGTCCCGCATCGCGTCGTACAAACGTACGGCGAAAGCCGCGTTCGGTGGCATGGTCGACCTGTCCGTCGGTTCTCCCGTCGACCCCGTTCCCGATTCGGTGCGTAAGGCGCTCGCGGTCTCGTCGAACGACCCGAACGCGTACGGATATCCCGTTACGGCAGGTACTGCCGATTTGCGTGACGCCATTCACGAGTGGTTCGCGGCCGCCCGCAATGTCGATTTGCGTGAGATCGGCGCCGATGCGGTGCCGACGGTCGGTTCCAAGGAAGGCGTCGCGTTGATGGCGTCGCTGCTGCATTTCGGCGAGGGCGATGTCGTCGTGCAGCCGAAGGTGTCGTATCCGACGTACGAGATCGGCACGCAGTTGGCCGGCGCGCAAACGCTGAAGGTCGACGACGTGGCGGATGCGGATTCCTGGAAGGATGTGCCGGGCGTCAAGGCCGTTTGGGTCAATTCGCCGTGCAATCCGACCGGTGAGGTGCTGTCCGCGGAACAGATGGCCGGTATTGTGCGTGCCGCGCGCGCGATTGGTGCCGTGGTGCTGTCCGATGAATGCTATGCGTTGATGCAATGGGAAGACGACGTTGCGGAAGCGGATGCGGATACGCTTGCCTCCACGCCGTGCGCCTTGCGCGCCGATGTGTGTGGCGGGTCTGCCGAAGGCGTATTGGTGCTGTATTCGCTGAGTAAGCAAAGCAACATGGCCGGGTATCGTACGGCGCTTATCGCTGGCGATCAATCGCTGATCGGGCCGATGGCGGCATACCGCAAACAGATCGGGCAGATCATTCCCGGACCGGTGCAGGCTGCGATGGCCGCCGGGCTGCGTGACTTCGACGCGGTCAAGACCCAGCATTCCCGTTACCAGGAGCGTCTGGGCATGCTGGTGAGTGCTCTGCGCGCATACGGATACTGCACCGACATGCCGCAAGGCGCGTTGTACGTGTGGGTGAAAGCCAAGTCCGGCGACTGCTGGGAGGATCTGCGCCAGCTTGCCGAAATCGGCATCGTCGCCAGCCCCGGCGAGTTCTACGGAGCGCCGGAATACTTGCGATTCTCGGCTACGGCCAGTGATGCGGCGATCGCCTCCGCCGCGGAACGATTGGCACGTTGACGGTTTGCTGACGATGGCCTTTTGACGAACGAAAGCGTTGAAAACAAAAAGGACCTCCGATTCACTCGGAGGTCCTTCATTATGGCGGAGTCAGAGGGAGTCCAACGCCCATGCGTCTTATGGCTATGTGCAGCTGTTGATGTCGCTGATCCAGGAGTGGCGCAGTGAGAGAGCTCTCCCCAGTACAGTGTCAGTTTGTCGGCCAATGAAGCATCGATGATAACGCTATTGCCGGGGACAGCGTAAATAGTTTTTGCAGTTAATCGTGTTTGGGCGGAAGCCTGTAATTTCCTGCTTTTGGAATACTTAAATTTATTCGAAAGTTTCGTAAATATTTGCATATAGAACTTTCGTAACAAAAAATTTAAGTATTTAGTTAAATGACTTGACTTTCTTGAAAGTCAAGTCATATAATCAAGCAATGCTTTGACTGAAATGCTAAAGCATTTACGAAACATGAAGATGTGTGTTCGTGCATGTCGCCAAGGGAGAAAGACTTTGTATTCCCACATCCGATATTGGATAAGGAGATTCAGCAATGAAGTTTGAATACCATGTCAAACCAACCGGCAGCGATGCTGCGTGCGGCGACGCGGAGCATCCGTTCGCCACGATTTCCAAGGCCGCGCAGATGGCCTCTCCGGGCGA